>Ga0316220_1003397_pt1 | contig 13378 bp, 12 predicted proteins | sample TBH18005metaG_FD_203632 | JGI IMG/M metagenome (GOLD analysis project Ga0316220, IMG submission 203632) | Freshwater microbial communities from Trout Bog Lake, Wisconsin, USA - TBH18005 | ecosystem: Environmental > Aquatic > Freshwater > Lake > Hypolimnion/Profundal zone | place: USA: Wisconsin...
AGGCAGCGTGCATCACAGCCAACACAGTGACAGCGCGCTCAGTCGTGCTGAAGAAACAGCTGGAGCCACCTTATTCTGTTGCGCCAACCCTCAATCCGACCTCCTGATTGAGGCACGCGAGGTACAAGGCAGTAACGATATTGCGATCCGTAAGGTTCCATGCCGCGTAAATACCATTCTGAGACCCAGCAACGATGTCGCCATTCTGAAGCTGCAATTACCGGCTTCAGAACGATTTCAGTTTCTTGCTGGCCAGTACATTGAATTTCTTCTTAAAGATGGCCAACGGCGCGCCTACTCGATTGCAAATGCCCCCGAACAAGATGGCCCCCTAGAGTTGCACATCCGTCATTTACCGGGAGGCCTGTTCACTGACTTTGTCTTTGGAGCAAAAATACCAGCCCTCAAAGAAAAAGATATTCTGCGTTTTGAAGGACCCTTGGGCAGCTTCTTTTTAAGAGAAGATTCCAAGAAACCCCTTATTTTTGTGGCGGCAGGTACTGGATTTGCTCCTATTAAATCGATTATCGAACAAATGCAGGCCAAAAAAATGGATCGCCCCATTCACCTGTACTGGGGAGGACGTCGCCCCAGCGATCTCTACCTAGATGAGCTATGTCGATCATGGCAAAGCCAACTCCCTCAATTGACCTACACTCCAGTGATATCAGATGCGCAAGCAGGGGATCAGTGGACTGGTCGCACCGGATTAGTTCATCACGCAGTCATGCATGATCACCCTGACCTTGCGGCCTTTCAGGTATATGCCTGCGGCGCGCCCGTCATGATCAACGCCGCCCGACAGGATTTTTGTACGCAATGTGACCTGCCCGAAGAAGAATTCTTCGCAGACTCTTTTACCAGTGCCGCCGATCTTGTAACCCCGTAGTCATACAAAGCACGATAATAGAATCTCTTTCACCTCTAAACGCCCACATAGACACCCAATGAATAAGCCTACCCAAGCCATTGATGCCCACTCTGTCATGTTTATCACCCCAAGACCAGAACTTTTGATGGTCGAAGGCAAAGGCTCCTGGTTGATTGATAACCATGGCAAACGGTATTTAGATTTCTTACAAGGGTGGGCTGTTAATTGCCTAGGCCATAGCAACCCCGGCATGATTGCAGCTCTCAATCTACAAGCAAGCAAACTCATTAACCCAAGCCCGGCTTTTTACAATGAGCCGATGGTGCGACTCTCGAATCTTCTCACCGAGAATAGCTGTTTTGACAAAGTATTTTTTGCCAATAGTGGCGCAGAGGCCAATGAAGGCGCTATTAAGTTAGCGCGCAAATGGGGCCAACTCCATAAATCTGGCGCCCATGAAATCATCACTTTTGACCACAGCTTTCATGGTCGCACGCTGGCAACGATGAGCGCCTCTGGCAAGCCAGGTTGGGATACGCTCTTTGCACCTCAGGTGCCGGGCTTTCCTAAGGCTGACTTAAACGACTTAGCTTCCGTGAAGAAGCTGGTAACCGATAAAACCGTTGCAGTCATGCTAGAGCCCGTGCAAGGCGAAGGCGGCGTGATTCCTGCAAACGCAGAGTTCATGAAAAGTTTGCGCGCGTTCACCAAAGAAAATAACATTCTATTGATCGTAGATGAAGTGCAGGCGGGATGCGGACGCACAGGAACTCTTTTTGCCTACCAACACTATGGTATTGAGCCAGATATCATGACGCTCGGCAAAGGCATTGGTGGTGGCGTGCCACTTGCCGCCCTCCTAGCAACCGATGCCGTGGCATGTTTTATCGCAGGAGATCAGGGTGGCACTTACAACGGCAACCCGCTAATGACCGCAGTGGGTATTAGTGTCATTGAACAGCTGCTGGCACCGGGATTTTTAGAATCCGTTCAAGCAAAAGGAGAATTGCTACGCTCCGAACTGCTAGCACTTTCACAAGAGTTTAATTTAGCAGGTGAGCGTGGTGAAGGACTGCTGCGCGCCCTGATTCTCGGGAAAGACATTGGTGGAAAACTGGTTGAGCTAGCACGCGATCGGGCACCAGAAGGGCTGCTAATTAATTCACCACGACCAAATTTATTGCGTTTTATGCCCGCACTGAATGTGACCGATGATGAAATTCGTCAAATGTGCTCTATTTTGCGAGAGCTTCTCAAACAACTGGCTTAATCAATCAGATTCTTGGGGAGTGAGAAGGTAACGTCCTCAACTACCCCTGGTAGCGTACGCACTTGACGTGGACCAAACTCCTGAATACGCTCTACTATTGACTGCGCAAGACTCTCGGGGGCGGATGCGCCTGCAGTTAAGCCTACCCGACGCTTACCAGCAAACCATTCTGGCTTGAGCTGATCCGGGCCATCAACCATGTAGGATGGCACACCCAACTTTTCAGACAGTTCACGCAAACGATTGGAGTTAGAGCTTGCCTGACTCCCCACCACAATAACAACTTCAACTTGAGGCGCCATCAACTTGACGGCATCTTGGCGATTTTGAGTGGCGTAACAAATATCTTGTTTGCGAGGTTGAACAATATTGGGGAATTTTTTCGTTAATGCATTAACGATCTCTTTTGTCTCATCAACTGACAGAGTGGTTTGGGTGACAAATGCAATTTTGCAATCAGGCGCAAATGGCAAATGCTCAACATCAGCCACCTTCTCAATCAAAAAGACGCCTGCTTTAACTTGCCCCATCGTGCCCTCTACCTCAGGGTGTCCAGCATGACCAATCATGAGAACCGTGAAGCCGTCCTGGCACATCTTGACGACTTCAAGATGCACTTTCGTCACCAACGGGCATGTTGCGTCATATACCTGCAAGCCCCGCTCTTGAGCATCTTGTCGCACCTCTTTGGAAACTCCGTGCGCACTAAACACAACAATTCCACCCTTAGGAACTTCATGCAATTCATCAACGAATATAGCGCCTTTATCGCGCAAGCCATTAACGACATAAGCGTTATGCACAATCTCGTGACGCACATAGATAGGCGCACCAAATCGATTCAAAGCTTCATTCACAATATTGATAGCGCGATCCACACCAGCACAAAAGCCGCGTGGCTGAGCCATCAATATTTCTGCTGTTTCGGAAGAGCTCATCGATGCCTGGTCAGTCATTTACAAGATAGCAACAATTTGTGCTTCGAAAGTGACTGCCCGCCCCGCCAGAGGATGATTGAAATCAAACCACGCACCCTCTTCATTGATCGATTGCAGTACTCCAGCATATTGAGCGCCACCAGGCGCATTAAATTCAATGACATCGCCCGGCTTAAATTCAACATCGTCTTCACGTCCCTCTCTCAGTGCCTGCAACGATACCCACTGCACCAAGTCTTCCTTGCGTTCGCCAAAACTTTCTGCAGGCGGCAATAAGGCACTTTTCTTTTCTCCCACTGCCAGACCCAACAACACCTTTTCAAAACAAGGCGCAAATTGTCCAGACCCCATCAACACCGTCGCAGGGCGGTCACTAAACGTATTGATGTAATCCTCCCCATTGGGCAAAGTGAGCCGATAGTTGAGGGTCAAATAGGAGTTGGGCAAAACCGTAAGCGTAGTCATAAGGTAATTGTATCTAGACCGCTGCCTAATATGGATTCTCCGATATCTGCGTGGCCAAAAGAAGAGCAGCCTCGAGAAAAGTTGCGCTCTCAGGGTGCCCATGCCCTTAGCGACGCTGAATTATTAGCCATCTTCCTGCGAGTGGGGGTAAAAGGAAAGAGTGCCGTCACTCTAGCTGAAGATTTACTGCATCAGTTTGGCAGTTTGCCGCGCCTTCTGAGCTGCACCCCCGAGGAATTAACTCGCTTTCATGGAATTGGGCTCTCAAAATGGTCGCAAATACAGGCAGCCCATGAATTGGTTAAACGCAGCCTAGAGGAGGGTCTAGCGCATGACTCAATCTTCTCCTCCCCCAGCCATGTACGTGAGTTCTTGCAGGCCAAAATTGGACGCCTACCCCACGAAGTCTTTCTATGCCTCTACCTCGACTCTCGCTGCCGACTAATTGAGTGCCAAGAGCTGTTTCGAGGCTCCATTACCCAGACAGCCGTCTACCCCCGAGAAGTGCTCAAAGAGGCCCTCTTTAGGAATGCCAGCGCGATCATCGTGGCCCACAACCACCCAAGCGGCAACCCCCTTCCAAGCGATGCCGATCAAGAGTTAACCAAAACACTCATAAAGGCCCTGCAATTGGTAGATATTCCCCTCTTGGATCACTGCATTGTCAGTGGCAGCGGATTCTTCTCATTTTCTGATTCAGGTCTTATAAAAAAAGAGTTATAACGATAGTAATTACTAACTTATTAAGTAAATTCACACTCTACCCAGCATTTATTGGAAAAATCGCTGATAACTAAGTGAATTAGGGCTAGATAAAACCTGCCCTAGCCTGATACAATCTTTTCTTTTCGCAATTTATGGAGTCCGTCATGGCAAAAGTTTGCCAAGTCACTGGGAAAAAGCCGATGGTTGGCAATAATGTTTCCCATGCAAACAATAAAACGAAGCGTCGCTTTTTGCCGAATTTGCAAAACCGTCGCTTTTGGGTTGAATCTGAAAACCGTTGGGTTAGCTTGCGCTTAACCAACGCTGGTTTGCGCGTTATCGACAAAAATGGCATCGATGCTGTTTTGTCTGATCTTCGTGCACGTGGCGAAATTTAAGGAGCGCACAAATGGCTAAAGGCGGCAGAGAAAAAATCAAATTAGAGTCATCAGCTGGTACTGGTCACTTCTACACCACTTCAAAAAACAAGCGCACCAAGCCTGAGAAAATGGAGATCATGAAATTTGATCCAACCATTCGCAAGCATGTTGCTTACAAAGAAACAAAGCTCAAGTAAGTTCACCATTAACACTTACTAAAGCTCAAAATAAAAAACCCGCAGTCTGCGGGTTTTTTATTTTCCTCAGCTCAATGGCTGAGCATAAAAGACTTAAGCGTAACGTCGTAAGCGTAATGAGAACTCACGCAGACTAGCTAAGCCGCTATCCTCGGCACGCTGGCACCAAGAATGCAATTGAGCCAACAATTGATCGCCAGTAGCATTTGAGCGACCCCACAGCGCCTGTAAATCTCGACGCATCTCAACCATCTTCCGTAACTGAGTATTACTTGCCAGCAACTCCTCCAGTTTCTCTTTCTGCTCTGCGGTTAAGCGCGCTTCATCTCTGCACAACCATGAACGCGCATCGCTAAGGTGCGTCGCCAAGATCTGCATGTGCGCCACTTCATTACTAAAGAAATTGCGCAATGTTTTGCTATAGCGCGCCATCACTTCATAGCGATTAGCAATGATGGCCTCCAAGGTGCTTTGATCAGCCGGACGCAAGTCACTAAGCACTGGCTTAGGCGGGGTCTTCTTCACCTTTGCCAAACCAACTGCACTCATCATCTGAATGTATAGCCAACCAATATCAAACTCATACCATTTGTTAGAGAGTTTGGCGCTGGTTGCAAATGTATGGTGATTGTTGTGTAGTTCTTCGCCACCAATCAAGATGCCCCATGGAAAAATATTGGTAGAAGCATCCTCACAGTCAAAATTGCGATAACCCCAATAGTGACCAATCCCATTAATAATGCCAGCCGCCGTAATCGGAATCCACAGCATTTGCACTGCCCATACCGTCAAACCAATCGCACCAAATAAAAACACATCAATGATTAACATCAAGGCAACCCCTTGCCAAGAAAACTTGGAGTACAGATGACGCTCAATCCAATCGTCTGGCGTGCCATGCCCAAACTTACTCAGCGTTTCAGAATTCGCTGCTTCTTTTTTGTATAACTCCGCCCCGCGAGACAGCACTGTATTAATGCCTACGATTTGTGGGCTATGGGGATCATCCACGGTCTCGCATTTAGCGTGATGCTTGCGGTGGACAGCGGCCCATTCTTTGGTAACCATACCTGTGGTTAACCACAGCCAAAATCGGAAAAAATGTGACATCACGGGGTGCAGATCTAGGGCGCGATGTGCCTGACAACGATGCAGAAAAATAGTAACCCCAGCGATGGTGATATGCGTCACAAGCAGGGTAAAAAGGACTATTTGCCACCAAGACCAATGCAAGTAGCCATGGGCTAAGCCACTTAGGAGCAAATCAAAAGCTGAGGATGAGGCTGTATTCAAAAAAGGGATTCCAAAAAGGTTGGTAACTCCCTTATTTTAAAGCGCTGGAACGGATTTAAACCGCTTCTTTTGGTGCCTTATCCGATTTCTTTTTTTGGAAAACAGCTCCAAAAAAGCCATCTGTTCCATGAATATGGGGCCACAGTTGCCACCAAGGATTATCTTGACTACAGCCAATCGGCATTTTATCCTTTGGAAACAATGGCTTAAGAACATCAGCTGCTGGCACCACCTCAAAATCTGGGTGTTTTAGCAGAAAGCTTTCAGCAATAGCCTGGTTCTCCTGAGGCAACAGACTGCAGGTTGCATAGACTAAGCGCCCTCCTGGCTTCAGCAAACGACTGGCTGAGGCCAAGATATTGGCCTGTTTCTCATTCAACTCCAAGACTCCAGCGGGCGTTTGACGCCACTTCAAATCCGGGTTGCGGCGCAAAGTACCCATTCCACTACAAGGGGCATCAACCAATACGCGATCAATTTTCCCGGCCAAGCGCTTAATCTTGGCGTCATTCTCGCTATCAATCCACACCGGATGGACATTAGACAAGCCGCTACGAGCCTGTCTTGGCTTTAAATTAGCTAAGCGACGCTCAGAGGTATCAAAAGCATACAAGCGCCCTGTGGAGCGCATGAGTGCGCCAATTGCCAAGGTTTTGCCACCAGCCCCCGCACAAAAATCTACCACCATCTCGCCACGCTTAGGTGCAAGCAAATAGGCCAATAGCTGGCTGCCTTCATCCTGCACTTCAAACATGCCCGCCTTAAAGCCGGCTGTATTTTGCAAGGCAGGCTTGCCCATAATGCGCACACCATCAGGTGCATAGGGCGTAGGAATCGCTTGATAGCGTCCGCCCAATGCATTCATTTGCTCAAGCAATTGCTCGCGTGTGATCTTGATCGTGTTTGCGCGCAAATCCAATAATGCTGGATGCATCAGGGCTTTTGCCAAAGCCTCACGAGACTCTTCACCGGGGTATTTTCCAAAAGCCTCCCAAAGCCACTCAGGCAAATTATTGCGAACCAGGGGATTTAAAGATTCTGGATCGATTTTGGAAACATGCTGCAACCACTCATACTCACCGGGCTTAAGGACATGCGCTAGATCTGCAATCGCACTTTCAGAACGATTGGCAGAACCAAGCCCGCCTTCAGACAACGCGGACAGCAAGCCCAATAAGGCCAGGCGTCTAGCTTGCGAACCCTCTCCGCTAACAGCCAATTGCGAGAACTCATTTTTACGTCGCAAAATCGCAAAGGCGCTCTCTGCGATCAATGCCCGATCCCGATTACCCAATTGCGGCTCAGATCGAAAATAGCGACTCACTACGCGGTCTGCCGGCTGCTCAAAACTGAGCAACTCAGGCAGCAAACGCTCTAAATGAATAGCGTGCTGCGGAAGCGCCTTCGCATTTGAAAAATTCTTTTGGCCCACCGGGGCAATTAAATTGCCGCTGGCATTTCGTCGCTCTGGACGGCGCAGGGGGTCCTTAGACTTGGTCGCGTAATTCTTATGGTCGCTTGATCGGGAGCCCGCTCTCGATCGAGAACCAGTCCCGCGGGATGAACGTTCTGTACTCATAATTTAAAAAATTGCGACTCTGGGGGTTGTAATATCACTTGATTACCTTCTATTCGCAATCGTCCATCAAGAAACCATTTTACGGCCCGCGGATAAATCTGGTGCTCAGCCATTAAAACCCGAGCCCCGAGGATCTCTGGATTATCGCCTTTTAGCACCGGCACCGACGCCTGGCAAACGATCGGGCCCTGATCCACGCCCTCCGTGACGAAATGCACGGTAGCCCCATGCCTAGCCACTCCAGCCTCCAAGGCTCGCTCATGGGTACGAAGCCCCGGGAAATCTGGCAATAAGGCGGGATGAATATTGATCAAGCGCCCGGCAAAATGACGAATAAAGGCTGGCGTCAGAATTCTCATGAACCCTGCTAAAACCACTAAATCGGCACCCAATTGATCGATCTGCTCAATCAAGGCCGCATCAAATGACTCGCGGGAGTCATAATCGTGATGGTCAATGACATAGGCCGGTATACCTTGGGAGCGAGCAAAATCAAGCCCCTGAGCATCAAAATGGTTCGCAATCACCCCCGTAAATTGGGCTGACCAGTGCTCATTTTGAGCCGTTTTAACAAGGGCCTCGAGGTTGGAGCCGCGGCCTGAGATTAAGGTGACGATAGAAAGCATGCCCACAATATAATTGAAGGCTACCCTGAAAGCGACCAGTGAACGTATTCCGTGGCCCCACCCAGTTTTCTGCAGGACCTGCATGTGCTCTCACCATCGGTAATTTCGATGGCGTGCACAGGGGTCATCGCGCCCTACTGAAGCAATTACAAGCAGGGGCAGCAGAAAGAAGATTAATCAGCTGCGTCATGACGTTTGAACCCCACCCCAAGGAATTCTTTTCCCCAGACCAAGCACCCCCACGCATTTTGAATCTGCGTGACAAATTGGCTGCTTTTTCTCAAATGGGAATTGATCGAGTAGTTGTAGAGCATTTCAATAGCGCTTTTTCGCGCTTAAGTCCCGAAGAATTTGTTTCTGAGATTCTCGTCAAACGTCTGAATGCAAAATGGATTTTGATTGGGGATGACTTTTGCTATGGCGCTAAACGCGCAGGAAATTTCGCTACGCTTGAGGCGGCCGGTAAAAAATTCGGTTTTAGTGTCTCAAGCATTCACACCATTCTTGAAGACGGTGAACGTATTTCCAGCTCTGCTTTACGTACTGCCCTAGCAAATGGCGACATGACTCTAGCCACTCGTTTACTCGGACGTCCCTATGGGATATCGGGACACGTCATTCATGGGCAAAAATTAGGGCGTGAACTGGGCTTTCCTACTTTGAATATAGCGGTAGCAAGTCACCTCCATCATCGCAAGCCAGCCACTAGCGGCATCTTTGCTGCTCAAGTTCTTGGTTTAGGCGGCAAGCCTCTGCCGGCGGTAGCAAGCCTAGGTGTTAGGCCAACCATTGAAGATCAAGGTCGTGTATTACTTGAAACCCATGTCTTCGACTTTAATCAAACGGTTTACGGAAAAATTATCACCGTAGAGCTCTTAGAAAAAATCCGTGACGAGGAAAAGTACGACAACCTCGAGACCCTTACCCACGCTATTGCCTCTGATGCAAAGCAAGCCAGAAATTATTTCCAGAAAAAAGTCTATGTCTGAAAAAACAAACTCCTACCCCGTCAATCTTTTAGAAACACCATTCCCTATGCGAGGAGATCTAGCCAAGCGCGAGCCTCAATGGGTTGAGCAATGGCAAAAAAACGGCCTTTACGAAAAAATTCGTAAAGCACATGCATCTCAGGAAAAATTCATATTGCACGATGGTCCTCCATATGCGAATGGCGATATTCACATTGGACATGCGGTCAATAAGATTTTGAAAGACATGATTGTGAAGTCTCGCTGGTTGATGGGCTTTGATGCAGCCTATGTTCCAGGGTGGGATTGCCATGGCATGCCAATTGAAATTCAGATTGAAAAGCAATTTGGCAAAAATTTACCCACTGCAGAAGTGCAGGCTAAAGCTCGTGCTTATGCACAGATTCAGATCGACAAACAAAAGAAAGATTTTGAGCGTCTTGGAGTATTGGGTGACTGGAATAACCCATACCTCACCATGAATTACCGCAATGAAGCAGATGAAATTCGTGCGCTCGGAAAGATCTGGGAGAAGGGCTATGTATTCCGAGGCTTAAAGCCGGTCAACTGGTGTTTTGATTGCGGTTCTGCCTTAGCAGAGGCTGAAGTGGAATACCAAGACAAAACCGATCCTACCGTTGATGTTGGTTTTGCATTTGATGATGCGCAGCGCGAGCAATTGGCAAGTGCCTTTGGTCTAACCAGCATTCCTCAAAAACCAGGCATGGCAGTTATCTGGACCACCACCCCCTGGACAATCCCAGCTAACCAGGCATTAAATGTTCACCCTGAACTCACTTATGCATTGGTTGATGCAGGAGACAAGCTACTGATTCTTGCACAAGATAGAGTACAAACCTGCCTAGAAAATTATGGCCTTGAAGGGAAGGTGATAGCAAACTGCTTAGGCAGTCAATTGGCAAATATTTCCTTTTGGCATCCGCTTGCTTCCTTGCATGAAGGATACCGTCGCCTCTCGCCAATCTATCCAGCTGAATATGTCACCCTCGACACTGGCACTGGTATTGTTCACTCGGCTCCTGCGTACGGCGAAGAAGACTTTAAGTCCTGCAAGGCCCACCAACTAGCCGATAAAGATATTCTGAATCCAGTAATGGGTAATGGCGTGTACGCCTCTTGGCTCCCCCTCTTTGCCAATGAATATATTTGGAAAGCCAATCCGAAGATTGTTGAGGCAATGCGCGAAGCCGGCAGTCTGCTCAAAGATCAAAGCTATACCCATTCGTATATGCATTGTTGGCGTCACAAATCCCCCATCATTTATCGCGCCACCTCTCAATGGTTTGCGAGTATGGACAAGAAACCAACTGACGGCAAACCCTCATTACGGGAAACCGCACTTGCGGGTATTGAAAATACTGCCTTTTTCCCAGCCTGGGGGAAACAGCGCTTACACAGCATGATCGCCAATCGCCCTGACTGGACCTTGTCGCGACAACGTCAGTGGGGTGTACCGATGGCCTTCTTTGTTCACAAAGAAAGTGGCGAGCCTCATCCACGCACGGTTGAGTTGCTTGAACAAGTTGCTCAGCGCGTTGAAAAAGAAGGCATTGAGGCCTGGCAAAAACTTGAAGTAAGTGAGTTACTCGGTGATGAAGCCGCCCAATACGAAAAAAATCGTGACACTTTAGACGTATGGTTTGACTCTGGCACCACGCACTGGCATGTGATTCGCGGATCCCATCGCCATGAACTCTATCGCCCTGAAGCCGAAACCCCCGAGGGTCGGTTAGCGGATCTCTACCTCGAAGGCTCCGACCAGCATCGCGGTTGGTTTCACTCCTCATTGCTCACTGGCTCCATGCTGGATGGCAAGCCACCCTATAAAGCGCTGCTCACCCATGGCTTTACCGTTGATGGTCAAGGCCGCAAGATGAGCAAGTCTGTTGGGAACGTGATTGCCCCACAACAGGTGGCCGATAAATTGGGTGCGGAAATTATTCGGCTCTGGGTTGCTTCAACAGACTACTCTGGTGAAATGACCATTTCTGATGAAATTTTGAAACGCGTAGTTGAAAGTTATCGTCGCATTCGCAATACGCTGCGCTTCTTATTGGCCAATCTATCAGATTTTGATCCCACCAAAGACACCTTGCCACCTGAGCAATGGTTAGAAATTGATCGTTATGCAGTTGCTCTGGCTAATCAATTACAAGAGGAAATTAAAGCTCACTACACAGTCTATGAATTTCACCCTGCAGTCTCACGCATGCTCACCTTCTGCTCTGAGGATTTGGGTGGTTTCTACCTAGACATCCTCAAGGACCGACTCTATACCAGTGCGCCCAATTCAATGGATCGGCGTGCAGCGCAAAATGCGCTTTTCCACATTACCCGCAATCTCTTGAAGTGGCTAGCCCCATTCCTGTCATTTACAGCAGAGGAGGCCTGGCAATCACTTGCGCAAAGCGCTATTAAGACCGCCCCTGAATCGATCTTCATGGAAGAATTTGAGGCTTTCCCAAAAATTGAAAATGCTACGGAGTTACTTGCCAAATGGAATCGCATTCGCGCAATTCGGTCGGACATCACTAAAGCAATTGAGATTGAGCGTGAGGCAGGTCATGTTGGATCGTCACTGCAAGCAGAACTTGTCATCAAGGCAGCGGCAGCAGATTTTGCTTTACTCCACTCCCTTGGAAATGACTTGCGCTTTGTCACCATTACCTCTAGCGCAACAGTAGAACCCACTACGGGAGAGTTAGAGGTGCTGGTTCGCGCCAGTCAGTTTAAAAAATGTGGGAGATGCTGGCACCACACCCAAGATGTTGGCCAGCATATGGAACACCCAGAGCTATGCGGGCGATGCATTAGCAATCTGTTTGAGGGCGGTGAGAGCCGTTCCTTTGCATAATGCAGCCCACTTCCGCTGTGCCCTCCATCAAACGCCCCCTGGCGATTGCCGCACTGGTGATCCTCTTGGATCAGGCCAGCAAAATTCTGGTGCTGAGCACCTTACCATTAGGGCGCCCAGAAGAGGTCTTGCCATTTCTGAACTGGCTACTACTTTTTAACCCAGGTGCTGCATTCTCATTTTTAGCCCAAGGTTCCGGTTGGCAACGCTGGTTCTTTACCATCCTTGGGTTAGTCGCCGCACTGTATATCGTGTTGACCTTGCGTAAAACCCAACATGAAAAACTACTCTCTTGGGCCCTCAGCCTAATCTTAGGGGGCGCACTTGGCAATGTGTTAGATCGCATTCGCTATGGTGCTGTCGTAGACTTTATTGACTTACATTACGCCACCTGGCATTGGCCCGCCTTCAACCTGGCTGATAGCGCCATTTGCCTAGGAGCTGCGCTAATTATTTTGGCTGAGATACGTAAGGTATTTGGCAAATCATCATAACCCCGTTAAGCTCCTGCCATGCAATCACTTTTGAATAAGAAAATCGTTTTAGCTGTCTCAGGGGGCATCGCCGCCTATAAAACACCAGAACTTGCTCGCTTGTTGATGCAAGAGGGCGCATCGGTTCAGGTGGTGATGACAAAAGCTGCGCTACAGTTTGTCACTCCAACCACAATGCAAGCTCTTACCGGCAACCCGGTTTATACAAGTCAATGGGATGATCGCATTCCCAATAATATGGCGCACATAGAGCTTTCAAGAGCAGCCGATGCCATACTCATCGCACCTGCAAGTGCAGATCTAATGGCAAAACTCTCTTTAGGGCTGGCAGATGATCTCTTAAGTACGTTATGCCTAGCGCGCGACTGCCCTCTTTTACTTGCGCCCGCCATGAATCGCCAAATGTGGGAGCACCCCGCGACTCAGCGTAGCGTTCAAAGATTACAGACAGATGGCATCTCATTACTGGGGCCAGCAAGTGGATTTCAGGCTTGCGGCGAAGTGGGTATGGGCCGTATGCTTGAACCGGCTGAAATCACCGAACAACTCATTGCCTTCTTTCAGAAAAAATCTTTACTCGGGAAACGCGTACTCATTACCGCTGGCCCCACCTTTGAGGCGATTGATCCCGTGCGAGGCATTACGAATCACAGTTCAGGCAAGATGGGATTTGCTATTGCACGCGCTGCCGTAGAAGCCGGTGCCCAGGTGCATTTA
>Ga0316220_1003407_pt1 | contig 13334 bp, 13 predicted proteins | sample TBH18005metaG_FD_203632 | JGI IMG/M metagenome (GOLD analysis project Ga0316220, IMG submission 203632) | Freshwater microbial communities from Trout Bog Lake, Wisconsin, USA - TBH18005 | ecosystem: Environmental > Aquatic > Freshwater > Lake > Hypolimnion/Profundal zone | place: USA: Wisconsin...
CTTTCACACGTCTTGTAAGTGCTTGTTTTTATTAGGCGCTGAGTTTATACTTACACAAAAAGCTACACAAAACTGTAGCTATTCAAAATCGTAAGTAACGTTAAGCTCATATGACGCTCAAAAAACAGCCATTAAATGACAACGAAATCCCAATATACGATGAAGCGTTAATCTACCAACGCGGTGAGTATTGGCAGATGCGTATGTGGCTTGCTAAGGAAAAGAAGTACGCTCGTTTTAGCTTAAGAACGAGAAATAGAGACACAGCAATAGACAAAGCTAAGAAGCACTATCACGAGCTAATGGCACAGCAATTAGCGGGTAAAACATACTTTTCTATGACTACTAAGCAAGGCGTAGAGGAGTACCTTAAGCAACGTCAATTAGATATGGAAGCAGGCTTAATCGTTAAAGGTAGGTTAAGCACAATAAAAACACATTTAGAGCATTGGCTTAACTACGTGGGAAAAGACACTAAGCTTAAGGAAATGGAACGTACAGACTGTGAGAACTACTTTCACAACCGTACAAAGAATAAGAAGAAAATACCTGTAAGTCGTAGTACTGTACTTAATGAACAGAGTAGTGTTAACGCTATGATGAGTTGGCTACAAAAAAGGGGTGAGACTTACATAGAAGCTTTTGATTTTAAGAAGTTGCCTAAGGTAGATACTGGTGATGAAAAGAACAGACGTAATACATTTACGGAAGAAGAAATTAAAGTAATTAAGACTAAGCTTGATGAGTTTATAGATGAGGGAAAGAAAGATTTAAGCTTGTATGGAAACTTAAACAAAGTCATAACTGCGTATTACTTGCACATAGCAATCATAACGGGATTACGTAGAGGAGAGCAATTACAGTTACGATGGAGTGATATACAGTGGTTAGAGAAGTACATAAAAGGAGAGAATAATCAAGAAGAAAATATTCCGTACAGTTTAGTTAAGATAACAATTAGGGGAGCAACTACAAAGGTAAGAAAGACAAGAAGTTTTGTAGTTAAGGATTGGGAGTACTTTGACAGCTTGTTTACGTTCTTGCAAGCACGATATGTTAAAGCAAATAAAGATAACAAGAAAGCAACACCATTTGCTAAAACACTAATTTTTAGCACAAATGGCGTTACACCAATTACGCCTCGTGTAATCTTGTACCACTTTGATGAAGCACTCACAGCAAGTGAGATTGAGAATAGAGATGCGAGAGATTTAGTTCCTTATAGTTTCCGTCATTACTTCATTACAGATATGATTAATAAGGGTGCTACACCAACACAAGTAGCAGAAACTTGTGGGACAAGTACAGCACAAATTGAGAAAACTTATTACCATACATCAGAAGCTAAGATGATTGTTAATGCTTTACCACAGTTTGAATATAGGGATGGATTGCTAATTCCTAAGTAACGCATGGGTACCGAATTAAAATCACCATGGTGAAATTTTAAGTACTTCACCTAAATTTTTGGTAGCTCTAAAATCTATCAACTAAGAACCCATTTGGGGTTAGATTAAATCACCATGGAGTGAGATCTAGCTACCCATTAAAAACTGCGTGGTAATTTTTTAAGGGTACGAATACCATTTTTACTATGCCTGTCATCCCCGTTACCATCTTTTTTAATCGCACCCATATTCTTGCCTAAATAACCGTCTTTTGGTGCAATAGACGCTTTTTGGGGTGGCTCAGGTAAAGTATTAGGGTGGACATTAATACTTGGGTTAAGCTGAGGGTTGGTGATGGGGTGTCCGTAATCTACTGGTTTAGCAGAGGTACGTACAGGCGTTATGGTGTTATCTTTGTTAGGGTTAGGTAAATTATTTGTGGGGGTGGGTGTTTTACTTAAAGGGGGCTTAGGATTTTTTACTGGGGGTGGTGGAAGGGCTTTAGGTATTGATATAGGTTTACGACTACGTGGCTTAAGCTTAGCTTGAGCCTTACGTTGTGCATCAATCTTTTTCTGTTCTTCTGCTTGTTGTGCTACAGCATCCCAAGTCTTATCCATTATTAAGCGTAGCAACGCTAACTGTTCTTCAGCATTAGCTATTTCCATAATCCTCATATTAGTCTCCTATTCTTATATTTAGCACGAATAGAAGACAAGGACTGACACACGAGTGCCAGTCCTTAATCAATCATTTAGCAAAGCCAGCACGTAAATTATCACTTGCATTGCTAATTGCATCATCCAACTCGCCTGCAATTACAGCATCTTTAAGCATTGCTAAAGTAGCAAGCAATTCATCGCCTGTGCTCAATTCAATACAGTTAGCACCTTTTGCATTAAGTGTAAGCGTCTTGCTACCATAGCGTACAGCTAAGTTAATCTTATTGTTAGCTGTAGTCCAATACCATTCTTTTACTCGTTTGGTAGTCTCAACAGCTACACGTTCACCGTTATCGTTAGTCACAGTCTTAATCCGTTTAGGCGCATACAAGCGTCCTTCCTTTTGTGCTGTAGCAAGCTGTAGTTGTTCATCTAGTTTCTGTGCAAGCTTAGTTCTACGCAAAACGATAGGACTAACAGCACGTTCACGTTTGCTTGTAATAAGCTTAAGTTTAGAAATTGAAGACATAAAAACTCCTTTTTGTTAAGTGGACTTTTACTGTAACTTCAGAATTACTTAAGGACAACCTAAAGGAAAATTTCTCCTAATCTTTGGTTTTGTATAAATAATAGTATGAAACTACAAGAAATACGCACTCGTACAGCCTATAACCCTAACGCTCTGCCTACACAGAAAGCGGCAACACGCACTTGGTTAAGCGGAATGAGTAAGGATTTTCCGTTAGCTTTAACACTGACGCTGAAGCAAACTATTGTTGAGAATACAAATAAAGGCACGTATAAGCGCAAGCTGACACGAATTGACTGTGAACGTATTGCTAAACGTTTTACACAGAAATTGAACAGACAAGTGTTTGGTAAGTATGCCGCAGAGAAGGGTGGTAAGTCGCTTAAGTATCTGCCTGTAGTTGAAGGTGAGCGTAGTAATAAGAACTTGCATCTTCACTTTGCCATTGGTGGTTTGCCAAGTCACGTTAAGTTTAATCAATTTGATGCGTTAGTTAAGCAAGCAAAACTACAAGTAGAGCATGTTGACGCTGAGCACAAGGTTGACATTACAGACAGCGGATGGATTGAGTACATCACAAAAGAGTTAGGTACTAAAGACACGGATAACGTGCTTTGGACTTTAACTTAACAGCATTACTGCCCACGTTTGGCTCTTGCTGATTACATTAAAGCGCAATGCTTTAATTGGCGAAGCTTTGTCTAAATTATAGTAAACACTCAAAGCTAACACTGAAACAGTCAAAACTTATACTGAAAGTAACAGAGTAGAGCTAACACTAAGCTTAAGAACAAAAGCAAAGCTACAGCAGACTGAATTAAACAATCTACAAATGCTAAAAACAAGCTGAGCTAAGCTTGGGTAGCTGAGTAAGCTTAAAACAGCGTGTAGGGCTTATACGCAAGTCTGCTTAAAAATGTCGCAATCAGCTACAAAATCCAATAAATACAGAACCAAAGCTAATTAACAAAAGCTTTGGTTTATCGCTATTCACACGCTAACCTGGCGTAAACATTGAGGATTTTACTTTGACGCACATAGACGAAAAATCGGTAGGAATTAAGAAACAAAGAAAATACACTTTAGACATTGAAAAGCTTACATTAAGGAGAGCACTTATGTCTAAACAAGCAAAAACACTAACAGCCACAGAAACACGTAGGGTGCTGGACTACGTGGCAACACGTCCACACGCAGAACGAAATAGGGCAATGTTTTTGACAATGTTATATGCGGCGCTAAGGGTTAAGGAATGCGCTAGTTTGCGATATGCGGACGTACTAGACGCAGAAGGAAAGATTAAAGCTGAGATTTACTTAAGCGCAGAACAGACTAAGGGTAGCAAGACTGGGACTGTATTTGTAAGTGATAAGCTACGCAAAGAGCTACAAACTTATGTTCGTGCTGTGCCATACAAGTCAATTACGGACAAGCTTTTCTACTCACAAAAGCGTCCAACGGAAGGATGGAACAGCAATACATTGTGCCAATACTTTCATCACTTATTCCGCAATGTTGGCATTGATGGTGCCAGTTCACATTCACCACGTCGTACAGCCATTACCAATTTAGCCGACAAAGGCGTATCGGTTAGGGTGCTACAAAGCATAGCAAGGCACGCCAACATAAGCACAACTCAGTGCTACATAGATGTTAATGATGCTATGAAACGTAAAGCGATTGAGCTGATTTAAGTTTGAAATCTAGCAGATGATTTAAGTATCATCCATCGTTGACGTTGTTCCCTCGTTAATCCCTTGGGCATATCAGCGATAACAGCTTCAGGTGATGTATGTACAGTAAACTTTTCATACATTAAGTCTCTGTCATATTCACTTTCAGAGGAAAACAATACTTTATTTCTTGGTACAGCTTTATATTTGTCACGCCCCACCATAAAGTTATCACCAAACACCATTCTGTCGTTGTAGCCAATATTTTTGTCGAAATCAAAGTGACGTTTATCATCCCTTAAAAAAATGTGGTGAGTACGATTTTCATCACTTGTGGGATTTACATAAGAGCCATCTGCTAGTAGTAAATTGCTGTGATGTACTAGCCTTAACATTCCAGAGCCATATTCAGAATAGATAAATTCATTCATTAGGTACCAACCTGATACACTTTTACCAGCACCATCAAGTTCAGCTAATCTACAGTTTTCGTGGCATTGATTCCTATCGTTCGTCTTAGTTAAGTTTGGATTGTTAGCCACAACAATCAGTTGATAGTTGCTAGTGATTTCAAGAAATCTTTTATAGCTAGGAACGGCAATAGTTTGTTCCATTGCCTTAGTCCAACCAGCTAAGTCATTTGAGAATCCATCTACAAACGTAAAGCCAGACATATAAACTCACTTAGTTGTTTTAGCTGTTGTCTTCTTAACCGCTGTGCCACGCTTCTTACGTGTAGCAAGTACGCCCTTAAAGTCACTAGTCTTAAATCCAAACAACTTAATGTCTTCCTTCATCTTCGCAAGTACGTTGGCACGTTCTTTAAGCATCTCGCCTTCAAGTTCGTCAGCTAACTTCTTTTGTTCTGCTTTAATCTGTTCAATACGGCTCATTTTGCTACTCCTTGTGTTGTTGGACGGGGGTTAAAAATGTATAATTTCCGTAAGTAAATTCATTCTAACCAATTTTCCACTTCACGCAAGTCCCTCTTAGTTGTAACTATAGCGGCGACAAGCTAGCGAATAGAGCACAATGACAGTACACCAAACACACCTATCGCATCCAAAGTATCGTCCAGATATTGATGGCTTAAGAGCTATTGCTGTTCTTGCTGTCGTAGCATTCCACGCATTTCCAAACTATCTAAAGGGTGGTTTTATTGGCGTTGATGTCTTTTTTGTCATTTCTGGTTATCTAATATCTACGATTATTTTTGAGAACTTAGACAAAGGAACATTTAGCTTTTTTGATTTTTATGCTCGCCGTATCAAGCGTATTTTTCCCGCACTTATTGTTGTCTTTGTAACTTGTTTTATTTTTGGTTGGCTTGAGTTATTAGCAGATGAGTTTAAGCAATTGGGCAAGCATATCGCCGCAGGTTCTAGTTTTATATCCAATATAGTTTTTTGGAATGAGGCCGGATACTTCGATAATGCCGCAGACACTAAACCATTGTTACACCTATGGAGCTTAGGCATAGAGGAGCAGTTTTATATCTTATGGCCGATATTAATATGGTTTTCTTGGAAGAAAAATTTTAATTTATTAACGATCATCTTAGTAATTTCTATTGTTTCTTTTGCGCTTAATATCAATGGCGTTAAACAAGATCCTGTTGCGACATTTTATTCTCCACAAACTCGTTTTTGGGAGTTGCTAAGTGGTAGCTTATTAGCGTATCTTGTATCATATAATAAGTTAGTTTTATCTAATATTAAGGAAAAAATTAATTCCTTAATTCCCATCGTTTATATCAAAGTAAAAGAATGTAATAGCAATATGCTATCTAATATTCTCTCATTTACTGGTATATTTTTATTGCTGTTTGGATTTTTGGTAATTAATAAGGATTTAAGTTTTCCTGGTAATTGGGCTTTAGTACCAGTAATTGGGACTTTGATGATTTTAATAGGTGGCTCTGAAGCTTGGATTAATCGCATTATTCTTTCAAATAAGCTTGCTGTTTGGTTTGGTTTAATCAGCTTTCCGCTCTACTTGTGGCACTGGCCTTTATTATCTTTTGCTAGGATTGTGGAGGGTGAGGTACCAAGTCGTAACATACGCATAGCAGTTGTATTTCTATCTATTGTTCTTGCTTGGCTTACGTATAAATTTGTTGAGCATCCTTTGCGCTTTGGTAAAGTCGGTAAAGTTAAGATTACAGTTCTTGTTATATTAATGTTAATCGTAGGATACATAGGATATAACACGTATGAAAGAGATGGTCTGTCTTTCAGGCTCAAAAATATTACAAATGAAAAACTTCTAATTAAGAGAAAAGGATTAGATTCATTATTAGCTTCATTAGCTTGGTATCAAGGAAAAGACAATTGGTTATTTCTTGGTGATAATTATGATAAAACTGTCTCCAAACTTAAGCTCATATTCACTCCTAAAGATAGTGAAACTGAAGATACTAAGGCAATTTTTACAGAAATCGCTAAGGCGGGTATTCTGTCTAGCACCAAAATTGTTTTAGTTATTGGACCTAACAAGTCAAGCATTTATCCAGAATATTTGCCTGATAATATTATTCCATCACAAAAAAAATACATTAATTTCTTTTTAGATAAGCTTACTACTATTCCAAATCTTACTGTTTATAACCCAACAGTTGATCTACTTAATGTTAAAGATTTAGAAGGTATTTTATATTACAGAACTGATACGCATTGGAATAATAGAGGTGCTTTTTTAGCTTATTCAGGCTTATCCAAACTACTTGCCTTACCTATTCCACAAGTTCAATTTATACCTAGTTCGACGCCACATAGCGGTGACCTTATTGGCATTTCAAATCTTAAAGGTTTCCCACTTAAGACAGGTGATAGCTGGGATGTTATTTGGAAAAATAAGCCACTATTATCTGAAAAATTAATACAAGGTGAGAAAAAATCAACTTTTGGTTCTGTCGCTATAGTTATTAACCAAAATTCATTGTCTAATAAGTATGTTTGGGTATGCGGAGATTCTTTTTCAGGTGCGTTAAAGCAGTATTTCAATGCGACATTCAAGGAGGTTCGTTATGTCGGACATTGGGGTGGCAAACTTAAAGATTTGCCTGAAGATTTAGCAAGGGCTGATAGGAAGCCAGATATAATTTTTATAGAACGAGTTGAGCGTTCGTTTTAGCTTAATTAAACAGTAGTTATTTTATATAATGTCTATGTTCAGTGAAATGTAAAGATAAATTAACTTGTGTCTCGTACCCATTTTTTATGATTATCCTGTGTAAGTTAAGCGCCACTTAAGCGTTGATATCAAATTGGAAAAACAAATTGCTAAACAAAGTACTTTCTATTCAAAGTTACACAATAGTTACACGCTATTTTTTATGTGGTGATAAGTGATTGATTTAGTTGAATATTTTAGTTGTGTAACTATTGAGTGGGAATGATTTTAGGTCTTTCGGCAGCTTTCGTGGACTATCGAAAAAGTGACTTAACTTATTGATTTATATGAGTTTATATCGCGAAATCTATCGACATCTATTGATGGCAAGCGAAACTTTTTGTCGGTAATCCTGACGGTAATGAAAGCTAGTCAAGTCATCAAAAATTTTTTACCGTCTGGCTGTTTTCCTGGTTGACGGTAAAAAATAATAGAAAGAGCTAGTATTCATGCGGGTGGCGGGGCCGACAATCCTCTTTAATTGACGCCATTCGGCTGCGACTAATTCCCTTGTTTGTGAACCATCGGTTACTCGAACAGTCTCTTTTGCTTGACGATGTAGCCCGCTGGTTTTTTCTGCTTTTCCAACACACCTTCGTCGACCATGCGTTGCAACCATGCCTTGGCTTGCGCGTTTGAAATGTCTAGCGCAGCAGCAACATCGGCATCCTTCATCGGCGTTTTTAGTAGTAGCATGGCCACTTCTCGAACCGCCGCAAATAGGGTGTCCGCAGGTGTTGATGCCGCCTGCACTTCGGGGCTAGCTTTTTCGGTCTCGGCTCTGAGTGTCGGCGCTACGGATGGCACTGGCGCTGCCTCCAGTTCAACTGGCTCGTCAATCTTTACAGAATCTGGTGCCGGCTCTGGCTTAGCCGGCACTTCGATCGCCTGTGGTGTCTCTGGAACCTTTGGCGATGTGGCTGCCATAGCTGACGACTCTTCGCCGGAAAACAGCGAAAGGCCAGACTGCGGAGATGCCTCATTGGTCGGAGCAGCCACGTCGAACACGGCGTCAAACGAATCCGCATCTTGAGGACTTGGCCACAGTAACGCCCCCTTTTTACGCAGAGCATCTAAACCAGGTGATTGCTCACCTGTGGACCGTACGTAAACGGGCACAAATTTGAGTTTATCGAGTTGTTCGACTGCACCGGCCCACGTGCCGCCCTTGTTGAGATCCGAACTCACTACCAAAGACGCATCTGCAAGCGCGTAGATCAGCTTGTTGCGCTGCATGGCATTGCCGACATTGAAGCCTGCATTGGGGTCGTAGGGGGAAATAAGGGTGAGTTGGCCGTCGATCAGCAGATTGCGGTGCTCGCGGTTCATGGTCGTCTTTTCAAGGCTATCTGCGAGCACACCGCTGACATTTCCCCCGGCCTCCAGAGCGCCACGCATGGCTGCTTGGTCGATACCTTTAGCACCGCCTGATACGAGCGTCCTTCTGGCGCGTGCCGCCAGCCGGCCAACAGCCATCGTGTAGTCGATTAGTGAGTCGTCTACATTGCGCGAACCGACCACGGCAAGTCCGCCAGATTCCAGTAGGCTGATATCACCACAACCGTAGAGCAAGGCCGGAGCGTCTTCTCGCAGTCGGACTTTTAAGCGCTTGGGATATTCAGGATCTGCACGGCTGATTACCCAAATAGCACGAGCTTGCCAACGCTCAATGACTTGACTCAGCAGGAAGCCACGTCCCAATAATCGCTGCAGCCGACCCTCGTCAATCACTGGCTGGCATGCACGCAGGAGATCGTTCGCATCCGGAGATACGAGATCTGCCGGCTGGCGCTGGATCTCTTGTAAATGCCGGGCAAGTCGCTTGTATTCGCCGGGTGTAAGTAGATCTGGTGACGAGGGGCCACGTCCGGCGATCAAGGGGGCTGTCAGTAGCAGAATCGCTTGGGTGTTAGGTGAAAGGGCTGGTGTCATTCGTCGTGCCCCGTCTGCGAAAGCGCCATTGGCCAAACTTCGCCACTCCCGGCCTGCCGTAGGAGCCAAGCTGATACGGTCAGCGTCCAGCGTGAGTCCACCATGTCATCGACCAAGAGTACGGGGCCTTTGGGAACCGGGTGGTCATTGAGCGCGAGCGAGCCATCGATGTTGCGTGCTTGTTGGGTACTGTTTGCCATTGTTTTCTGTTCTGGCCTTTCGTCTGTTTTTGCGATGACCAGATGAAACGATAGACCGAGCGCCGCAGCCAAGCGCTTTGCAAAGTTTGGTACGAGATTAGGATGCCGCAGGGACGGAACGCACGTCACCCAAGTCGGCTTTGGCTGCGGGTCCCATTCATGAACCATTTTCACGCAGGCCGTCACCAGGTCATCAGCGAACTTGCCGTCGTGATACTTGCCTTGCCTCACCAAACCACCCCAACCGGCGTCACCCCAAACGCAAAGAGCTTTGCCGGGTTGAGCTCGGTAGTCTGGTCCAATGAATCCTTTGACGCCGTAGTGAGGCATGCCGCCATCGGGCCATTTTTTTCGCGGTTCGATGGGCAGGCTGGTTCTGCATAAGAACGCAATGGCCTCTTTAACCAGTTCGGCATTCACGGTGGTGGGCAGAGGATGCAGGGCGGGCTCAGTGACAACACTTGGGTCGCCGTCAAGCGCGCTGATCAGGAAGCCCATGTGCTGACCAAATGGCAGGCTGACGTAGTCCTGCATTTGCTGGTGTTCGTCCCGCCGTAGCGCAGTGAGACGCTCCGCACGTTCCCAGAAACCTTCACTCAATTTTGCCGCTGTGAGCTGCCATTTGCTGCCTTGCTTGGCGATAGGGGCCGGTGCCTCGAGTGAAAGTAGAGCGATTGTTTTGTCGACACGGCCTTTGCTAAGATTGACTCGACTCAGTAGTTCGGGGACCGACAGGCCGCTAGGTTCTTCCTCAAGTGCTTCCAGGACATCGGCTACCTCCTGCCGGGTCGGAAAGGCGCTGCGAATAAACCAATCTGTGATATCTCCCTCTTCCTGGCCGCTGAGCAGTACGCCATAGGCAGAATCCAAGGCTCGTCCAGCACGGCCAACCTGCTGGTAGTAGGCAACAACAGATCCTGGCATCTGGTAATGAATCACGAATGCCAGATCGGGTTTGTCGTAGCCCATGCCCAAAGCCGTTGTCGCAACCAGCGTCTTGACTTGGTTATCGAGCAGCGCTTGTTCCAATTGCTCTCGGCGGTCGCCTGTTTCACCGGTGTAGGCCTCTACGTTGAAGCCTTGGGTCTTCAGCCATTCGGCGACTTGGTTGGCGTCGCGTACCGTCAGCGTGTAGATGATTCCGTGGCCTTGCAACGTGGCGAGTTGCTCCGCCAGCCATGCAAGGCGTTCGGCTTGGCTGGGCAGGCGGATAGTCTGCAAAGAGAGTGAGGTGCGATTGAGATCGCCCCGCGACACATCAAGCTTTGGCCCAAGAACAGCAGCGAGATCGTCCATCACCCTGTTGTTCGCCGTTGCCGTAGTGGCGAGGAGTCGAAGGTTGGGCGGCAGCGTCTTGACGATGCGTTCCAGCAGTCGGTAGTGAGGACGGAAGTCATGTCCCCAATCGGAAATGCAATGCGCTTCGTCGATGACCAGCATGGAAATCTGTGCGGCAATACCCGCCAACACCTGGGTGCGGAAGCGCTCGTTTGCCAGGCGCTCTGGCGAGATCAACAAAATGTCGATTTCCCCCTTGGCCAGCTTGCCCTCGACTGCCGTCCAGTCATCCACGTTGTCGGAGTTGATCGTGGCGGCGCGAACCCCCATTCGCTCGGCTGCGGCGATCTGATTCCGCATCAGCGCGAGTAGCGGCGAGATCAACAACGCAGGGCCATTGCCTTCATCGCGCAGCAGCTTGGTCGCGATGAAGTAGACGAAACTCTTGCCCCATCCAGTTTTTTGCACGACGAGCAAGCGGCCTTTGCCTTCGACGATGTGACGAATGGCATCCTCTTGGCCATCACGGAAGGTGGCGTCTGCACGTCCGGAGCCGATCCAGAGAAGTTCCCGTGCGCGTTTTGGATCGTAGGCCACGTTATTTCTCTCCTTTGTTTTGGTCGGGCGAGCGATACCCCGGCGCCAACAGGGCGTTTTTCACGCCATACAGTGCCAGAGGATCTTTCAGCCACAAGCGATACTCATGGCCGCGCAGGCTGTGATCCGGTGAACAGTCCACGCTCCACTGGCGAAGGATGTAGCCGGCCGTGGCGGCACGCAGCTTCATGCGCAGGACCCCACTATCCATGCTGTAGTCCATTTCCGTGATCTCGGGGCGGGGCTGGTCGGGGTGCGGCACTAATTCCAGCTCAACGATTCGAGTCCATTGAATGTCCTGGTCGCTTCGCTCGTGCGGCTGAACTTGAGCGCCTTTCATCACAACTGGATTTTTGATCCGTGTAATGACGAAATCACGGAATTCCTGGCTCTTCCGGTCAAAAGCGCGGACATGCCACCTCGAACCGTTATCGAGCAGAGCAAATGGAACAATTTCTCGATCAGTACGCCCACTGGTGATTGAGTGATATTCGATCGCCAGCGGACACTCCTGATGGATTGCTCTGGTTACGGAAGCGAGCACATCCAGATCCGGCTGAGTCAGCCGCGACGGCGTTTCGCTGGCTATCCATGCTTTGAGCCGTACCGGCTCACCATCGCCAAAACCCTGTGTTAGCCAAGAAAGCAATAGTTTATCTTTGCTGTTATTGGTTTAGGAATTTGCTTCAAATTGATTAGCGAAATCAACTATTAAATTAAGTCCATCTACTTCAACATCGACTTTAGGATTAGCGGTAGGGTAATTTCTTTTCCACAATTGTTTTATTGTCTTGTATTGAGGGTCATTAACGTGACAACTAATAACATAACCGCCAACATTCTCAGACTGATGTATTACAGGTACTCTCAATCCAACTGCAAACCCAAAATAATCATTTACCTTACCAAACCACCTTATTACTGTTAGTGGTTTACTAAAGTCTAAGAAAAAAGTCCCATTAATTTGATAATCTTTTGCTTTACTTATTGCAATACGATTAGGAAATTGTTCTAGTTCAAATAATGTAATAGCCATCAGTTTATATTAACTCTTTAGTTATATTTTTTGTAGCTTATTTTCAATTATTTATATTCGCACATCGTGTAACTAATAATCAATTAAACTATTGACATTGCATAACTTTTTAGATGCATGTAGTTATTGGGTTTGCTGTTCGTAGCTACACAAAAGTTACACATTACTATTTCAGGAGATGTAAGTGATTGATTATAATAAGAAAAATACTTACGTTGTTACTGAGTGGGAATAGTTTCCCTATGAGTACCAGTCCCGCAACCCCCACCGATGACAACGCTTTCATGAATCAGGCGCTTTTGTTGGCCGATGCCGCCGCCGCCTTAGGTGAGGTACCCGTGGGCGCCCTGGTGGTGCATGAGGGAGTTGTTATTGGCCGTGGTCATAACGCCCCCATTTCCAGTCACGACCCCACCTGTCACGCGGAAATTGCCGCATTGCGGGATGCCGCGCGTCATTTGGGCAACTATCGCTTGGTGGGCTGCACCCTGTACGTCACTTTAGAGCCCTGCGCCATGTGTGCTGGGGCCATTTTGCAGTCTCGCATCAGCCGCTTGGTGTATGGCGCCCCTGACCCCAAGACCGGTGCTTGCGGCAGTGTGGTAGATTTATTTGCGGAAACGCGTCTTAATCACCACACCACGGTCAGCGCAGGTATAGGCGCTGGCGAGAGCGTGCAACGCCTACAAAGTTTCTTTGCCGCCCGGCGCTAGTGGCGCTGCTGCATCTGTTAAAATCTAACCTGTTTCAACTGCCAAACCCCTTGCTGTGACCGAACCTGCCGCCCCCTTTGTTCATCTGCGCCTGCATACCGAGTTTTCGGTAACAGATGGCATCGTTCGCATTGACGATGTGGTTGAGCGCGCGG
>Ga0316220_1003420_pt1 | contig 13299 bp, 10 predicted proteins | sample TBH18005metaG_FD_203632 | JGI IMG/M metagenome (GOLD analysis project Ga0316220, IMG submission 203632) | Freshwater microbial communities from Trout Bog Lake, Wisconsin, USA - TBH18005 | ecosystem: Environmental > Aquatic > Freshwater > Lake > Hypolimnion/Profundal zone | place: USA: Wisconsin...
TCCTGCTGCAGTTTCATCGCGATATTGCCCAGATGCGACATGGTTATCGAGCGGTGACCGATCTCCGCCGGTGCAATGGTCTCTTTGCGTGAATAGACGCAGTCGATAAAGTTCCTGAAATGGTTTTCACTTTGATACAGGTGAATTTCGGAAGGGGAGATCACTGAATCCTTAAGACTTTCAGGGAATACCTGGTGATTTCCACGGTTCGCATGAGCCCATCCTTCGCTACCATGAAAGGTAACTCCGCCTTGCAGCTTATTGGATATGATTAGTTTTACACCATTGGCATAGAGGCATTCGAAATAATATTCAATAGCTGTATTCCAGATCGGATGAACGGCCCATTCGGCCCTGGCATTTTGAATCTTAACCGGACCGGTGTGTTCAGTGTCCATTCCCCACTGGGCGATGTCGGGGTGGTGTCCGCCCCAGTCGGTTACCTGCCCGCCTGAATAATCGAGTACCCACCTAAAATTGACGTGGGTGCGTGCGGGGCAATAAGGGGCGTCGGGCGCTGGTCCGAGCCAGGTATTATAGTCGAAACCTTGCGGAACCGGGATGGTTTGGGTGAGATTACCGGTTTTGCCGTAGTCGGGTGTTCCTGATGGAAGGCCACATTCGACGGTCAGTAATTTGCCGATTCTGCCGTTTCGAACGAGCTCACATACCCGTCTGAAATTTTCATCCGAGCGTTGTTGACTTCCGGTCTGGAAAACTGTGCCAAATTTCTTAACGGCATTTGCCATTGCCCGCCCTTCCGGAATGGTCAGAGCAAGAGGCTTTTGACAATAGATATCTTTCCCTGCCCTGGCCGCCATTAACACGGGAATAGAATGCCAGTGATCCGGTATGACGACTTCAACGGCATCCACATCTTTGCGTGCAATGACTTCCCTGAAATCTTCGAAGCTCTTACAGCCCGTATAATGCTTACCCAGAAGCTGGGAATAATAACTATTGACCAGGTTTATCCCGATTTCCCTTCCCCCAACTTTCCCGTTCCAGTACCCGATGCTTTGTTTATTGACGTCACAAATTCCGGTGATCTGGACACGTTTGTCAGTTAAAAAATCGCTGAGGTCGTTCATTGCCTGGTTTCCGGAACCGATAAACATCAGGTTAACCCGGTCGGAGGGGGCCACATGTCCGTTTTTCCCGCGGGCGCAGGCTGAAATAATTGTTGGTACTGCTATTGCTCCGGCACCAATGGTGGAGGTGAGCTTAATAAAATTCCGTCGGTTCAGTTTCGTCATTTTATTTGGGTTTAGAAGTAAAGGCGGCTATTTAAGATTTGTTTTGGGTAAAAAACTACCTTACTAATGATTCGCTACTTGCTTCTGGCAACTGGCGGTTAGCTTGATTTCTGTTTACAGAGTGTCATTTATTCTTAACCATGAACCGGGAAAGATGATTTTATTCCTGTAAAGTTCTGCCAGCGGCCAGTTGCCTGATGCTTTAAATGCAATGGTCATAATACCAACACCAGTCGACAAAGAGCAACTTAAAAGAACACGATTAACTCCGCGGTTGCGGATCATTTGGTAACCTATTTTGCAGGTTGCAGACGAGCCAATGCGTATTCGGCCACATCCTTGAGGTTCTCATTTTTAACGAGTTCTTTGATCACCGGGATACTTAACTCAGAACCCATCCAGCTGAGTTCGCGAAGCAGTAATTTTTTCCCATCATCTGTAGCTTCTTTATTTTCAAGTACTTTGATCATCTCTTTTTCAAACCCCTGATAATCCGCAGGAGTTTTTGCCTCATGACGGATGCGGCTCTGCAAATCGGAAAAATACCGTGTACTTTTGGTAATATCGTATTGGGAAATTTTTGACAAATCATCTTCAAGTGTCAGTTCCCTGAAGTCAGGTCTTAGGGATGAACCGGCTGCGGTTGGGAAATCGTAGGGAATTTTCTGGGTCACTTTTCCTGAGGCAGCCCATTCAGCGCCGCGCTGGAAGGTGGTAATAAACCCAACGCATTCCATAGAAGGACCGCCGTCTTCATCAGGATGACCTAAAGTGGTATGAAAAATCCTCCCTTTCCCATAAGTGATTGCCATAAGCATTGGTTCGTCGCGACCCGTACCTCCACCGGTGGTATCTGAATAAGCGGTAGCGAGAATCTCCATGTTTTTGCCAGGCCCACGTAACTGGGCATATAGTTCATCTTTCCCGTGGATCCAGCGTTGAGGCAATCCTTTTGTAATGGGATGTTCCGTGTTCCGGGCCCTGACTTCAAATTCGTGCCTTTTGGCATGGGAGCCACCTCTTCCGGCACTTGGATCAATGATCAGGGAATCATGTTTAAAGTAAACATAGGGTCCGTCTTTTTCAGAACGGTTTCCCCAACCTCCCAGGCCGATCATCTGGTTATATTCCTTCCATTCGGGGAAAGAGTTATCCCCGGCATGGTAAACAACCACACCACCGCCGTTATTGACATACTCAACAAAGGCTGCCTTGGTTTTGTCGGGCCATGAATCTCCGTTATAGTCGATAACGACCACATTATATTTCGAAAAATCGGGGGTAAAAATACTCATGTCACCCCCTTTATCCGGAGATTTTGCAATATCCACAGTGAAAAGCCCTGTCTGCTCAAGCAATTGCTCGAGGATCGGGAAACTTGATTTCCAGTAATGGTTATTCTGGCCTGTGACAATCAGTGCTTTGTATGCTGTGCTTTTCTGGCACGCATTGAAAACAGTTAATAATCCGATACAAGCGAATATTAACAGATATTGTTTTTTCATTCTCGTTTCAAATTAAATGGTGGGTAAGCTCCAGGGTTGACGGTAGGGACGGCTTAATAAGCGACTTGCTGCAGGATTTCCAATAATTTCCTCTTTTACAGGATCCCATTGAATCTTTTGCCCGGTTGTCATCGCGATTTCGCCCAATAAAGCAACGGAAATGGCATGATAAGCCACCTGAACCGGCGCAATGGCCTCTTTTCGTGACCGAACGCAATCGACAAAGTTTTGCCAGTGGTTCTCACTTTTATAGATCTGAATTTCATTTGGACCAATCATCTCCTGGAGAATTTTAGGATCCGAAGCGACCAGCGTTTCTCCACGGTTTACATGAATCCATCCTTTTTCGCCATACCAGGTTGTCCCGGATCCTTTTTGGAGACGCCCTTCATTAGCGACTCTCATCTCGATGCCATTGGCATATTTGCACAGGAAATCGTATTCGACCGGAACATTGAAGATGCCATCTCTTGGATATACCCCTTCGCCTGAAATCTCGACTGGGCCAGTTCGTTCAAGGTCGGCGCCCCAGTTGGCAATATCGATGTGGTGTCCGGCCCAGTCGGTAAGCTGCCCGCCTGAGTAATCCAGGATCCAACGCCAGTCCCAGTGACTGACACCCCGGTAGGGAACTTTGAGTGCGGGACCGAGCCACATCTCCCAGTTGAGTTCGGCAGGGACCTCTTTAACTGGCGGGGTTCCGATCCCCCTGTTTCCGTTAGGTAAACCGACTTCAATATATTTTATTTTTCCGATTCTGCCATTTCTGACTAGTTCAACACCACGGTGAAAATTGGGTCTTGACCGTTGCCAGCTTCCTGTTTGCCAGATAATATTGTTCTTTTCAACTGATTTTACAATGGTCTGACCATCTTTTATGGTGCGGCAAATTGGTTTCTCGCCGTAGACATCTAATTTTTTGTTTGCAGCTGCACTGTAGATCAGTCCGTGCCAGTGGTCCGGTAGGGCAATCGATACGGCGTCCAATTTCTCTTTTTCAAGAAATTCACGATAGTCACCATAGACGCGGCAATCGTTGTTTTTGTTCGCCTTATCGGCTAAGCCTTTGGCATTTGCCGAATGTTTGGTATCCACATCACAAACTGCAACAAACTGTACCTGATTTTTGAGTTCCAGGAAGTCTCTCATGTTGCTGGTTCCCTGTGATCCAACACCGATGCCCCCCATTACAATCCTGTCACTGGGTGGAAGTTTTCCCCCCATGCCCATCGCAGTTGAAGGTATAATCTGTGGGAGGATCAGCGCTCCGGTTGCAACGGTAGCAGATCGTTTCAGAAAATCCCTTCGGTTAGATTTGTCAAACATTGTTGTAAAAATTAGTTGTTATTAAGAATCGTTTAGTTAAACATGTGCAGGTGTTCCGGGCAGGGGAGTATCGAATACCATATCCACCGGACCAAATTCGATTTTCCTGGGTCCAAGGTCCATATCCGATTTCATGATGGCGTCCCAGGTAATCATTTGTCCGGTGTAGGCTGCCGTGCGTCCCATGATTGCCGTGAGTGTTGATAGGGCAGTCCGTTCGGCTTCATTCACATATCTCCCGGTTCTGATGGCATGAACCAGGTGCATATGCTCCTGAACATAAGGGGAGATCTTTATGGTGTTCATGGTATTTCCGTTCTCGTCCTTAGGATATTCAAATTTCCACTTTACACTGCCATCGAGGTTCCAGATTGTATTTATGCAGTTGGTATACCCTTCGGTTCCATTGATCAATTCTCCGGTTCCGTTGGCACAGCTGTCCAATTCACGGCACATGCTATGGGAACTTACTCCGTTGCCGTAATCATAGTCAATGCTGAAAAAATCGTACTGATCACCGGTTACCCTGCGTGCACGACCCCCGTAACCGATCGCTTTTTCGGGGTGTTTCCCCATGAACCAGTTGATCACATCGATATTATGTACGTGTGTATCAAGAATATGATCACCGCATAGCCAACAGAAGTTATTCCAGTTCCGGATCATATATTCCATATCGTTCCATCCCTCTTCGCGCATGCGGAACCAAACATGTTCCTGGTTCCAGAATGCTTTTGCAGATACCAGTTTCCCGATAGCGCCATTGGCCACCTGTTTGTAGGTTTCGATATAATCTTCCTGGTGACGTCGCTGGGTCCCGGTGACAACGCAAAGCCCAAGCGCTTCGGCTTTTTTTGCCGTCGCGATCATCAGACGGGCGCCGACAGGGTCCACACACACCGGTTTTTCCAAAAAACAGTGTTTCTTATTTTTGACCGCCTCCAGAAAATGTTCGGGACGAAAATGGGGGGGAGTGGCACAGATCACGACATCAATTTCGGGCATAGCCATCAATTTCTTGTAGGCATCAAAACCAACAAAACAGTTTTCGGCGGGGATCGGGAGATTGAACGATTCAAATCTTTTCCGGCAATTATCAATTTTATCCTGAAATACATCGGCCAGTGCAATAATCTCCAGGTCGGGACCCGCACTGATAAAATTAATCGCAGCTCCGGTTCCGCGATTTCCTGCTCCAACAAGTCCGGCTTTAAGTTTCCTTCCTCTGGGTGCACCTTTGAGAATGGGGGGAAGTCCCAAAGCCGCATTGTCTAATTTTTTGGAACATGACGAGAGGATCGCACTCGCACCGGCAACACCGATTCCTGCCAGGACACCCGCCCCCAGGAATTTCCGTCTGTTGATATTTTTTGAATTGTTTTCCATATTATTTTTCATTTTTTCATTCTTCATTTTTCATTTTATGCTGTCAGCCTCGCAGACAACCCTGAACCCGTTGTCGATGCAGTCGGAATACCACCAGATACTCTTGGGCATCTGAGGGTCGGTTAGGAGCCAGGCCTGTGTTTTAGTGAAATCTCTGGCAGCACTTCTCACATCTTTGGCATCACTTTTAAACGATCCACCCCTGATTACATGTTCGGTTCCCGATTCGGGACCTTTGGGATTAACCACGAATGGTACTCCGGTTTTGTAGGCATCGGGCGAGTAAAAGTCGGAACAGAACTCGGCGATGTTTCCGGCCATATTTTTCAACCCGAACGGATTTGCTTTTACCGAGCCGGGATCCTGGGTCTTGGAAGCGCTGTTTACCAGGTACACAATATGCGAACTGATAGTCGTTGTATCGGGTCCAAAGATTTTCTTAAAGATCCCTTTTGAGGAGAATTTCTTCGGGTCACCTTCAAAGAAATAAGGAGTAGTCGTATTTCCGCGGCAGGCATATTCCCACTCGGCTTCGGTTGGGAGGCGATACTTTTTACCGGTGACTTTGGAGAGCCACTCGCAATAGGTATTTGCAGCACGCCAGGACATGGTAATCGCTGGTCTTGAACCTTTTCCCCATCCCTGATCGGGAGCTCCCCATGGAGGGGTAGGGCCTGTTACGGCATCCACATTCTTATTTACAATTATCTGTCCTTCAGTTCTTCCCTGGGAGGCTGTTGCCTGGAAGAACGCGAGATATTCGTTCCAGGAGACTTCAATTTTGCCCATCCAGAATTTCGAAACCTTTACTTTATGAACCGGACCTTCATCCGGTTTACGCAGTGGCTCATTATCCGGACTTCCCATATTGAATATTCCCTCTGGAATTGCCACCATGTCGAAGGCAACTGTGGTCCCGGGAATTTTTTCGGTGAAACTTTCAAATTTATCAACCTTGGTCGCACTTGTAAATTTTTCCTGGCTCAGGGCAGCGTCAACTCCGAAATTGGTATCGTGTTCGTGCTTGACATTTTTGTCGAAATGCCCGACGTTCAAGTGACAGTTGATACAATTAGGCTTGGGATCTTCTTTTGCGTTGATATAGGCCAGGTGGGCATTGCTCCCGTTTACCGATAAAGTTACGGGGAACAGATTGGAATGACATTTAATACACGATTTTTCGTAGGTAAAACCTTTTGCATTGTCAAGTAACTTCTTTGATTCCCAGTTTAATTTGGAACTATCCTTAAACAGATAGCCATATACATCAATTGCGCCATGTTTGGCTTTGGCGAGCAGGTATCCTTCACCCTTTGGAGGGAGGTGACACTCAACGCAATGGACAGATACGCCGGTTCTGTTATTGTGGTGAGGGCCGAGTTTCCAGGTCTGTTCTGCCCATGGATGAATATGGCACGACATGCAATAACTGTCAGAGGATGTGGTTGTTGATACTGTATTAAAGATGCCGATAACGACCAGGCACAGGAGTGCCCCGAAGGTCATTATCCAAATCCGGGCCTTTGATCCGTTGATCACCCGAAGAACAAAATTCTTAATATTCATTGGTTATAAGGGTTCAATCCAAAAACACAACAGCTGTTGTGCTGTTCTGTTGTGTTATGCATAATGTGTTTTATGGTCCGTACTTATATCAAATCAGAACTCAATTTTAGCGATAATTATAACGATATAGCTAATGCGCAAAATCCGTTCTGATCCGTTCTGTAAACATAGTCGTTTTTTTATTTCAGCCAACAAATAATTTTCATGTTATAAAACAGTAAAATTCAGGCCTGGAATCAGTGGGCAAGCAGCCAGTTTTCGGCGGCATCCATTTCTATTTCAAGCGGAACATCCAGTTTGACAGCACTTTCCATCTCCTCTTTTACAACTTCCTTTACCGCGTCGAGTTCTGTTTTCAAAACATCAAAGTTTAATTCGTCATGTACCTGTAGGATCATTTTTGATTGAAGACCTTTCTCTGCGAACCGTTTGTTGATGTTGATCATAGCCACCTTAATGATATCTGCCGCCGAACCCTGGATAGGGGCATTGATGGCATTCCGTTCGGCAAAGGCTCTGACTGCCGCATTGGCTGAATTGATGTCGCTGAGATATCTTCTCCGCCCCATAATCGTTTCGACATATCCCCTTTGGCGGGCCAGTACCAGCTGGCTATCCATATAATCCTTGACCATTGAAAAATTGGCAAAGTAGTCATCGATAAGCTGTTTGGCTTCTCCCCTGGGAATATTGAGCCGCTGTGAGAGGCCAAAGGCTGAAATGCCGTAAAGGATACCGAAGTTGGCTGTTTTTGCTTTCCGGCGCATCTCTGATGTGACTTCAATTATGGGCACTCCGAAAATTTTGGAAGCTGTAGCTGAATGGATATCCTCCCCATTCCGGAAAGCTTCGGTCATCACCCTGTCGTGCGAGACTGCAGCCATAATGCGGAGTTCGATCTGGGAATAGTCTGCGGAGAGAAAGATATGATCCTTATCACTGGGTATAAATGCCTTGCGTATCTCGCGTCCCGCTTCGTCCCTAATGGGGATATTCTGCAGATTCGGGTTGGTCGAGCTTAATCGTCCGGTAGCTGCAATAGTCTGATTGAATGAAGAGTGAATCTTCCCGGTTTGTGGATTGATTAGCTTGGGAAGTGCCTCGACATAGGTTGAAAGGAGTTTCTTCAGACCCCGGTGTTCCAGGATTTTTGCAATGATCGGGTGTTTATCCTGCAGGTTGACCAGGATCTCCTCACCCGTGGAGTATTGTTTGGTCTTCGTTTTCTTTGCTTTCGGATCGAGATTTAGCTTTTCGAACAGGATATATCCCAGCTGTTTTGGGGATGAAATGTTGAAATGTTCGCCGGCCATTTCGATGATGCTGTTTTCGAGTTCAATGATCTGTTCGCGCAGGACCACCGCATAATCGTCAAGCACTTTGGGATCAATTTTCAATCCGGAGAGTTCCATTTGAACCAACACCTTTAAAAGCGGCATTTCAACCTGGGTGAAAAGATTTTTTACTTCGGCCTTAATCATCTCCTGGTCAAGCAACTCTTTGAGCTGGAAGGTAATGTCAGCATCCTCGCAGGCATATTCCTTGATCTGTTCAAGATCGACCTGGCGCATGGTGAGCTGGTTTTTCCCCCGTTTGCCGATGAGTTCCTCGGTTGCCACTTTTTTATAACCCAGGTAGATTTCGCTCAGGTAATCCAGGTTATGCCGAAGATCGGGTTGTATCAGGTAATGGGCCACCATGGTGTCGAAATAATCCCCTTTAATTTCAAGGTCATATCGCGAAAGGATGAGGATATCGAATTTCATATTCTGGCCGATCTTTAGAATAGCTTCATTTGCAAAGACCGGTTTAAATTCCTGAACAAGAGCCAGCGCCTTTTTGCGGTCAGCCTGAACCGGGACAAAATAGGCTTCCCCTGGTTTGAAAGAGAATGATAATCCGACCAGCTGATCGGACTGAGTGTCGAGACCCGTGGTTTCCGTATCAAAACAAAACGCCTTCTGTTCTCCTAACTGATTGATGAGCTTTTTTATTTTTTCTTCCGTATCAGCAAGAATATAGTTGTGTGTCACCGACTTGATGTCGGTATGAACTCCTGGTGCTTCAGTCTGGGTTTGTTCTCCCATACTGAAAAGAGACCCTTGTTCAAAAGCCGGGGGTGGCTCAACAATTTTATTTTTAGGGGGTAATATTTTCTCTGCGAGTGTCCTGAATTCAAGTTCGAGGAAAATATCCCGCAAATGGTTATAGTCAGGTGTGGAGAGCGTCAGTTTCTCCTGGTTGAATTCAACAGGGACATCCAGGATGATTTCCGCCAGTTTGCGCGACATCCGGACCTGTTCCTCAAATTGCTCCAGACTCTCCTTCTGTTTTCCCTTCAGCTTGTCAATATTCTGATAGACTCCATCGACACTTCCAAATTCACCCACGAGTTTCATTGCAGTTTTGGGGCCTATTCCGGGACAACCCGGGATGTTATCGGCGGTATCACCCATCAGTCCGAGCACATCAATGACCTGCAAAGGATTGCTGATCTGAAAATTCTCACAAACCTGCTCAATCCCCAGGATCTCCATCTCATTTCCATTCGTTTTGGTTTATACATGAAGATATTTTCCGAAACCAGCTGGGCATAATCCTTATCGGGAGTTACCATAAAAACCTGGAAACCGGCTCTTTCTGCGGTTTTGGCCAGGGTTCCGATTACATCATCTGCTTCGAAACCCTCTTTTTCAAGAACAGGGATTTGATATCCTTTGATAATCTCACGGATGTAAGGGATTGATTTCCGGATATCTTCGGGCATTTCATCGCGGTGAGCCTTATATTCGGGGAACATATCATGCCGGAATGTTGGCCCTTTCATATCGAAGGCGATCGCAATATGGGTAGGTTTTTCTTTTTTCAGGATCTCTTCCAGGGTATTTACAAACCCCAGCATCGTTGAGGTGTTGAGCCCTTTGGAGTTGACGCGGGGTGCATTGATGAATGCGAAATAGGAGCGATAAATTAATGCGTAAGCATCAAGTAGAAACAATCGGTTCATAACAGCCAGAGATTAAATCGGAATCAAAACTACGTAAATTATTGTTTACCTTTGGCGGATTAAAGAAAAGAGAAAGGATATAAATATTCAGCATGTCATCTAAAGACCAGATTATAGCGCCAATTCGGGAGGAGCTGATTCACTTTGAGCCGTATTTCAAAAAAGCGACGAAAAGTGATTTGCCGCTTTTAAGTAATGTGATCAATTATATTCTGCGTCGTAAAGGGAAGCAGATGCGTCCAATGCTGGTTTTCCTTGCCGCAAAGTTGAACGGGGATTTCAATGAAAGGACTTTTCATGCCGCGTTGACCATTGAGTTACTTCACACGGCCACGCTTGTTCACGATGATGTAGTTGACGATTCCTATCAGCGGCGCGGTTTTTTCTCGGTGAATGCTGTCTGGAAAAATAAGATTGCGGTGCTGGTGGGTGATTTTATTCTGGCCAAGGGGATGCTCTGGTCAATCGATCATAAAGATTACGATATTCTTGGCCATATCAGTACGGCAGTAAAGGATATGAGTGAGGGTGAGATCCTGCAGATTGAGAAGGCGCGGAAACTCGATATTACGGAGACCGTTTATTTTGAGATTATCCGAAAGAAAACGGCCTCCTTACTTGCTACGAGTGCAGCTGTCGGAACATGCTCAGTAACTACAGATATTGAGGTAATTGAACAGATGCGGCTTTTCGGTGAATATGCCGGGATGGCTTTTCAGATCAAGGATGATCTTTTTGACTATCAAAAATCGAATGTGATCGGGAAACCCACCGGGAATGATCTGCGTGAAAAGAAAATAACCCTTCCTTTGATTCATGCCCTGAACCAGGTTGGAAGCAGTGAAAAATCGCGGATCCTTAAAATTGTCAGGAAACGAACCAAAACATCGGCTGATCTCCGGGAAGTCCGTGATTTTGTGGAAGCACAGGGTGGCTTCACCTATGCAGAAACCGTGATGCATGAATATGTTGAAAAAGCGATCGGTCAGTTGGCAAACTATCCCGAATCGGAAGTTAAAACTGCGCTGATCGGCTATGTCAATTACATCTCTTCGAGGATCAGTTAACTTTAAAAATAGACGACACTCTCTCCGGATATTGAAGTGAGCAGGTTATTTGCCAACCGGCTTGCTCCGATTCGGAATAGCCTGTTATTCAGCCATTCATCCCCCAGAACTTCTTGAACAATAGCGATATATTTCAGTGCATCTGAGGTTTCCGCAATTCCACCTGCGGCCTTAAATCCAACTTTGAGATTCGTTTTTTCGTAATAGCTTTTAATGGCCTGGCACATCACCCAGGCAGCCTCAGGTATAGCGGCAGGTTCCAGTTTTCCGGTTGAGGTTTTGATAAAGTCGGCACCACCCTCCATCGCCAGAAAGGATGCTTTCCAGATTTCGGAATAGCTCTTTAATGCTCCGGTCTCCAGGATTACCTTCAGACGGGCGTTGTCACACCCCTTCTTCAACGTTGAGATTTCCCGAATTGCAGAACTGTAATCTCCGGAAAGAAACTGGCCCAAATTAAGTACAATATCAATTTCGTCGGCTCCGTGACCTACAGCCCTAATGGTTTCCAATACCTTGACATCCAGAAAGGTTTGAGAAGCGGGGAATCCGGCCGATACAGAGGCGATACTGACTCCCGGCGCCCGAAGTGATTTTTTCACCGGTTCTACCAGGGTCGGATAGACGCATATTGCTGCAACAGCGGGTAATCCGGGAAAACGTTCAGAAAAGAGGGAGACTTTAAGTGCGAACTTTTCACCCTGGGCCGGAGTGTCTGTTGAGTTGAGGGTGGTCAAATCAATGCACGAGAGAGCCAGTTCGTAGTATTTTTGACTACCAAGGTTTTCAGATTTTTGAATGATCTCTGATACTGTTCCTGATACTTCTTCGTTAGAGAAGGTCTTATCTATTGTTTCAAAAAGTAGTTTCATTATTAATGTTATAAATGGTATGCTGAGAATGTTTGAATAATTGGCATAGCCAGTAAGGAGTGAAAAAATTGCAGTTCCGGCAATTCAGAAGGATAACCATTACATTATTACCTCATATTGAACCCTTTCTGGGTTCGGGTTTTGTTTCTTCCTCCCCCCAATTTTATTGGGGGTTATTCATATAAAATCCCTTCAGGATTTCGACAGAAAAAAATGCAAATACTCCTTATATTCAGCTGGTTAACTTCTCATTATTGAAATGTCGGAACTGGTCGCGTTCGGTTTTCTTCTCCATATTTTTTGAAAAGGCTTCAGTCAGGTCAACCCCGGTCTGATTGGCCAGGCAAATGAGTACCCACAGGACATCAGCCAGTTCGTCGGCCAGATTAACTTCTGACTCCCCCTTTTTTGAGGATTGGTCTCCATATTTCCGGGCAATGATCCGCGCAACTTCGCCAACCTCCTCGGCAAGGATCGCCATGTTGGTTAATTCGCTGAAATAGCGAACTCCATACTTTGTAATCCATTCATGAACTTCAGCCTGGGCTTTTCTGATTGTAATATCCTCTGTCATAATTCTTTGTTTTTGGAATCGATCATAATTGTCACGGGGCCGTCATTAATCAGATGCACCATCATCATGGCACCAAATTCGCCCGTCTGAACTTCCTTACCCAGGCTTTCCGATAGCAGTTGTACAAAGTTCCGGTAAAGCGGAATGGCTAATCCAGGCGGGGCGGCATTGATGTAAGAGGGACGATTTCCCTTTTTGGTCTTGGCGTGAAGGGTGAACTGGCTTACGGCAAGGATCTCTCCGTCAATATCTTTCACTGAAAGATTCATCACGCCGTTAAGATCATCAAAAATGCGCAGCTGGATAATTTTTTTAACGATCCAACTGAGATCTTCGGGTGTATCTTCACTTTCGAAACCTGCAAGGACCAGTAGCCCCTGCTGAATGGACGATTTTAGCGCATGATCAATGGTCACTGAAGCTTCCGACACGCGTTGAATAACAATTCTCATAAACCTGTTTTGGAATCCAAGTTAATCGATTTTGATCAAAAATAAGGGGAGCATGAATAATTGCCCCCCTTTAATTAATTATGCATTAGTAAATTATGAGAGAGCGGCAATTCCTGAGCCAATCATATTGGCACTCTCAATCTCTGCAATATTTACTTTTATTTTTTTGTGTCCCATTTCGCTGAGCAAATCTTTCAGAGTGTTTTTTACAACCTTATTATAGTCTTTGCTGCCGGCAACTTCACTCCAGAAGAGACTACCTTCAGCGGTAATCCTCACTTTGCGGAT
>Ga0316220_1003432_pt1 | contig 13264 bp, 8 predicted proteins | sample TBH18005metaG_FD_203632 | JGI IMG/M metagenome (GOLD analysis project Ga0316220, IMG submission 203632) | Freshwater microbial communities from Trout Bog Lake, Wisconsin, USA - TBH18005 | ecosystem: Environmental > Aquatic > Freshwater > Lake > Hypolimnion/Profundal zone | place: USA: Wisconsin...
CTGAAGGATGAAAACGTCGTGTAGCCGCCGCAAATGCCGATCATCAAAAACTGCCGCACGCTGGGCGACGCCAGGATGCGTCCGTCCGGATCGGTGAACGTGGCGAAAATGCCGATGAGGAACGAGCCGGTGACGTTGATGATGAGAATGCCCCACGGAAAACTGGAGCCGGTCTTTTGCAAAACAAGATCGTTGACCCAGAAGCGCGCCACGCTGCCAAGCGCGCCGCCGAGGGCAACCCAAAGATACGCGAGCATAAATTCGCGTGAATCTTGTCTGCGCCGACGAATCAACGCAACCGAAATACGTCGTCTCTGGCGAGGTGGGGAAAAGGTTCACGCGCCGGCATTTCGTTTTCCCGCCGGCCATGCGCAAGGATGCGCAAACCAACTTCGTCCGAGATCGGCAACGGATTGGTTTCAAGAATAACTAATTGTTTATCAATGTGTTACCACTTAATTGTGAACGACGGGAGCAACTTCCGCGTCTTACACTTGTTAAATTGAGTGACCGTCAACAACAACCAAACAGATTATGAAAAATTATTTTGCCTCCAAAACCTTGATTGCCTTGGCCGTGGCCATCGCCGCCGCCGCCGGTTACGAAAACCAAATCAATGCGCAGCCGATTCCGCCTCCCGCGAATGGCAGCGCGTTGCCGCCCAGCATTACGCCAGGAACCCCAGCGGCGGAAGTTGTCAAGCTCGCGCAAGCCGGCGTGGATGTCGGCGTGATTCAAAATTACATCGCCGGCTGTCCCGGTGCCTTCAATCTGAATGCCGACCAAATTATTGCGCTGACCGATGCCGGGGTTTCGTCCGACATGGTGAACGCCATGATTGCCCACGATAAAAATCTTTCTGTGGCCGTGGCCCCGCCGGTTGCTAGTCCGGCACCGGTGGACAATCCGAACAGCGCGCCGCCGACCACGGAAATGACCGTGAATGAATTCAACGACACGCTGACGCCTTACGGCCAGTGGGTCGAGGTGGAAGGTTATGGCCGGTGCTGGCGGCCCACCACCGTGATTTACGATTCGACTTGGCAGCCGTATTGCGACCGCGGCCATTGGGTTTATACCGATTGCGGCTGGTATTGGGATTCGGATTATGCGTGGGGCGTGACGTTCCATTATGGACGTTGGTTTCATCATGACCGCTTCGGCTGGTGCTGGTGGCCGGATGTCGTTTGGGCACCGTCTTGGGTGACCTGGCGTTCTTGCGATGATTATTGCGGCTGGGCACCGCTGCCGCCGTTCACCGTTTATCAACCGGGTATCGGCTTTTTCTACCGGGGCGCGAGCGTGTCCGTTGGCTTCGACTTCGGGCTGGGGGCCAGTTGCTTCACGTTCATTTCGATAAATCATTTCTGCGAGTCGCATCCGCGTTATTACTGCGCGCCGGCAGTTCAGGTCACGGCGATTTATAACCGAACCACGGTCATCAATAATTACGGTTCCAACAATCGCACCATCGTGAACAACGGAGTTTCCGTCACGACCATCGGGGCGGCTACGCACCATCCCATCCAACCGGTGCAGGTCGGTTCCATGCTTAACGCCAGTCGCCACGGCTGGCGCGGTGGCGACGCCAATCCCGGCGGGCAACGCTTCGGTGCCAATTCATCCGCCGGCGCAACCGTGCCTAATGCGGGCGGCGCGGGCCTTCATCGCGAGCCGACCTTGCCCAATAATAACGGCAGTCAGCACGATTATCCGGCCAATTCTGGCGCTGGTGCTGGCACCGGCAGCGGTCGCCATCCGTCGTTCACCCCGTCCGCGCCGGCGCCGCACTCCAGTGAAAGCATCAATCCTGGTCATGCGCAACCCAATCAAAATCAAAATCCCCCGACGCCGGGCAAACATCAGGATCAGCACCAGTCGGGATATAATTGGCGCAGTGTTGACAATCCCCAAGCGCAAACCACCCCGGCTCCCGCTGTGAATCAAGCTCACAACAACTGGCCGGCGAGCGGAACCGACCGCTGGCAGACCCGTGAAACGACGCGTGTCAGCCCGTCGCCGGTGGCGGCACCTGCCGCCAACTTCACCTCGTATGCCGGCGAGCGCGTTCAACGCACCGAGCCGCGGCAAAATTATGTCGCGGCCGCGCCCCGCAGCATTGCCCCGGCAGCGCCGGCGGGGTCGGCTAATGCCTACGGTCAGGCCTCGGGCAATAGTGACAAGTCCCAGAATTGGGCGAACCGCAACCATTGAACAGTCATTCACTTCGCACGCCGCGACGGTCACGTCGCGGCGTTTTTCCTTTTGCCGGTCGGCGCGCGCTGGCAACCTGTTCGCGTGGGCATTTCCCGGCAACAATTTGAGCAAATGCAGCAGCGTCTCGGCGGAAAAAAAACGCGCGCGGCTGCAATCGTCTTGCCCGTTACTGGTCATTCGTCGCTCGTCACTCAAATAATTTTGGGGGTTGATCCGTCGCTGCGCGGCACCGGCTACGGCCTCATCCGTTTTGAAAAAGCCAGTCCAGTTGTGTTGGCACAGGGAACGATTACATGTCCCAAAGACTGGGAACGCTCGCGCTGCCTCGCCAAAATTTCGCAGACGCTGCGCGACATTTTGCGTGAACATCAGCCGACGGTTTGTGTGGTCGAAGGACTTTTCTTCGCGCAAAATCTGAAGACCGCCATCATTATGGGCGAAGCGCGCGGCGCGGCGATGGCGGTGATTGCTGAAGCCGGCTTGGACATTTACGAAATCGCCACGCGCAAGGTGAAGCAGGCCATCGTTGGTTACGGTGCGGCGCAAAAAATCGCCGTCGCCAAAATGGTGCAGCGGATGCTGAACCTCGCCGAGTTGCCCGCGCCTGACGCGGCGGACGCGCTCGCGCTCGCGCTAACGCACGCGCAGGAAAATTCGCGGCACGGTTTGAGCACGCCGAAGAAAATTTAGCCACAGATTTACACCGATGAAACACAGATTTTTTTATCCGCAGATACTGCAGATTTTTGCAGATTTAATTCTAATCTGCGCTCATCCGCGAAATCTGCGGAGGCTTTTTGTTCCGCGTTTCATCTGTGTTTCATCTGTGTCCATTTGTGGCTTATGATTACTTTTCTTCAAGGCAAACTCACCGAGGCGCTGCCCACGCAGGCCATTGTGGACGTGAATGGCGTCGGCTACGAAGTGCTGATTCCTTTGTCATCATTCGACAAACTGCCGCCGCCCGGCGGCGACGTGAAATTGCTCACGCAACTCATCGTCCGCGAAGACGCGCACATTCTTTACGGCTTCGCGACGGCGGTGGAGCGCGATTTATTTCGGATGCTCATCAACAACGTCAGCGGCATCGGCCCGAAAACCGCGTTGAACATTTTGAGCGGCATGAACGCGGTGGCGTTTCGCGGCGCGGTGGCGAACGGCGACGTGAAATCGCTTTCGCAAATTTCCGGCGTCGGCAAAAAAACGGCGGAACGAATCGTTGTTGAATTGCGCGACAAAATCGGCACCGCCGGCGCGCTGGAAGCCGCGAGCGCCAAACATTCGCTTTCATCTGACGACCAGAAAACCAACGACGCCACGCTCGCGCTCATGGCGCTCGGCTTCAAGCAGGCGGATGCGCACGACGCTGTTCGCGCCGCGCAGACGATGCTTGGCGCGACCGCGACGGTCGAACAAATCGTCCGCGCGTGTCTAAAAAAAGGTTAAGCCGATGTCGCAAGTCCAAAGTCCAAAAACCAAAATCCAAAAGCGCAGCGGCGTCGTGATTCCGCACGCGCCCAAATGGCATCAGCGGCTGGCCGCGTTTTTGTTGTTTATTTCGCTGCGCGGATTGTTGCTCACGGTGCGCTGCCGGATGCGGGCGCGTTCCGAATTTTTTTCGCCGGGCGCGCCGGCACCGGCGATTTTTTGCATCTGGCACAACCGGCTGGCGACGTGCGTGAAGGTTTTGGATGTCCACCGGCGGCCCAACAATTCCGGCGCGGGCATGGCGGCGCTGGTAAGCGCGAGCAAGGACGGCGCGTTTCTGGCGGGCATCCTCGAATGGTTTCGCGTGCAGCCAGTGCGCGGCTCCAGCAGCCGGCGCGGTGCGCAGGCGATGCTCGAAATGACGACGTGGGCAGAGCGCGGCTACGACCTCACCATCACGCCGGATGGCCCGCGCGGCCCGTGCTACAAAATTCAGGACGGCATCACGTCGCTGGCGCAGTTGACGGGCTTGCCGATTGTGCCGGTCGCGCTGAATTTGAACTGGAAAATTTCCGTGAAAAGCTGGGACCGGTTTCAAATCCCGCTGCCGTTCGCGCGCTGCGAAGTCTGCGTGGGCAAAGCCTTTCGCGTGCCGGCAGAGGCGAGCGACGCGGTGCGCGAGGAATTGCGCCAGCAGCTTGAAGCCGAGCTGCGCGCCATTACGCGCGACTGAAAAATGATCGCCCGCGTCAGTCTCGAAATCGCACTGCGCAAGGAATTTGATTATTCAATTCCGGCGGAGTTGGCCGGGCAGGTGGATGTGGGCAGCCGCGTGCAAGTGCCGTTTGGGGCGCGGAAAATTCTTGGTGTTGTCACCGCCGTCGCCGAGGAATCCGGCCATGCGAAGCTCAAAGCGATTCTCAAAGTCATCGGCGCGCAAACGCTCGTCACGGCGAAGGTTTTGAAGCTCGCGCGGTGGATCGGCGAGTATTATTGCTGCGCGCCGGAGACGGCCTTGAAATCCGTTTTGCCCGAAGCCGTGCGCAAGGAAGACGCAGGCTGGCGCGAAAGATTATTTGTGCGTGTGCTGCCGGTCAGCGGTGAATTTCCCAAGTTGCCCAAGCGCCAGCAGGAGGTTTGGAATATCGTCGAGGAGCGGCGCGAGTTGCCGCTGGCGGAGTTGCTCGAACTCACCAAAACTACCGCCGCGACCGTTCGCAAACTGGAAGACCGCAGTCTGGTGCAAATCACGGCTGAAATTTCCGAACGCGATCCGTATGCGAAGGAAACCATTCTAGCGACGCAACCGCTCGTCGTGAATCCCGCGCAGGCTGCCGCGCTGGAAAAAATCACGGCGGCGATGAATCGCGGCGAGGACGGAGGATGGAGGATGGAAGATGGAAAACGCGCGCCATCCTCCATTCTCCATCCACCATCCTCGACTTTTCTTTTGCACGGCGTTACCGGCTCCGGCAAGACGGAGGTTTATTTGCAAGCCATCGCGCACGCGTTGGAGCAGGGGAAAGGCGCGATTGTGCTGGTGCCGGAAATTTCGCTGACGCCGCAAACCGTGGAACGGTTCAAGGCGCGGTTCAGCTCCGGCAAATTACAGACGCTCGTCGCGGTGTTACATTCGCATCTTTCCGCTGGCGAGCGGCATGACGAGTGGCACAAGATTCGGCAAGGTCGGGCGCGCATCGTCATTGGCGCACGGTCGGCGATTTTTGCGCCGGTCGAACCGCTCGGTCTCATCATCGTGGACGAGGAACACGAGCACACTTACAAACAGGAGGAAGCGCCGCGTTATCACGCGCGCGACGTGGCGGTGATGCGCGGGCACATGGAAAATGCCGTCGTGGTGCTCGGCTCGGCCACGCCGGCGTTGGAAAGTTTTTACAACTGCCAGAAGGGAAAATTCACGCTGCTGGAATTGCCGGAGCGCGTGGACGACCAGAAAATGCCGCACGTCCGTGTCGTGGATATGCGGCAGGCCAAACGCGATGGCAAAGGCACGCCGATTTTTTCGCCGCAGTTGAAAGAAGCCATCACGCAACGGTTGGAAAAACACGAGCAGACGATTTTGTTTTTGAACCGGCGGGGCTATTCTTCGTCGCTGGTGTGCGAAAAATGCGGCCACATTTGCGAATGTCCGAATTGTTCGCTCGCGCTGACGTATCACCGGCCGGAGCAACTCTTGCGCTGTCATATTTGCAATTACAGCGAACAGGTGCCGAGGATTTGCCCGAACGAGAAATGCAAAAATCCCGGCATCCGCTATTCCGGCCTCGGCACGCAGAAGGTCGAGGACGTGCTGCAAAAACTTTTTCCGCGCGCCCGCATCAAGCGCATGGATGCGGATGTGATGAAACGGAAGGAGGATTACCGGCGTGTGCTGGACTCATTCAAGCACGGCGAAATTGACATCCTCATCGGCACGCAGATGATCGCGAAGGGACTGCATTTTCCGAACGTCACGCTCGTCGGCATTATTTACGCGGACATGGCGCTGCATCAGCCGGATTTTCGCGCGGGCGAACGCACCTTCCAGCTGCTCACGCAAGTCTCCGGTCGCGCCGGTCGCGGCGACATTGAGGGCGAAGTTTTTGTGCAGGCGTTCACGCCGTTTCATCCGGCGATTCAATTCGCGCGGCGGCATGACTTCAACGGATTTTTTGAGCAGGAACTGGAATTTCGGAAGCAGTTGCATTATCCGCCGTTCAGCCGCGTGGCGCTGCTCACGTTGAAAGGGCGCAACGAGGACAAGGTGAAATTTTCCGCCGAGCACCTGAAACGTGAATTGGAGAAACTAAAAACGGAATTGAAAGACCTGACCATTTCCGGCCCCGCTGCCGCGCCGCTGGCTCGCGCGGAAAATCTTTACCGCTTTCAAATCATGCTGAAGACGCGGACGATGAGCGCCTTAAGCCGCGAGTTGGCAAAAATGGTTCAGACCCTCGCGCTGCCGGACGACGTGACGCTGGCGGTGGACATTGATCCGGTTAATTTGGCCTGACAAAACTTGCGAAGGGTGCTGACCTTGCAAACGGATGAAAGGCTGAAACGCACGACGCGGGAATGCCAAACGCCAGAAATGAAGGCAGCTTCAGGTAAACCGTGCAGAAGATTCAAAACGATCGAATGCCCTTTAAAAATGGTCGGGGCGGTGAGATTCGAACTCACGACCTCTTGGACCCGAACCAAGCGCGCTAGCCAGACTACGCTACGCCCCGACATTTGAGCTTTAAAGGATGCCAGCTTGACGCTGGAAAGCAACCAAAAATCTGCGAGATTTTCCGGTCTCAAAATTTCCAGGCGTTCATCACCCGGTTGGTGTCGGCGATGCACCAGAGATGCAGTGGCGACACGGCTTGCGGGTATTTGATGAACCGGGCGCTGCCATCGGCCAGCGCGTAGTTCGAGCCGCCGGAACCGCTCTGGCCGTCTGCCTGTGAACTCGCGTTACGATTGTCGTGACGGCACTGTTCAGCCACGCTGGTATCGTTGCCGCCGGTCTTTTGAAAATTTTCAAAGAGATCCATATAATAATCACCCGCATCTGATAGCTTTTCTCCCAGCACCACCGTATCGCTCGGATAAATGATGGCGTTTTCCTTCATTCTGTCGCCGAGGTTCATGCCTTGCGGGTCGGTCGGCGGATTTATGAAAAAATCATTCCAACCGTTGATCAGATAACTGCGTGGGGCGGCGTCGGCCACGTTGTTGGAGCCGCTGCCGGACTTGGGAATGATTCCGTTTAGGCCATCGGTCGGGCAGAGCAGTAGTTTTACACTTTTGCCGTAGTTGTCGTAAAACTTGTCCGGCCATCGGTCGGTGCCGGAGCGCACGGGATAATACCCCTGATTGTCGTCCACATACAAACGGGCGGCGAGGCTCAACTGCCGGAGGTTGTTCATGCAGGAAATGCGCCGGGCGGTTTCTTTCGCGCGGCTCAAGGCTGGCAACAGCATGGCCGCCAGAATGGCGATGATGGCGATGACAACCAGCAGTTCAATCAACGTAAAGCCAATCCGGGCAAGGGAAAAAACTCCCTTGCGGCGAACTGCTAAATTTTGCCGGTGATTGATTTTCATAACCGAAGCGGCGGCTGGTGCGTCTGTCCTGACAATTCGACGCTTGGGAACAGTGGTGCGTTACATACTTTATTTTTATGACCAAAAAAAACTGGCTGCTCATTGTCATCGCCGTTGGGTTGGCGGTAGCCTACGGCGTTTTTTTCACCGACTGGTTTCAGCCCCAGACGGTCAGAATTTTTCACACCACGCGCAATCTGCCGGGGCGATCGGCGCAACGGGCGGGCTTGCCCAATCTGATGTTCGGCCTCAATCGCAAAATCAAACTCACGGAAATCAGGGTGGTGCCGCTCGCGGCCTACCAGACGAATCAAAACACCCTGCCGCTTTGGCATCTCGTTTCCGATTCCAACTCCGTGCCCTTAAAAACCTTTACTTACGGCCAGTTGATTCGTGGCTTGAAGCCGGCGATTCCCGGCATTCGTGCGCAGCCGCTGACCAACAATGTCACTTACCGGCTGCTCGTCACCGCTGGCAAAATCAAAGGCGAACACGATTTTGAACTGAAATAATAATCAATCGCTTGGCCGCGCGTTTGAATTTAGCCGGCAAGTTGCGGATTCCATTCCAGAAATTTCACGGCCGACTTTTTGCCGGCAAAGACCAGCGCGGCGGAATAATCCGGGTTTGCCGGCAGCGCAATCATGGACCACTTTTCAAGCGCGGCGGAATCATCCGCCACCTTCAGAATGGCGGCGGGCCGATTCGGTGTCAGCGCGACGGAAAAACGGTTGAGCGGATAAGCCAGTCCCATTCCGATGGCTTTGACGAACGCTTCCTTGCGCGTCCAGCCGTTGAAGAAACCTTGCAGCTTGAGTGCTGGAGATAATTCCGTCAGCTCGCGGTTTTCATCAGCGGAGAAAATCTTTCTAGCCAGATCTTCAGCGTCGGGCAGTGGCCGATGCTGTTCCAAATCCACGCCTACTTCTCGTTCGCGGGTGAGGGCAATCAGCGCCCAGTCTGCCGAGTGGCTGCAATTAAACCGGAGCCAGTTTGAATTTTCGGGGTTGATGATTTTTGGCTTTTGAAAATTTGCAGATTCAATCTGAATCATCGCCGGGCTGGTTGCAAGCTGGACGGCCAGCAGTTGTCGCCGCACCGCGCGGCGGATGACGAAACGTCTTTGATCATGCTCGAAATGAAAGCGCGCCGCTTGGCTTTGTTCGTCAGCGGACAAAACATTTTGCAGTCGGAGAATTTCGGCGGGCGGGTAGGCGAGGTGGATTCGCCATACTTGAATTTCACACGATGCAACGGGCGGGATTTCAGAAGTTTCCCGCCACACTGGAGCCTGACGCGTATTCATCAGGCCGTTTTCAAAAGCCGGTTGTAATGCTCGGCCAGAGCCGGCAGGTGCGTTTCGTTCAGCACCGTCACATGGTTGCCCGGCACATCCACCACCTCGACGCCGCCCTCAAAAACCCGGCTGGCACCGAGCGTGTTGTCCTGGGGGCGAAACGCATTCGACATCCAGTCGTCCTGCGACACAAACAAAATGCCCCGGCTCGCCAGCGGCTTGGGCCGGTAGCTATCCATGGCGTGCCGGTAAATGCGGGCGATGATGGCCCACGGAATGTGCAGATTGAAATCATCGCGCACAGCCAGTTCCAACCGCGAAGTCAGCTCTTTTTTTTCCAGATCAATGCGCCGCCGGCTTTTGCGCCAAAGATACTGCGGGCCTTGCTTCAGCAATTTGCCGACGTGTTCCTGCCACCACGCTTTTTTCTCGCCCCAAACAGTCGGCATGGTCATCCAAGTGTCGAGCAGCAAAACCATTTCCACTTGAACGCCGGCGGCGCGTAATTGTTGGGCCACTTCAAACGCCAACATTCCGCCGAAACAATGTCCGGCCAAGCGCACGGGGCCGGTGGTTGACCGGCTGCGAATCAAGGCGACGTGTTTTGCCGCCCATTCCTCCATGCGCGGCAACGCGGCAAAATCTTTTTTTGTCGCGGCGCGCAAAGTGGCTTCGGGAATCGGCACGACCGAGGCATACAAACGCAAATCCTTGTCCAGAAAATGCGTCAGCTTGAGCAAGCCCAAGCTGCCTTCATCAATCAGGAAATAAAGCTCCGCGCCGGCAGTCCCGGCTTGGAGTTGAATCAATTCCGGCCTGCGCTCGGTGGTTTTTTGTTCCGGCAAAATTTTAGCCAGCTCCTGAATGGTCGGATGTTGAAACACCATGCGGATGGGCAAATCAAATGACATCCGATGTTTGATTTCATTGACCAACCTGACGGCGAGGAGGGAATGGCCGCCGAGGGCGAAGAAGTTATCGTGGATGCCGACGGCGGGGAGGTTGAGGAGGTCGCGCCAGAGGGCGGCGAGGGTGGCCTCGGTGGGGTTGCGCGGGGCGACGAAGTGGGTGCCGGCGGCGAGGCGGTGGGCCGCCGCGTCGGGCAGGGCCTGGCGATCCACCTTGCCGTGCGGGGTGAGGGGCAGCGCCGGCAGCGTGACAAAGCTGGCGGGCACCATGTAGTCGGGGAGCCGCTGCAAGAGAAAGGCGCGCAGCTCGGCGACGGTGGGAGCCGGGTCGCGCACGACGAGATAGGCCACCAGCGCTTGCTCGCCCATGGGATTATCACGCGCCACCACCACGCCTTCACGGATGGCTGGATGCGTGTGCAACACACTCTCAATCTCCCCCAGCTCAATCCGAAAACCCCGCAGCTTGATTTGGCCGTCGCGCCGGCCTAAAAATTCGAGGTTGCCATCGGGGCGGTAACGCACCCGGTCACCGGTTTGGTAGAGGCGGGCGTTGGGTTCCGGGCTGAACGGGTCGTGGATAAATTTCTCCGCCGTCAGTTCCGGCTGGTTCCAATAGCCGCGCGCCAGGCCGTCGCCGCCGAGATACAGTTCGCCCGCCACGCCGATGGGCACCGGCTGCAAGTGGGCATCCAGCACATAGCATTGCGTATTGGCAATAGGCCGGCCAATGGGGACCGAGCCGGTCAAAATCCCTTGGGGAATATCATGGCAGCAGGCGAAGGTGGTGGACTCGGTCGGGCCGTAACCGTTGGTCAGGCGCAGGTGCGGCAGAAGTTGCAAGGCCTTTTGGACGTGAGTTACAGACAAGGCTTCGCCGCCCGCCAACACCTGTTGCACGGTTTTCAAAACGGACGGCCGGACGTCAATAATCTGGTTGAAGAGACCGGCGGTCAGCCACAGACAAGTGACGTGCTGCTGGCGGATGACCTGTTCCAGATGTTCGTAGTTGGACAACGACTCGGGATAGAGCACGCACACAGCCCCGTTGAGCAGGGGAGCCCAGAGTTCAAACGTGCTGGCATCAAAGGCGGTGGCGGCCAGCAGCAGGCAACGCTGGGTGGGCTCAAAATAAGACTGGCCGCGCACGAGGCGCACGACGCCGCGATGGGGAATGGCGACGCCCTTGGGCCGGCCGGTGGAACCGGAAGTATAGATGATGTAGGCCAGCGACTCCGCCGTGGTGACGACATCCGGATTATGCCGGGGACCAGCGGCAAGCCGTGACGCTATTGCAACCAAGTTCAACTCGAGGCAACCGGCCAGTTGCAAATCTGCCGGCAATGGTTGCGCCGTGAGGACGACCTTGCAGCCGGCATCCGCCAGCATGAAGTTCAACCGTGCCGCCGGGTAGTCCAAATCCAGCGGCACATAAACGCCGCCGGCCTTGAGGATGGCGAGGACACTGACGACATACTCTACCGAGCGGTTCAGGCCCACGCCGACGGGCGTCTCCACGCCGACGCCCAGTGTTTGCAGGTGATGCGCCAACTGGTTGGCGCGCGTGTTCAGTTCGCCGTAGGTCAACGATCCGCCCAACCAGCTCAAGGCCACCGCCTCCGGTTGTCGCTTGGCCTGCTCCGCAAACAAGTCCTGGATGCACCGGTCGCGCGGATAGTCCCGCGCCGTCGCGTTCCAATCCACCAGCAACTGCGCCCGCGCCCCCGCCGGCAGCAAGGTTAATTCACTCACCCGCTCGCCAGGGGTTTTCACCAGCGAACTCAATAAAGTCTGAAAACTTTCCGACCACCGCGCCATTGTGGAAGCGTCAAACAAATCGGAATTGTAACGCAACGTGCAATCCAATTCATCTCCCTTTTCCGCCAGCGACAAGGTCAAATCAAACATCGCATCGGGCGGGGTGATTTCTTTGGTGTCAATCGTCAGGTCAGCCACGCGGCGCGATTCCGGCGGCGCGACTTCAAAAACCACACACGCTTGAAAAAGCGGATTGCGATTGGGTTTGCGATGCGGTTGCAATTCCCGCACCAGTCGTTCAAACGGCAAATCTTGATGCGTCTGCACCGCCCAAATTTCGTCGCGCAACTGCTCCAGCAATTCCACGAAGCTGGGATTCTGGCGAAAATCTACTTTCACCGGCAGCGTGTTGACGAAGAATCCGATCAGATTTTCCGTCTCGTTGCTGGCTCGTCCGGCAAACGGAACGCCAACCAAAATTTGCTCATGCCCGGAGAATCGGTGCAACAGCGCGTGGAACGCCGCGAGCAAAGTGACAAACAAAGTGCTGTCGTGTTGCTGTCCCAATTTGCGCAACGCAGACACCAGCGCCGATGACAATTTGAAAGGCTGTTCAGCGCAGCGATTTTCCTGAACTTTTGTTGGCTGCCGGTCTCTTGGCAGATTCAGGACGGTAGGGACGCCTGATAGGTGATTACGCCAATAGGCGAGGTGCTGCTGGATTTTTTCTGGGGAGAGCTGCTGGCGTTGCCAGCGGGCGAAGTCGGCATACTGCCAGGGCAGCGGGGGGAGCGATGCGCCGGCATAAGCGGCGGCGAGGTCCTTGAGGAGAACATCAATGGACCAGCCGTCAAAGACGATGTGGTGAATCGTTAGCAATAAAATCTGGTCTTCGGCGGCGAGCGTGAACAACTCCGCGCGCACCAGCGGGCCGCGTTGCAAATCGAAAGGCTGGCCCGCCGATTGGAGGATCAAGCGTTGCGCCTCCGCTTCCCGGTTCAGGTGAGCGGACAGCTCAGTGACGGCCAGCTTCAATTTAAGTTCCGGCAACACGACCTGCACCGGTGTGCCCTGCTCGGCGACAAAGATGGTGCGCAACGCCTCGTGCCGCGCAATCACCTGATTCAAACTTTGCGCCAACTGGATTTGATTCAACGGGCCGCGTAGGCGAAGGGCCAGCGGGACGTTATAGACCGAACTGCCCGGGGCCAACTGGTCGATGAACCACAACTGCTCCTGGCTGAAGGCGGCGGGATAACGTTGGGGTGAAGTGGTTGGCTCGCGTTGCGTGCGCGGGATGGTGGTCACCGCTGTTGGCGTTTGGTCAGTGATGGCGCGGGCGAGTTCGGCGATGGTGGGACCTTCGGCAATGGTCTTGACCGGCAGGCTGACCTGAAATGCTTCTTGGATGCGGAACACCAACCTGACGGCCAACAGAGAATGGCCGCCGAGGGCGAAGAAGTTATCGTGGATGCCGACGGCGGGGAGGTTGAGGAGGTCGCGCCAGAGGGCGGCGAGGGTGGCCTCGGTGGGGTTGCGCGGGGCGACGAAGTGGGTGCCGGCGG
>Ga0316220_1003434_pt1 | contig 13249 bp, 10 predicted proteins | sample TBH18005metaG_FD_203632 | JGI IMG/M metagenome (GOLD analysis project Ga0316220, IMG submission 203632) | Freshwater microbial communities from Trout Bog Lake, Wisconsin, USA - TBH18005 | ecosystem: Environmental > Aquatic > Freshwater > Lake > Hypolimnion/Profundal zone | place: USA: Wisconsin...
ACGTGCCGATTATTCTATCAAGACTGTCAGGGAAAGGCGGCATGGGCAATCTGGGGCTTAAAAACGAACTGCGCGACGGCAACACCATCCGGGCCTACCTGGATGAGCTGGTGCTGAAGAAGACCCCGGTCCAGCTCTGGGTCTCCCAGTCGGACGCGCTGCCCTTCGAAACCACCATCGCGCGGGTTGGCCGGGACACCTTCACCACCGCCCAGACCCCGGCGCTGCCCCAGGATCAGCAGCTTCACGTCGCATTCATGCTGGATTCCAGGCGGTTCACCGCCAACACCCGGGTGGTCGCCACCGGGGTGTTCAAGATCCCCATCACGCTCGGCCAGGGCGAGCGGCGCGAGCGGTTCCGGGCCGAGTTCAGCCGGGCCGACAAGATCGAGGTGTTCGCCTGCGAAAGGGTCTCCCCCCCCTTCCTGGGGGGCCGGTTCCTGGTCGGCAGGCTGATGGACCTCAGCCTGCAGGGGATGCAGGTGGCCCTGGACGAGCTGAGCGACCCGCAGGGGGAGACGCTGCCCCTGAAGCGCGGCGACAGCTTCGCGGCGGTCTGCATCAGCGGCCTGCCCTTCACCCCGACCATCCAGTGCGGCGGCCTGGTCGCCCATGTGCGGACCGGTGCGGACAGCCATTCCGTCGGCTTCCTGCTCACCGGCCTGAAGGAAACCGACCGGAAGAACATCGAGCGGATCCTCGCCCGGAGGTTCCCCACCACCTTCGGCCAGGCCTTCCCGCAGAAGCACCGCAAGACCGATATCGCCGACCAGGCGGGAGCCCCGGTGCCGGTCAAGGCCGCGGCCAAGGCGCCCGAAGTGGTGGCCCTGCCCGCCGCGCCTCTCGCTCCGGCCCCGGCGAAACCGCCCCGGCCCGAAGTGACCGCGGTCATGCGGATCCGCAAGGCGGTCAAGCGCATCCTGATCATTTCGGCGGCCAGCGAGGGCGGCGTGTCCCTGGCCCAGAGCATGCGCGAGGACGATTTCAAGCAGGTGTTCGAGGCGACATCCTACCTGGAGGCCCAGAACCTGGCCCGGTCCTACCGGTTCGACCTGCTCCTGCTGGACGTGAAAGTGGGCGGCCACTTCGGCCAGATGATCCTGGAAGCCCTGCATCGGCATGAGCTCCTCCTGGATACCCCGGTCATCCTGATCGCCGACCGGCGCGACGCCCATATCGAGGCCGTGGCCGAGGCCATCGATGCCATCTACATCCATGAAAAGCGCGCGCCCTACGAGGACCTGATTCCGGCCCTCCACGCGCTGCTGGGCTAGATTTCCCAGTCCTCCTCCACCCTTGGCGCGGGCACGCCGGGGATCAGCTCCAGCAGCCAGCGGCGGATCTCGTCGGCGCCGTCGCGGGTCAGGGCGCAGGTCTGGACCGCGTCCGGGTGGAGCCGCTTGAGATCGAGCCTGCGCGGGCGGGTGATCCGGTCCACCTGGTTGAGCACCAGGAGCCGCGAGTGCTCGCCGCAGCCCAGCTCCTTGAGGGTGGCGCCCACCACCTTGAGGTGCTCCTCCAGTTCCGGGCTGCTGGCATCGGCCACCACCAGGAGGGCGTCGGCGGTGCGGACCTCGCCCAGGGTGGAGCGGAACGCCGCCACCAGCTGGTGCGGCAGCTTGCGGATGAAGCCCACCGTGTCGGAAACCAGGGCGTGCCGGGGTTCCAGGGACTCGGGATCGTGGCCCAGCCAGGCCTTGCGGGTGGTGGTGTCCAGGGTGGCGAACAGCATGTCCCGGGGTTCTCCCTCCCCGGTCAGCGCCCGCAGGATGCTGGTCTTGCCGGCGTTGGTGTAGCCCACCAGGCAGACCCGGGGCACCTTGGGCGAGCGGCCCTGGCGCTGGGTGTCCCGGACCCGCTGCAGGTGCTCCAGCTCGCGCTTGAGCTGGCTGATGCGCAGCCGGGTCATGCGCCGGTCCACCTCGATCTGGGTCTCGCCCGCGCCGCCCCGGACGCCAACCCCGCCCACCTGCCGTTCCAGATGGGTCCAGGCCCCCTTGAGCCGGGGCAGCTCGTATTCGTAGCGCGCCAGCTCCACCTGGGCCTTGGCCTCCCGGGTCTGGGCGCGCTGCTCGAAGATGGCCAGGATGAGCCCGGTGCGGTCCAGGCAGTCCATGCCCGTGGCCTTTTCGATGTTGCGGATCTGCCCGCCGGACAGGTCGTTGTCGCAGATCAGCAGGCGCGCCCCCTGGCGCTTGGCTTCATCGCTGACGCTTTCCAGCTGGCCCTTGCCGTAGAACAGGCGCGCCTCCACCGTGGCCCGGCGCAGCCGCTGGCGCCCGACCGGCTGGAGATCGCACGCCTTGGCCAATTCTTCCAGCTCGGCAAGATGCTCTTCGATATCATCTTCTTGATCGTGGGGGCCCTGGTGGGCGAGCAGGAAGCAGCGAAGGCGTGGATCATCCATAGGCAACGAGATTACCATCACCTTCCAGGTGTCCGGGCAGTATGAAGCGTTAGGGAAAAACCTTGGGTTGCGTGCAATAATCAGATCACCCAGCATTTAATAGGTTTTCGAGAGGGAACATGGCCATCTTCGGGTTCGGGAAGGACAAGAAGGACACCGGCAACGCCTCCGAACAGACCCTCGCCTACCTGGAGGACGCCCAGCGCACCCGGACCGGGTTCACCCTGGTGGGCCCCCGGAAAGCCGAGGTTTCCGCCACCCTCCAGGCCATCGACGAAGGCGAGGGGCTGATCACCTTCCAGACCCAGCTGAGTCTGGCCGCCGACAAGGGCGCCAAGGTCGAATTCATCTTCCTCCAGGAAGGCTTGCGCCTCTGCGGGTCCGGCAGCATCGCCGAGAAGCGCGGCAACCTCGTGCTGGTGCCCATTCCGGACACGCTGGAGATCAAGGAGCGCCGGAGCCAGCCCAGGGCCCGCCTGAACCCCAAGGAAGGCACCACCATCACGGCCCTCACCGGCATCTTCGACGGGGTCGGGATCACCGGGGTGGTGGAGAACCTGTCCGAGGGGGGCGCCCGGATCCGGGTGGAGAAGGCGATGAACCTCAAGGGCGAGAAGCGGCTGCCCCTGGGCGTCGCCCTGGTGCCGCCGGGCCAGCCGTTCATGCTGATCAAGCTGAACAAGGCCCCCAAATGCCCCGCCGTGATGGAACTCACCGGGCGGGCCGTGTTCCTGGACACCTCGGCCGGGGGCCTGACCATGGGCCTGGCCTTCGATACGCCCCGATCGGACATCGCCTCGGCCCTGCGCGGCCTGGTGGCCTCCAGGACCACCCCGGTGCCCTCGGTGCTCCCGCCCAAGAACCGGCGCAAGGTCGAAGCGCCGGCCGCGGAACCTCCGGAGCCCAGCCGTCCGCCTGAACCGCCTCCCGAGGCCAAGGCCGCCCCGAAGGAACCGGCCCAGGCCGAGCCCCAGCCCAGCCCCGCTCCGCCCGCCGCCGAGGCCGCCGGCAACCCGCCGGAACCCGCCGCGCCGCACAAGAACGATGCCCTGCTCCGGCTGAAGAAGCGCTCCCGGGCCGTGGTGGCTCTGGCTCCCAGCCCGGCCTTAGCCGACCTCATGAAGGAATACCTCCAGGAAGAGGGCTACGGGCGGGTGCTGGTGAGCCACGCCCGTCAGGAATTCCTGGAATACCTGCAGCAGCCCAACCTGGCCCTCCTCCTCATCGACGGCAACCTCAGCTCCCTGGACGCGCTCCAGTTCGTCACCCATCTGCGCGGCACCTTCGCGGACCTGCCCCCGGTCATCCTGGCGGTGGAGGAGGCCTCCGCCGCCATCGTGCTTGCCGCCCACCGCAACGGCGTGTCCCAGATCCTGGTGAAGCCGTACAGCCTGGACGCGGCCTTCTCGGAGCTGCTCAGCCAACAGATGGGGCTGTAGCCTTGGCTCGAGCTTGTAACAAAATCAAATTTGCGGAATCTAATATTTTCTAACCGATCCTACCGACCGCCCGTGGGAGGAGGCAGTCGAATTCCGGGCAATCCTACCCACAGATCCAGCGATCAAACGGCTGTTCGCCGGGGCCCTGATCGTGGAGGAGGTTTCATGGCCAAGTCGTTGCGGTCCCTGGTCTGCATTGCAGGCGCTTCTCTCGTTTTCCTCGTTTGTTCCAGCTGCAGCAGCCATTCCGGTGGACAGGCAACGTCTCCGACCCCAGCCCCGACCCCGGCGGTGACGCCCAAGGGGACCATCACCGTTCCGGCCGCCGACGTGACCGTCCAGGCCGGGCAGCCGGTCGCCTTCACCGCCACCGCCACGGATCCCGACGGCGATCCGGTCTCCGTGCTCTGGAATTTCGGCGACGGCACCACTTCGACCGCGCTGGCGCCCCCCAGCCACAGCTACGCCACCCCAGGCACCTATACCGTGACCATGACCACCACGGATCCGGACGGCACGGCCGACCCGAGCCCGCCCAGCCGGACCATCGTGGTCCAGGCGCCCGCGGCGGGGCTCCAGTCCCCGTCCGGAACGATCACCGCCCCCGCCGGCAACGTCAGCATCACCGCCGGGCAGTCCGTCACGTTCACCGGAACCGCGACGGATCCCGACGCCGAGCCGGTCACCGTCCTCTGGCATTTCGGCGATGGCTCCACCTCCACGGCGCTGGCTCCGCCCGCGCATACCTACGCGACGGCCGGCGTCTACACGGCGAGCCTGACCGCCACCGATTCGACCGGTCTCGCCGACCCCAAACCCGCCCACCCGCACCATTACCGTCCAGGCCCCCGTGGTGGATGGGGCTCCCGCCGGGGCCATCACCGCCCCCGCCGGCAACGTCACCATCACGGCCGGGCAGTCGGTCAGCTTCACCGGCACCGCCTCGGATCCCGATGGCGACGTGGTCACCGTGCTGTGGAAATTCGGCGACGGCACCACCTCCGCCGCCCTGGCGCCGGGCGCCCACAGCTATGCCGCCGCCGGGACCTTCACCGTCACCCTCACCGCCACGGATTCCCATGGGCTGGCCGATCCGAATCCACCCACCCGCACCATCACCGTCCTGCCGGTCACCGCGAACGCGCCGCCCGCCGGGGTCATCACCGCCCCCGCCGGCAACGTCACCATCACCGCAGGCCAGTCAGTCAGCTTCACCGGAACCGCCTCGGATCCCAATGGCGACCCGGTCACCGTGCTGTGGACGTTCGGCGACGGCACCACTTCCACGGCGCTGGCGCCGGGCGCCCACACCTACGCCGCCGCCGGGACCTTCACCGTCACCTTCACCGCCACGGATTCCCATGGCCTGGCCGATCCCAATGCGCCGACCCGCACCATCACGGTGAACCCCGCCGCGACGGCGGCCACCCTGACCCAGGTCCAGGCGGCGATCTTCACGCCGTCCTGCACCAGCTGCCATAGCGGCTCCGGCGCGCCGGCGGGCCTGGTGCTCAGTGCCGGCAGCGCCTTCAGCAACCTGGTGAACGTTCCGGCCACGACGATTTCGGGAACCCGGGTCATCCCGGGCAATTCGGCGGGCAGCGCCCTGGTGATCCAGCTGACGACCAACGGACACCACACCCCTTCCGCGGCCAATCTGACCCTGCTCAAGAGCTGGATCGACGCCGGGGCCCTCAACAACTAGGCGGTCAGGCGTTCAGCGCCCTGCCGTAGACGGCCCGCGCAGCCTCGGGGAAGGCCTCGTTCAGGGTCGGGTGCGGGTACATGGTGCCGATCAGTTCGTCCACGGTGAACTCGCCGGCCAGCAGGGCCAGGCTGGAGGCCACCAGCTCGGTGGCCTTCGGGCCGATGATGTGGATGCCCAGGATCTCGCCGAACTTCTTGTCGGCCACGAGCTTGATGAAGCCGTACGGCTCGCCGATGATGTTCGCCTTGGCCAGCGGCATGAACGGGAACAGGCCGATTTCCACATCGTGGCCCTGCTCCCGGGCCTGGGCCTCGGTGAGCCCGACGCAGCCGACTTCGGGGTCGCAATAGGTGCAGCTGGGCACCCGGTCGTAGCGGATGGCGTGGGGATGCGCGTCCTTGCCCAATTCGCCGGCGGCATGCTCGGCGGCGACGATGCCCTCGTCCGAGGCGACGTGCGCCAGCATCGGGGTGCGGACGATGTCGCCGATGGCGTACAGGCCCGGCTCGGCCGTGCGCAGGAACGGGTCGATGCCGACGAAGCCCCGGTCGACCACGGCCCGGGTCGCCTCCAGGCCGACCCCGGCGGTGACCGGGCCGCGGCCCACGGCCACCAGCAGGTGGGAACACTCCAGCACGCCGGGCTTGTCCCCTTCCAGGGTGCAGACCACCTTGTCCTCGAAGCGCTCGATGGCGGTGATCTTGGTCTTCACCCGGATGTCCATCTTATGCTGCTTGGCCAGGATCTTGGCCAGCTCCTCGCCCATGGCGGCGTCCTCGATGGGCAGCAGCCGGTCCATGAGTTCCACCAGGGTCACCTTGGAACCCAGGCGGGCGAACACCGAGGCGAATTCCACCCCGATCGCGCCCGCGCCCAGGATCACCAGGTGGCTGGGCAGCACGGTCAGATCCAGGATGTGGTCGCTGTTCAGCACCCGCACCCCGTCCGTGGCCATCCCGGGCATCTCCTTCGGCACCGAGCCGGTGGCCAGGATGATCTTCCTGGCTTCGTGGACCTCGACGGCTTCGCCGGTCACCTCGACCTTGCCCGCGCCCAGGAGCTTGCCGCTGCCCTTGAGCACCGTGACCTTGTTCTTCTTCATCAGGAATTCCACGCCCTTGCCGTTCTTCAGCACGATGCGGTTCTTGCGCTTGACGATGGCCGCCAGGTCGGCGCGCATCTGCGAGATGTCCACCCCGGCGATGCCGAACTCGGCCAGGTCAGGCATGTGGCCGAAGCGGTGCGAGGTCTCCAGCCAGGCCTTGGCCGGGATGCAGCCGCGCCGCAGGCAGGTGCCGCCCAGCCCGGCGGGGTCCTTCTCCACGATGGCCGTGGCCAGACCCAGCTGCGCTCCCCGGATGGCCGCGATGTAGCCGCCCGGTCCCGAACCGATGACGATGAGGTCGAATTGAGCCATTGCACCACTCCTGGAAGGGCGGACCGCAGTTCGGGCCGCGCCGGAAGACATCAGCTTTCATCCTCCCATCCGGTACCCGGAATGGCCAGCCTTAGGCACTCAGGGCATCACCTGCGCGGACTTGATCCGCACCGGGTACTCCGGGACATTGGGCATGCCGTGGAACCAGACGGTATGGACCTTCTCGATCTTGTCCACCACCGCCATGCCCGAGACCACCCGGGCGAACGCGCAGTAGCCGTAGCCGGCGTCGGTCTCGCCCGTGGGGTCCAGAGAAGCGTTGTCCGCGGTGTTGATGTAGAACTGGGCGGTGGAGCTGTGCGGAGCATCAGTGCGGGCCATGGCCATGGTGCCCCGGGTGTTCTTGAGGCCGGCGGCGAAGGTCAGCCGGGCCTCGTTGAAGACCGGCTCGTGGGTCGGCTTTTCCGACAGGTCCTTCAGCAGCCCGCCGCCCTGCACCATGAAGCCCTCGATCACCCGGTGGAAGATGGTGTCGGTGTAGAAGCCTTCCTCCACGTAGCGCAGGAAATTGGCGACGGTCTTGGGCGCCAGCTGCGGCTCCAGTTCCACCACGAAGGGACCGTAGCTGGTATCGATCTGCACCTTGGGCTTGGGCGCCCCCTGCGCCGCGGCGGGAAGGGCCAGACAGAGGATCGCTGCCGACAGGTATGCTTTCATGGGGTTCTCCCCGGTGATTATAAGGGATCCCGGCGGACCGATGGGCAAGTCCGCTATGCTTTCGTGATGCCCACCTTCGATTTTCCCACCTGGCTGCTGTCCGTGTTCCTCGCCCCGTTCGGGCTCATCCTGGGATCGTTCGCCAATGTGCTGATCCACCGCCTGCCCCAGGAGGACCCGGCCGAGCGCAACGTGGTGACCAAGCCCAGCCACTGTCCGGGCTGCAAGGCCCGGATCCGCCCCTGGCACAACATTCCGCTGCTGAGCTGGGTCTGGCTGCGGGGCCGCTGCGCCTCCTGCGGCTGGCGCATCCCGGTGCGCTACCCGCTGGTGGAGCTGCTGGCGGGGCTGCTGCTGGCGGGATCGGTCTGGGTCTTCCCGTTCGGCACGCTGATCTGGGCCAAGGGAGTGATCTGCGGCTACGCCCTCATCGTGCTGTTCTTCACCGACCTCACCGCCTTCATCCTGCCCGACGCGGTGCAGTTCCCGCTCATGGCGCTCGGGGTCATGTTCACCCTGCCCCAGCTGGTCTGGCCCATGCACCTCACGTCCATCTGGGCCCCCGGGCTGACCCTGCTGCGGGTGGAGACCTTCGCCAACGGCCTCCAGCCGGCCCCGGCGTGGTCCCTGCTGGGCCAGCCGGTGTCCCTGCTGTCCAGCCTGCTGGGGCTGGCGGTGGGCTATGGCGTGCCGGCCGGGCTCAACCTGGTCTACCGCCTGATCCGCAAGACCGACGGCATCGGCATGGGCGATTTCAAGATGCTGGCCTGGATCGGCGCCTTCTGGGGCTGGGCGCCGATGCTGGGGATCCTGTTCGGCGGCTCCCTGCTGGGCAGCGCCGTGGGCCTGCCCATGCTGGTGACCCGCAAGGCCCGCGGCCAGACCATGCTGCCGTTCGGCTGCGCCCTGGCCATGGCGACGCCCGTGGTGGTGTTCTACGGGCCGGCCATCTGGAGCGCCTACATGGGGATGATGCGTTAGAGCGCTGCCTTCAAGGCGGCGAAGGCTTCAGGCAGGCCCTCTGGCCTGGTGCCGCCGCCCTGGGCCAGCTCCTTCTTGCCGCCGCCCCGGCCGCCCACGAAGGGCACCATGGTCTTGAGCAGGGCCCCGGCGTCGGCCCGGGCGGTGAGGTCGAGGCCGACGCTCACCAGGATGGCCAGGCTGTCCGGGGCCAGCCGGGAGGCCAGGGCGATCACCGCGCTGCGGTGGCGGGTCCGGCACTGGTCCATCATCTCCCGCAAGGCGGCGACGTCGATGCCGTCCACGGTCATGGTGACCAGGGTCAGGCCGTTCACCGTCTCCACCTGCTCGGCCGAGCCGCCGCCACTGGCGGCCTTGAGCTTGGCTTCCTTCAGTTCCTTTTCCAGGTGCTGGATCCGGCTTTCCTTGCTCGCGAGCAGGCCGGCCAGCTTTTCCCGGGGCGAGTTGGCCTGCCGGCTGAGGGCGGCCAGCAGATGCTCGTCCTCCTGCAGCCGGCCCAGGGCGGCGGCGCCCGCCACCGCCTCCAGCCGGCGCACGCCGGCGGCCACGGCGCCTTCGCCCACGATCTTGACCAGGCCGATCTCGCCGGTGTTGGCCACGTGGGTGCCGCCGCACAGCTCCCGGGAGAACCCGGGCACCGAAACCACCCGGACCTGGTCCCCGTACTTCTCGCCGAACAGCGCCATGGCGCCGGCGGCCAGGGCCTCCTCGATGGGCATCTGCTGGCTGGTGGTGCGGAACGCCCGCAGGGTCTGCTCGTTCACCAGGCGCTCCACCTCGGCCACCTGTTCGGCCTCCAGCGGGGCGAAGTGGTTGAAGTCGAAGCGCAGCCGGTCGGCGTCCACCACCGATCCGGCCTGCTTGACGTGGGTGCCCAGGACCTCCCGCAGCGCGGCGTGGATCAGGTGGGTGGCGGTATGGTGGGCCCGGATCCGGGCCCGGCGTTCCGGGTCCACCGAAGCCTGCACGGTCTCCCCTTCGCGCAGGGGGCGCGCGCCGGAGACGGTCACGTGGTGCAGGTGGCGCCGCGGCGCGGGGGCGGTGGTGTCGGTGACCTGGGCCAGCAGGCCCTCGGCCCTGAGGGTGCCGGTGTCGCCCACCTGGCCGCCGCTCTGGGCGTAGAACGGGGTGTGGTCCAGCAGCACGAAGCCCTGGCCGGACAGCTCCTTCACCCGCTTCTGGGCCTGGTCGAACAGGGCGACCACCTTGCCCTGGGCGTCGGTGACCTCGTAGCCCAGGAAGGCCGTGGCGCGCATGTCGGCCAGCGCCGCCAGGTCGCCGCCCAGGCGGATGTCATGGACCTTCTGGGCCTGCCGGCTCTTGGCCTTCTGCTCGGCCAGCTCGGTCTGGAAGCCGGCCAGGTCGCATTTCAGGCCGCGCTCCCGGCACCAGTCCTCCACCAGGTCCACCGGGAAGCCGAAGGTGTCGTAGAGCTTGAAGATCTCCTCGCCGGGCAGGGCGCCCGAAGACACATCGAGCGCTTCCAGCTGCTTGAGACCGGCGGTCAGGGTGAGGCTGAACTGCCCCTCCTCCCGGGCCAGGACCTTCATGATGCGGTTCAGTTCGGCTTCCAGCTCCGGGTAGGCGTCGCCCATGGCCTGGAACACCGAAGGGGCCAGGTCGGCGAAGAACCGGCCCGGGATCCCCAGCTTGCGGCCGAAACGCAGGGCGCGGCGGATGATCTTGCGCAGGACGTAGCCGCGGCCTTCATTGGAGGGCACCACGGCGTCGTAGATCATGAAGGTGGCGGCGCGGATGTGGTCGGCGATGACCTGGGAGGCGGTGCGGTTGGTGGTTTCCGACCGCAGCGCGGGCTCGACGTCCGCCTTCTTCCAGATCGCCTCGAAGATCGGCCGGAACAGGTCGATCTCGTAGTTGCTGTCGACCCCCTGGAGGATCGAGGCGACCCGTTCCAGGCCCATGCCGGTGTCGATGCTGGGCCTGGGCAGCGGCTTCATGGTGCCGTTGGCCTCGCGGTCGTACTGCATGAACACCAGGTTCCAGATCTCCATGACCCGGTCGCCTTCGCCGTTGGGGGTGGCGTCGCCGGCGTAGTGGGCGCCCCGGTCGTAGTGGATCTCGCTGCACGGGCCGCACGGGCCGGTGTCGCCCATCTGCCAGAAGTTGTCCGAACCGCAGCGCACCACCCGGTTCCGGGGCACGCCGGCCTTGATCCACATCTCCTCGGCCTCGGCGTCGGCGGGCACGGCCTCGGTGCCCTCGAACACCGTCACCCAGAGCCGGCTGGGATCAAGCGCCAGGTTGCCCTGCTCCTGCGGACCGGTGACGAACTCCCAGGCGTAGCGGATGGCGTCGGCCTTGAAATAGTCGCCGAAGCTGAAGTTGCCGAGCATCTCGAAGAAGGTGTGGTGGCGCGCGGTGAAGCCCACCTGGTCCAGGTCGTTGTGCTTGCCGCCGGCGCGCAGGCACTTCTGGGCGGTGACGGCGCGGGTGTAGTCGCGCTTCTCCTTGCCGAGGAACACGTCCTTGAACTGCACCATGCCGGCGTTGGTCCACATCACGGTGGGGTCGTCGGCCGGGCCCACCACGGAACTGGAGGCGACCACCCGGTGGCCGTGGGCGGCGAAGTAGTCCAGGAAGCGCTGGCGGAGCTCGGAAGTTTTCATGAGGTCGGCTTTCAAAGAGGAGGACACGCTAGAACGTAACAGAAACCTAATGGCGGAAATGCCGGGTGCCGGTGAAGAACAGCCAGACACCCAGTTTCTGGGCGGCCTCGATCACTTCCTTGTCGCGCAGCGAGCCGCCCGGTTCGATGAAGGCGGTCACGCCGTTGCGGGCCGCCAGTTCCAGGCCGTCGGCGAAGGGGAAGAAGGCGTCGGACCCCAGGATGGCGCCCCGGGCCCGGTCCCCGGCCTTGCGGCAGGCGATCTCCACCGAGTCCACCCGGCTCATCTGGCCCGCGCCGATGCCGACGGTGCCGCCGTCCTTCACCAGGACGATGGCGTTGGATTTCACGGCCTTGGCCACGGTGTCGGCCAGGATCATGTCCTCCACCAGCGGCCAGGGCCCACGGCCGGTGGCCTTCACCTGCCACTGCTCCACGGGCGTCTGGAGGGTGTCCGGCCGCTGCAGCAGGAACCCGCCGCCGATGGTGCGCAGGTCCAGGCCGTGGGCCGAGACCGGCCAGACCGCGGGGGTCTCGAGGATCCGCACCTGCTTGCGGGTGGAGAACAGGGCCAGGGCCTCCGGGGAAAAGCCCGGGGCCAGGATCACTTCCCAGAAGGTCTGGACCATGGCCTGGGCCACTTCCAGCCCCACCGGACGGTTGAACGCGACCGTCCCGCCGAAGGCGGCCACCGGGTCCCCGGCCTGGGCCCGGTGGAAGGCCTCCAGCACATGGGTGCCCCGGCCCACGCCGCAGGGGTTGTTGTGCTTGACGATGACCACGGACGGCGCGGCGAACTGGAACACCGAGCGCGCCGCCGCGTCCACGTCCAGCAGGTTGTTGAAGCTCAATTCCTTGCCCTGGATCTGCCGGCAGGCGGAGAAGCCTTCCGAGCTGGCGCCGGGCTGCACGTAGAACCCCGCCAGCTGGTGCGGATTCTCGCCGTAGCGCAGGGAGTGGCTGGCTTCGAGGCCGATGCTCAGGCGTTCGGGCAGGGCCTCCTGGTCGCCCGCAGGCGCGCCGGTGGCGGCCGCCAGCCAGGCGCTGATGGCCGAATCGTAGCGGGAGGTGCGCTGGAAGGCGGCCAGGGCGCAGGCCTTCCGGTCCTCCAGCGACCAGGTGCCCTGGACCAGCTTGGCCAGGAAGCCCGGGTACTGCTCCGGATCGGTGAGCACGGTGACCGAGGCGTGGTTCTTGGCGGCCGAGCGCAGCATGCTGGGGCCGCCGATGTCGATCTGCTCGACGCACTCCTCCGGGGTCGCCCCGGGCCGGGCGATGGTCGCCTCGAACGGGTACAGGTTCACCACGACCAGGTCGATCGGATCGATGCCCAGGCGAACGGCGTCGGCCACGTGTTCGGGCGCGTCCCGGCGGAACAGCAGGCCGCCGTGGATGCGCGGATGCAGGGTCTTGACCCGGCCGCCGAAGGCCTCCGGCGCCCCGGTGTATTCGGCCACCTCCTGGACCGCCACGCCGGCCTCCCGGAGCGCCTTGAGGGTCCCGCCGGTGGCCAGCAGCTCCCAGCCCAGCGCCTTCAAGCCCTCGGCCAGGGGCAGAAGGCCCTTCTTGTCATAGACCGAGAACAGTGCCGTGGGCATGGCTTACCCCGCAAAGGGTCATTATGTCCTGAACTCATAGCTTTGAGCCAGCCTGCCGATGAAACCGGGTGGAGGGTCCCGTCATGGATGTCCAGGTGGAAGTTCAATTTACGATCCAGCACACCCTGGAGGAGCTCAAGGAAGCCTTCGTCCGGCGCGGCCATTTCCCCGACTGGAAGATCATCCAGGACACCGAGACCCGGCCCCAGCTGTTCTTCGAGACCCGGACGGTCTCGGTCAACCTGTCCTCGGAAGCCGACCGGTTCGCTTGGTTCGTCTTCTCCCTGGAGGCCAGCGGCGAACTGAAAAAGCGGGTGGTGCTCACCAACGTCGTGCCCTCCGGGGTCAAGGTGGACATCCCCAACCTGACCGACTTCCTGAACTTCTGCCGGAAC
>Ga0316220_1003437_pt1 | contig 13242 bp, 14 predicted proteins | sample TBH18005metaG_FD_203632 | JGI IMG/M metagenome (GOLD analysis project Ga0316220, IMG submission 203632) | Freshwater microbial communities from Trout Bog Lake, Wisconsin, USA - TBH18005 | ecosystem: Environmental > Aquatic > Freshwater > Lake > Hypolimnion/Profundal zone | place: USA: Wisconsin...
GAAAGATATGGCGCAGGCTTGTGACATTGCTAATGCGATTGCCGCAGAGCATTTGGAGATTTGCGCCAAAGATCCACGTCAGTGGGCCGCGCAGATTCGACATGCGGGTGCGATCTTTATGGGTAACTACACCAGTGAGTCTCTCGGCGACTATTGTGCAGGCCCAAATCACGTTTTACCTACGGCACGTACAGCACGTTTTTCTTCACCGTTAGGTGTTTATGACTTTATTAAACGCTCGAGCATTATTGAAGTGAGCGAGGCAGGTGCGCAGACTTTGGGTGCTGTAGCCAGTACTTTGGCTCATGGTGAAGGTCTGCAAGCGCATGCTCGCGCAGCGGAGATGCGCCTTAAAAAATAAATCCTGTATTTTTATTTAAGCGAGAATTTCTTTTAAAGCAGCGACCAGTTCGCCGCTTTGTTCATCAGTGCCAATAGTAATGCGTAAGAATTCTTCAATACGCGGAGATTTGAAATGACGAACAATAATGCCGCGATCCCGCAATGCTTGATAGAGCTTTGCTCCAGCATGCTTTGGATGGCGGGTAAAAATAAAATTGGCGGTCGAGGGCAGTGTGTCAAAGCCTAGAGCACTTAATTGCTCCACTAAGACTGTTCTTGTTTTAATGACCTTCGCACTGCTTTGTTCTAAGTGTGCTTGATCTTCAATTGCGGCAATCGCACCAGCTTGTGCAAGGCGTCCTAGCGGATAAGAGTTAAAACTGTTTTTAACGCGCTCTAAGCCCTCGATCAGATCTGGATGACCAAGCGCAAAGCCCACGCGCAGGCCAGCCAATGCACGTGACTTAGAGAGTGTGTGAACGACCAATAGATTTTCTGGACAAGCATTGCCGCGTAATAGAGAAGCGCAGGATTCTGTTCCATAGTCAACATAAGCCTCATCAATCACTACAACAGAGTCTTTGTTTACAGCCAGTAGCTTCTCAATTTCTGAGCGAGCAATAGATCTACCGGTTGGAGCATTCGGGTTGGGAAATATGATTCCACCATTTGGAGTTGCATAATCAGAGGGTTTGATTTCGAAATCTGATCCTAGCGGAATAGTTTTGTAATCAATTTCAAAGAGCTTGCAATAGACTGGATAAAAGCTGTATGTAATATCTGGAAATTGAACCGGTTTATTTTGTTTGAGTAAACCTGCAAAAACGTGCGCAAGAACTTCATCCGAGCCATTTCCCAAAAAGACTTGATTTGGGTTTAGGCCATGCAATTTGGCGATGGCTTGTTTCAGTGAGGTCCCTTCGGGATCTGGATAAAGACGTAAATCATCCGTTGTTTGGCTACTGATGGCTGCAAGTGCTTTGGGTGAAGGCCCGTATGGACTCTCATTCGTATTGAGCTTTACCAAGCGCTGCATTTGTGGCTGCTCCCCTGGAACATAAGGGGTCAAAGTTTGCACAACAGGGCTCCAAAAACGACTCATGAGGGTACTCGGATCAAAAAACAGCAGGTAAGTAAGCCAATATCCATATTTGAATATCTTCTAGGAATGATATTATGAGGCTTCAATCAACACTTCGCCTCGCGGCGCAATGAAGCATGCGGCAAGCCGACGTAACCCGAAACACTTCGGAAACCAAAATTCAGATTTCCATCAATTTGGATGGTACCGGTAAGGCTGAGCTGGCCTCCGGCGTACCTTTCCTGGACCATATGCTTGATCAGATCGCTCGTCACGGCATGATTGATCTCAAAATAGTCGCCCAAGGCGATACCCATATTGATGATCATCACACTGTCGAGGATGTGGGCATTACCTTGGGGCAGGCTTTTGCAAAGGCGGTTGGCGATAAAGCGGGCATTACACGCTATGGCCACTCTTATGTGCCTTTGGATGAAACCTTGTCTCGAGTAGTAGTAGATTTCTCCGGTCGTCCAGGCTTGGAATTTAACGTGCCATTTACCCGTGCTCGCGTAGGTGATTTTGATGTGGATTTAAGCATTGAGTTTTTCCGCGGTTTTGTAAACCATGCGGGAGTGACTTTGCACATTGATAATTTGCGTGGCATTAATGCCCATCATCAAATTGAGACAGTTTTCAAAGCCTTTGGTCGTGCCTTGCGTATGGCTTTAGCGATAGATCCACGTGCATCGGGTGTTGTTCCTTCAACTAAAGGCAGCCTCTAATCTAGAAATTTCTAGTTGCCTTAGATCACAGCAAAGATAGGCTCAATTTTGGCGCAAACAATTGCGATCATTGATTACGGAATGGGTAACCTTCGTTCCGTCTATCAAGCATTTCGTCATGTTGCCCCCAATGACAATGTCTTGATAGCATATCAACCTGAAGAAATTCGCTCTGCCAGTCGAGTAGTCTTGCCAGGCCAAGGAGCTATGCCTGATTGCATGAAACATCTTGAAGAATCCGGCCTATTGGAGGCTTTACTAGAGGCGTCTAAAAATAAACCTTTGTTAGGTGTTTGCGTAGGCGAGCAAATGTTGTTTGACCAAAGTGCGGAAGTGCGTCCCGGAGAAAAATGGACGCCTTGTTTGGGATTAATTGCGGGTGAAGTGCGTCGTTTTGAGCTGGCTGGGAAGAAGCAGGCAGACGGCTCAGCTTATAAAGTGCCACATATGGGTTGGAACCAGGTACGTCAAGATCGCCCACATCCGATTTGGAGCGGTATTCCTGATTTAACGAGCTTTTATTTTGTGCATAGCTACTATGTTGTGCCGCAGCGTAAAGAAGATAGCGTTGGTTCTACCGAGTATGGGGATTGGTTTACGTCTGCAGTAGCGCGGGATAATATTTTTGCAACACAATTTCATCCTGAAAAAAGTGCAGAATATGGATTAAAGCTTTATCAAAATTTTGTTTCTTGGCAACCTTAATATTTCTTAACGATTCTTTATGCTGCTCATTCCTGCAATTGATCTAAAAGACGGCCACTGTGTTCGACTCGAGCAAGGTGATATGGACAAAGCCACGGTTTTTTCTGAAGACCCTGGTGCTATGGCTGCACACTGGATTAGTAAGGGTGCGCGTCGCTTGCATTTAGTGGATCTTAATGGCGCTTTTGCTGGCAAATTAAAAAATGAGTCTGCTATCAAATCGATTTTGAAAGCCGTTGGCGATGAGATCCCGGTTCAACTTGGTGGCGGTATTCGTGATCTAGAAACCATTGAGCGTTTATTGGATGATGGTATTAGTACTGTGATTATTGGAACGGCTGCAGTCAAGAATCCGGGTTTTGTGCAAGATGCATGTACTGCATTCCCTGGTCACGTGATGGTGGGTCTTGATGCTCGTGACGGCAAGGTAGCTACGGATGGGTGGAGCAAGATTACTGGCCATGAAGTGATTGACCTTGCGAAAAAGTTTGAAGACTGGGGTGTCGAGGCAATTATCTACACTGATATTGGTCGTGATGGCATGCTTAAGGGCGTCAATATTGAAGCAACGATGAAGTTGGCACAAGCCATTCGGATTCCGGTGATTGCTAGTGGTGGACTCTCTAATAACCAAGATATTGAAGCGCTTTGCAAGGCCGAGGAAGAGGGTGTGATGGGTGTGATTGCTGGGCGATCCATATACGCTGGTGATCTTGATCTTGCTGCTGCGCAAAAATATGCTGATGAGTTAACCCTGAAATACGCAAAGAAAATTATCTAGTGTTAACTAAAAGAATTATTCCTTGTTTAGATGTCACAGCAGGGCGCGTAGTAAAAGGGGTCAATTTTGTTGGCTTGCGCGATGCTGGCGATCCAGTAGAAATTGCGAAGCGCTATGACACGCAAGGTGCTGACGAACTTACTTTTCTAGACATTACGGCAACCTCTGATGGGCGTGACCTGATCCTGCACATCATCGAGGATGTTGCTGCGCAAGTATTTATTCCGCTTACAGTTGGTGGTGGTGTTCGTGCTGTGGCTGATGTACGTCGTTTATTAAATGCTGGTGCAGATAAAGTGAGCATGAATTCATCTGCAGTTGCTAACCCAGATTTGGTTTCAGATGCGGCTGCTTATTACGGCTCTCAATGTATTGTGGTTGCGATTGATGCCAAGCAAACGCAAGCAGGCAACTGGGAAGTATTTACCCATGGCGGCAGAACTGCTACCGGTATGGATGTTGTCACTTGGGCTAAAGAAGTAGCGCAGCGTGGCGCAGGTGAGATATTGTTGACCAGTATGAATCGAGATGGCAGCAAGGATGGATTTGATTTAGCCCTCACTGCTGCTGTTAGTGATGCAGTTTCTGTTCCTGTCATTGCTTCAGGTGGCGTTGGTAATTTGCAGCATTTAGTTGATGGCATCACAAAAGGCCATGCCGATGCAGTGCTAGCTGCCAGCATTTTTCACTATGGCGAATACACAGTAGGGCAAGCAAAAGAATATATGGCATCCCAGGGAATTCCGGTTCGTATTTAGTGAAATCTTCGGATTCGCGGTAAAGTTCAGGTATGAACAAGCCACAGAGCACTTTTACTCCAATCAATACAATCGAAGCCGGCCCATGGCTTGATGCTGTTGCATGGAATGAGCAAGGTCTAGTTCCAGTGATTGCTCAAGAATTTGGTAGCAACGATATCTTGATGATGGCCTGGATGAATCGAGATGCTTTATTGGCCACATTACGTTTAGGCGAGGCGGTGTATTGGACTCGCTCAAGACAAAAACTCTGGCACAAAGGCGAGGAATCTGGCCACACACAAAAAGTGAAGGAAATTCGTCTTGATTGTGACGGCGATACGATTTTGCTCATTGTTGAGCAAAAAGACGGCATTGCTTGTCATACCGGTGAGCACAGCTGCTTCTTCCAACAATGGGATTCTGCCAAATCGGCTTGGGTCGACGAGTCTAAGGTGAATAAGTAAAAGTCTTTTTATTAAAAGACATAAAATAAAACTTATGAGTAGCTCAACCAATAAAACCGCTAATTTAGATTCTGCGCTGGCGCATTTAGCTGATGTTGTCGATCAACGTCGAGATGCATTCAAAGCCGGCAATGCAGATCCAAAGACCTCTTATACCGCTTTGCTCTTTTCCAAGGGTGACGATGGCATTTTGAAGAAAATTGGTGAAGAGGCAACCGAAGCAGTCATGGCGGCTAAGGATGTGCGTAGCTCAAATTTGGCGGCAGAGCAAAAGAAGCTGTTAGTTGGCGAAATGGCAGATCTTTGGTTTCATTGCCTGATTGCCCTCTCGCAATTTAATTTGCGTCCTGAGGATGTGATTGCTGAGCTTGATCGTCGTCTCGGAACTTCAGGTATTGAAGAAAAAGCTGCTCGCAAAGCTGCTGGCAATGAGTAAATTCGGAGTTGGCCATGTCACATGATTCTAGTTGCTTGTTTTGTAAGATTTCTCAAGGCTTAATTCCGTCGCAGAAGGTTTATGAGGACGATGAGGTTTATGCGTTTAAAGACATTAACCCAGCAGCTCCAGTACATTTCTTAATCGTTCCTAAAAAACATATTCCAATGCTGGAGGCCGCAGAAAGCACGGATGCTCCTTTGCTAGGTAGAATGATGGAATTGGCGCCTCGTCTTGCTAAAGAACAAGGCTGTCGCCCTGGAAGGGAAGGCGGTTTTAAGTTATTAGTAAATAATGGTGCAGATGGTGGGCAGGAGGTTTATCACCTGCATTTGCATGTGATGGGCGGTCCGCGCCCCTGGAAAAAATAATCCAAGGAGATTAAAGATGGGTTCATTTAGCATTTGGCATTGGTTAATTGTGTTGGTAATTGTGATGTTGGTATTCGGCACCAAAAAATTACGCAATATCGGCGAAGATTTGGGTGGCGCTGTTAAGGGCTTCAAGGATGGCATGAAAGCCGCCGACGCTCCTAAAGATCAAATTGCTCAAAACTCTGCAAGCACTGAAAAAACGGTTGACGTGCAAGCCAAAGATCTCAATAAGTGATTTTGAAAGCGCATTTGAAATCGTACAGCTCTCATTTAGCTTCCTGAGATGATTGATTTAGGGGTTTCAAAACTTGCGCTGATTGCAGTCGTTGCTTTGGTGGTGGTTGGTCCTGAGCGATTGCCAAAAGTGGCTCGTATGGCTGGCAATTTATTTGGGCGTGCACAAAGGTACATGGCAGACGTAAAGTCTGAAGTCAATCGCCAAATGGAAATTGAGGAATTTAAAAAATTCCGCGAAGAAAGCGCCTCAGTTCTCAAAGAAGTTGAAAATAGTATTAGCTCTGTTGCTAAGGAAGCTAGTGCTCATTTGACTGATCAGGCGGATATATTCGAAACCAACTTTGAAAAACCACCTCTTGATGAGAAAGAAGTGCTTCGCAAGACCAAGCGACAAGGGCGCAATAGCTGGGGAGTCAGGCGTGCAGCCAGACCTATTTGGTTTAAACGATCTGCTGGGGTGCGTACTCGAGTGCAGTCTGGTGCAGCCAGGATGAAGCGCTTTCACCATAGCAGCAGCAAGTAATTGAGTAGCGCTCGAGAATAATCAGAACACACAGGCATGACAGAAAACCATTCATCTGAAGATTCAGGATTGCAGGAATCATTCCTTTCGCATTTATTTGAATTGCGTGATCGGGTCATTAAAGCAGCGCTCGCAATCATTATTGTTTTCTTGTGCTTGGTATATTGGGCGCCAGATATCTTTCATCTCTTTGCCCAGCCTCTATTGCAAGCATTGCCTGCGGGTGGAAAAATGATTGTCACCGATGTGACTGGCTCATTTTTTGTGCCGATGAAGGTGACAATGCTCGTGGCATTTGTCATAGCATTGCCAGTGGTGATGTATCAGTTGTGGGCGTTTATTGCACCCGGTCTTTACTTGCACGAGCGTAAGTTAATTTTGCCTCTAGTGGTTAGCAGCTACACCTTATTTATTCTTGGAATGGCATTTGCTTACTTCTTAGTGTTTCCTACAGTATTTAAATTTATGGCCAGTTACAACGCCCCATTGGGCGCGGAAATGTCGACGGACATCGATAACTATCTGAGTTTTGCAATGACCACTTTTTTGGCATTTGGAATTACCTTTGAAGTTCCGGTGGTAGTCGTGGTGTTAGTCCGTATGGGCATAGTACCTTTAGCAAAGCTAAAAGAAATTCGCCCCTATGTCATTGTGGGGGCATTTGTGATTGCTGCGGTCGTCACGCCGCCCGATGTACTTTCTCAATTGCTATTGGCTTTGCCAATGACTCTGTTATACGAGCTTGGTTTATTGGTGGCTCGTTTATATGTCCCAAAGCCATCAGAGGATGACGCTGGTACAGCTTCTTAAGAATTCTCTGCCTCTTCAAAGGCTTTGAGATTTTTTGAGAAAGTATTTTTGAGCCAGTTAGTCACTTGATCAAAGCGATATCGCCTTTGCCGTAAGTTGCCCTCAAGATCTAGCTCGGTACCCACAAAAGCTTTACCAGCTGCTAGGAGTGCACGACGCTGCTGAATGGTTTCAATTTGTATTAGCCTTGGCAAAATTTTTGGCAGCTCCCAACGAATATCAACCACTACACAATGTTCAAGTTGGAGTTGACCCACTTCACAGAGTAGTAGCTCTGCTTTACTGAAATTAAATTGATTCGCAATAATGATGCGGTGGCATAGCAGTAGCCAGTCGTGGTCTAACTTATGCTCCGCATGGTGATTGAGCGCCTGCTCAGCATATTGTGCAAGTTCGTACCAATCATTTTTTTTTGGGTTAGGGCAGCTTTCTAGAATTTTATTCAGTAATTCTTTGGCCTCTGCCACCCCCTGTTGGTGGGCTTGCCAAACCCAATAAGAAGCTTGCAGGCCACGCACTTTCTCTTCAGTCTTTTCACGTTTGCGCCATAGGGTTGACCCTTTTCGAAGTTGTGCTTGGGGATGCCCAAGATCTGCTGCTCGATCAAAGCAACGATCACTCTCAGTAGCGTTGTAACCCGAGAATTGTGGACGACGGTAAATTTCCCCCAGCGCATACCATGCGTCACGATCACCATCTTTAGCGGCAAGCTCTAACCAATGAGCTGCTTTTTTGAGTGAAGCGTTTGATTTATTTTCTGCGCTGCTTCCATCTAGTTGAGCAAGACGCAATCCCAAAGTAAGTTTTGCAATTGTGAGTCCAAGTTCTGCAGCCTGGGTTAGAGCCTCTTCATTTTGACTCTCTAACCAAACATTCCAGAGGGAGTTCAGTGCTTCATTTTTAGGTTGAAGCTTAATGAGCAACTCTTTTGCTTGGTTTGCAAATGCAGAATTTCCTTCAGCGAGCTCTTTGAGGTACTGGCGCGCAATTTTTTGTAAATCACTCAGTTCGGTGTTGGTGACCTTTTCGCTAGCGCTACTCGTGGCTCTATTTTTTAACCAGTCGGCCAATTCAGATTGTGTCTCTTGTTTATTGGGATCGATCAATAGCTTGGCTAATTGCCATTTGGCAGCGCATGAGGCATCTGCCCCCTGATTTTCTTGAGCTAGCTTCCAAAAAGAATCCCAACCAAAGCCAAAGGCTGGTGAATTAAAGGTTTGATCAAGCGGGATATCGGCGAGTTGGTTCAAAATCTGCAAAATCTCGGTAGAGCTTGAGCTATCCGTGCCAAGTAATTGATTTTGAATGGAAAAATAAGATTTTTCTAACCAAATCAAGGCGTTAGCTGGTTGAATCGGGGTTTTGAAGGCGCCAGTCAAGTACGCTTGAGCCAATTTCTGTTGCGCCAATACATCACCCAGTCGGGCTGAACTAAGGATTTTTAAGAATTCACGGCTTGCCATATGACAATTTTGGCATTCATAGGCCTTAAAAGACAGAAAACTAAGCTCTTGTTGCCGTGATACAACGAAGAAAGCCAAAAAACTACCTTTTGACAAGCAAAAAGAGGTCATAAATACCCTTACCCCCGGTCTAGCTGGGCAAAGGAGAGAAAATTCACAGGTCCCAGTCTTTTTTGGGCATTACTTTCAATTTATGGAGATTTACAGAATGAAAAAATCGCTATTAGCAGTTGCAGCTTTGGGTGCTTTTGCATCTGCTGCTCAAGCTCAGTCAAGCGTAACCGTCTACGGTATTTTGGACGTTGGTTACATCGGTAGTAATTCAACTCAATCAATCAGCAATGCAACTGCTGCTCAAGGTTATACACAGGGCGTTAAGAAACAGAATACTAGCCAATTTGGTGATTCTGCAGAGCAGAGCTCACGTTTGGGCTTTAGAGGTACTGAAGATTTAGGTGGCGGCACCCAAGCTGTTTTCACTACAGAATTCTCACTCTATCCATCACAAGAAACTACTTCTGGAAACACTTATAACGGTCTATTCAATCGCCAAACATTTGTTGGTTTGCATAAAAACGGTGTAGGTCAAGTTTCTGCTGGTCTCCAATACACCACAGTGTTTGATGCTGTTGCTTTAACTGACGTTGGTCAATTGAACAATATGATGGGTAACGTAATTTACGCTTACTCTTCAGGCGGTGCTGGTAACGCAGGTGCTGGTACAAGCCAAATCGGTTTCACATCTCGCGCTGCAAACTCCTTGAAGCTGAACTCTGATTCATTTGCTGGTTTCCGTGTTAACGGTATGTTGACCTCAAACAACCAAAATACCACTCTAACAACAACCGGCTCTGGAACAAATCCTGGTGTTGGTGGTAATAACAACGGTAGCGGTTGGGGTTTAGGTGCTGATTACACATATAACAAGTTCTTTGTTACAGCAGCTTATCAAGCTTTGAAAGCTCTTAACTCCACAACAAATACAGATAGCCTCACCGCTGGTGTTAATACTGGTCTTTGGACTTATGCTCAAGCTGGTGGCGCAACTGCTGCAAGTACAGCGTCTGGTTTTGCTGGCACTACCACAGCTCCATTGAATTCAGCTCTTACTTCAGCAACAGCTAATAACATTCAAGATAACCAAACATACGCTGCAGCAACTTATGATTTTGGTATTTTGAAAGCTTATGCTCAGTACATCAATCGTAAAGCTACCTCTACTATTGACACTTCTTACTATGCTAAGCGTTCTGCAGAGCAAATTGGTGTTCGTAGCTTTATTACTCCTACTGTTGAAGGATGGGCATCTGCTGGTTTAGGTCGTTACACAGCATTTGGTCAAAATGCTCCAACTGCTAACTTCAATGCATGGCAGTTAGGTTCTAACTACTGGCTCAGCAAGCGCACTAACTTGTACGCAATCTATGGCCAGACAATTACATCAAATGCTGCAACTTCTGCTGGTGTTACAGCTAGCTACAGTGCAAACAACTACGCTATTGGTGTACGTCACACTTTCTAATTTAATGCTAGCGTAAGCTAGTATTAAATCTAGAAATCAGTTGTAAATTAAACCCACTGTGGAAACACAGTGGGTTTTTTATCGCCCATCTTTAATCGAATGTCTGATACTTCTATTTGAAATAACTTCTAAGCCCTAGCAATTGAAACAAAAGCCTATTTGGTTTCAATGGATCTTAAAAAATGGACTCTAACAATAAAAATAAACTAAATGACTATGTGATCCGAGGGTAGTTCTGCTTGGTATTTCTCATACATTCTGATGTAAGCAGTCTCTAGATTTCTTGTAAAGAGTGGTGTGTCAAAGAGTGGGCTGCTGAGGCGGTTTTTGATAAGCTTTTGTTTAATAGCAGCCAGTTTGGTGGGGTTTGTAGCTAGCTCGATTGCAAGCGCTTCATACTCTGTTTGATTGCTGGCAATGAGTTCTGGCATGTCGATGGCATTTAAGAGGCTTGCTACCACACGACTAGCAAAGGATTGTCCAATGTAAGTAAGGATGGGGATGCCTGTTTTTAAAGAGTCTAATGCCGTAGTGTGCGCGCTGTATGGGTGGGTGTCTAAAAATAAGTCTGCAAGTGAATACCTTGCTAGATGGTCAGACATCATTTCCATCCTTTTGGCAAAAATAATTCTGTCAGAACGAATGCCCCGTCTTTCAAACTCAGCTGCTATATTGCTCCTGAAATAGGCATTATTTTCCGAGATCCATAAAATGCTATTTTCTACGCTAAGCAAAATTCTAGACCAGCTATCTAAGACCCGAGGGTTAAATTTATAGTCATTGTTAAAGCAGCAAAAAATAAATGCATTTTCTGGTAATCCACATTCTTGCTTAGTAAATGCTTTTGAAGAGGCAAGTCTTTTGGAGTCATCAACCATGTAGGTGTTAGGTAATCTCACCACTTTTTCAGAATAAAACTCTTCATGAGATTGTGGAATAATGGTTTGATCAGCAACAATATAGTCAATAAAGTTGGCCCCGATAGTCCCAGGGTAACCTAGCCAATTTACCTGAATCGGTGCAGCCCGATAAGAAAAGATTTTTGTTCTTGCGTATTGCGTCGGACCCGCTAGGTCAATTGCAATATCTATTTGAAGCTCTCTGGCAAGCTGAGCAATTTCTTGATCAGACATTGTGTCGACCTCTATAAACTGGTCAAAACCTTTTTTTAGGCGCTCATGAGTTTCATCCCCAATAGGGGCTTTTTGTAGGGAGAATGCAACTACTTCGAATCGATTTCTATCATGAATTTCAAAGAGCTCAGAGGTTAGAAAAGACACTGGGTGACTGCGAAAATCAGGGGAGAAATAAGCAATGCGAATTTTCTCCTTTTTGGCAAGCTTCAGAATTGGGCCTAAGCTAGGATTTTCTGGGTATTTTTCTTGGGCAAAAATTTGAGCGGCCTGTTGATGCAGGCCGGCATCGTCATTTATGGGGAGTAGTGAGAAGGGGATTGCAACTCGCTCATGTAGTAAAACCTTTTTTGCGATATTCACGTAGTGATCATCTAGATTGGACCAATCAGCTATTTTCATCTTTGCGTGAAGCATATCTCCGTATACCCAATTAATACAGGGATTCAGGCTAAGGGCTTTATCGAAGTGGGCGATAGCTTCATCAAATTGCTTGAGTTCGATTAGTACATTGCCTTTGTTAGACCAAGCTTGAAAATAGTTCGGATTCAGGTTCAATGCCTTATCGTGGTGAGCAATAGCCTCATCAAAACGTTTTAGTTCATGTAGTGCATTACCTTTATTGGACCAAGCTTGAAAATAGTTCGGATTCAGGTTCAATGCCTTATCGTGGTGAGCAATAGCCTCATCAAAACGTTTTAGTTCATAGAGAGCATTGCCTTTGTTAGACCATGCTTCTTCATATTTTGGGTCTATTTTGATTGACTTGTCGTAAGCCTCAAGCGCTTTGCCATACTCTTTCATCTCAAGATAAACATTGCCTAGATTGCTCCAGACCAGTGCGCTTTTAGGAAAGGATTTTAGAGATTTATTGAAATACTGTAGAGCTTCCAAATACTGCTTGCGCTGCGCACAGATAACCCCCAGAAGTCTAAGAACATGGGGGTTATTGGGCTCTAATCTTAATGCCTGCTTTAAATATAATTCTGCAGACTCTAAGTTGGAGTTTCTGAGAAATTCAAGTGATGCATTGAGAAGGAAGCCTAATTGTGGATTCATTGTCCAATATTACATTACTAATATTTGAGTCAATTAGTGCTTATTATCAAATTTGATGATGATGTAGTGCGGGTATTTAATTTGAGGCTTTTGGTTTAGGACGTTTGCCAATCTGAATTTTGAGATCGAGTGCTTTTCCCTTGCGCAGAATTTTGATATTTGCCGTTGTGCCAGGCTCAAGTTGTGCCACTTGATTTAAAAGGGAGCGAACGTCGTTGATTGCTTGTTTATTGATTTCGGTTAAAACATCGCCAGGTTTGATTCCTGCCCGATCAGCGGGCCCTCCTTCTAGGATGCCTGAAATGAGAACTCCATTGCTATCCATTGGTAAGCTCAGTGACTCTAGGAGTTCTTTGGAGAGATTTTGAGGTTCAACACCTATCCAACCTCGCGTGACGCTGCCACCCTGCAGAATCGATTCCATCACTTGTTTGGCCAAGTTGATTGGAATAGCAAAGCCAATACCCATAGAGCCACCATTATTTGAAAATATGGCGGTGTTTATTCCAATTAAATTGCCGCGTGTATCAACTAAGGCGCCTCCAGAATTTCCTGGATTGATTGAAGCATCTGTTTGTATAAAGTTTTCAAAAGTATTAATGCCAAGATGATCGCGGCCTAAAGCTGAAACGATTCCCGAGGTGACAGTTTGGCCAACACCAAACGGATTGCCAATCGCAAGCACAACATCACCGACATGAACAGATTCAATTTTTCCTAAAGTGATTGGTGGAGGTAACTGAGATGCACTTATTTTAAGAACGGCGATATCTGTCTCAGGGTCACTTCCGATAATCTTTGCTGTAAATTTTCTACCATCAGCTAGAGATACCTCTACTTCATTGGC
>Ga0316220_1003441_pt1 | contig 13232 bp, 12 predicted proteins | sample TBH18005metaG_FD_203632 | JGI IMG/M metagenome (GOLD analysis project Ga0316220, IMG submission 203632) | Freshwater microbial communities from Trout Bog Lake, Wisconsin, USA - TBH18005 | ecosystem: Environmental > Aquatic > Freshwater > Lake > Hypolimnion/Profundal zone | place: USA: Wisconsin...
AACATGTGTTTTAACTCAACTTGAGGCGCTTAAAGGTTCGGCTGTAAGAGGTGCTGGGTTGAGTTCTAGTAAAAAGGTCCTGCGTTATGTTCCGCCAGAAAGCTTCGATGCGGAATCTGTGCGCAAGGACAATGAGAATCAATTAATTAGAGCCGCTAAACATGGCGGAAATGTGGAGATTATTTAATATGGATCAAAATGACTTAGTTAGAAGCAGCGGGCCTGGGGAATGTCCTAAACATGGGCATTTCATTGGTTACCAAGTGAGCATTCCAGGCTTAGATTACATGATGAAGCCTCTTTGCCCTGTATGTGTAAGCTTAAATGCAGAACAAAAGGCAGCCTCTGATTTCGCTGAAAAACAATCGAAGGCAATGCGTGCCATTTTTGATAGTGGGATTCCTAAGCGATTTAGAGAATGCTCTTTTGGTGGATTTATTCCTCGCATCGCTAAAGATCAATTGCGTTTAGATAAGTTGGTTGAATACGCTATGAATTTTGATCCTAACACATCTAAAAACTTATTTCTGTTTGGCGGTATCGGTTTGGGTAAAACGCACCTCGCTTGCGCTTTAGCGACTACGCTTATCATTAGTGGCTTTTCTGTTGAGTATGCAAACATGGTGTCAATACTGAGAGAACAGAAAGAAACTATGCGTGTTGGCGGTATGACGAATTCTGAATTTGTTAATAAATACGGACGTTGCCATTTATTGATTTTAGATGAATTTGGTATATCTCAATTAAGTGCGCATGAACAAACCACAATGCATGTCATTTTGAATAAGCGTTACGAAAATATGTTACCTACGATGATTGTGGGTAATTTAAAGGCGGACACGTTAGTGGCCTTAATTGGTGATCGTGCCGCGCGCAGGGTCGAATCATCAGCTACTAAGATCATGCTGGGAGACGCGTAATGGTGGTTAAGTTGCTGCAAAGTTCAATTCCAATACGTTAGATATTGATCGATTAATGCCACATTTATAAATTAATGCATATTTATTTAAATTATCGTAATCTAATACTTGACACGTTATAAAGTTTCTGAGAATATACTCATAACATTCACGGGGGCATTATGAAAAACTTTAAAACAACGAAGCATGCAGGCGCAAGAAAATCGCAACGAGGCATATCGACGTCAATGGTTGAGTATGTAATTACTAATGGTGTAGATGATAAAGATAAATTTGTACTTGGTAAAAAAGAGATATTGGTTCGCCTAACTTCGATTGAAGATGAAAAGCGGTTACTAATGAAAATGCTGGATAAAGGTGGTGTGGTCGTCGTTGCTGATGGTGAAGATATAATCACTACCTACAATCGCACATCACATCGCACCAGAGCGGCTAGTCGCCACTAAATGAAAATGGAAAATATAATGAACGATAAAATTTTGTTACAACTCATGGAAAGTTTTCGCGGTGAGCCACTTTCTGATCGAGGCGCTTTACTGTCACTCTTGCTTATAGCTTGGCATAAAGCATCACAGAATCCAAAGTGCCCAACCGAGTTGCAAATGAGGAATTGTCAAAGAATATCACCTCAAGAGTTGGTCAAGGACATGGGTGAGCTCAGTAGTATTTTGAAAGATCCGGCATTTAATATTGAGGATGCAGACATTTCTAGAATAAGGCAACTTGCAATTAATGATGCCATTAGTCGGTGCCTAGCATTAGGCGATTCAGGATTGCTGAAAGAATTCGACCCTACAGACGCTGTAATCTCATTTGAAATGTCAGTGTTTGCCTTTCCTGTTGAAGTTTGTGATCTTATGGTTGGTTTAGCCGGTGATATTGAAGGAGAAACAGTTTACTTGCCTTGGGAATCCAATGGGCAACTTACTGGACGAATCCTAAAGCGCGGTGCGAAAGGAATGATAGAGACAATTTACCATGCAAAAATAGCACAAATTGTGTCTTCGATCTTATCTGATACAAAACAGATTAATGTTGCACAAAATGATCTTCTAAGAAATCCACATTATGTAGAAAATGGTCAACTAAAATTATTTGGTACAACAATCGCGTTAGTGCCGTTTGGTGTCAATGTAGATGCAGAAATTGTTGAGCGTGATTTATATAACAGGTTCAGAGAAAAAACGCGTTCACTGACAGTGTTAACTGTTCGTCATATATTAGCCCAAACTAAAGGGCGAGCAATTATTACATCAATAAACTCACTTTTATTTAGCTCTGGACCAGAGAGAAGTTTACGTGAAGATTTACTCAGGGAGCAACGGATTGAAGCCGTGATTGCAATGCCTGCAGGTTTGCTTGATACAACGACTATCCCATTTACAATTCTTATTATTAATACAGAAAAACGATGTGACACTGTACGTTTCGTGAATGTGGACACGCCACAATTTAAAGTGGACGTTTCCAGAACAAAAGCAAGACTGATAAATATTGAGCAGTTAATCGGAACCATACTTACATCACCAGATAGTGATGCCGTGAGGAATGTCAGTACATATGACATTATTAACAATGATGCGCAACTGCAAGTTAATCGATATGTACTTGGTGAGAAAGAGCAGGAGGTTGCTTACCTACTGGCTACATTGGAATGTAAAAGACTTGAAGATATTGCTACGCTTGTTAAACCTTCAGTTAATAACAGTGTTGAAAACGGGATAGAAATATCAGAGGTTGGTGCATCAGACCTACCGGAATATGGTTACATTCGTACAGCGACCAAGCAAATAATAGTTGACCAAAAGGTTGGTAAGAGCGCAAGCCAATTTTTACGTCCAGGCGACATTGTTCTGATTATCAAAGGCAACCTTGGAAAAGTCGGGATTGTGCCACAAGAAGTTCCGGAATCAGGTGCGGGAGGGTGGATCGCTGGCCAGTCTGCTGCAGTAATCCGAGTTAATCAATCTAGCGGTATTGACCCTCATGCATTATTCATTTTGTTACGCTCTGAATTAGGAAAAGAACTAGTTAAGTCGCTTGCGTCTGGATCTGCAATTCCATTCGTACAATTGCGTGAACTTAAACAGCTTTTAATTCCGATTCCAAGTGATGAAGAAAGCATAAAAGCCACAGAAGCTTTTATGCAAGAAGATGATTTGCAGAAACAAATAGATGAGCATCAGCGTTTACAGGCAAAGCTCTCTGCAAATTTTTGGGCCCTTAAAAGTAACAAAAAATTGACTACATCTTAATCCATGAACATTTACCTAATTGATATTTATGTTAAAAATAACATTCGAACATCTATACTAGTTCAACAATTAAAAAGAAAAACCAATGACCAACAATAACGTATCTGCAAGAGTAACCGAACTCAGCAATAATGCTTGGGGAATCGCCAACACCCTTTGGACTGCATTTTCCAAAAGTGATGTAGGTAAAATAATTCTTCCATTCATGGTGCTTCGTCGCTTGGATTGTTTATTAGAAGCCAATAAGGCTCAAGTGCTTGCAGCAGCGGGTACCATTAACTCGACAGCCACACCAGAAATGCGCGACCGTATGCTATTCAAGGCAGCAGGCTTAGATCTCAAAATCTATAACATTGCCCCATTCACACTGAATCAACTCAAAAATCAAGATCCTACGCACTTATACGAGAACTTGGTTGATTACATCAATGGCTTTCCGCCATTCCTACAAGATGTATTCAATGAACGTTTTCAGTTGCCAGCAAAACTTAAAAAGATGGCTGACAAGGACAAGTTGTATGGTGTTTTTGAGAAGATCTGCAATATGGATCTGCACCCCAATGTCATTAGCAATCTTCAGATGGGTTATTTGTATGAAGACCTGATCCGTAAATTTAGTGAAGCGGCCAATGAAGATGCCGGAGATCACTTTACACCGCGTGAAGTTGTCCATCTGATTGCTAAGCTCTTGCTCAATAACGACCGTGAGGCTATTCAGGGCGACGGCATTATTCGGACATTCTATGATGGAACGTGCGGAACTGGAGGCATGTTATCCGTTGCTGAAGAAGAGGCTAAGAAGATTAATCCTTCTATGATTGTAGAGCTTTATGGCCAGCAGTTAACCGATGACGGCTACGCGGTATGCGTGACAGACATGTTGCTTAAAGGTCAGGATCCATTACGGATTAAACTTGGCGATACCCTTAAAAATGATCAGCATGCAGATCGTAAATTCCATTTCTGTATGGCCAATCCTCCTTACGGAGTGGAGTGGAAAGATGCCAAAGACGTCATTGATGCAGAATACAAACAGGCAGATAATGGGCGCTTTAAAGGTGGTCTGCCGCGCATCTCAGACGCTCAATTATTATTTGTACAACACTTTGTCTCTAAATTCCGTGAAGATGAAATCGGTGGGCGTTTAGGCATTGTTCTTAACGGATCTCCGTTATTTACTGGTGGTGCCGGCTCTGGTGAATCTGATATTCGAAAATGGCTGATTGAAAGCGATATGCTGGAAGGCATTATTGGATTGCCAACAGATATGTTCTATAACACGGGTATTAGTACCTATATATGGATTCTGAATAATCGTAAGCATGAAAATAGAGCTGGCAAGGTGAGATTGCTGGATGCCAGTGGTGAAGCCTTCTGGACGAAGATGGCAAAATCTTTGGGTTCTAAACGCAAGCAACTTAAAGACGAGGCTGTTGACCGTATCGTGGAGTTATTTTACGGATCAGCACCATCAGAATACGTGAAAGACTTTGATAACGCTGACTTTGGATATTCAACCATTACTGTTGAACGACCAATCAAAGACGAAGCGGGCAATGTTCTACTTGGTACAAGTGGCAAGTTGAAAGGTAAACCTCAACCAGACTCTTCACTCCGTGATACTGAAAACGTACCGTTGAAAGAGGACATTCAGGCGTATTTTGAACGTGAAGTATTACCGCATGTGCCTGATGCCTGGATTGATAATGATAAGACCAAGGTCGGCTATGAGATTCCTTTTAACCGTCATTTCTATAATTACGCGCCCCCACGTCCATTAGAGGTTATTGATGCAGAGTTAAAGGCATTGTCCGCAGAGATTATGGCTATTTTGACTGAGGTAACGGAATGAAGCTGAAGTCATATCCTGCGTATAAAAACTCAGGGATTCTATGGTTGGGTGAGATTCCAGCTCATTGGAATATCGAAAAAAATGCACATCATTTCGATGCCAAGAAAGGTGGAAATGCGGCTCAGCTTACCAAAGAATTTTGTACGACAATTGAGGGAAAATATCCTGTATATAGCGGACAAACAGAAAATGATGGGGTGATGAGTAATATTGATAAGTTTGAGTTTGATGCAGGGGATAGAGGCTACCTTTTTTCAACTACAGTGGGCGCAAAAGCAATGACACTGATGCATTTGAAAGGAAGATTTAGTCTTTCACAAAACTGCTTAGTTATAGTCCCAAAGTCAGAGGAAATTTCTGTTCGCTACTTTTATTATAGCTTGCAACCATTGTTTATATTTGAACGAGATCTAATACCAGAACATATGCAAGCATCTTTTAGAATGGAAGATTTTTACCAATACAGAATTCCATTTCCAACTAAACAAGAGCAGGCTAATATCGCTAATTTCCTCGACCTTGAAACTAGCAAACTCGACGCACTAATTTCAAAACAAGAACAGCTAATCGACCGTTTTAATGAAAGAATTATTGCAACGGTTATGGGTGCTCTCCTTTCTACCGAAACCCAATATATTCGTCTTGCACATGTATGTGAAGTTATTTCTCGACCTGTAAATCAATCATCAGAAAACGCATTTACGCGCTTGGGAGTATTAAATCGTGGGCGTGGTCTTTTTAAACGTGAAGAAACAGATTCAGAGGATATGGGAGATTCTGATTTTTTCTGGGTTAAAAATGGCGATTTGGTCTTAAGTGGACAGTTTGCATGGGAAGGGTCGGTTGCAATGGCCAATGATGAACATGAAGATTGCGTAGTTTCGCATCGATTCCCAATAATTAAGGGTAAGCCTGGTGTCGTTTTGACTGAGTATCTTCTTGCGTTATTTATGACATCTCATGGCGATTTTCTATTAAACGAGAATTCACGAGGATCGGCTGGCCGCAACAGACCATTAAATATGAGTCTACTTCTAAAAGAAAAGATTCCTATCGCTTCTATGGCTGTTCAGAATGAAGTTTCAAACCTTTTACGTTTGCAAAAGAAATTGAAAGACAAAGCACTTATTCAAATTGATTTATTGAAAGAACACCGAACAGCATTAATCTCTGCAGCTGTCACCGGAAAAATTGATGTCAGAGAAGCAGCTTAGTGCACTACAACCAATAATATATAGGTTAACCATATGCCAAATAATGCAGAAATAATTAATAGAGATAGAGCTCACAACGAAGAGACCTTCGAGATTCACGTTGTCAGTCAACTGGTCAGCCTGCAAGGCTACCGTGAGCGTAAAGATTCTGATTACAATAAAGAGTTAGCGCTGGATACCGAGCTTGTGATTGAGTTCGTGAAAACTACACAACCAGATGTCTGGAAAGGTCTTGAGACTAAACTGGGTGCTAAAGCTGGCGAGATGCTTTGTAAGGAAATTGATCGGTCACTCAAATCATCGGCACTAGGCACTCTGAACGTCTTGCGTAAAGGGGTTCAATTCACCTGGTCTGGCCCCATTAAGCTTTGCCATACCAAGCCAGCTTCTAATGTTAATCCTAATTTGGATGCCTTATACCAAGGCAACATCTTGAGCGTCATGCGCCAAGTGCATTACAGTCTAAAGAATAATAACTCTATTGATGTGGTGACCTTTATTAATGGCATCCCTGTAGCTACGCTAGAGCTCAAGAACGAGATGACAGGGCAAACCATAGCCAATGCCAAGCAACAATATAAGTATGATCGTAAGCCTGCTGGCGAGCCTTTGTTAACCTATAAGCGCGGTGCTCTAGTACATTTGGCGGTGGATACCAATGAAGCAGCCATGACGACCAAGCTTAATAATGGTAAGACCACATTCTTACCGTTGAACCGAGGCAATGACGGTAGGGCAGGTAACCCAGATATCCAGGGTGAATTGAAAACGGCTTATCTTTATGCAACCGTAGACAATCAACCCGCTATTTTATCTAGAGACGTGCTTTTAGATATCGTTACAAACTTCATGCAAGAAGATAAGGGATTCTTGGTATTTCCACGGTTTCACCAAGTAGATGCAGTTCGCAAACTGCTATCTCATGCAAAAGCTAATAATTCAGGGCAGAACTATCTTATTCAGCATTCTGCAGGTTCGGGCAAGACATGGACGATTGCATGGGTGGCTGCAGGACTCGCCAAACTTCACAACAGCGACGACAAGAATGTCTTTGATTCAGTCATCATCATTTCTGATCGCACGGTGCTCGATGGCCAGTTGCAAGATGCGGTTAAAAAGTTAGGCATCCCTAAGAGTTATATTGAAACGGTAGACAAAACTTCCAAGCAATTAAAAGAAGCATTAGAGTCAGGCAAGAAAATCATTGTCACCACCATTCAAAAATTCACGACCGAGACTATATCCCAAATGACGGATATGGCAGGTAAGCGATTCGCGGTCATTATTGATGAAGCGCACGGATCCCAATCTGGCAAGTCTGCAGAAGGTTTACACAATACGCTGTCACAAAATGACGAAGAGACGGACGAGTTTGAAGGCGAAACAGACATCATCGCCAAAGCTATTGCAGACGCACAAAAGAACAGGCAGCCAAGCCAAAATATCAGTTATCTGGCATTCACGGCAACCCCTAAGAATGTGACCTTAGAACGATTTGGTACGCGTGACTCAGTGGATGCGCTACCTCATCCATTCCACCTGTACACCATGCGCCAAGCCATTGAAGAAGGCTTTATTTTAGATGTGCTGCAGAACTATACGACTTACAAAAGCTACTATGAACTTGAAAAAGTCATTGAAGATGATCCAAGGTTCAAGGGGTCGAAAGCCGCTAGAAAAGTCGCACGCTACGTGAGTCTAACTACGGTAGAACAGAAAGCTGCCGTCATCGTTGAGCACTTTAGACGCCATGTGCAACCGAGCTTAAACGGGCAAGCCAAGGCTATGGTAGTGACTCAAAGTCGTGCTCATGCATTAAAGCATTACGAGGCGATTAAGGGTTATATCAAGGACTGTGGATATAAGAATCTAAATACGCTCATTGCGTTTTCAGGTAGCTTAACGGTGGACGGCCAAAGCCATACGGAACCAGAGTTAAACGGATTTCAAGAAAACAAATTACCTGGTCACTTTGATACCGATGAATATCAGATATTAGTCGTTGCCAACAAGTATCAGACTGGATTTGATCAGCCTAAGATTTGCGCTATCTATGTTGACCGTAAGTTGGATGGTTTGCAGTGCGTGCAGACTTTGACAAGGGCTAACCGAATATTTGAAGGAAAGCAGTCTAGTTCGATATTTATTTTAGATTTCCAGAATACCATCAAAGATATTACAGAAGCTTTTAAACCGTATTTTGAAACAACAGAGCTGGAAAGTCTGACGAAGCCTGAGCAAATATACGACCTTAAAAACTTAATTGAAGGTGCGGGATTCATTGAACCAGAGTCAGTAGAGTCTTTTTGCGAAACGTTCTTTAAGCCTGATCTAACAACTTCGGATAGAGCCTATTTAGAAGGTTTGATCAATCAGACAGTGAACTCTTCTAAAACGGCTACACCAGCCGAGCAGAATGAGTTCAGGCAAGCTGTTAAGAGCTTCTGTAGATTTTACAATTTCATTAGCCAGGTATACCAGGTTACCGATGTAAGTCTAGAAAAGCTATATTGGTATTGTGACTGGTTATCAAGAAAACTAATGAATACTAAGCAAGAAGATGATTTTGAGATTACAGACGAAATGATACGCATAAGTCGATTTAGGCTGGAGATTACTCAGACTGGACCAGCTTCTCCTGACGTTGGTGTCATAGCCCCTTTACTGCCTATCACGGCATTCGGTGTTAATGCGATTCCGACCGAAGATGAGGAACTTGAGCTGTCTCAGATTATCAGAGCGTTTAATGAAAAACACGGCACAGAGTTTACTGAGGAAGATATGTTTAGATTTGGTCAGCATGCCAGTAATGTGGCTGATGAGATGAAGTCTACCATTATGAATAATCCGCTGGATGTGACGTTAGATTCATTTGCAGACAAACTGTTAGATAAGATGCTAGAGGCCTCGCAAAACAATCAGGCAGTCGATAGTATTATGACAACCGATCCAGAGTCGTGGAGAAGCATCGCGTCGTTGCTGTTAAGACATAATAAGAGAAGGTTTAGCGACGATCAAAATTCAACACGCGCCAGTGCTTAGTTTTAAATTCACAGCGTAGGGTCGAAGCTAGGATCGTAATCAAAAATTCTAGATTGGTAACTGATAACACCAAAGTTTTTAATCTTTAGTTCGAAAAATATAAACTCAATATTCTTGATTCCTTCTTTTCTCATTCTTTTAACTGTAGATGTGTAGATGTTTGCGAAATGGTTTATCTTTTTATAACCGCCGGCCTTTGTTTTTTCCTTTTCGTCTGGGTTATATGCAACAGCTATTTTGGAAGGTTCAAGACCGTTAAAGTTGTGGATTGTCTTCCCATTTAACTGGTTTGTCTGGATAAGATTTTTGACCAAAGGCGCTCTGTTCTTTACTCCGAACTTGCGACTTCGTTCGAATTCTATCCCTAACATTCCGTTCTGCTCACGCTCAATTAGTAAGTCTGTATATTTTATATGGTCATCATGTTCTGCGTATAACGGCCTATTATTTTCTGGGACTGTTTGTTTCTGCTCTTTTTCAGTCAGAAAAATAGGCTCATTCTCTGAAAAATATGGATCAACATACGCAAGAGCTGTAAATCCATGAATCATTAGATCATGCTTCCAATTTGGTCCTGGATTCCAGATCATATGGCCTTCGTCGTCAGCTATTAACTTTGTACGTTTAACTTTCTTGTATCCCATTGCCCTTACTATTTTTGCTCCCTTTTCTTTAAGGACAACTACTGTTCCTGCGTGATTTGGCAGTTTTTGAGTAGAAACTTTGTCATCCGCTACTAATTTTTTTACTAGGCTTTGAGCATAGTGGTATTTATTGACTTCAGTTTTCGATGCTTTATCAATATCAAAGTCAGAGCGATAAATATCGTACGGCCATTGGAACATCGATATTTCCTGAATACGTAGCCAGCCGAACCTGCCAATTAGCTCCAAACATTTTCTTTCTTGGTCTCGGCCCAACTTTACGTTTCTATTCATTATTAATTTTCCTATTATTCATTGAATCGTATATCAACATTAAAAAAATCAACTGTATCAACATCTTATTATATTGATATTGATACACAAAGTTGCGTGTAATTTCATTTTATTTGCATATATTAATTTTTTATTCGCCTTCATAAAAACTAACATATCCACGCTTTGCGCCCAACTGGACGTTGGTACAGGATATTTTCGCTGTCGCTCATACGTTTTTTATTTCGTTGACTTTCATCGATAAATCGATTCCAGCGTCCAGATAAAACATGGCCTCGGGCGCCCCCACGCAAAGCGCGGGAAAAGCTTAAAATCCACTTCACAATCCATCGCAAAATCGGCGATAAATTGCTTGCCTAGGGGCGCCCGGGGGTCGTGTCTTTGTTAAGCTTTTCCCGCGCTTTGCTGTGGGGCGGGCTCTGCCCCAAACCATAAAACGGTCTCGGCAAGCTCGACGCATTTTAAGATTCGGCTCCCCGAAGGCATTCGCACTGGACGTGCTCACAGTTCAAGAGCAATCTCTCGCGACTAACCGCAAGCTCATCGCCCCGTTATGAAGTAGGCCCAAAGCACCATAGGCCTAACATATAGATATAGTTTTATGTTGTAGTGCACTAGGGCGGTGGTGCATCTCCCCTATTATGTTGTGGGCCCAAAGCACCATAGGTCTGTTGCATGTTTATCATCCCTTTGACGGTAACCTATTCACTGAAGTGATGGTGTTTGGACGTTTAGCTGATTCTAAAGCTGTCAGTAAAGCAGCTAATCTATATGAATGACTGCTTTGTAGAAGGTTGGTTTGATGGTTGTAAGGCAGCTGAGATCAAAGAGCAAGAGGTGAATGGTTGAAAAAGATATTCACAATTGCTATCTTGGTCTAGGGGGATTAACATGACTTTAACTATTAAGAATAAATCGAATATGATGGCCAATAAAATAAAAAAACAGTTTCGTCTGCTCTCCATTGAACTTGAAAACTTTCAATCATTTACTGATCCTGTAAAAATAGACTTCTCCCCAATAACATTATTTTACGGGCCTAATAGCGCCGGGAAGAGTGCCGTATTCGATGCAATTGAGTTAATGAAATTAATTTGGGATCCAAATAAGGCAAATAGCAATTTAATTATTAATCATCTTGATAAATGGGCACATAAGCCAAAGAGTGGAAGTAATGCTCAGCGAAAAACAAGAGTAGCTATATCCTTCTTAATCGCATCCACTGCGAAGTTTCGCATCGCATTCTTTGTATGGCACCAAGCGTCCAAATACCAATTGCCTCGGTAATGCATCAATCGCTGAGGAGACAGTTCACGCGTGCTGGTTTCATCTGAACCACGAGAGTGATATTCAATAATTAAGCGTTTACGACGCACCAAGGCTGACGCGACTACTTGGAATAACTCTAAATGCACTTGTCGTGCACCCATGCTTTCAACTTTGATGCGTTTTTGCACTTGATCCACCGCATCATCGGTATTGCCCAGCAATACAGTTAGACGTGATAACAACGGTTTGATGTGGGGCCCAAGCAATCCACCCGTATCCAAGTTTGATAGTAGGTGCTGCATGGTAAGTAGTGCGTAGATTTCTTCAGCAGTAAACCATAAGCCCGGCAGCTCATATTGAGCACCAACCCCCTGCGCATCTAAGCGATAGCCAGACAAGTCTTTATCAAAGATGATGGGGGCGTTGAGCCTATCACGCATATAAGCGAGGTCACGCTTTAGAGTTGCGGGTGAAACTTCCAGACGACTGAGCAACTCTTGAAAAGTAATGCTGCGTCGCTCATGCAATAAATTATCAATCTGATAGACGCGCTCGTTAATACTCATGGTTGCTAACTTTCTAACGAATAATCAGATTCAAGCACTTAATGCCTCAATTGCAGTGACCGCAGCATTGAGTTCTCTAACTGCCACTATGCCAGGCAGATGTTGCTCGTATATGGAGACAAGTGTTCGGTAGTACCATAACGTACCTTCTTTTTTGCCAGTGAATCTATCAAACATGGCGTTACCCAGAGTTCTCAAGTCAGTGAGGATAGCCCTAGCGTTATGTAACTTGTCGCAACAAGAGACTAGGAGCAGTTCTTTTGATTCATGTTGCAAATGACTTAAGTAGGCTTCCTTCCTTGCCCTCCATGGCGCCTTCTCTCCCGTCGAGTCAGCCTCACCATCAGTGCAACCTTCTACTAAGCCTAGCACTTTGGGTCCGAACTGCTCTAAGATTGTCTCCCGAATCCTTGGGATGCTTGAAGGCGGGTCCGCATCCTCAATTACATCATGCAGAAGTCCAGCAATCGCTTGGTCTTCATCACCACCATTCTCCATGACGAGCGCTGAAACACTCATAAGATGGCTAATGTAAGGAATCTTGGTACCTTTACGCAGCTGGCACTTGTGTTCTTGTGCTGCGAATTGAAATGCCTGAATAAGCCTTGGTGTATATTGAGCTGTCATCGTTAACGCCCCTTTTCTTGTGTTGAATTTAGTAAACTGTCTTTTGAAAGCCGGGATATCCTAGCTTAACTTAAATCCCAAGTCTCAATGAATAACAATTCATCAGGTGAGCATTCATCAATTCTTGATTGATAGATTTCAATATCTTTATTAAATCCGCCAAAGTGAACGTAATCTTCACCGACAACTATTGGTCCATCGTATTTTTTGGGCAAAGACCCTATGATAGGGAGTAAGATTTTGGCTTTGATGGAAAAACGGCGTATACAATAGTCGCCAGGTAGTTCCTCAGCCTTGCCTTCACTAACTAAATTCATCAACCAATCACGACCATTAATACCAGTCACCCAAGTTGCAAGAAGGGTTTCATCCCTACGACTTACTTCACAAGTCCCTCGGTAAATTTGGTACCTATTGATATAGATTTGCCAGCCTAGCATTTAATATCTCCAATCCTTATTATTTAAATAAGAGTGTAGGCGCCAACGAGCTCACAGAATGAGCTAGCTCACAATTATGATACTGGCTCATTCTATGAGCCTTGGCAAG
>Ga0316220_1003452_pt1 | contig 13202 bp, 10 predicted proteins | sample TBH18005metaG_FD_203632 | JGI IMG/M metagenome (GOLD analysis project Ga0316220, IMG submission 203632) | Freshwater microbial communities from Trout Bog Lake, Wisconsin, USA - TBH18005 | ecosystem: Environmental > Aquatic > Freshwater > Lake > Hypolimnion/Profundal zone | place: USA: Wisconsin...
CAGCAATATCGAGCGCATGGCATATCTCCCTGAATTTCGGGGAATACTGCTCCTCTTCAGGCGCTGGCGCACCGGCGTAATCGGGCCGTTGGCAATTTGTATAGTGGCGCGCGTCCTGCGCCAGGCAAGCAAAAGACTGGGATTCCAGCCTTCACGGCGCGTCCATTACGCTCTCTTCAGCTTCCGGCGTACCGCCAAAGATGTGCGGGCGTCCCTGCAACTGTTCCAGAGAGGTATAGAGGCGCCAGCCTGGCTGTCGTGGCACCGGGGGAGAAAGCGCCCCGGCGATGCTGCAGCACCATCATGAACCGGGACGATTGGCCCTTGGTCGCCGACGAACCGGCCAGGCGCGCGCCCGCGTCGACCGGCTGACCCGCCATGCAATTGCGGACATTCAGGCGTGTGAGGATGGAAAGGCCGTTGGAGAATTGAAACGCAGCACGAAGAGGGCGCCTCCATCCGGATTGTTTTCCACGTGAATCGCGGCGTTATGAAGCTGAACAATGTGGCTGACAATGGCCAACCCAAGACCGGAGCCGGAGACAGGACTGCGTGAACCGCGCCAAAAGCGCTGAAACATCACCTTGCTGTCAGACGGCGGAATACCCGGGCCATGATCGCGCACGAAAATGCTGCCGTCGGAAACGACCCGGATTTCGACATCGGAACCTGCCGCGGTGAACTTGATGGCGTTATCCACCAGGTTGCGGACGGCACGGAAGATCAGCGCCGCATCGCCCTTCACCCAGACAGGATTGTCTTCGGTCACAAGCACGATGGCCTTGCCTCGCCGGATGGCAAATTCCGCCAGCATCCCCACTACCTCCTGGGTCACGGCATTTATGTCCGCCAGCGAGTCCGGTCCGATTGCGATGCCCTCGACTTCCGCCAGCTCCATCAACTGATCCACGACATGGCTCATGGCAGCCACATCCGTCTTGATGTCGGAAACGGCTTTCTGGTCCGGGAACATCTCCATGCGGGCGCGCAAAACCGCAAGCGGCGTCCGCAGTTCATGGGCGGCGTCAGCCGTGAATTCGCGCTGCACCTGAATGCCGCGCTCCAATCGCTCCAGCGCCTGATTCATCGCCTTGATCAACGGCAGCAATTCGCTGGGAACGCCGGCTTCGGGAAGCCGCCAATCGCTGCGCGCGGGGTCGATTTCGCTGGCGATGCGCGATGATTGCAGCACAGGACGCAGCGCCTGCCTGATGACCAGTATGTCCACGGCCAGAAGGAAAGACAGGATGGCGACCGTCAGCCAGCCTATGTGGGAAAGGAAGCTGGAGACGATGTCATCGAAGATCACATCGGGATGGGCGACATTCTGCGTGACCTTGATCCAGGCGGCATGGCCGGCAGCTTGATGCAGCACCGACAATGCGTACAACGCGTCGCCCTTTGCGGATGTTGAGCGCGTGATTCTGGCACTGGCGCGCGCGAACCGCGCGTCCGGCGAGGAGGCGAAAAGCACGGACTGGTGTTCATCCAGGATGGCGTATGACAAACCATCATAGCCATGAGCATACAGGGTCCGGAGGTCCTCTGGCAGCGATAGGTGCCAGCCTTCCGGTTCATGACTCAGATAACTGGCGATGATCTGCGCATGGCCGCGCAGGGTTCGGGCCTCGAACTGGTCGGCATACTGGTTCAACACGACATAATTCGCGACGGGCACCAGAATGGCGACGACCGCCACGGCGGCAATATGCAGCACGGCGATGCGAGACTGCAGCGAGGCAAGTCTGCGCCTCATCGCTTGGTCTCCGCCAATATGTAGCCTGCCCCTCTTACCGTGTGGACTTCCACCGTGGCGCCGGCCTGGAGCAGCTGTTTTCGCAGGCGATGGACGTATACCTCGATCGCATTCGATCGCAGGTCTCCGGAAAGTCCGAAAAGCTGATCTTCTGCCAGCCGTTTCGGCACGACCCTGCCGGGGCGCCGCATCAGCAGCTCCAGCAGCGATATTTCCCGGGCCGACAATGTTTGCGGAATGCCGCCAACGGTGGCTTGTCGTGCGCTCACATCGAGAGCGATGTTTCCGGCCTGCAGAACATCACCCACATACATGCCCGGGCGCCGCAGCAACGCCCGCATGCGGGCGATCAGCTCCTCGAAAGCGAACGGTTTGACGAGATAGTCATCGGCGCCGCTGCTCAGGCCGGAAACCTTGTCCGCGACCGTGCCGCGCGCCGTCAACATCAGGACGGGGGTGGTGTCGGCCCTTGCTCTGAGCCACGACACCAGCCCGCGGCCATCGCCATCGGGCAGGCCCAAATCCATGACCACGCCGGCATAGGAGTTAACGGCCAGCGCATCCATGGCTTCGGCCAGCAATCTGGCTCTGTCGGTATCGAAACCGGCAGCCTTCAATCCCTGCGCCAGCAGATCGGCAAGCTGATTGTTGTCTTCCACCACCAGCAGGCGCATCTGAAATCCATCCCGCCCTGTAAGCTTCCTGTAAGCCAACGGGGCTATACCGCTTCCGCGAACTCATACAGGGTATCTTATTGGAAAGGCAGCCCGCAAACGGCGCGCTCTCCCGCGGCAGCCAGATGCGTATTCTGGCGGTTTCCGGCTTGGCCATTGCCGTGGCGCTTGCGGTCACGCCGGCGATCCGCCAGAGCCTGCAGGCCCAACCAGCGGCGGAATTGCCGCGCATGACAACGGGGGAATGGCATCCCGATGCCCGGCAGTTGCAGGATATTGCGCTACGCCCGGCCACGCTGCGAAATTTCGCGGAACTGGTTACGGCAGAGGCGACCGTCGCGCCCGACGACGATACCTCCACGCAGGTCTTCTCCCCTTTTTCCGGCCAGGTCCTTGCCATAGCGGTGCGCGCCGGAGACCATGTCGAAAAGGGTCAAACCCTGATGACGGTCGCCGCCAACGAAGCGGTACAGGCGCAAAGCGACCTGTCTGCGGCGGCTGGAGCCTTGCTGTCGGCAACGGTGGCGGCCCACAACGCCGAAGAAAATGAGAAGCGGCAGCATGCCTTGTATGACGATGGCAGTGCAGCACTCAAGGATTGGCAGCAGGCGCAGGCCGATCAGGCTGCGACAGCCGCGGCACTGGGCGCCGCCGAAGCCAATCGCGCCGCCGCTGCCAACAAGCTGAGCATCTTGGGCTTTACCGCCCGCCAGATCGCGTCCATGCAAAAGAGAAAGCCCGGCGAACAGCTGCCTGCCGCGCCCGTGACGGCCCCGATTTCCGGCACGATTGTTCAACGGCTGGTGGGCCCGGGCCAATTTCTTCAGGCGGGCGCTTCCACGGCCGCTTTCACCGTCGGCGATCTTCGCCGCCTCTGGCTGGTGGCCAATGTCCGCGAGGACGATGCCCCGCAGATAAAGATCGGCCAGGCCGTACGGGTCACGGTCGCGGCGCTGCCCGGCAAGAGCTTCACCGCAGCCCTGACATGGGTGGCGCCAAGTCTGGACCCCACCACCCACCGCCTCCCGGTAAGGGCCGAGATCGTCAATCCCGGAGGACTGCTCAAACCCGGTATGTTCTCCAGCATGGAAATACACACGGGCAGCGACCGGAGGTCGCCGGCAGTGCCGGAAGCCGCACTGATCCGAGAGGGTGACAGCGCGCATATCTGGGTTTCATCGGAAGGTGGCTTGCTGCGCTTGCAACCTGTGGAGACGGGCCGCAGCCAGGATGGTTTTGTCGAAATTCTGCGCGGCCTCAAGGGCAATGAGCGCGTAGCCGTGGCCGGCGGCCTGTTTCTCGACAGCGAAACACGCGCCAACTGAAATGGGCCGCGTTATTCTCCTAGCCCTGCGCCAACGCGTTCTTGTGGTCGTCCTTCTGGTCACGTTTCTGGTGACCGGCGCTTTGCTGTTTTCGAAACTCAATATAGAGGCCTACCCCGATCCGGTGCCGCCGTCGGTGGAAATTGTCACGCAAAGCATCGGGCAATCGGCCGAGGAGATAGAACGGAACATCTCCATTCCGATCGAAGTGCAGATGGCGGGTATTCCGCATATCACCGCAATCCGTACCATTTCGCTTTTCGGCCTGTCCGACGTAAAAATCCAGTTTTCCTATGACTTCACCTATGACGAGGCGCAGCAATGGGTGATCAACCGCCTGTCGCAACTGCCCGCCCTCCCGAACGGGGCCCAGCCGCAGATTTCTCCCGTCAGCCCGATAGGGGAAATCTACCGTTATCGGGTGACGGGTCCACCCGGACATTCCTTGACCGACCTGAAGACCATTCAGGATTGGATTCTGCAGCGCCGCTTCAAGGCCGTGCCGGGCGTGATCGACGTGACCGGCTGGGGCGGCAAGACCAAGACCTACGAGGTTTCGGTCGATCAGAACCGGATGCTGCAATATGGCGTGACGATGCCGCAGCTGTTGCAGGCACTGGGCAACAGCAACATCAATGTCGGCGGACAGACGATCGACATCGGCCAGCAGACGGCGGTCGTGCGGGGCGTGGGCCTGATCCGCTCGGTCGATGATATCGGGAACGTCGTACTCTCGCAGAGCAAGGGCGCCGCGATTTTCATTCGAGACGTCGCGACGATATCCATAGGTCACCAGCCTCGCCTGGGCATCGCCGGACAGGACAATGACGACGACATCGTCGAGGGCATCGTACTGATGCGCCGGGGCGAGCAAAGCCTGCCGGCACTCAAGGCCGTAAAGGCGGAAATCCAGTCGATTAACGGGTCGGGCGTTTTGCCGCCGGGCGTCGCCATTACCCCCATCTATGACCGAAGCGACCTGATTGCCGTCACGACCAGGACCGTGCTGGAAAACATGCTGGTCGGCATGACGCTGATTTTCCTGGTTCAGTGGCTGTTTCTGGCCGACCTGCGCAGTGCCGTCATCGTCGCCGCAACCATACCTTTTGCACTGCTGTTTGCTGTTACAATCCTCATGCTGCGCGGCGAATCCGCGAACCTCCTGTCGGTTGGCGCCATCGATTTCGGCCTGGTTGTCGATGCGACGGTGATCATGATGGAGAATGTATTCCGCCATCTGTCGGGTCACACGGCCGTGCGCCCGGAACGCAATGACAGGCTGGCCTGGGCGCGCGAGAAGGGCCTATCACCCGGCCTGGCGGTGATCTTCGTGGCCGCACAGGAAGTTTCGCAGGCCATCCTGTTCTCGGCGGCGATCATTGTGGCAGCGTTCGTTCCGCTCTTCACGATGGCGGGAGTCGAAGGGCATATCTTTGGCCCGATGGCACGGACCTATGCCTACGCCATCGCCGGCGGCGTGATCGCCACTTTTATCGTGGCGCCGGTTCTGGCCTCCTATCTGCTGCCCGCCAGGATCGCGGAAAAAGAAACGCGGTTCTTGCGCTTCCTGCACCGCAATTACATGGCGCTGGCACAATTCGCCCTCGCCAACCGGTATTTGTCCTTGGGTGGTGCGGGCATATTGCTGGCCGCAGCCCTGCTGTGCGGTTCCCAGCTCGGCATGGAATTTCTGCCGCACCTCGAGGAAGGCAACTTCTGGATTCGAGCAACCATGCCGGCGACAATCTCGCTGGAAGCCGCCGATGCCAATGTCAATCGCATGCGCCGGCTAATCCGCAATTATCCCGAGGTCGTGACGGCGATCTCGCAGAATGGCCGCCCCGATGACGGCACAGACGCCACCGGTTTCTTCAATGCCGAATTCTTCGTGCCGCTGAAGCCGGCCGGCGAATGGCCTTCCGGAGTCACCAAGGCCGCACTGACCGAGAAGATGAATGCCGACCTGGCTCGCGCCTTTCCAGGCGTCGAATTCAACTTCTCCCAGAACATAGAAGACAATGTGGAAGAGGCGGCATCCGGTGTAAAGGGAGAAAACTCCGTCAAGCTGTTCGGCAGCGACCTTGCCGTGCTGGAGCGAACTGCCGCGCGCATCAAGGATATCATGTCGAAGGTTCCCGGCATCGCCGATCTGGCGGTGCTCAATTCCCTTGGGCAGCCAACGGTGGAAATACGCATAGACCGGCAACGCGCCGCCCGTTTCGGCCTGGCTTCGGGTGACATAAACAGCGTCATCCAAGCCGCGATTGGTGGCGAAAGCGCCGGCAACCTGTACGAGACCAATAGCGATCGCAACTATCCCATCATTGTCCGGCTGGCCCCCCGCTACCGCAACAGCATGGATACGCTGCGGAAACTGGTTGTGGATGCGCCCAATCCGAATGGTGGCAACCCCATACCCGTCCCCCTGTCCGCGATAGCCGATATTCGCCTGGTTTCGGGGGCGGCCTTCATCTACCGGGAACATCAGGAACGATATATCCCGATCAAATTCAGCGTGCGCGGCCGTGATCTCGGCCGGGCGGTGCAGGAAGCCCAGGACCGCATCAGGCGCGAGGTCGCGATGCCCACGGGTTACCGCATGGAATGGGTGGGAGAGTTCGGCGAACTCCAGGAGGCGTTGGGCCGGCTCGCCATTGCCATCCCCATCAGCCTCGCGCTGATCGGCATGTTGCTCTACATCAATTTCTCGTCGCTGCGGGACACATTGCTGGCAGCCAGCGTCATGCCGATGGCGATGATCGGCGGGGTTCTGGCCCTCTACGTCACTGGAACGCCCTTCAGCGTCTCCGCCGCGATCGGGTTCGTCGCACTGTTCGGCATTTCCGTCATGGACGGGATCATTGTGCTGTCTTTCTACAATCGCCTGCTTCACCAGGGCGTGGCGCGTGGCGAAGCGATTATCCGCACCTGCGACATACAGTTCCGGCCGGTGATGATGACCTGTGTCGCGGCGTGCGTCGGCCTGCTGCCTGCAGCAGTCTCCAGCGGAATCGGCTCACAGGTCCAAAAGCCCCTGGCGCTGGTGGTGGTTGGCGGCATGCTGTTGGCTCCCGCCCTCATTCTGCTTGTATTGCCCGTCCTCATCGACCGCTTTTCGGTGACTCGCGAAACCGGGAGGGAGGCATGAAGCGCACGCTGCTGCTGGCTTCCATCGCGGGAGCGTTGACGGCCACGGGATGCGCCGCCGGACCGGATTTTCGGGCACCCGCCGCGCCATCGGTGCAGGCCGTCACAATGCCGAATGATTTTCCATCGCAGCAAATCGCGAGCCCCACGCAGCCGCAGTTTGATCCCCAGGCCAGCTTGCCTGCCGACTGGTGGACGCTGCTGGGGAATGAAACCGTGAACCGGTTGGTGGAAGCGGCGCTGAACGGCAACCCGAACCTTGTCGCCGCAAGCGCCGCGCTGAAAATTGCCCAGGCGAATGCCATGGCGGAACGCGCCGCCTTTTTCCCGGGACTCGGCGCGGGGTTCGATGCGACGCGGCAGCAGACATCCGGCGCGCTCTCGCCCGTTTTGTCCGACAATCGGCAGACATTCAATCTGTTCACGCCACAAGTAACTGTGAGCTACAGCCTGGATATATTCGGTGGCACCCGCCGCACCGTCGAGGCGGCGGATGCGAATGCACGCGGACAGGAATTTTCTCTTCAGGCCGCGCACCTGATGCTGGCTGCCAACATGGCCGTCGCTGCCGTCCAGCTGGCGTCACTTTCGGATCAGATGCAGGCACAAGGCGCTGTCGTGCACGCGGTGGCGAACCTGCGTGACCTGTTGCAGGACCAGGTCGCGCGGGGCGCCGCCAGTTCTGCCGCGCTGGCGGCGCAGGAGGCATTGCTGGCACAGGCGCAGGCGGCGCTGGCGGGATTGCAAAAGCAGTTCGCCCAGCAACAGGATCTTCTGGCTGCCCTTTCCGGAAAATTGCCGGCGGAATTTTCGCCAGTATCCCTCAGTCTGGCGGAATTGGCGCTGCCGAAAACCCTGCCACAGGCCATACCGGCAGAGCTCGTCCGCCGCCGGCCTGATGTGCGCATGGCTGAGGAGAATCTGCACGCTGCCAATGCCCAGGTCGGCGCCGCGGTGGCTGCCATGCTGCCGAACATTACGCTCAGTGCCTCCAACGGCTCGGCAGCCAGTGCGGCCGGGATGCTGTTTGGCCCGGGGGCGGGTTTCTGGAGTCTGGGAGCGGGCGTGTTGCAGCCTCTTTTCCAGGGCGGCGCATTGCTGGCACGCAAACGTGCAGCAGATGCGGCCCTGGACCAGGCCAAGGCCGAGTATCAAGGTGCTGTCGTAACGGCTTTCCAGAATACCGCCGACACTCTGGAGGCCTTGAATTTTGACTCGCAGGCACTTGCTTCCGACATGGCGGCGGAAAGCGCTGCCCAGATTGCCCTGAGACGCGCGCAGCACCAACAGGTGCTGGGTGACATCGGCGCCACACCTGTCCTCCTGGCCGAGCAGACCTACGACCAGGCCCGGCTCACAACCATACAAGCCCGGGCCACCTGCTATGCAGACACCATCGCCCTTTTCGAGGCCCTGGGTGGTGGCTGGTAAGCCGCGGTCCTGGATCGCATTATAGCTTTATTCGCGGCACTCTTCCCCCAGGGCGCGATATCGCATCGATCGCAGGGCGTCTGTTCAGAAATGGAATTTGACGATTCCAGCCTGTGCGCAGGATTCGTCGGTGTCCTGGCCGGCGGGGCTGGATACCGCCAGCGCCCCGATGATCATTCCGCCCTTCAGAATGGGAAGTCCACCTGCCGATGCCCTCAAGCTCGGATCGCCTTCAATAACGGTGTTCACGGGTGGGGAACCCACACTTTTGGCGAATGCACCGGAAGACATGCCCTTCTTCAAGACCGTATAGGCTTTCCTGCGCGCCGGTTCGAAGGAATTGGCCCGCGCACCATCTGCCGAAAGCAGCACCTTCGGATTGAAATTGAGGTCCATCACTTCCGCCGTGGCGGGTGAACTTCTGGCCGTGCATGCAGCAAGCGCCGCCTGAACCGCCTCCAGAGCCTGGTCAAGCGGAATGGATTTTTCCGGTGGTATCTGTGCGGCTGTGACAACCGGATTGCCAGGCGAAGTGGCGGCAACCTGGCCGAGTGCCGCGCTACCGCTTAGCCCCATGGCCAACAATGCGAAAAAGATGCGAACGTGCATGGACCGCCCCTTTCAAGGATGCACGCAAAGGACCAAGCGCCCTCGCGTGATCGTCGTTATTTGACTTCGACCAGTTCGATGGCTTCACCGCTCGGACCTTCGATCATTGCGGCGCGGGTGTCGCCCAGATTGTGCGGTTGTTCCAGGAAGGTGACGTTTTCCGCCTTCAGCTTGGCGACCCAGGCATCGAGGTCGGTGACGCTGAGGCCGACATGGTCGATCAGGTGACCGCGCGTAGGCGCCAGCGGCGCGTTGCCCTGGTTGGGATACCAGTTCATCGCCACACCGCTGAAACTGACCCCGCCGGTGGGACTGCGATAGGTGCCGTTCCGGGTCAGCGACGGCCATGAAGGCTCCTCTGCACGGGGCGTTTTGCAGGTCTCCATGGTCGGCGCGGGCGGCGGTGCGCTGGCGCCGCGTCCGGCGCGCCGCGGCGTCGCCTCCAGATGCGATTGGTACCAGAGCTGCGCGCAGACGGGGTCGTCTTCCCACATATGCACATGATCGATCCGTTCCGGCTGGTTGCCCGTATACTCGATGACCGCCCCATCGGGCCCGAGAATATAGCCATTGCCACCCTGCCGGCTGGGCTGAAGATTTTGCGCCCTTGCATCCGCCAGCTGGGCGCGGGTGCGGCCCGGCACGCCCGGCGGATAGGGGTAGGTGTCGCTGCTGATGCCGACGAAGTCGCCCTGCTCATCGGTGTAGAAGGGCGCCAGGATGTTCTGGGCACGGAAGGTTTCCAGGCTCTTGCGCGAATCCACCACGTTCCAGCCGAAATGCCAGTAGGCGGTGGCATTGGGATCGGCATCCGGCGCCCGTGCAACCTTGTGAAAAATGATCAGGACATTGTCGGGTGACGCCAGCGCCGGCAGACCTTCCCAACTGGTTCTGGACGTCGAAGGAAATTCCCTGATGTAGAAGGCGGCCGCCGCCTCGGGATCGATGCTGTTGAGCTGCAGATGATGGAATTTGGGCGGCGGCAACAGCGGCGCCTGGGCGTGCGCCGCATGGCTGCTGAGCAACGCCATGCAGCAGGTTCCTAGCCAAACAAGCCTCAAACTGCCCTCCCGAACTCCAGCCGCACCCAACCGGGGGGCAAACTATCAAATCTTCCAGGCTCTCTCTACGGCCCAACCAAGGGCGTCTGGCCCGCGGGAAGGCCCGCTTTGCGCCAACTGCTTCCGCGCCGCTGGCGGGCGTTCGCGACAGCAGGCCCACAGGATGGCCACGCCAACATCAATCCAGCGTCCGGCGGAAGCGCAACAGCGCCACGCTGCCCGCCAGAAAGGTGAAAACGAACAGCGGCCACAGGTTTGGCCAGATCTCTGCCAGACCGTTGTTCTTAAGCAGGATGCCACGCACAATCCGCAGGAAGTGCGTCGCCGGCAGCGCCTCGCCGATATACTGCGCCCACACCGGCATGCCCGCGAAGGGGAAGGCAAAGCCCGAAAGCAGGATCGCGGGCAGCAGGAAGAAGGTTGTCATCTGCATGGCCTGAAGCTGGTTCTGCGCGATGGTTGAAAAGGTATAGCCCACCGCCAGGTTGGCGATGATGTAGATCGACAGCGCGAAGGCCAGCAGCGGCAGCGAACCTACCAGCGGCACGTGAAAGACGTATCTGGCCGCCAGCAGTATGATCGCGCTCTGAACGGCGCCGACGGCGATGTTGGGCGCGATCTTGCCGATCATGATCTCGATCGGTGTCGCCGGCATGGCCAGCAGGTTTTCATAGGTGCCACGCTCGCGTTCGCGCGTGAGCGCCAGACAGGTCATCAGCACCATGGTCATGGTCAGAATGACGGCCAGAAGTCCCGGAATGATGCTGTAACGGGTGTTGCTTTCGGGATTGTAGAGCAGATGCGTGACCGGATTGAACGGCGGCGGGCCCTGCATCCGCGATGCCAGCGGCCCTTTCAGGTCGTCCTTCAGCGCCGAGGCCGCCAGGCCGGTGAAGGCGCCCATGGCGAAGCCGCCGGCTGCCGGATCGGTGGCATCGGCCTCGATCAGCAGGTCCGGCCGCGTCCCGCGCACGATATCGCGGCTGAAGTTTACCGGAATCTCCACCACGAAAAGCACTTTGCCTTCCTGCAGCATCCGGCGCGCTGCGACAGGATCATTGCTCTCTGCCACCACCTCGAAATAGCTGGAGTTGCGCAACGCCGCGACGATAGAGCGGGCAAACGTCCCGTTGTCGTCCACCGAGATGGCCGTCGGCAGCGCCTTGGGATTGAGGTTGATGGCGTAGCCGAACATGAAAAGCTGCGCCAGCGGCAGGCCGACGATCATGCCGATGGTCAGCCGGTCGCGGCGCATCTGCAGGAATTCCTTCAGCAGGATGGCCCATATGCGGGCAAGCGAGAAACGCCCGTTCATCGAGCGCTTTCCTGCAACTGAATAAAGACGTCCTCCAGGTTGGGCGCCGCCTCTGTAACGACGATGCCCTTCGCGTCCCGATAGCGTTCAAGCGATTTTTCCAGCGCGGCGCGGTCATGGCCGCTGACATGAAGCGCGGCGCCGAAGAAGCCCGCATAGTCGATGCCTGGCTGGCCCTGCAGCTCCGGCAGCAGCCGGCGCACATGATCGCCTTCCAGGACAAAGGTGATGAGTCCCGATTTCGTGACGACATCCTGGACGGTACCCTGCGCCACCAGCTTGCCGTTCAGGATATAGACGATGCGGTCGCAACGCTCCGCCTCGTCCATGTAGTGCGTCGAAACCAGCACGGTGAGGCCGCCATCACTGAGGGCATGGATTTGCTCCCAGAAGTCGCGCCGTGCCTTGGGATCGACCCCGGCGGTGGGTTCGTCCAGCAACAGCAGCTGGGGGGCGTGCAACATGCAGGCCGCCAGCGACATGCGCTGCTTCCAGCCGCCCGACAACGTCCCCGCCAGTTGGTTCTGGCGCTTCGCCAGGCCCAGGCGCGCCAGGGTTTCGTCCACCCGGTGGCGCGCGCCCTGGACCTGATAGACCCGGGCGACGAACTCCAGATTCTCGCGAATCGAGAGATCCTCCCAGAAGCTGAAGCGCTGGGTCATGTAGCCGACCCGGCGCTTGATCGCTTCGGGTTGTGTGCGGATGTCCAGGCCCAGGCACGTGCCTTGTCCCTCATCGATTGTCAGCAGTCCGCACAGCATGCGGATGGTGGTGGTCTTGCCCGAGCCGTTGGGGCCGAGAAAGCCCCAGACCTCCCCCTTGGGCACGGCGATGTCGATATGGTCCACCGCCAGTTTCTTCCCGAAGCGCTTGGTGAGGCCGCGCACATCGATGGCAAGCTCGGCGCTCATAGCGGGCGCACTTGCACCGGCTGGCCGGGATGGAGCTTCAGCCCGCCCGGCAAGCGGGCCTCGAGCTTGAACACCAGTTTGTCCCGGCTCTCGTCGCTGAAAATGACGGGCGGCGTGAACTCCTGCTCTGCGGCGATAAAGGTGATGGTCGCGTCCACCGGCTGACAGCCATCGCAGGCGATGCGCACCTTCTGGCCCAGATGGGCGCGTGGCAACTGGCTCTCGGGCACGAAGAAGCGCACGAAGATGTTGGCGGGGGGAAGCACGGAAAGAACCGGCGTCGCGGCCGGAACATATTCCCCTTCGCGGAAGTAGATGTCCTGAACGACGCCCTCGGTCTGGGCCACGATCTCGCGCTGGGACAGGGCATAGCTCGCGGAGCCCAGGCCCGCCTGCATCTGCGCGATCTGGGCCTGGGTCTGGGCGATCTGCGCCTGCAGCTGGCCGATGCGCGCCTGGGATTGCGCAAAGGCATTGCGCGCGGCATCGCGCTGGGTCGGCGTTCCGATGCCTTCCTGCGCCAGCCGGTCCTGGCGCACCAGCTCGGTGCGGGTATAGGCAAGGTTGGCCTGTTCCTGCGCCAGGCTGGAGCGCGCCTGCGCCAATGCCGCCCGTGCCGCCTGCAGCGACGCGACTGCCTGGTCACGGCCCGCCGTCTCGTGCGTGTCGTCCAGCACGAAGAGAACATCGCCGCGATGAACGGCCGCGCCCCGTTCCACCTTCATGCTTTCGACCCATCCCGGCTGTGGCGCCGCGATGATGGCCTGGTCGCCCTCGGCATATCCCAGCCAGGCATCATCGCGGCTCTGGCCACACGACGCCAGAAGAGGAAGAGCAAGAAGCACGACCGTCCATTTCATGTGTCACCGCCAGGGGAAAGGCCACGCAGCAGCACCTGCAGATGCGCGGCGATCAGGCCCTGATAGTCATAGGGCTCTTTGTCGAGATGGGCGAAAGTCGTGCGCCAGATGCC
>Ga0316220_1003459_pt1 | contig 13160 bp, 15 predicted proteins | sample TBH18005metaG_FD_203632 | JGI IMG/M metagenome (GOLD analysis project Ga0316220, IMG submission 203632) | Freshwater microbial communities from Trout Bog Lake, Wisconsin, USA - TBH18005 | ecosystem: Environmental > Aquatic > Freshwater > Lake > Hypolimnion/Profundal zone | place: USA: Wisconsin...
CTGTGCATCGGGATTAAATATGACATCCCAAAAATCTGTCATTTCCATACGCATGGTGATGAAACTAAACTCCGCACCTACAGGATTTTGCATCCAACCATTTGCTATCAATATCCATAATGCAGATAAGTTAGTCCCAATCGACATTAAAATTGTCACCATGAGATGCTGTTGCTTAGATAGCCTATCCCATCCAAAAAAGAAAAGGCCGATAAAGGTTGACTCAAGGAAAAATGCCATTAAACCCTCGATAGCTAGAGGTGCGCCAAAGACATCGCCAACATAATGGGAGTAGTACGCCCAATTTGTTCCAAATTGGAACTCCATAGTAATGCCGGTTGTTACTCCAAGGGCAAAATTTATTCCAAATAACTTCCCCCAGAAACGAGTCATGTCTTTGTAAATAATTTTTCCAGTCATCACATAGGCCGCCTCCATAATGACTAATAGCCACACCATACCAATGGTCAAAGGAACGAAAAGAAAGTGATAAAGCGCAGTTACAGCGAACTGTACGCGCGATAAATCAACAAGTTGCTCACTAATCACGGAACCCTCCATTAAATGGGGTTAATAGTTTTAAATAGAATTTGATTTTGTATAGCTTGGGAATCAATGGGAACAGACTGATTCCTAAAGAAGATCCACCATATCGCTAGTAATATGATGATTTTTATCAAAAGAATAAGCATAACTTCAGCCCGTAAATTTTTACGGTTTGCATAGCTAATGCACTTTGAAAAAAAGGAGGATTTATTCTTTCGCCCTACAAAAGATTTAAGCATTTGCCTAAATTGTCCCTAAGATTGGTTTCGATTCCTGAACACCCTTAAGTTGGACCGCCGCAGACTTTGCAGTCTCATGGCCATTAAAATCGAGCCATGCTTTATTCTCAAAATCGTAGAGCTTACAGTCTCTAGCGGTATCAAAATACCATTTGAATGAAAACTGCTGGGAGATGATCCTGCCTGGCAATATTTCTTCGAGCCTATTTTGTGCAGACTTCAATGTGTACAACGGAATACTCGCATCCACATGATGGGCGGTGTGCTCCATGATTTGATGCATCAACCGACCCCAGCCCAATGGAAATGTTAAGTGTACTGTCGTCGAAACAAATGGCTGAGCCCTTAACCATTCTGATTTTTTATCATACCAAGCCACCTTGTTATGTGTATGGTGCACATACACAACAAACCCAATCATCACGTTCCAAAATGCAAACGGAATAACGAAGCCGGCCAGAATCGCCATGGTTGCTGATTGTCTTGTAGCAACAGCACTACCAACCAATAAACCAACCCAGATCAACCCAAAAGCACTAACCAGTAAATTATCTTTTAAAAATATAGGACGCTTTGCTGGCATATTTTTAGCATTAGGGAAAAACTCTCTCTTCCACCATATTTCGAGCAAGTAATAAATTCCTGGGCCAAAGCCGCTGCGATAGATTCGCTCTAATAATTTTCTTGCTGGGGATAAAGCGTCATACTCAGACTTGGATAAAGGCTCCCAAACAAAGTCGAATCCTTTTAAATTAGTTTGACCATGATGAACCACGTTATGACCAACATCCCAAAGGCTATAAGGAGTCAGCGAAGGTAAAAAGGCAATTCTTCCTAAAACCTTATTCAGCCCCCTATGAGGAGTAAAGCTATGATGGCAAGCATCATGCCCAAGGATGAATATTCGACCCGTCACAAATCCTGCAATCATTCCAAGCAAGATTTTAATAAATATATCCTCAACCATAACCGTTGAAGCAATCAAGCCAACCCACAGTATCGCATCAAACATCAAGAGTGCAACCGCTCTAGTTGTCTGACTCTTCGCCATCGGCTCAAGCCAGCCTCTAATAATCTTTCTGTGCGGTAACTCCGTTTCTAATTCTAAGGGTATCACCTTAGTCTCCGATATGGGCTCTACTATATTCAGAGATGAGTTCATGACTTCTTTCCTGAGAAATATATATTAAGGATTCACCCAAAAAAGGGAGTGGGAATTATTGTCAAGTCGTTTACGAAAGGCAGGCATGACATAGATCAAAGTGTCGAATTTATACAAATCTAATCTGCGCTACTTTGAGCAGTTTGGGCCAGCAGAGCTCACTTTGAGAAATTGATAGATTGGACAAAATCTCAATAGGCTGGTTACGATCAAAAGTATCCCAGCCCAGCCCCAAAGCCCGATCTGGTTGGCTAAAGTCATATTGATTAGCATGAAGCCCACCAACAACCTCATTGACCGGTCCCCACATCCAATGTTTTGGTTCATATGACTCCACTTACACAGTTTTATATAAAACACTATACTAAATCATATTTTGTATATTTATGAATTATCAAAAATATACACGCTATTCAACATTCCAAATGGAGATCTCACTCATGCTTATCAAATGCCCACATTGCGATAAATGGAATCGGCTAAATTCCGAAAAATTGGATGATTCCCCAATTTGCGGATCTTGCAAGAAAGATCTACTAACGAAGCCCATCAACCTAGATGGCGACTCTGTAAATTCACTATTAAAAAGCTCGAAAAAACCAATTTTGATTGATTTTTGGGCCCCGTGGTGCGGCCCCTGTCGCATGTTTGCGCCAACATTTGAATCTAGCTCAGTGATATACGTTAATGATGTCATTCATGCGAAGATCGATACCGAGGAGAATTATGCGGCTGGACAACAATTTAATATCCGCTCTATTCCCACTCTTGTTGGATTTAAGAATGGCGTGGAAATCAATAGAGTCAGTGGCGCACTACCCCCAAAAGAGCTAGAGCAATTTATTCATCAACTAATCTCTCAATAGATAACTCCTTCAGGAAGTTTTGTAACATCATCGTCTGCACCCTATTGCGGTGAATCACGATATAACTTTGCCGCCTGCATAGGGGTAATGGCGTGTTTAAATATCTTAGGCGCCCACTTTTAATGGCTTCATTTACCACCCAGCGTGAAAGATAGGAAACCCCTAGGCCTTGCTCGACTGCATTTCTAATCGCTTCAGAACTACCCATCTCCATGCTGCGCTTATACGAGCCTAAATACGGAAGTAACAATTGGTCCGTAGACTCACGAGTCCCAGATCCAGACTCTCTTAGCAGCCACAATTGCTGTTGTAAGGTTTCCAAGGATAGTTTTTGAGGGGCTTCATTCTTTTTCTTTTTGCCACCCTGAGCAACTACCACCAACTCATCCTGAATCCATGGTGTGACAATCAGATTTGGCTCATGACAAGGACCCTCAACCAGGCCAATATCCAATTCAAATGATGCAACTGCAGCGCATATTTTTTCCGTGTTACCAATCAGAACCTTTGAGCTCCAAGAATCATCCTGTTGCAAGTAACTGCTTAAAAATTGCCTGAGTATTTTTGGCAACACATAATTGCCAATAGTAGTGCTAGCTCCGATACGCAATGACTGCACCTGAAGACTGGCACCATTCGACATGTGCTCAATCTCTGATGCATCATTTAATAGGGAAAGTGCGCGCGGCAATAATGCGCGACCATTTTCATTCAGGACAAGACGCTTGCCAACACGCTCAAACAAATGAATAGAAAGTAAACGCTCTAGCTCATTGAGTGCGGCACTGGTTGCGGATTGCGATAGTGAAATTTCTTTGCTAGCGGCTGTTGTACTCCCAGTCCGCGCAATGGCACTGAATATCTGAAGCTGCCTCAAGCTGAGATGCAATACATTCATTCAATTTTTTCCACTCTAATGTACCTATTAAATAGGTACATTATAGATATATAACTTGTTTTACAGATGAATTAGTTGCGGTTACAGTTGCCTTATTCAATCCATCCGGTAAATATCTTGAGCGCCAACTTACCCACTCCCTCTATAGATTCAAACGGGCAAGGCCAGGGTGGAAACTGGCTAGCGTTTATTAGCCGCAATCTTTCTGGCCTTGCTCTCTGCTCAGCATTGGCTACCATTGGAATCTGGTTGGGTGAATTTGAGTGGCTTCAGTTGCACGGCTTTGGCACCCTGACTCTAGCGATTATTGGAGGTATCTTAGTCGGTAATACGTTTTATCACCGCCTTGCACCAACTGCTAATACAGGGGTTCAATTCGCAAAACAAAACCTATTGCGACTGGGCATTGTGATGTATGGCTTACGCCTAAGCACTCATGACATTGGCCAGGTTGGGCTAGCTGGAATTGTGACCGATGCACTGGTTCTGTCATCCACATTTACATTGGCATACCTCATCGGCGTTAAATGCTTAGGCATGGATCGTAAAACAGTTGCTCTGATTGGCGCCGGTAGCTCAATCTGTGGGGCTGCTGCAGTTATGGCAACCGAACCAATTGTACGAGGCCGGTCCGAACAAGTCACTATTGCTGTTGCCACTGTAGTAGTGTTTGGCACACTGGCTATATTTTTATATCCCGCATTGTTTGATCTAAACCAATATTGGCAACTCATTCCTGGTGGGCCCGATCAATTTGGGATCTACATCGGATCAACTGTCCATGAGGTCGCTCAAGTTATGGCTGCCGCTCGATCTATAGATACGCATGCAGCCGACACTGCCGTCATAGCCAAGATGGTACGCGTGATGATGCTCGCACCGTTTTTGATTCTACTGTCAATTGGAATAAGTAAAGGTGCAGTTAAGCATCAAGAAAAAACGATTGCAAAACCAAAAATTACTATTCCATGGTTTGCATTTGCATTTATTGGTGTAGTACTCTTAAATTCATTTATGCCTTTGTCGGTTAAATTAAAAACCACAATCACAGAACTAGACACTTTCTTTCTCGCTATGGCAATGGCAGCGCTAGGATTATCGACCCACATCTCATCAATAAAAAAAGCAGGGCTCACCCCACTGTTCTTAGCGCTAATACTATTTACATGGTTAGTGGTGGGTGGAGCGTTGATTAACCGCTGGGCTTTCAATCTGCTAAGTTAGCCCACAAATGACGCCGCCTTATTTCCCACCACATGGATATGACCACATTTGGCCGGACTCAGCCAGTCAAAATCCCAAAAATACCCTTTATTAAGCGGCTGCAGCACCTCATACAGCAGACACCAAGACTTAAGCGTCCCGTAACTAGACGCTGAATAAATTTGTTCCATTTAGAACGGACAATAACTGATCCTCTATCTAACGAGGCTTGATGGCACCCTACGAGCAAAAAGTAGAAGTAATTTAATCCTTGGCGTTCTCAGCAATGAGCCTGAAGTTTTCTTGCTCTCGTATAAATGCCTCAATCAGCAAAGGATCAAATTGAGTTCCCGCCTTAGAGACAATTTCAGCTACAGCATCCTCATGACTCCAAGGCTCTTTATAACTGCGTCTACTAATTAGTGCGTCATAGACATCGGCAATGCCCATAATTCGCCCGGCAAGAGATATATCAGTTCCTGCAAGTCCTTTTGGATATCCCGCGCCATCCCAATGCTCATGATGCTCACCAGCCACTTCAATTGCCGTACTTAAAAAATCTGCGAGGCTGATATTTTGCTTTTTAGCGGCCTCTAGAATTTCGACTCCACGAGTAGTATGGGTCTTCATTTCAACCCATTCATCGGGGGTTAGCTTGCCCATTTTGTGAATAATCGAATAAGGAATCTTGGTTTTACCAATATCGTGCAACTGCGTTGTTTTAAATAATCTTTCAATTACCTCGTTACTCAATTGATTGGGATACAGATTCATATGCTGCGCACGATTTGCCAAGGTCTTTACGTACTGTCTTGTGCGAATACCGTGATTGGCAGTTTCAATATCATTTTGAGTGGCAAGGTCGTAAAGATACGTTAATGTCTGCTCAACTGAATTGGCTGCATCATAAAAGCGAATGGTTCGACCCCCTTCACTTTTAGCCCAATACATTGCCTCATCGGCCCAATCCAAAATACTTGCCTCCTGAGAGGTTTCGCCATCAAACATCGCCACGCCAAGGCTTGCAAAATTTTGGTATTCAATTAATTTGCTTACCCCTTGATTATCGTGAATACGCAATGAGTAAGGCGCGGATAGTGCGGTAAGAATTTTGTTGGCAACCAACTCAGCTTCTACTCTTGCCTCTACAAGATTGCCACTTAATTTTGCCAACAAAATGACAAACTCATCGCCACCAAAACGCGCAACAGTATCCGTCTCCCGTATCGATTGCTTTAATCTGCTACCCACGGCAATGAGCAATTCATCGCCAGCTTCATGACCAAACTCATCATTAAGGCGTTTAAATTTATCTAAATCAAGAAATATCGCTGCGCTATAAGAATTCCAGCGCTTATTGTTAGCCAGGATCTGCTTCAAGCGATCTGATAACAATCTCCGATTAGGCAATCCCGTTAGAACATCATTAAATGCCATCTCATTTAAGGCGGTTAATGCAACGGCACTCGCCTCAATAGTTTTGCGATTTTTTTCAATAATGCTATTTAATTCGTCTAATACCACCTGTTTATGGTTAGCATCTTCATCATCTCGTTTGATGGTTGCCTTGAGGGCTAATGTAGCAATATCGCTTGCTCGAATGATTTCCATGCTATTTTTTTGCAAAGCCTCAAGTGCCCTCAATGCAATATCGCTAGCCTTTAGTGATGCCTCGGCTTTTTCTGCTCTAACTCGCATCTCCCCCAGCGGTGTCCCGATTTCAGCAAGGGCAGCCTTATCACTCTCTAACTCCTGCCGAAGGCGTTCTAACTCATCGGCAATATCCGATTCCCGAAGATTTGGACTGAAATTAGCAGTAGCCTTGAGGTCGTTTTTAGATGCCATCGTATAAATGTACTCCTTCAAGCGAGAGAAAATAACCCCAATAACCATCCAAATTAATAATATTTAAAAACGGGCAATAAAAGAGTAGTCTGAAAGGACAACACAATTTAAATAAATGGGGTGGTGAGATGACTCAAAATTTAGACAATGTTTACCAGCAAATTGGTGACTTAAAAAAGATTTGGATGACTTACGCAATACTTATAAAGGCGTAAGCAAAAGCTATATGGTCGCCCTAGGAGCTCTAAGCGACCTAACCATTCATTCATCTGAAGCCGCAAAGCGAGCGGCCAAATCCACTGAGCAATCTCGAATTGCAGCAATGAATGCCATGTTGGCCGCCAAAGAGGCCTCTGGAACCCCCGAATTAATGCTTGTAGTTCAATCGGCGGTAACGGCAGCAGTAGCAGCAGCTCTAGCGGCTGTTGAATCGGCAGCAGCGGCTGCAGCAGCATCGGCAGCAGCATCGGCAGCCGTGGCTCACCAAGCCGAGGAATCACTTCTCAAAGCATCATCTGAGGCAGCCTCCGCTTCTAGAATGGCGGCAGATTCAGCAGCAGAAGCAGTCAAACTTTCAATGGAAGCCCAGAAAGTGGTGGAGTCCTTGAGTGGCAAAAATGGGGGGGGGTAAAACCTAAGTCTAACTAAACAGACAAACAGTTTTTATACTTCGTCACAACTCGTTGTCTGCATTTCAAGAGAATAGTTAAATAAGCGCCTCCTACTTAATTTACCAAGTCCTCAAATCCCCACGAAGGCTTTTACCTGTATGGCAATTACCTCTGAAACACCTAAATGAAAATTAGATCGCAGCAATTAAGCTTCTGAGCAATCAGGTAAAAAATGAATGAAGTTAGGTCTGTTAAGCGGAGAGAGCAACTTCTACCAGCTTTATGTCCAATACTCTAGCTAACTCTTTAGGCTCGAGCCTAACTAAATATCCTCTGCGCCCCCCATTTATGTATATAGCGGGCAAATCCAGAACGCTCTTTTCCAAGAAAATTGGCATTGCTTTTCTTGTTCCAAATGGACTTGTTCCGCCCACTAAATAACCTGAGTGCTTTTGGGCTATCTCAGGCTTGCAGGACTCGACTTTCTTACAGCCGATTTGTCTAGCCAGCTCTTTTGTTGAAACCTTTCTGTCACCATGCATTAAGACAATCAATGGCTTTGCGGATTCATCCTGCATGATCAACGTCTTTATAACAGAGTGCTCAGATACACCTAACGATAGCGAGGAAACTTTGGTGCCCCCATGCTCTTCATATGAATACAAATAATCAGAAAAGATAACATTGCGATCACGAAGGAAAATTGTTGCTGGTGTTTGAGGGCCGGCAGATTGTTTATTCATCAGTCAGTTATCGATCCATTGACGTAAATTTTTTTAAAAGGGTGCTGCAGCTGTCCTTACACCAAAATTCAGCATAGGCCTCTACTTTTAACAAACTAGAATTAAGCGTCCCGTAACTAGACGCCGAATAAATTTGTTCCATTTGGAGCGGAAAATTACATATCCTCCGCCTAACGAGGCTAGATCGAGTCGGGAAGGAATCTACCAGAGCTGAAGAGCCTAACTCTAGCTCAAGACTTTTGTTTTGAGAAAGAAAATATCCCAATGATTACCAAAGCCGCCAATACTTCAGCCATTAAAAAACCTAAGACATTGCTGGGAGCAATGCCCACAAAAGTATTTGTGAAACTTCTTGCCAAGGCAACAGCAGGATTGGCGAAGAAGGTAGATGAAGTAAACCAATAGCCTGCTGTCACCGTTAAAGCAACTAACATTGGCACCCGATCTTTTGCTTCTTTGTCGCCGATGTGGATTACTGAGAGCAATACGAGTGTTGATACGAGCTCACTCACCCAAATACCTAATCCTGTTCTGACTTTGGTTGATTCTTGAACTATAGGTAAGCTAAACATGAGGTGTGTCAGCCATATTCCAGCAACAGCGCCGGTGAACTGACATGCCCAGTAGCCCAACATCTTTTTTAGATTGAGATGGCCTAGTTTCCAGAACATCAAAGTCACAACAGGGTTAAAGTGAGCGCCAGAGATAGGTCCGAGCAAAACAATTAAAGCATAGAGTCCTGAGCCTGTAGCAATGCTATTACCAAGTAAGGCAACTGCGGCGTTGCCCGCTCCCAATGATTCACCCATAAAGCCAGACCCCGCCACTATTGCTAATAGCAGGGCTGTGCCTACAAACTCACTGATGTAACTTCTCATGCTTTTGTATGGATCTCTTTTAGGCTCATTGAATCTAACTTATCTAGTGGCATAGATGCCAAGATATCAATACGCTTTTTCAGACCATTCATCACACTTACAAAAGCCGCTTTCTTCTCCAGGTCTGAACCTTCAACCTGTGATGGGTCAGGAAAGCCCCAATGTGCTGTTGCTGGATTGCCTGGCCATATTGGGCACACTTCGCCAGCCGCATTGTCACAAACAGTGATGATGAAATCCATTTTAGGAGCATCTTGCTCTCCAAATACATCCCAACTTTTAGACTTTATTTTGGCCGGGTCCATACCCATCTCCAATGCGAGCTCTCTAGCGATGGGGTTAACAGATGTGCCTGGTGTAGAGCCAGCAGAATAGCCAACAAGCCTGCCGCTTGGGTGAGTAGACGCTAAAGCCTCGCCCAAGATGGAACGTGCAGAGTTATGGGTACACAAGAATAGGACGTTGTATTGCTTCATAGTGCTTTAACCTTTTTGGAATATTTAACAGGTAAACAAGACTTACCGCCACAGCAGTTATCCAATAAAAATTCACTTAACTTTTGAACTTGCAGGGCATTGGGTCGATAAATTAAATTACGACTTTGGCGCTCTACCAATAAAAGATCAGCATCCACCAAATCTTTTAAGTGGAAACTCAGGGTGGCGTTAGGGATCCCTAACTTTTCAATAATTTGACTTGGGGTTAAGCCAATATCGCCTCTTTGAACAATGAGGCGAAATACATTAAGGCGAGTTTCTTGGCCCAATGCAAGAAATGCGGAAATGGCTTGTGCGTTTTTCATATTTCGAATTATATGGAAATATATTTCAACTATATGACAGGATCAGCGTCCCGCAACTAGACGCCGAATCAATTTGTTCCATTTAGAACAGACAATTAAATATCCTCTATCTAACGAGGCTTAATGGGATAGGGCCGGAGAGGATTGCTTCTACTCACCAAAGGTGGGAAGATCTCCAAAATACAAAAGGGGGGTCCAAATGCTAAGTCCTGCAGAAGCTTTATTTGCAATCAAACAGTTCAAAGAATTGTTAAAGCTAGGAAAAATTAAGTTAGGCAAAAATAAAACTGAAAAGCAAATAGCGGATGAATATAAAGCGATCCTGATGGGAAAGGAGCCCTCCGACTTTACTGATGAACTTATTGAAGAAGGAAAAAAGGTATTGCCTATTGGCCATACAGACCTCAGGGCACTAAGGCATGCCTCCAGTGCGAATAAGATCTCGAAGGCCAAAAAGAAAGTTGCAGCAAAGAAAAAGCCCGCAGCCAAAAAGAAAGTTGCAGCGAAAAAGAGGGCTTATTAAGAAAAATTAAATTCCTTCTAGCCCGTAGAATCAAGGCATGAGAGCGGAAGATATTGGAACCATTTGCCCAGCCTGCGGAAAAACCAACGACTGTCAAATGGCTAGCGATAAAAAGTGCTGGTGCTTTGATCTGCCAGTTGATAAGTTCAAACTTGAACAAGCCGTAAAAGACAAATCAAAAGATCAATGCTTGTGTAAGACTTGTTTGAAGAAGTTAAGCGTCTAGTTAATGGACGCTTAACATTAGAGTGAATTAATGAGCTTTTGTTTTTACGAACTGATCATAACGGTCAGCAACAACAAATTCAATTGCTGCTTTGACTGACTCGGAACAATCTTTAAAAACTAATTTATTAAGAATGTCTGGGCCATTCTTGAGAAGTAAAACGCCTATCAGCTCATCGGCAAATGATTGACTGACAGCCACATTAGAAAAATTAATCTCTACATCCTGTCCTTGTCGCAATAAAGCCTCAATCTCATTTCGCATTTTTAGAGCGCGATCTCTCGTACCCATAAATGATGAGTTCACAGAATGACTAGAAATTAGATAAACCTTGCGGTCAATAGCTGTACCCATAAAGTAAGCATAACAGATTCACTCAAAACGAATAGTGGGTGCTTCCCTGCCAATTTCCCTTGCTGGCATAAGGTCTCTTAGGTTTATTGCCATCATTGCAGACCTATCCAGCCTTAGGCTAATCGCCACCCCTTGCCAACTAGGTAAATTAGCATCGACAACTTGTGCTTCATGCTTTTCAACAGCCCTAATTGCAGATTTGCCACTAACTATCAACATTGAGCCTCGTGACTCCCTAGCAATTCGATAGGTTGTTGTAAGCCCAATACCTGCATTTGTTGCAGTATCGTAAAGACCAACCTCCCTGTTACAACTGATTCTAGGCTGCAAAGCCAACAGAATTGCGGTCTCATCGTCTTTTGATGTTAATTTTGGATGATTCTCAAGGCTCGAAAGCATTCCGCACCCGTTATCCACTATTCCAATATAAATATCATCCGTATTTGAATAATATTGGGCACTCACCCAAACACTTGAATTTCTAAATCCATTCCTATGGGCATGGGTAAGACTATTTTGAAGCACTTCTGTAAATGCATGGCACAAAGGCTCGCTCGCCTTATCCCATGTTCTGTAGCCTGTCATCTCGTCAGGCTCTTCGCCCTCATTTAAGCCGGGAATACTTCCCAATATTGCATGGGCTAAATTTTGCGATGATGAATCAACATCGGAGACATTGATGATTTCAACTAATTCAACTAGTGAATGCCTTTGATCAGATCTTCCTAATTTTTTTATTTCATCACACAAAAACCAAGGCTGCTGGAAAAAATCCATTCTTGATAAGTAACTTGAAATACTGCTAGATAAATTAACTAGCCTTATTGTTCCGCCTAGTTTTGCATGGTCTGATCCAATTGAAGCCAGCAAAGACAAACAAAATGGATCAATGAATTTTAAATTCGTCGCATCTAGAACAACTTCGGATTCATCGGTCTGAATAATTTTCGAAGCCAAGCCAAGCGCAACCCAATATTGACGAGCGGTTAAACGACTTGGAAGTTGAATTTGCATTTAGAGATTCTATGCGATTAATTTGATGGCCAAATTAATAATAGAAACTAACTGTTGATGCCAATTTGAAATTATGTGATGCCGCTGGAAGCCAATAGATTCGGTGCTTAGCGGGCAGTGAGTCTTGCTGTGCTTAGACCCAATGTGCAGAACTGTTTTAGTCCTCTATCCTACGTTTTCAATCCTCTGCTCTACCGACTGAGCTACCAGGCCAAGACTTGGAATTATAAATGAAAGTGTTCGTCAGCTTGGGAAAAGTGGAAAACTGTCCTGACTCTCGAAAAAACCCCTTAAATCCTTGGTTCGCGGGGATGGTAAACGCTACGGCATAAAAGTTGGTGGAGATGTGGCAATCCTCTTTCGATAGGGGTCTAGTTACTAGACGCTTAGCTCTTCTTGGTTCAAAAGAGATTTTCTACTGGCAAGGTATTTGACGCCTTTGGCTCCATAGTTTTCAGTATGGATTTGATTGGGCAACAAATGAAATACATCGCCCGCTAAGAAAGTGCTTTTTATGCCGCCGATGATGATGTCAATTTGACCCTCAATTATTAGGGCTTGAACTTCGTATGGGTGTGAATGTAAATCCAAAAAACCACCTACTTCACGCTCCACTAAAACCGGCTCGGGAAACCCCTCTTTTGTTAACTTCTCTAAAAATACTTCTTGCTTCATTTATTTGGTAACCATCATTTATCAATCTTCATTGTAGTTACATTGCTGCTTTGCAAAAATGATCTAGATCACACTACACCATCGCAATTCCCTTGATGCTTAATTGTCGTGCTTCCCAACAAATGGGGAACAGACAGTATGCGATCGTCTATCTATCGTGGCCAGGCAAATCAGATTGAGCGGTCCAGTACAATTGAGCGGCGATAACCTTGCTTACCGAGGTCACTATTAATTATTCAAGGAGTGTCATGAATTTGAAGAAGATTTTTGAACCCTTAAATATATTAAATAGCACTCCCGTGCCTTGGTCTGAGCATTGGAGATCTGCAATTGGGGGGCTCTTAGGGGCCGGTCTGGTTGCATTTCTAGCGAAATTTATTGGGGACTTCGTTCAGATAAACGAATGGGCCATGGCATCCCTAGGTGCAAGCGCTCTTTTAATATTCGTATTGCCCTCAAGCCCAATGGCCCAACCTAAAGCAGTTATTGGCGGAAACATCATTTCAGCATTAGTAGGAATTTCGTGTGCCATTTTTATTCAAGACCCAAGAATTGGTGTGCCGGTTGCTATTGGA
>Ga0316220_1003460_pt1 | contig 13156 bp, 8 predicted proteins | sample TBH18005metaG_FD_203632 | JGI IMG/M metagenome (GOLD analysis project Ga0316220, IMG submission 203632) | Freshwater microbial communities from Trout Bog Lake, Wisconsin, USA - TBH18005 | ecosystem: Environmental > Aquatic > Freshwater > Lake > Hypolimnion/Profundal zone | place: USA: Wisconsin...
CGCCAGGAAGTTCGTTTGGCATTTCAGGCACGCTGGCCGTTTCATCCGGCAGTATTCACTCACAATCCGGCGGCACTTCGTCCATTAGTGGAGGAGTTCTGACCAGTCCCGGAACGCTCACATTTGATCTCGCGGGAGATCAACAAGTAAGCTCGACGATCAGCGGTTTCAACCTTGTAAAAACCGGCACCGCAGCGCTCATTCTGACTGCTTCCAACACCTACACCGGCACAACGACTGTTTCCCAAGGGACGCTGCAAATTGGCGATGGCGTAAGCGGTTCGATCAACAGTTCCAGTTTGGTCACTATCGTCGATACCACCGGCACTCTCGCCTTCAACATGGCTGATAACGCCGTGAGCACCGTGGATATCGTTAATAACGGCACGATCCAACCGAACGGGGCCAATACCAATACCCTTGCGGGCGTTATTAGCGGAACGGGAACCTTGTATCAAGGAGGATCGGGCATAACGATTCTAACCGCCACCAATACCTATTCCGGCCCGACCATCGTTGCCAACGGCGTCCTGGCAATCGGTGACGGCATCAGTGGCACTATTGACCCTTCGAGCGCCCTTTCGGTGCAGTCGGCAGGCATGCTCCTCTTGAACTCCCCCGATAGCAGCCTCTTGAATCGCGCGATCTCCAACGATGGCACGGTAGCGTTGCTGGAATCTTCGTTTAGCACTTACACGTTCACGGGGGAAATCAGCGGGACAGGGACTCTCGTTAAAACCGGCTCCAACACGCTCCTCCTGAGCGGCTCCAACTCCTATAGCGGCATGACGATTGTTGAGGGGGGCATCCTGCAAGTCACCTCGACAAACGCCATCCCCTCCCAATCCGCAGTGGTGGTCATCTCAGGGGGCATCTTGGATGTCAGTGGCATTTCGCTGTCCATTGGATCGCTTTCCGGCGATGCAGGCGTAACAACCGGCTCCAATACCATCTTTACAGTCGGCACGAACAATTCCAACGCGACATTCGCCGGCATCATCAGCGGTTCGGGCACTGTCCAGAAGGTGGGCAACGGGGTGTGGACCGTTTCCGGCTCCAACACCTACACCGACGCGACGATTGTTTCCCAAGGAACGTTGCAAATTGGCGATGGCGTGAGCGGTTCAATCAACAGTTCCAGTTTGATCACCATCGTCGATACCACCGGCACTCTCGCCTTCAACATGGGCAACAATGCCGTGAGCACCGTGGATATCGTTAATAACGGCACGATCCAACCGAACGGGGCCAATACCAATACCCTTGCGGGCGTTATCAGCGGAACGGGAACCTTTTACCAAGGAGGATCGGGTATGACGATCCTAACCGCCACCAATACCTATTCCGGCCCGACCATCGTTGCCAACGGCGTCCTGAAGATCGGCGACGGTGTCAGCGGCACCATTGACCCTTCGAGCGCCCTCTCGGTGCAGTCAGCCGGCACGCTCCTCCTGGACTCCCCCGATAGCAGCCTCTTGAGTCGTTCCATCCCAAACAACGGCGCGGTGGTTTTGCTGGAATCTCCGTTTATCCTCTATGCGTTCACAGGCGCAATCAGCGGAACGGGAGCTTTCATTAAAACCGGCTCTAACATTCTTATTCTGAGCGGCTCCAATTCCTATAGCGGCATGACGATTGTTGCGGGAGGCATTCTGCAAGTCACCTCGACAAACGCCATCCCCTCCCAATCCGCAGTCCAGGTCATCTCGGGGGCCACGCTGGATATCAGCGGGATTTCGCAATCGGTCGGATCGCTCTCCGGCAATGCAGGTGTGACAACCGGTTCCAATACCGTGTTTACAGTCGGCACAAACAATTCCAACGCGACATTCGCCGGCATCATCAGCGGTTCGGGCACTGTCCAGAAGGTGGGCAACGGGGTGTGGACCGTTTCCGGCTCCAACACCTACACCGGTGGGACACGTCTCCTTGGCGGCACCATTCTGGTAAACGGTTCACTCCAAAGCGATGTCTTTGTCATGGTGGGCATCTTGGGTGGTAGCGGGATCATCCACGGCAACGTGACCAACCAGGCGATGGTTAGCCCAGGAAACTCTCCAGGAGTGCTTACCATTGCGGGAAATTACACCCAGTCGTCAACCGGTTCGCTGCTCATCCAAATCGCCTCGTCAACATCCTACGACCAATTGGTAATCAGCGGTGCCGCCAATCTCGGCGGCACGTTATTGGTTTCCAATGTGGGGAACACTCAGCTTAGAGGGAGCATCTATACATTTTTAACCGCCGCAAGCGGGGTAAGTGGCACGTTTGCAGATATCAGCAGCGCCTCACTCCTGAAACTCAATGTGATCTACGGGGTGAACAGTGTTGAGCTCAAACCGATGTATCGGTTCTTTGGCAACACGCCAGGAATGACGCTCAACGAGAGCGCTGTGGCGGGGGCGATTGATACGATGCTGGATAGCAAAGCTTTTTACAGCAATAAGAAGCTCATCAAGATGGCCGATTACCTTAACGACCTCCCGATTCAAGCGCTGCCCGCAGCACTCGAACAGATTGTGCCAACCGATTATATCCTTTTGCCTGATGCGAGTTTCGCGATGGCTCAAACACAGGCCTCCAATCTTGAGCGACGCATGGAAGAGATTCGTGGCACTCTGGTGGATTTCACAGCCGAGACTAGCACCCCCTCCACCTTCTACACCAGCAATGCCCGCCCGAGCGGAGACGGCATGCGCTACATCGGCGTGGATGGCAGGGAGTTGGCGCCGACGCCGATTGAACGCCGCTGGGGCTTCTTCCTGAACGGATCGGGTGAGTATGTGAGCGACAAGTGCTCCGCGCTCGATAGTGACGGAAAATTCAACACCGGCGGCCTTTCCATGGGAGCCGACTACCGGTTCAACGACCACGTTGCCGCAGGTCTTACGGCGGGCTATGCCAACACCACCACCACCGGACGCAGAAACGGGTCTGTCGAGATTGACAGCGGTGACTTCAGTGCTTACGCCACTGCCTTTAACCAAGGTTTCTTCGTGAACGGCGTTTTGGGTGGAGCATCCAGCAACTACACCGTCCGGCGCGAATCCCTGAGTGGACTGACCCATGGTGATACGACCGGCATGAACTTCCACGCCCTGCTTGGCGGCGGCTATTCGTATTCCTGTGAGGGCTTTAGCGGTGGGCCGATTGCCTCGCTCCGTTATAGCACGGTGCAGATCGACGGCTTCTCTGAAAACGGTTCGCTCGCGCCGCTGGATATCTCCAGCCAAAGCAAGTCGTCTTTCAAATCAACCTTTGGATTCCAAGTCGGTTATGAAATCCCGGTCGCGTCGATAATCATCAAACCCCAAGCCAAGGCACAGTGGTTGCATGAGTTTTCCAACGATTCCCGGAGCATCGATGCCAGCTTCCAGTCCAGCAGTTCCTTCACGGTGAACGGGCCAGCGTTGGGCAGCGATAGCTTCCTGGTTGACCTCGGAGCCACGGTGATGATCACTCCGGCAGTTTCCGTTTATGCCTTCTATTCGGGCGACCTCGGCTCCTCAAATTACACCTCCAGCACGGTCTTTGGCGGCGTGCAATTGAGCTTCTAAAACCGAAGTCTCTCTCTGTTTTACCACGCAACGGGGCGTTTCAACGCCCGTTGTGCGGTTTGCTTTTTTTCTGCTATCGCCCAACGGAACGCCCCTGCTATAAAAGCGGGGATGAAGATTTTAATGGCGAGCTCGGAAATGGCGCCTCTGGCACGTACGGGCGGTCTCGGCGATGTGATCGAGGCGCTTTCGGTGGAAGTCCAAAAACGTGGCCACGACGTGAGCGTGGTCCTGCCGCTCTACCGGAGTATCCGGGAAAACAAGGCGTTGACCATCAAGAGCACCGGCGTGGAAGTCACGGTAAGTGTGGGCAGCAAGCGGCTCGACGCCGAGATTTTTGAATGCGCCGCTCCGGACGGCGTGCAGGTGTTCCTGGTGCGCCGGGACGAATACTTCGACCGCACCGGCATCTACGGGGCCGACGGCCACACCTACGACGATAACGCCGAGCGGTTCATCTATTTCTCCAAGGCCGTGGTGGAACTGGCCCGCCACATGGATCCGGCCCCGGATGTCCTCCACGTTCACGACTGGCAGGCGGCATTGGTGCCGGTGCTGGTCAAGGAACGGGGGCTTCCCTTCGGCACGGTGCTTACCATCCACAACCTCGCCTACCAAGGGAGCTTCTGGGGAGTCGATTTCGGGCTCACCAACCTGCCCGGCCATTACTTCAGCGAGCACGGCGTGGAATTCCACGGGCGGCTCAATTTCCTCAAGGGCGGCATCGTCTTTTCCGACAAGGTGACGACCGTAAGCGAACGCTACTCGCGCGACATTCAGACGGCGCAATACGGCTGCGGCCTCGACGGCGTACTCCGGGCCAATGCCCACAAATTGACCGGCATCCTCAACGGCGCGGATTACCAGATTTGGAATCCTGCGACCGATAAAGCGATCCCGGCCACCTACACACCCGAAGCTCTGGAGGGCAAAGCCGGTTGCCGCAAGGCGCTGCTGAAAGAACTCGGCCTTACCCCGGACCCGCGCGGCCCGGTCTTCGCCATGATCAGCCGCCTGGCGGGGCAGAAGGGGCTCGATCTTCTCATCCCGCTTTTCGACCGGCTGCTTTCCGACGACGTGCGGATCGTCATCCTAGGCGAGGGGGAGGAAACCTTCGAACGGGAGCTGATGGTGGCCGCCCGCAAATACCCCGGCAAGTTCGTCTTCAAGAACAAGTTCGACGACGCGCTGGCACACCGGATCGACGCCGGAGCGGACGTGATGCTGATCCCCTCCCACTTCGAACCGTGCGGTCAGACAGCCATGTACACGCTCAAATATGGCACAATCCCCTTGGCGCGCATCACTGGAGGTCTGCACCAGATTATTCAGGATTACGATCCCACCGCCAACTCCGGCAACGGTTTTGTGTTCTTCGACGAGACGGCGGAAGCCCTGTGGGACGCCATCGGGCGGACGAAGAAAGTCTTCGCCAATAAGGAAGCATGGCAAGCGATCATGAAGCGCGCCATGCAAGCCGACTTCTCATGGCCCGCCGCAGCAGCGCAGTATGAGAAGGTTTACCAGAGCGTGGCGAAGAAGACCGGGAAGAAGAAGTAGAGCTTTCGATTACACCAAATTCTCCGGGTTCAGCGCTTGCAGCGCCTTGGGCACGAAGCGGCCGTTCTCGCGGATGAGCTTTCCGTCGAAGTGGATCGTTCCGCCGCCGTAGTCTTCGCGCTGGATGTTGACCATGTCCCAGTGGACCTGCGATTTGTTGCCATTATCCGCAACTCCCTCGTAGGCTTGGCCGGGGGTGAAGTGGAAGGAGCCGGAGATTTTTTCGTCGAAGAGGATGTCCCGCATCGGGTGGAGGATGTGCGGATTGAAGCCAAGGGCGAACTCGCCGATGTAGCGCGCGCCGGGGTCGGAATCGAGAATCGCGTTGAGCCGCTCGGTGTTGTTGCCGGTGGCTTGGACGATCTTGCCATCCTTGAATTCCAGCCGGATGGAGTCGAACGCCGTGCCTTGGTAAATCGTCGGCGCATTGTAGGTCACGTAGCCTTGGACGGATTTGCGCACGGGCGCGGTGAAGACCTCGCCGTCGGGGATGTTGTGCTTACCGCCGCACGGGATCGCCTGGAGGCCTTGGATGGAGAAGCGCAGGTCGGTTCCCGGTCCTTTGATCTCCACGCGGTCGGTCTTGTCCATCAACGTAGCGAGCGCCTTCATGCCGGGCTGCATTTTGGCGTAGTCGAGCGTGCAGACGTCGAAGAAGAAATCCTCGAATTGCTCAGTGCTCATCCCGGCCTGCTGGGCCATGGAGGGGGAGGGCCAGCGGAGGATGCACCAGCGGGTTTTCTTCACGCGATGATCGAGCACGGGCTTCATCTTGCGGGAGACGAGCTTCATGCGGTCGCTCGGGATGTCGGACATCTCGGAGATGTTGTCGCTGCCTCGCACGGCGAGGTAGGCGTCCATCTGCTTCATGCGGGCCAATTCGTGTTTGGCGATAAGAGCGTATTGGGCCTCGTCGGCTCCGCGCGCCATCTCGCGCGAGACACGCGCCTGGTGGAGTTGGACGAACGGGATGGCCCCGAGATTACGCACGGCCCGGATGAGGGCGACGGTCATTTCGGCGGGGATGTCGAAGCCTTCGATGAGGACCTTGTCTCCGCGCCGGAGCACCGTGGAAAAACCGGTGAGCGATTTTGCGAGCTTGTCGAAGCGTGGATCGTGCATGGCCGTAGAGTGTGAAAAGGAATCGCGGGAAAAGCAAATCCTGATCTTCCGGAAGGAACACTCATCTTTTTTTCCCGTTGGCGGCTTCTGAATTGTTTTCCAAGCAAAACCTGCCCATTCTTTCTGCTCCATGTCTGCCGGAAAAATTGTCACAGCCGCCGAACTTGCCTGCGTGCGCGATACCTTCGCCGCCCAGGGCAAGAAACTTGTGTTCACCAATGGATGTTTCGACCTGCTGCACGTCGGCCACGTCCGCTATCTCCAGGCTGCGCGAGAACTGGGCGATGCGCTGGCCGTCGCGGTGAACAGCGACGCGTCTGTGCGCGCTCTCAAAGGCCCCACCCGCCCCGTGAACTCCGAAGCCGACCGCGCCGAAGTGCTCGCCGCGCTCGGTTGCGTTGATTACGTCGTCATTTTCCGGGAACTGCGCGTGACCGATCTGTTCCTGGCCGTCCGCCCCCAAATCTATGCCAAGGGCGGGGATTACACCCCGGACACCCTGGTCCGCGAAGAGCGCGAGGTGATTGAGAAAGCCGGTTCGCAAATCCGCATCCTCCCGCTCGTGCCGGGCCATTCCACCACCAATCTCATCGCCACCGCCGCATGCAAAATCTAACGCCCCTCCGGCTCGGCGTCCTCGGCTCGGGCAAGGGGTCCAATTTCAAGGCCATCGCGGAAGCCATCGATGCCGGGAAGCTTAACGCCGAGGTGCGCATCGTCCTGTCTGATGTGGTGGATGCCGGGATTCTCGGCTACGCCCGCGAACGCGGGGTGCGGGCGGAGTTCATCGCGCCGGGCCGATTCCGCACCAAGCTGGAACCTGAGGCGGAAGCGCGCTTGGTCGCGTTACTGCGCGAGGCCGGAGTTGATCTCGTAGTGTTGGCCGGTTATATGCGGATGATTAAAGCGCCGATGCTGGAAGCATTCCCAAACCGGATCATCAACATCCACCCCTCGCTGCTGCCGCAATTTCCCGGCCTGACCTCCTGGAAACAGGCGCTTGAAGCGGGCGCGCGCGTTACGGGTTGCACCGTGCATTATGTGGACGGTGGCATGGACACCGGCCCGATCCTTGCGCAAGCCGAAGTGCCCGTGCTCCCCGGAGACACGGCGGGGAGCCTCCACGCCCGCATCCAAGTCGCCGAACACGCGCTCTTCCCGGCGGTGCTGGCGAAGTTGGCCGCCGCGAGGTGAAAAGGCAAAAAGAAATGGCCGCAAAAAAGCGCAAGATGCGCAAAAGCAGAGGGTTGGGATCATGCTTCGTCCCAGAATGGAAGCCGGTCTTTTTTGCGTTTTTTGCGCCTTTTTGCGGCCATCCTTCTTCCGGCTCTACGGCTTTTTCAGCAGCTTCGCGCCGCCGAGGTCGCCCAGGCCCGCTTTCTGCAAGTCGGTCCAAAGGGTGCCCGAGCCGCTATGGAGGATGTTGACCTTAACGTTGTCGTCCAATGCGGTAGCAAGCGTCCACAGGTTATAGGCCACGGGATCGCCAAAGGCTTTGATTTTCATCTGGTAGCCGAGGGCTTTCTCGCCTTCCACCAAGCGGATCGTCTGAGCCTGGGCTTTGCCGAGGGTGGTGGTTTTTTCGGCGCGAACACTGGCGGTTTGCTTCTCGATTTCCGCCGCCTGCCGCAAGGTTTCACCGCCGATCTCGGCCACCTGCTTGGTCTGGTCGGCCTTGATGCTGGCTTTGAGCTTCTCCGTCTCCTGGCTGACTTGCTGGCCCGCCTGGTCGATCAAGCTTAATTGGGTGTTCAACTCAGCCTGCTTTTTGGCGGTGTTCTGCTTTTCCTGGTTCGTGAGATCCTGCTCTTGGGCGATGCTGGCCTGCTGGATGGGATCGAGGATTTGCATCGGCACGTTGACGTGCCGGATGAGCGCGTTGTGAATGACGATTTTCTTCTCGCCCAAGACCTTTGCCAGGGCGTCGGTCATGTCGCTCTGGAATTTCTCACGCCCCTCGCCGACGATGAAATCGCGCGCCCCGTAAGCGGACCCTTTGAGCCGCGAAATGGAGAGGATTTGCGGCATGATGACCTTGTCCACCGCCGCCGGGAGATCGCCGTAGTTGCGGTAAACCCAGGCGATGTTCTCGGGCAGCAGCTCAAACTCCACAGTCATGTCGAGGCTGATCTCAAAGCCGTCCTTGGATGGGAACTCGACGAATTGGTTGAGGATGAATGCCGCCTGGCTGGGAGGCTCCTGGCGGGCAATGGCCCTTGCGGCGGCTTGGGGTTCCGGCTTCTTTGCGCCGAAGGGATCGCGGTAGGCGCGTTTCCCATCCGATACTTTATCGCTGGCGGTCTTGGAGGCGTCGCTCACCACGCCAAGGTTCAGCTTGTTTTCCTGAACATACTCAGCGCGGTTGCTTTGTTGCTGACGGAGCGCGTTGCGCTGGAGGTCACCCACAACGCTGTTGTTGTCGAGGATCTGGCTTTTGGTGATCACTTCCCCACCTTTCCCAACGAGCGAAACCTGGTTCACGCCAACTTCCACCACGTCCACTTTGAAGCTGCGCGGATTTACGTAGTAGAGACCCGGCTGGAGAATGTCGGCGCGGATTCCCTTTTCGCCGCTCTTGGCAAACTCCCCTTCCGGCGCCTGGCTGCCCGAGAGGGATGTCACCACGCCGACGTAACCGATGGGGATGCTGATGGCGTCGACAATTTCCACGTTGTAGCCGACGGGATTGAGCCGGTAGCGGCCCGGCCCGAGCGCCTGCCGCCAGATGCCTTTTTGCCCGGCATCGGCGAGGAATTCTGAGGCGGGCAAATCGGCGCCGACCTTGGAGGTGACAATCCCGACTTTGCCCGGAGGCACAAGGGTCGCCGGTTGGATGTCGTGATCATACGCAATCGGATTCAGGAAGTGGCGGCCTTCCGCGAGCACCTCTTCCTGCACGCCGCGCTGCCCTTTTTTGGCGAGGATCTGTCCCGGCGGCAACGCCGTGCCATTCTTGGCGGTAATCACCGCGATCTCGCCGGGGCCGACGTAAAACCGGCAGAAGCTCCATTGCCAGAATTCCCAGGCTCCGAAGCCCATCGCCACCATGGCGGCCAACATTGAGAGGGTATACTTATTCATTTGGAGGGCGTGTTGGGAGTGAGAAAGGGACGGAAAAGCCCGCCCAGGCCGGTCTCGTCGTCCCCGGCGAGGATGGTCTGGATTTGCGGCCCGAGCTTTTGGTAAAATTCATGGCGCGCGAGGTTCAGTCCGGTGCTGAATGCCTGGACTTGGTTGGCGATGACGTTCGCGTTGGCTTCGTTGCCGAGGGCGATGACTTTGCGTTCCGCCTCGGCTTTGAGGAGGATGGCGTCGGCCTGGGCGGCAGCGGCTGCGGTCTCAAGTTTGGCCACTTCCAAGTCTTGATGCGCGGCGATGAGCCGCACTTCCTGGTCCTGCTTGGCAGAGATCACGGCCCGAATGGCGGCAGTGTCGGCTTCCACTTTTTCCTTGTTCTGCTGGGCCAACGCCTCCTGGCGGGTCAGTTCCGCCTGCGATTTGGCCTGGGCGATTTGCTGCTCGATCTTGCGGGCGTTTTGCACGGCCACTTCGCGGTCGCGGATGACGCTTGCGATTTGGTCCGGCGGTGTGATGTTGCGGATCAACACGGAACGGATGGCGACGCCCGATTCCAGGCATTTCTCCTTAAGGTGCGCGTCCAGGTTGTTTTGGAACTGCTGGCGCGTCTCGCCGGTGATGTAATTTTTCGCCGGGTTTTTACTCCCTTCGATGCGGCTGAACCCGCGCGCGAGCGGCATGATGATCTTCTTGATGATGTCGTCCATGTCGCCGACTTGCTGGGTGATTTTCGCCACCTGCGCGGGAATGAGCGCATACTCAATCGTCCCCTCCACGTGCACCGTAAACCCGTCCACGGTGAGGAAATTGATCGCGTCCTCGCCGCTCATCTCAAACCGCTGGCTCTGGAGGTTCACCTCGGCCACGCTGTACATGTAAGGGTTTTTGTCGTAATACGTACCGGGCTCCAGAACCGTGGGCTGCACGCCTTTGTAGCCGGGAGCGGCAACGTAGTTGTTGCGCATCTCCGCCGGGATTTCCTTGCTGAAAAGATCGTCGCCCACCAGCGAAGTCACCACACCGCCGTGGCCGGGGCGGATGGAGGTGGCATCGAAAAACTCGACTTGGTAAGCGTAGGGGTTGATCCGGTATTTGCCCGGACGCAACACGTCCGCGAGGATGCCCTTGCCGCCATCGGAAGCGATGATGCGCCCTTCGGAGAGGTCTTTGCCGTAGAGCCGGGTGAGCACGCCGAGTTTGCCCGCCGGGATGTCCGTGATCTTCTCGATCTTCCATTCCCAGGAATACGGGTTGCGGAAATAGCGGCCCTCGGGGAGGACTTCGAGTTGGATGCCTTTTTGATCCGGCTCGGTCGCGATAATTTGGTTGGGGGGCAAGTCCTTGCCGGTCTTGTGAATCAAGATGGCAATCTGGTCGGAGCCGGGTTCAATGCGGCAAACGGTCCAGTAAAAGATGCCGAAGAAAACCGCCGCGCCGAAGATCAGCAGCGGGAGAATCCCGGCCAGCGGAGGAAGACCGCCAGGGCTGCGGCGCGAAGGGAAGGGAATAAGGGGAGGGCTGCCACCGCCATTGGTTGTGCTCATAAAAAAGAAGGAACTCCGAAGTTCAAGGGCCGGAGTTTACCCTCCGTCGGGGAAATTGCAAGGGTTGCACCCCTGGCACCGCAGGGATCACCATCTAAAATCTATCAGGAACTCAGGAAATCAGGAAAAAGCAGAGGAATCATCCGCAAATGGACGCCGATTGTCCCAATGAGCTACGCGCCCGTGATCTGCCGACACGCTTTGACGGTGTTGGCCATGAGCAGGGCGATGGTCATCGGCCCGACGCCGCCGGGAACCGGGGTAATGAGCGAACACTTCGGGGCGACTTCTTCAAACGCGACGTCGCCCACAATCCGATAGCCTTTTTCCCTGGACGGGTCTTCCACGCGGTTGATGCCCACATCAATGACCACCGCTCCCTCGCGGACGTGCTCGGCTTTGACAAAACCGGGCCGACCGATGGCGGCGATGAGAATGTCCGCCTGCCGGGTGATCTCGGCGAGGTTGCGCGAGCGCGAATGCACGACCGTCACGGTAGCGTCGCCGCCTTTGCCCTTGGCCATGAGCAACAACGCGAGAGGCTTGCCGACAATCATCGAGCGACCCAGCACTACGGCGTGTTTCCCAGCGGGATCGACCCCGCTGGCGAGCAGGAGCCGCTGGCAGCCAAGCGGTGTGCACGGGACAAAACCCGTGGGATCGTCCAGCGCGAGCTTGGCGACGTTGATGGGGTGGAAGCCGTCCACGTCCTTGCGCGGGTCGATGGCCTGGATTACCGCCGCCTCGTCGATGTGCCGGGGCGGAGGCGATTGCACCAAAATGCCGTGGATGGCGGGATCGGCGTTGAGCTTTTGAACGAGGGCGATGAGGTCTTCCTGAGTGGTTTCCGCAGGAAGCTCGTGTTTCACCGAGTAGATTCCGAGTTCCTTGGACATTTTATCCTTGGAACGCACGTAGGCGCGCGAAGCGGGGTCGTCCCCCACCAACACGACAGCCAGGCCGGGGGTGATCCCCTGGGCTTGGAGAGCCTCCACCGCCGCCCTCGTCTCGGCGTGGACTTCTTTTGCGATCAGTTTGCCGTCGATCAGTTGCATCGGGCGTTTTTAGGCAACCGCGCCGGAAATCGCGAGCAATTATGTGGCGATTCGATGGGAAAATGTCTCGGCCGCCACCGTTATTATTCCGAAACTTAATGACTCTGCTCTGTTTGGAAAATCTTGCTCGTGGAGCTTACCTTCATTTCCTTCAGGTCGATCGTGGCGAAGAAAATGCCCGAGTCTTTCCGGTAAAATACGATCAGTTTATTTTCCTCAACGAGCGTTGATTCCATGACATCTTCGATGTCCTTAATGAGAGCAGTATAAGAGGCTCCATTCGGTTGCGAGATGGCGAAAGTTTTGAGATCCGAACCGGATAATATTCCATCGTTGTTGGTGTCTTTTTCTGCAACGACGAAGGATGTGCAACGGAGAGTTCCCTTACCCCGAGGGAATGAAAAGTCCTCATGCGACAGAATCACGGAAGCGTTACTGGCGAGAAGCCATCGAGTTACCCCAGAAAGATAATCGCAATAGAGATAGTTCCGGGTCACGGACGTTTCACAATTTGAAGAAAGCTCAAAACGCCAAAAACGACGCTCCAGTTTCCCGGAGCGCCGCTTCTGAATATTTTCGTCGAACGCGAACTACGCGATCACTTTGTCCTTCGAGCGTTTGCGAAGACCGGCGTCGAGGATCTTCTTGCGCAAGCGCAGGCTCTTGGGCGTCACTTCGACATACTCATCCGGCCCGATGTATTCGAGCGAGCGCTCCAACGTCATCACAATGGGCGCTGCAAGCGCGAGGCCCTTGCCGTCGCCGCTGGAGCGCATGTTGTTGAGCCGTTTGGCCTTGCACGGGTTCACGGGCATGTCGTCGGGACGGGCGTTTTCGCCGATGATCATTCCCGCGTAAATTTCCTCTTGCGGCCCAATGAAGAGCCGTCCGCGTTCCTGGATGGTTTCCAGGGAATAGCCCATGGAAGTCCCTTGCTCCATGGAAACGAGTACGCCGTTGTAACGGGTGGGGATCTCCCCCTTGTACGGTGCGTATTCCTTGAACAGATGGGACATGACGCCGACGCCCTTGGTGCAGTTGACAAGGTCCGTTCCAAACCCGATCAAGCCGCGCGTCGGAACCTCCGCTTCCACCGTCACGCTGGTGGCGGCGTGGCTCATGTTCACGATGGTTCCCTTGCGGTTGGCCAGCGATTGGAGAATGTCGCCCAAGTTTTCGGTGGGCACGTCGATGTAGACGCTTTCGATTGGTTCGAGCACGTTGCCCTTTTCGTCGCGTT
>Ga0316220_1003477_pt1 | contig 13100 bp, 9 predicted proteins | sample TBH18005metaG_FD_203632 | JGI IMG/M metagenome (GOLD analysis project Ga0316220, IMG submission 203632) | Freshwater microbial communities from Trout Bog Lake, Wisconsin, USA - TBH18005 | ecosystem: Environmental > Aquatic > Freshwater > Lake > Hypolimnion/Profundal zone | place: USA: Wisconsin...
GGCGGTGAGGATGAGTAGTTTTTTTGCTCTGTTGAAAACATCTGGAACTATTTCTGATCGCCTAACGGCGGAGGGTGTAGGCCAGCACCTTGAAGGCCGCTTCGGCCAACAGTTGGCCGGGCTTGCGGGAGGTCAGCGTCGAACCCATCGTGCGTTTCAACCCGCTGAAGAACGATTCCACCGCCCACCGCGAACCATACCCTTTGCGTTTCAGATGATCTGCACTCATCCGGCTGCGCCAAAACCCGCTCCGGGTGCCGTCGGCCCGCTGTTTTGCCGGTTTGATCACGCTTTCCACGCCCCATTCCAACCGGCACTGGTCATGCACCCATTCCGCATCGTAGCCCGCATCCGCATACAACGTCGCCGGCAGCGTCGCCTCGCTGGCCTTGGTCATCAACTCCCGCGCCTGGCACTTGTCATTCCCCGGCCCCCAGCCCATCACCAAACTCAACGGCAGCAAGCTGCCGCATAACACAATGGTCGAAACCTTCACCCACTTGCGCCGCGTTCGCCCGCTCCGGCTCTGAAAATGCGCGCTGGCTGTCGTCGTTTCCAAACCTGTCGCATCCATCGCCGCCGAGGTTTTGGCAAACTCTGGTTCGCCCGCCGCCCGGCCTATGGTTCGAATCATCGCATCAGCAATCTCCAAGACTTTGCTCCGCGCACTGAACTTCTGGAGGGTTGTATAATGCGGCAGCTTGTCCGCCAATCCCAAGGCAGCCCGCAAATTCGGACTGACGGCCAGCACTTCCAACACTCCCCGGTAAGTCGTCTTCAGATAGGCGCGTAAAATCAGGCAGGCCATCAGTTGGCGCTGGGTGAAATCATGCCGGCTGCGCGCCGCACCGTAGTCGGCCAGATGCCGCCCGCCAAGCTTCATGGCCAGTTCGGCCACCCGTTCGACTGTCGTCTTGCCTTTGCGCGTCAGTTTCATCTAACCCAAGACGCACCAAAATGAAAAAGGTTTCTACAAAGCAATGTGAATTAAAATCCTAATCGTAATCTTAATTCTTAATCTTAATCACTGTTTTCAAGCAGATTAAGATTAGGATTACGATTGAGATTATGGAAGGCAGATTCAAGGCTTGACGCGCAGGGCGATTTTAAGCTAGAAAGACAGTCAAATTATGTCAGACAAACCTATTGACCAACGTGTAAAAGACATCGTCGTGGAACAACTCGGAGTGAAACCCGACCAAGTGACGCCACAGGCGAAGTTCATTGAAGACCTCGGCGCAGACTCGCTCGACACCGTCGAGTTGGTGATGGCCTTGGAAGAGGAATTCGGCATCGAAGTGCCGGACGATCAGGCCGAGAAACTCCAGAGCGTTGGCGACGTCATCAAATACGTCGAGGAATCACAGAAATAATCAAAATTTGAACCACCGGGGCAGTTTAGGCTAGACACGGCCCAAACTGCCCCGTTTGATTTTGTCATGGCAAACAACTATTCCGACCGTCGGGTGGTCATCACTGGCTTGGGCGTCGTCACGCCGCTCGGCCACGATCTCAACACCTTCTGGCAAAACCTGGTCACCGGCCAGTGCGGCATTGATAAGATCACCGCGTTCGACGCGTCGGCGTTTGCCACGCAGATTGCCGGCGAGGTGAAAAATTTCGACCCCGCGCCGGCGTTTCCCTCGCCCAAGGAAATCCGCCGCACCGACCGTTATTCCCAATTTGCCATCTACGCCGCGTGGAGCGCGCTGAAAGATTCCGGCCTCGATCTCGCCGGGGAAAATTGCGACGAGATCGGCGTGATGGTCGGCTCCGGCATCGGCGGCCTGGCCACCACGACCGAACAGCACAACATCCTGCTCCAGCGCGGCCCCGGCCGCATGTCGCCGTTCACCATCCCGATGCTCATCGGCAACATGGCGTCCGGCCTCATCTCGATGTATTTCAACCTGCGCGGGCCCAACTTCGCCACCTGCTCCGCCTGCGCGACGGCCAACCACGCCATCGGCGAAGCCTGGCGCACCATCAAGGCCGGCGACGCGCAGGTGATGTTTGCCGGCGGTTCCGAGGCGGCGGTGATCCCCATCGGCATCGGCGGCTTCTGCGCAATGCGCGCCATGAGCACGCGCAACGGCGACCCCAAAACCGCCTCGCGCCCGTTCGACAGGGACCGCGACGGCTTCGTAATGGGCGAAGGCGCGGGAATCCTGGTTTTGGAGGAACTGGAACACGCCAAGCAACGCGGCGCGCAGATTTACTGCGAAATCGTCGGCTACGGCAACACCGCCGACGCGCATCACCTCACCTCGCCGTCGCCCGGCGGCGAAGGCGCGGCGCGCTGCATGAAAATGGCGCTCCGCACCGGCGGCCTCAACCCCACGGACATCTCCTACATCAACGCCCACGGCACCTCCACGCCGCAGGGCGACGTCTGCGAAACCCAGGCCGTCAAGACCGTTTTCGGCGACCACGCGCGCAAGCTCGTCGTCAATTCCACCAAAGGCGCGACCGGCCACATGCTCGGCGCGGCCGGCGCGGTGGAAATGACCGTCTGCACGCTCGCCCTCAAGCACGGCATCGTCCCGCCGACCATCAACCTGCAAACTCCCGATCCCGAATGCGATTTGGATTATGTGCCGAACACCGCGCGCCAGATGCCGGTGAACGCCATCGTCAACAATTCGTTCGGCTTCGGCGGCCACAACTCGACCATCGCCGCGAAAAAGTTCGTCGGCTAAGATCCGGTTTCATAAAAAACCCCCTTCCGCCGGCAATGGCGAAAGGGAGTTTTTTTTGCAAAACTGCGGCTCAAGCGATCCGTTCCCAAATCTTAATCTCCGGCGCGGCCACGGCCAGTTCCGGCACGCGCGGCAGCAGCGCCTGGATGTGCGCCGACTGCAAATGCGCGTCGAGCTGCGCCTTGCTCGTCCAGGTTTCGTGGAAGAGAAATTTTGCCGGGTCTTCCGGCAAAACATGCAGGTCGTAGTTGATGCAGCCCGCCTCCTGGCGCGTCGGCGCGACAAGGCCAATCAAAGCCTGCCGCAATTCCGCCTCCTTGCCGGGCCGGGCCTGAAACGTCGCGACGACGGTGATGGTTTTCATTTCGTGTTTTTTGTTTGTTTCGTGGTTAAAAAATGGATTCCAAAATCTTCTCCGCCGCCGCGCGCGGATTTTCCGCCGCGTAAATCGGCCGGCCGATCACCAGCCAGCTCGCGCCCGCTTGAATCGCCTCACGCGGCGAAAGCGTGCGTTTCTGGTCGTCCGCCTTTTCCGCGCCGGTGCGGATGCCGGGCGTGATGAGTTGGATGTGCGCGGGAAGGACCTGCCGCAAGTCGGCGATTTCCAGCGGCGAGCAGACCAGGCCGCGCAAGCCCGATTTCACCGCCAGCAACGCCAGCCGTTCGACCTGACGGCCGACGTTGGTTTCGCAGCCGATCTCCGCGAGCGTGTTCGCATCCGAACTGGTCAGCACCGTCACCCCGAGCACGAGCGGCGCGGGCCGGCCGAGCGCCTGCGCCGTGTCCTGCGCGGATTTTTCCGCCGCGCGCATCATCTCGCCGCCGCCGCTGGTGTGAATGGTCGTCATCTGCACGTCGAGCCGCGTGGCGGCGGCGACCGCCTTGGCGACGGTGTTCGGGATGTCGTGAAATTTCAAATCGAGAAACACGCTCGCGCCGGTCGCGCGCACGCGCTTCACGATGTCCGGCCCGGCGGAGACAAACAGCTCCTTGCCGATCTTGAACGCGCCGACGGCGGGCGCGACGAGTTCCGCGAGTTTCAGCGCTTGTTCCGCCGACGGCACGTCGAGCGCGACGATGATGGGATTTTTAGTGGCCACAGCGGCACACAGCTAAACACAGTTCCCGGAAAAGCGCATCTGCGAATTTTGACTTGGCGAAAGATTTTTCCTAACCTGTGAACATGAAAATTGCCCGCCACACCGACAAGAATTTTGCCGCCCGGCTCCGCGAACTGACCGCCGGCGCCAGCCTGTTCGACGCGGAGATCGAATCGCGCACCAAGGCGATCCTGCACGAGGTCTTCGTGCGCGGCGACGACGCGGTGCTGGAACTCACGGAAAAATTCGACGGCGCCAAACTCACCGCCGGGCAGCTCGCCGTGACGCCGGCGGAATTGTTCAACGCCTCGCTCGCCGCCGATGAATCGCTGCGCGCGGCCGTGGCCGAGGCGGAAAAGAACATCGCCGGTTTTGCCAAAAAATCCTTGCGCCGAGGCTGGTCGTCGAAAAATTCCCACGGCGCGAGCGTCGGTGAAAAATTCGACCCGTTCCAGCGCGTCGGCGTTTACATTCCCGGCGGCACCGCGCCGCTCGTCTCGACGGCGCTGATGACCATCACGCTCGCCAAAGTCGCCGGCTGCCAGGAAATCGTCGTCACGACGCCGTGCGGCAAGGACGGCACCATCAATCCGGCCATCCTTTTCGCCGCGCGGGCGGCGGGCGCGACGGAGATTTACCGCGTCGGCGGCGCGCAGGCGGTCGCGGCGCTGGCTTACGGCACGGCCACTATCCGCCGCGTGCAAAAAATCTTCGGCCCCGGCAACGCCTACGTCAGCATGGCCAAGCGCCTGCTCGTCGGGCGGGTGGCGATTGACCTGCTCGCCGGGCCGAGCGATTTGCTGGTGCTGGCCGATGACACCGCGAATCCGAAATTCGCCGCGGCCGACATGCTCGCGCAGGCCGAACACGGCTCCGGCCACGAACGCGTCTGGCTGGTGACGAATTCAAACAAAGTTCTCCAAGCCGTCGAAAAGGAAATTTCCCGGCAGCTTCCGAAACTCTCGCGGCGCGCGCTCATCCAGCGTGTGCTCGACCGCAATGTCTGGCTCATCCAAGTCAAGTCCGTCACCGACGGCGTGGCGCTGGCGAACCAGATCGCGCCGGAGCATTGCGAAGTCATCATGCGCGACGCGCGGCGCGTGAGCGGCGACATCGTGACGGCGGGCGCGATTTTCCTCGGCAACTGGTCGCCGACGGTGCTGGGCGATTACATCGCCGGGCCGAGCCACGTGTTGCCGACCGACGGCGCGGGCGCATCGTTTGCCGGGCTGACGGTGGACCAATTCCAGCGGCGCACGAGCGTGGTGGAATACCACCGGGCCGCGCTGAAGAAAGCTATGAAAGGCGTGAAGAAATTTGCCGAACTGGAAGGCCTCGACGCGCACGGGAAATCGGCGGAAATCAGAAAATAAAAATTGGCCGGCAAAAACGGTGATGGATGGTTGGGAATCTTTATGAAGCCACGCTTGAAATTCTTTGCGGCAATTGCTTTCGCCACGGCCGGCTTCGCCGCCGGTTCATTGCCCGCCGGGGAAGACATCGCGGCCCTGCAACGCAGTTTTGAACAGCCGCCCGACGACGCGCGGATCATGGCGCGCTGGTGGTGGTTCGGGCCGGCGGTCACCCAGCCGGAACTCGAACGCGAAATGCGCATGATGAAGGCAGGCGGCTTCGGCGGTTTTGAGGCGACGCCGACGTATCCGCTGGCGATCGACGGCGAATTGCCGGGGGTGACGAATCTGCCGCTGCTGTCGCCAGGACATCTGGACGCGCTGAAATTTACGGCCGCCAAAGCCAGGGAGCTTGGCCTGCGCATGGACCTGACGCTGGGCAGCGGCTGGCCATACGGCGGGCCTCAATTTTCGCGCAGCGAGGCGGTCGGCGCGTTGCACGCCTCCGCGCCGGTCAAGGTTGCGCCGGGACAGACGAATGCGGTGCTGCCGGCGGGCGGCCGCAACAGCAAGAACGACGGGGAGATTGTCGCGGCGCTGCTCGGGCCGGTGACCAATGCGTCGGTCGGTGGGAGTTTTTACCTGCCGCTGGAAGTTCGCGGCAACACGGCGCGGTTGCCGGCCGATTGGCGCGGCGCGGCGCAGGTGACGTTCTACACGCTCGGACTGCCGGATCTGGTCAAGGTGAAGCGCCCGGCGCTGGGCGGCGAAGGCTTCATCATGGATCATTACAGCCCGGCCGCCATCGGCAAATTCATCAAGGAAATTGCCGCACCGGAACTCGCGGCGTGCGGGACGAATCCGCCTTACGCGATTTTCTGCGACAGTCTGGAAGTGGCCGGCGAGAACTGGACGCCCAATCTGCTGGCCGAATTCCAAAAACGCCGCGGCTATGATTTGAAACCGCTGCTGCCCGCGCTGTTCGGTGATTTCGGCCCCAAGACGCCGGATATCCGGCAAGACTGGGGCCAGACGGTGACGGAGATTTTCAACGAATACTTCAACGGCGCGTTCACGAAATTTGCGCATGACCATCAGACCCGGTTCCGCATCCAAAACTACGGCACGCCGCCCGCCGCGCTGTTCAGCTATGCCTTCAGCGACCTGCCGGAAGGCGAAGGCTGCCAATGGAAAAGCTTCACGGCCACGCGCTGGGCGGCCTCGGCCGGCCACCTGCTCGGCAAGCCGGTGATTTCCTCGGAAGCCTTCACCTGGCTGCATTCGCCCGTGTTCCGCGCGACGCCGCTGGACATGAAGGCGGAGGCCGATATGCATTTTCTGTGCGGCGTCAACCAGCTCATCTGCCACGGCTGGCCTTACACGGCGGCGGGCGTGGCGTATCCGGGCTGGAGCTTTTACGCGGCGGGAGTTTTTGACGAAAAAAATCCGTGGTGGATCGTGATGCCCGACATTACGAAATATTTCCAGCGGGTCAGCCAACTGCTCCGCCAGGGAACGCCCGTCAATGACGTCGCGCTGTTCCTGCCGAACAGCGACGCCTGGGCGAATCTCGGTCGCGAATTCAGCATGGTCGCCGTGCTTCACCCCAAAGTCGGCCGGCTGGTCCGGGCAATCACCGATGCGGGTTACGACCTCGATTTTTTTGACGACCAGTTGCTCGCCCGGCGCGGCAAAATCTCCGGCGGCACGCTGGCGTTTGGCGATGTGCGTTATCGCGCCGTCGTGTTGCCGGGCGTTGAACGCATTCCCCTCACCACGATGAAGACGTTGGAAAAATTCGCCCGCGCCGGTGGAATTGTCATCGCCACGCGGCGATTGCCGGATCTGGCGCCGGGCTACAAAACGCCCGCCGCCGACACCCAGGCCGTGCGCGACATCGTTCAGCGCCTCTTCAAAGATAAGACCGCCGCCGGCATTTTCATCGCGGACGAAAGCCAGCTTGGCGCGGCGCTGGCCAGCCGCCTGCCGCCGGATGTGGCCATTTCGCCGCTGGCCGCCGAAATCGGCGCGGTGCATCGCCACACCGCCGCCGCCGAGATTTATTTCGTCGCCAACACGGGCAACGAGCCGAAGAACGTGCTGGCGACTTTTCGCGTGGCAGACAGGCAGCCGGAAATCTGGAACGCCATGGATGGCAGCGTCAGCCCCGTGGCCATCACCGGACAATCCGCCGGCACGACCACCGTTAAATTGAGCCTGGCACCTTACGGTTCAACGATTGTCGCCTTCACGAAACGCAGCCGGCCCGACCAAGCCGCTCCCGTGGCGGCTGCGGTGCCGCCGCCGGTGGATTTGAGCACCGGCTGGACGATCCGTTTTGGCAAAGACGGCCAGCCGGTGGCGATGGACCGGCTCGCCTCCTGGACGACGCTCACGAATGAAATGAATTTTTCAGGCGTGGCGACCTATGAAAAGACGATCACCGTCGCGCCGGAAATGTTGCAGCCGGGCTTGTCCGTGACGTTTGATTTTGGCCCGGCGACACCCACGCCGGAACCGCCCGTGCCGGAACAGCACATCGGCCCGAGTTATTGCGCCAATCTGGAAGCCCCGGTCCGCGAAGCCGCGATCCTCTACCTCAACGGCCGGCGCGCTGGCGCGGTGTGGTGCCCGCCGTATTCGATTGACGTGACCGGCAAACTGAAGGCCGGCGAAAACCAAATCCGCATTGAAGCCGCCAACCTCGCCGTCAATTACCTGGCCGGGATCAAGCTGCCAAATTACAACTACCCGGAATTGACCCGGCAGTTCGGCAACCGCTTCCAGCCGCAAAATCTCGACCTGATCCGGCCCCTGCCCTCCGGCTTGCTCGGTCCGGTGCGGCTGGTGGCGGCAGCGGCCCGCTAAAAAATCATTCCTCGCCTGGCTTCTTATTGCGTCAACGCTGGAGTTTCGTCCATCCATGTCGCGGACGGTTTTTTCCGGCCGGCGGGGTGCGCCGGCGCCGCCGCCACAAAAAGCGTCGCAAGTTTGGCTGAATTTGTTCTGTTCATTTTCCATGGAAAACGGCGACAATGCCCGGACATTGAGATGAATTGACGGATTTGAAAATTATGAAAGCCCCTGAATCCAACCCGAACAACGCCGCCAGCCGCTGGCTCTCCTACCGGCCCGAAATCAAGGTCGTGGACTGCACCATCCGCGACGGCGGCCTGATGAACAACCACCATTTCGAAGACAAGACCGTCAAGCTGGTTTATGAAACCTGCCTGGCCGCCGGCGTGGATTACATGGAGATCGGCTACAAGTCGTCGCGCAAAGGCATCAAGGCCGGCGAACATGGCGACTGGAAATACTGCACCGAGGACATGGTGCGCCGCATCGTCGGCGACAACCCAACCGCGCTCAAGCTCTGCGTCATGGCCGATGCCGAACGCTGCGATTACAAGGAAGACATTTTGCCGAAGAAGGATTCCGTGCTGGACATGATCCGCGTGGCGACCTACATCCACCAGATTCCCACCGCGCTGGACATGGTCAAGGACGCGCACGACAAAGGCTACGAAACCACCGTCAACCTGATGGCCGCCTCGACCATTCCCGACCGCGAGCTGAACGAAGGCTTGGAAATGCTTACCAAGTCCGAGGCGAAGGCGATTTACGTCGTGGACAGCTTCGGCGCGTTTTACAGCGAGCGCGTTCACGAGCTGGTGAAAAAATATCTCGGCTACTGCAAATCGTCCGGCAAGGAAGTGGGCGTCCACATGCACAACAACATGCAGCTCGCCTTCGCCAACACCATCGAGGGCATCATCGAGGGCGCGAACTATCTTGACGCCACCATGGCCGGCCTGGGCCGCGGCGCGGGCAACTGCCCGATGGAACTGCTGCTCGCGTTTTTGCACAACCCGAAATACGAATTGCGCCCGGTGCTCGACCTCGTCCAGAACCACATCGAGCCGATGCGCGCCAAACTGCTCTGGGGCTACGACCTGCCGTATCTGCTCACCGGCATGTTGAACCAGCATCCGCGCACCGCCATCAAGTTCAAGGAAGCCGAACTCAAGGGCGAAAAAGGCGACATCCTGAAATTCCACGACACGGTGACGGATCAGGAATAAATTCATTTGGCCGGAAATTTTGCGGCTTGGTGTCTTCGTGGTGAGAAGTTAAATTATCCCCATGTCGCACGCTGATTTTGTCCATTTGCACCTGCACACCGAGTATTCGCTGCTCGATGGCGCGTGCCGCCTGGACAAGCTGATGGACCGGGCGCACGAGTTGAAATTTCCCGCGCTCGCCATCACCGACCACGGCGCGATGCACGGCGTGATCGAATTTTACCAGTCCGCGCGCGCCAAAGGCATCAAGCCGATCATCGGCTGCGAAGTTTACGTTGCGCCTGGCTCGCGGCTGGAAAAGAAACCGGGCAGCGGCTCCCGCGACCTTTATCATCACCTCGGTCTGCTCGCGAAGGACGAAGCCGGCTACAAAAATCTCATCAAGCTCACGACCGAGGCCCACCTCGACGGCTATTATTACAAGCCGCGCATTGACAAGGAAATCCTCGCCAAATACAGCGCGGGCCTGATCGGCTTGTCCGGCTGCCTCGCCAGCGAGATTCCCGATTTGATCGTGAAGGATCAGATGGCCAGGGCCCGCGACGCGGTGGACTGGTTCAAACAGACGCTCGGCGCGGAGAATTTTTTCCTCGAACTGCAAAACCACGGCATTCCCGAACAGGCCAAGGTCAACGCGCAGTTGATCCAATTCGCCAAGGAATTCGGCCTGAAGCTCGTCGCGACCAACGATGTCCACTACATCGAGAAAGGCCATTCGCACGCGCACGATTGCCTCGTGTGCATCGGCACGCAGGATTTGTTGAGCAATCCCAAGCGTATGGGCGCGGGCTATGTGCCGGAGCAATTTTACCTGCGCAGCGCCGACGAGATGAAGGCGCGTTTTACCGAGGTGCCGGACGCGGTGAAAAACACCTTGGAGGTCGCCGAGAAATGCAATCTGGAGATCAAGTTCGGCGGCAACAAATATCCGGTGTTTCATCCGCCGGAACATTTCACACGCGAAGGCTATCTGCGCCAGCAGCTCGCGGAAGGCTTGTGCCGCCGCTACACGCTGCACGCCAAGGCGGCGGGCAACGAATTTATCATCACAGGCATTGATGATCCAAAAAGGTTGCCGACTTACCAGGAGTCAGGAGTCAGAAGTCAGGAGTCAGCCGGAAGTTTGTTGAATGATCCGGAAGTTGCTGCCGCCATCAAGGTGGTCATTGACCGTTTGCAGCTTGAGCTGGGGGTCATCGAAAAAACCGGCTTCATTTCCTACTTTCTCATCGTCGCGGATTTCATCCGGCACGGCCGCGAAAAAGGAATTTCCTGCGTGGCGCGCGGCAGCGCCGCCGGATCGATCGTCACTTACTTGCTTGAAATCGCGAACGTGGATCCCATCCGCTACGGCCTGCTGTTCGAGCGGTTCCTGAATCCCGAGCGCGTGAATCCGCCGGATATCGACATTGATTTTGCCGACGACCGCCGCGCGGATGTCATCGCCTACGTCCGCGAAAAATACGGGCGCGACGCCGTGGCGCAAATCATCACGTTCGGCACGATGGGCGCGAAATCGGTCGTGCGCGACGTCGGCCGCGTGATGGGCTTGAGCTACGGCGACTGCGACCGGCTGGCAAAATTGATTCCGGCAGAATTGAAGATGACGCTGGAAAAAGCGCTCAAGCAGGTGCCGGAGCTGAAAGAAGCCTACGAGAACGAGGAAGCCACGCGCGCGCTGATTGACACGGCGTTCGTGTTGGAAGATTTGGCGCGGAACTCCAGCGTTCACGCCGCCGGCGTGGTCATCGGGCCGGAGCCGTTGGTGAATCTGCTGCCGCTCAAGCTGGACGAAAGCGGCACGCTGGTCACGCAATACGCGATGGGGCCGGTCGGCGACCTCGGCCTGCTGAAGATGGATTTTCTCGGCCTGAAAACGCTGACGGTCATCCGCAACACCTGCGAAATGGTCAAGCGCACCCAGGACGTTGAAATCAACATTGACCAGCTGCCGCTCGACGACAAAAAAACCTATGACCTGCTCAACCGCGCGGAAACATTGGGGGTGTTCCAGTTGGAATCCGGCGGCATGCGCGATCTCTGCAAAAAATTTCAGATCACCTCCGTCGAGCACATCACGGCGCTGGTGGCGCTGTATCGCCCCGGCCCGATGGACCTGATTCCCGATTTCATCAAGCGCCGGCACGGCGAGATCAAGGTGGAATACGAGCATCCGCTGCTCGAATCCATTTCCAAGGAGACCTACGGCATCCTGATCTACCAGGAGCAGGTGATGCAGGCGACGCAGTTGCTCGCCGGCTACTCGCTCGGCAGCGCGGACCTGCTGCGCCGCGCGATGGGCAAAAAAAAGGTCGAGGAAATGCAGAAGCAGCGCGAGACCTTCGTCAAGGGCTGCCACGAGAAAAACCAGATTTCTAAGACCAAGGCGAACCAGATTTTCGACTTGCTGGAAAAATTCGCCGGCTACGGCTTCAACAAATCGCACGCCGCCGCGTATGCCATCGTCGCGTATCAAACCGCGTATCTGAAGGCGAATTTTCCGGTGGAGTTTTTCTGCGCCATGATGACCAACGACATGGCGAACACGGAAAAGCTTTCCGAATACATCGCCGAGGCGCGCGAGTTCGGCATCGAGGTGCTCGGCCCGGACGTGAACGAGAGCGGCGTGCATTTCGCGCCGGCCCAGGACGGCAAGGCCATCCGCTTCGGCATGGCCGCGATCAAGGGCGTGGGCGAAGGCGCGGTCGAATCAATTTTGAAGGCGCGCGACGACAGCGGAAAATTCAAGACCCTCGCCGAATTGTGCGAACGCGTGGACGGCCGCTCGCTCGGCCGCAAGACGCTCGAAGCGCTCATCAAAACCGGCGCGTGCGATTGTTTTGGCCAGACGCGCGCCACCCTGACGGCGCAGATCGAGCGGACGATGGCGCGGGCCGCGAGCATTTTGTCCGACCGGCAAAAAGGGCAAAGCTCGCTGTTCGGCGCGCTGGCGGAAAAATCTTCGAGCGCCATGCCGGAGCGCCTGGCCAACCTGCCGGAATGGCCGCAGCACGAGCTGCTCATGCACGAAAAAGAACTGCTTGGCTTTTACGTCACCGGCCATCCGCTGACGCCGCTCGTGCCGCTGCTGGAAAAGTATTCGCTCGTGAACACCGCCAAACTCGCCGAACTGCCGAACCGCAGCATGACCCGCATCGGCGGCATGATCGCGGCGGTTTCCCACGGCACGTCAAAAAAATCCGGCAAGCCGTATTCGATGGTGACGCTGGAGGATTTGGAAGGCTCGGTGCAACTGCTGGTGATGAACGACTACGACAAGTTCCGGCCGCTGCTCGAACCGAACCAGGCCATCCTCGTCGTCGGCGAGATCAGCACCGGCGAGGACAAGCCGAAGATTTTTCCGCAGGAGATCATGCCGCTGGCCGACGCGCCGAGGAAATACACCCGGCAGGTTCACCTGCGCTTGCATACGGCGCACCTGCAGCCGGACGATCTGACAAAAGTGCAGGCACTCGCCGCCGCGCACGCGGGAAAATGCCCGCTGTTCCTGTGTTTCATGCGGCCCGAAGGCGGGACGGTTTTTGTCGGCGCCCACGAAAGATTCGGCGTCACGCCGTCGCTGGAACTGGAGCACGCGGCCAACAAGCTCTTTGGCGAGGAAACCTATTACGCCAAGGTGGACGCGAGCCTGCCGGAAAAGGCGCGGCGCGGCTGGGAAAAGAAAAACGGCAACAACAACGACGAATGAGATCGCGCCGCCAATTCTTCAAGTCCGCCGCCGCGCTGGGCGTGCTGGGCGCAGCCGGTTTGCCGCTGCGGACGGCGGCGGCAGCGCCGGCGACAACGGCAAATCCCGGCGACGACCGGCGTTACTGGGTATCCGTCATGGAAAAAATCGCCCGGCCG
>Ga0316220_1003486_pt1 | contig 13072 bp, 11 predicted proteins | sample TBH18005metaG_FD_203632 | JGI IMG/M metagenome (GOLD analysis project Ga0316220, IMG submission 203632) | Freshwater microbial communities from Trout Bog Lake, Wisconsin, USA - TBH18005 | ecosystem: Environmental > Aquatic > Freshwater > Lake > Hypolimnion/Profundal zone | place: USA: Wisconsin...
CGAACAGTTTGCCGGCGACGCCGGTGTGCGACTTCATGCCGACGCCGACGATGGACAGCTTGCCGACTTTCTCGGCGGTGATGACGTCGCGGTAGCCGACCTCGCCCTTCAGGCCCTCGATGACCTTCTGCGCCTTGAGCAAATCCGGCTTGTCGGCGGTGAAGGAAATGTCCGTGGCGGGCGAACTGGTGCCGTGGCTGATGTTCTGGATGATCATGTCCACGTTCACGGTCGCGTCGCCCAGCGCCTTGAAAATCTTCGCGGCCACGCCGGGTTTGTCCGGCACGCCGACGAGCGTGACCTTGGCCTGGTTTTTGTCGAGCGCGACGCCGCGCACGACGATGCCTTCCATGCTTTTTGTTTCTTCTTTCACAATGGTTCCGGGGTTTTCGTTTAAGCTGCTGCGGACTTCAAACACCACGCCAAACTTTTTGGCAAATTCCACGGAACGGCTTTGCATCACCTTCGCGCCGAGGCTGGCGAGTTCGAGCATTTCGTCGTAGGAAATTTCCGGCAGCTTCTTCGCCGTCGGCACGATGCGCGGGTCGGTGGTGTAAACGCCGTCCACGTCCGTGTAAATCTGGCAGAGGTCGGCCTTGAGCGCCGCCGCGAGCGCAATCGCCGTCAAATCTGAACCGCCGCGGCCGAGCGTGGTGATCTGGCCGGCGGCCGTTTCGCCTTGGAAACCGGCCACAATGACGACCTTGCCCGCGTTCAGATGCTCGTGAACCTGCTTCGGCGTGATGTTGTGAATCTTGGCTTTGGTATGGACGCCGTCGGTGACGATGCCCGCCTGCGCACCGGTCATGGAAACCGCCGGCACGCCGATGGTGTGTAGCGCGATGGCCGTGAGCGCGATGGTCTGCTGTTCGCCGGTGGCCAGCAGCATGTCCATCTCGCGTTCGCTTGGCAGCGGCGCGATGTCCTTCGCCAGCTTGATCAAGCCGTCGGTCACACCGCTCATTGCCGAGACCACGACGACAACCTGGTCGCCGCGCGAACGGCATGCCGCCACGCGCCGGGCGACGTTCTTGATGCGGTCGGTGTTGCCGACCGACGTGCCGCCGTATTTTTGAACAATCAATGCCATACAAAAGGAAAGCCAGTATAGGCAGGTGCGCGGCGTTTGAAAAGTTGGAACTGACGCGCGCCGACAGGGACGGCGATTATTTTGGCTGGCCGAGCGGCAACACGGTGCGGCCGTATAATTCATTCAGCACCTGGGCGAGGCCGGTGTAAATCGCCGCGAGGCCGCAGAGGATGCCTTCGTAGCCGGTGAAATGTTCCAGCGCGGGATTTTCACCAAGTTTCACGGCGACGAGCAGGAAAAACAGGATCGTCAGCGAGCCAAAGACAAATTGCAGCGCGCGGCTCAACTTGAGCGTGCCCACAAACATCACGGCGGTGAAGACGCCCCACATCGCCAGGAAGGCGGCCATCGCCTCCGGCTTGGCGGGAACGATGCCGGTCACCATTTTCGGCAGCACCACGAGCGCCACGAACGTCAGCCAGAAAAAGCCGTAGGAAATGAAGGCGGTGGTGGCAAAGGTGTTTTTTTTCTTCCATTCCATGATGCCGGCGATGACTTGCGCGATGCCGCCGTAAAAAATGCCCATCCCGAGAATCATGCTGTTGAACTCGTAAAACCCGGCGTTATGCAGGTTGAGCAGGACGGTGGTCATGCCAAAACCGAGCAGGCCAAGCGGCGCCGGGTTGGCGGTGGTGTCTTTGATTTGAATGGCGGTTTCGTTCATGGCAATGACCGGTGGGTGGTTGGCTAAAAGACTGGATTCCTGGACAGTCTGCAATCAGCTATGCTTCTTGACCAGATAAATTTTGAACATCTCGTAGTCCGCGCCCATGCGGTCGTAGTCTTCCGGTAACTGGATGGCGGCGGTCATCGCCGGCGGCACGTCCGGCGGCCAGCCCACGACTTTTTCCACTTCCTCCGGAAACTTCGCCGGATTCGCGGTTTCCACGATGACCGCCGGAAAAGTTTCGCGCGACATTTTTTCAGCTTCCAGCCAGTCGCGAAAACCCTGCCACGCCACCGCGCCGTGCGGTTCCAGCAGCAACTGGTATTTGCTCCAGAAATCCCGGATGCCCGCGACCGTGCGCGCGTCGGAAACGGACGTGGAGAAAATATCCCGGCGCATCGCCACAAGGTCGGGCTGCCGGTGGAGCTTGCCGGTCTCGTCCATCTGGCCGCCGTAAACCGCCACGAGCCGCGCCAGGTTGCTCGGATGGCCCACGTTCATCGCGTTGGACAGCGAGTTGCGCGACGGGCAAATTTTTTGATAATCGCCGGTCGCCAGAAATTTCGGGAACGCGTCGTTGTCGTTTACCGACGCGATGATTTTTTTCACCGGCAAACCCATTTCGCGGGCGACCACCGCGCCCATCATGTCGCCGAAATTGCCGCTGGGCACGGAGAACGCGATCGCCTCGCCCGCCGGCGCCAGCCGTGACGCCGCGTAAAAATAATAAACGCTCTGCGGCAGCAGTCGGCCGATGTTGATGGAGTTGGCCGAGGACAGCGCGATGTGCGCCAGGTCGGGATCGGCGAAGGCGCGCTTCACCATCGCCTGGCAGTCGTCAAACTTGCCGTCAACCGCGATGGTGCGGACATTGTCTTTTAGCGTCGTCATCAGCTTGCGCTGGCTCTCGCTGACCTCCGCGAGGGGAAACAGCACGATGACCTGGATGCCGGGAATTTTGTGGAACGCATGAGCCACCGCCGCGCCAGTGTCGCCGCTCGTCGCGGTGAGGATGGTCAATTTTCTGCCTTCCTCGCCGAGGAACCGGCCGAACAGCCGCGCCATCATCTGCGCCGCAAAATCCTTGAACGACGCCGTCGGCCCCTGGTCCAGCCGCATCAGATGGACGCGGTCGTAAATCTTTTCCAGCGGGATGCTGAAGTTGTAGGCTTCGCGGCACATCGCGGCCAGCGCGTCGTCGGGGATGATGCCGGCGGTATATTTCGCCAGCACGCGAAAGGCGATTTCGTGATACGGCAGGCCGGCGAACGCCGCGATCTCTGCCGGCGACAGGCGCGGGAATTTCTCCGGGAAATACAAGCCGCGGTCCGGTGCCTGGCCGGCGAGCAGCGCCTCGCGCAGGTTGACGGCGGGCGACTGGCGGTTGGTGCTGGAAAAAAGAAGGGGCATGGGAAATCAGGTGTTGCGCGAAGAGCGCGAAGGCTTACTCAAAGTTTTCCACCCGGAACCTGACCGGCTTGCCTTTGACGGCGGGGAGCTTGGAAATCTTTGCCAGCGCCTGGCGCATCGCGGCGTTGGGCGCGTCGTGGATCATGAAAATCAGCGGCACGCTTTCACCCTCGTGGCCTTCGGGCTGGATGACGGACGAGATGCCGATTTTCGCCGCCGCGAAAATGGCGGAAATCTTTGCCAGCACGCCCGGCTGGTCCACTACGCTGAAACGGACATAGTAGCGCGAGACGATTTCATCCATCGGCATCACCCGGCCGGCCTTGGCGTGGGCGACGAACGGCGCGACGCGGACTTTGCCGCCGTGCTTCAAATCGAGCGCGGCATCGGCCACGTCGCTCAACACCGCGCTGGCCGTCGCGTCCTTGCCCGCGCCACGACCGTAGAACAGGGTGTCGCCCACGACATCGCCGCGCACGAAGCACGCGTTGAACACGCCGTTGACGCTGGCCAGCACGTGCGCGTTGGGGATGAGCGTCGGATAGACGGAAACCTGCACGCCGGATTTTCTGCCGGAAATCTGCTTGGCGATGCCGAGCAGCTTGATGTTATAGCCGAGTTTCTCAGCGAACTGCATGTCAATCTTCGACACGTCGCGGATGCCCTCGGTGTGGATCTCATGGTGATCCACCCAGAAGCCGTGCGCCAGCGAGGCGAGGATGCCGATCTTGTGCTGCGCATCGTGGCCGTCAATGTCCAGGTCCGGCGGCGTCTCGGCGTAGCCAAGCTTCTGTGCGTCGGCAAGGACGGCGGCGAAGTCCGCGCCTTCCGCCTTCATGCGCGACAAGATGTAATTGCAGGTGCCGTTGACGATGCCGTAGATGGCGGGAAACTGGTTGGCGACAAAACCCTCGCGCAGCGACTTGATGATGGGGATGCCGCCGCAGACGCTGGCCTCGTAATATAGGTTTGCGCCGGATTTCGCGGCGGCGGCGAACAATTCCTTGCCGTGGGCGGAGAGCAGCGCCTTGTTGGCGGTGACGACGGTTTTACCCTGCGCCAGCGCGGCCAGCACCATGGTCTTGGCGATGCCGGTGCCGCCGACGAGCTCGATGGCGACGTGGATTTGCGGGTCGTTGACGACTTCCTGCCAGTCGGTCGTCATCAATTCGCGGGCGATGGGATACGGGCGCGGCTCGTCAAACGCCTTCACGGCGATCTTGCGGAAAACGAGTTTCACGCCGAGGCGCGCGGCCATGAGGCCGCCGTTGTTCTGCCACGCGTGGAAAACGCCGCTGCCGACCGTGCCGCCGCCGATCATTCCGAGATTCACTTGCTGCATAGGAACGCAGAGTTTGCCGCGAAAGGGAGCAGGGGACAATTCAATTTTGAAATTGTCCGGGAGGTTTGGGCGACGGCTCGGCGTCTCACGCTTCGCCGGGAACCGGCAGGACGTTGTCCTTGGGCGCGACGACCAGGCCGCCTTCGAAATCGGCCGGCGCGGGTTTGAATGCGAGGTTATACCACGGTGACTCGGTGTTGGTCATGAGGTCGCTCCAGCGGACCAACTGGCCGGTGTAGGCGGAAATCCGTCCCATGATGCCGGTCAGGGTGGATTCGGCCACGTCTTTCGCGCCATTCAGCGGCTGGCCATTGGCGATGGCATTGAGCAGATCGATGTGTTCCTGCACCTGGCCGTTGGCGTGGGTGGAAAATTCCGGAACCTTGAGGCCGGCGAGCTTGGCCGACTGCATCTTGCCCGCGCCGAAAGTCGTGCCTTCCGTGCCGATGTAAAATTCGCCGATGTTGTCGTAGCAACCTTTCACCTGACGGCACATGCTGTGGATGTGGCAGTCGTCGCCGTAGTTGAAATCCACGCTGAAGAAATCGAACTGGTTTCCCGTCTGCCGGCGGGCGCGGCCGCCGAAACCGACGGCGGAAACCGGCGGGCGGCCCAGAAACCAATTGGTGACGTCGAGCTGGTGGACGTGTTGTTCGACAATGTGATCGCCGGACATTTCCACGAAGCTAATCCAGTTGCGCACCATGTAGCTGGCATCGCTTTCATCCGGGTTGCGGTTTTTGAACCACAGGCTGCTCTGGCACCAGCTGATGTTGCCGCCGGTGATTTTGCCGATGGCGCCCTGGGCGATGGCATACTGGTTGCGCAGATAGCTGCTCATGTGACGGCGCTGCGTGCCGGCGACGATGCACAGGCCTTTTTTCTTCGCCTCTTCGCCGACGGCGATGACCTTGCGCGCGCCCACCGGGTCAACGGCCACGGGCTTTTCAATGAAGCAATGCTTGCCGGCGGCGATGGCGGCGGCCACGTGCAACGGCCGGAAAACCGGCGGTGTGGCGAACAGGGCAAGTTCAATTTCCTTTTCCGCCAAGACCTGGTGATAGGCGTCCACGCCGCCAAACGCGCGGCAGCCGGGGAATTTTTGGGCGAGCTTGTCGGCCTTTTCCTGGAAGAAATCGGCGACGGCCACCACTTCGATTTCGTGGCCGAGCGCCTTGGCGGCTTCGATGATGTTGTTCACCGCCCCGGTGCCGCGCCCGCCGCAGCCAACCAAACCAATCTTGAATTTCCGTCCGGCTCCGGCGGCCCGGACATTAAACAGTGGCAGCGTGGAAACGACCGCGCCGGCGATGGCGGCATTTTTGATGAAGCTGCGACGGGTGATGATTGGGGTTGGGTTCATCGGGGTGATAGAAATTGAGCGGATTAACCGTTCAGCGTCCAGCCGTCGCGATAGGTGCGGCTCAACAAAGCGTTGGCTTCGGGGCTGTTCTTCACCCGGCCAGCCACGTTGTCGTATTCCAGTTTTTTGCCGACGCGGTAGGCGACGAGGCCAAGCAGCAGTTGCTCGATCATGTTGCCGCTGTATTCGAAGTCGCAGGCCGTCTTGAGGCTGGGGTTCTTGCAGGCATCGAACCATTGCTTTTGGAAATGGCCGAGCGGCGGCAGCACTTCGCTCTTGGGGCGCGGCTTGTAATACGTCAGGTCTGCATCATCGCCAAACGGAATGAGGATGCGATTTTCAAAGCCGGCAATGACAAAGCCCTTCGTGCCTTTGAACATCACGCCGTGATCAATCTTGCTAAGGTCAATATAACTTCTCGGCGAGGATGGCATGGCGCCGCCCTGATACCAGCCCACGCGGACCGGCCCGCGCCAATCGTTGGCGGGATGCTCGAAGTGGGATTCGCATTTGATGGGCGTGATGGCGTCATTGAAGGGATCGCCCTTGGCTTCCACCGCAGTCGGCAGCTTGGCGTCAATGGCGTTCCAAAGCAGGTCCATGGTGTGGCTGCCCATGTCGCCGATCTGGCCGGCACCGAAATCCCAAAACATATTCCATGACAGACAATTTGCCCCCGGCCCGAGTGCGAAATAACCGGGATTGTAGGGATGGAAGTGCGACGGCCCGACCCACAGGTCGTAATGGAGCCCCTTGGGCGGTTCGCCGGCGTCCGGCAGATAGCCGGCTGTCATGGGCGTGCCGTCCTGGCCTTTGAAGCTGACAACACCTTTTTCCTGATCGTAACTGCCGCCCGCCGGTTTGACCTGGCGGTTGCCCCACGCGTAGGCGGTGGTGAGTTCGCCGATGGAGCCGTCGCGGACCAATTCGCGGACGCGGTTGAAATTTTGAAACGCATGGCGCTGCATGCCGACCTGGGTGGCGAGCTTGGTTTTCCGCGACAGCCAGTTGGCGCGCACAATCCGCGCTTCCTCGACGCTGACGGCGAGCGGTTTCTCGCAGTAAACATGCAGGCCGCGGTTCAGCGCCCAGTTCGAGATGAAGGCGTGCGTGTGGTCCGCCGTGCAGATGACAATGCCGTCGAGGCCAAGCGTCTTGTGGTCGTCGAGCAGCTTCCGCCAGTCCACGTAGGTCTTCGCGGCGGGGAATTTTTTCAGGCCAAACGCCAGATGGTCTTCGTTCACGTCGCACAGCGCGACGACGTTTTGCGTGGCGAGCGAGTCAAAGTGCGCCGCACCACGGCCCCAGGAGCCGATGAGGGCGAGGTTGAGCTTGTTGCTTGGCGCGTCCGCCCCGAAAAGCTTGAAGTTGGTCAGGACGAGCGGCGCGGCGGCAGCGAGAGTGGTGGATTTGATGAAGTTTCGGCGGTTCATGGTGGTTTGTTTGGTTAAAGGTTTGACGGGGAAATTGATTAAAGGTTACACGTCGCAAATCTGGATGGCTTGCCGGAGGGCGGCGATGCGGTCGGGGCTTTTCGCGCTGAATTCCTGCGCGACATAGCCTTTGTGTCCGCTCTCCACGATGGCGCGCATGATGCGCGGATAGTTCAGTTCCTGCGAGTCGTCAATTTCATGCCGGCCCGGCACGCCGGCGGTGTGGTAATGGTCGAAGTATTGGTGGTTTTCCTTGATCGTGTCGCAGATGTCGCCCTCCATGATCTGCATGTGAAAAATGTCGTAGAGCAGCTTGAACCGCTCCGAGCCGACCCGCTTCACCAGTTCCGCGCCCCACGCGACATGGTCGCACTGATAATCCTTGTGCGTGCGCTTGCTGTTGAGCAATTCCATGCAGACCGTCACCTTGAGCTTTTCGGCGAGTGGCAGGAGGCGCTTCAGGCCGGCAGCGCAATTCGCCAGGCCTTTTTCATCGTCCAGCCCGTCGCGGTTGCCGGAAAGGCAGATGATGCGTTCAAAGCCGGCGTCCGCCGTTTCCTTGAGCCGTTGCTCGTAGGCGGGAACCAGCTTGTCGTGATGTTCCACGCGGTTGAACGATTTGGCGATGCCGCCCAAGCCGTCAACCAACGGATTGGCAACCATCGAGCAGACCAGGCCGTGTTTCTTGAGCGTGTCAAAATCCGCCGGTGCGACCAGGTCAATACCTTTAAGCCCCATCGCTTTTCCGACAGCGCAGGCTTCCTCAAACGGAAGCTTGCCAAAGGTGCCGCGGCAGGCGCAGTGGTTGATGTTGCCCTTGAGCTTCATGGCCACGGCTTCCTCGGCGGCGAGGCGGGCGGTGAAAGCCGAGCTGAGCACCGCCGGCGCGGCGGCGGTGAGGGTGGCGGTCTTGAGAAAATTACGGCGGTTCATAGGATGAGGATTTGATTTGTTTGGTGATTACACGTCGCAGATTTGCACGGCCTGCCGCAGCGACGCAATCGGATCGGGCCGTTTGGGGATGAACTCCTGCGCGACGTAGCCCTTGAAACCCGTATCGACAATCGCCTGCATGATCCGCGGCCAGTGCAATTCCTGCGTCCCATCAATCTCGGCGCGTCCCGGCACGCCGCCGGTGTGGTAGTGGCCGAAATATTGGTGGTTTTCCTTGATGGTGTCGCAGATGTCGCCATCCATGATTTGCATGTGGTAGATGTCGTAAAGCAGCTTGAAATTCTCCGAACCCAAGCGCTTGACCAGTTCCGCGCCCCACGCCACATGGTCGCACTGGTAGTCTTTGTGGTTGCGTTTGCTGTTGAGCAATTCCATGCACAGCGTCACCTTTAATTTTTCCGCCAGCGGCAAAATCTTTTTCAAGCCCTCCGCGCAGTTCTCCAGGCCTTTTACGTCATCCAATCCGACGCGGTTGCCGGAAAAACAGATTAGGCGCTCGAAGCCGGCGTCCGCCGTCTCCTTGAGGCGTTGCTCGTAGGCGGACACCAACTTGTCGTGATGCTCGACGCGGTTCCACGCTTTTGCAATCCCGCCCAGGCCGTCAATCGTCGGGTTGGAAACCATGGAGCAAACCAATCCGTATTTTTTGACCGTGGCAAAATCGGAGGGATTCAGCAGGTCAACCGCGACCAGCCCCAGTTCCTTGCCGGCGGCGCAGAAATCGTCGAGTTTGATGCTTTTGTAGCACCATTTGCAGGCGCTGTGGTTGATGTTGCCTTTTAATTTGGTGGCGGCGGCGGTTTCGGCTCGCGCCAGCTTGGGCAGCAAGGGTGAGGCGGCGGCGGTCAGCGCGGTGGACAGGATGAATTTTCGGCGGTTCATAATTTTAATGGCGTGATGTTTAAAAGTGAATGGGAGTCGTCCGGCAAATTTACACGGCGGTCATTGGTAAAATCAAGCCGCGCTTTCCAGTAGTTTTTTCCACTGCCGCCGCCAGCCGAGGAACAGCACCACGATGACGCCAAAATGCGTCAGCAAAGCTCCAGCCAACGAAGGCCAGCATTCATTGGCGTTTGACAATGCCACGAAGGCCGGTGCCAGCAGGGAAAATCGCGCGGTGATTTCACTGGAAAAAACTCCGGCCAGAATAAAGGGCATCACGCAAAGGACGAAAAGCCAAAGCGCCACAAATCCCAGTGCGCGGCGGCGGTGGCGCAGGCGGCAGAATTCCAACAGCAGCGCGAGGACGAGGAAAATTTCCGCCGAATTGGCCGCCGCCACCAGAAAGATTTTCCAGGATTTTGCCGGGGCGAACATGAATTGCGTCAGCAGCGCCACAGCGGCGGCGCCCGCCAGTGCGATGGCCAGGGAAACCGCGCTGCGGGAAAAAATGGCGCCAAAGTTTTTAAAGCCCAGCCGCAGGGATTCCACGCGGACGTGTTCCGGCTGCGGGCTGGCCAGAAAAATCAGGAGGCCGCCGATGAAAAGTGTGCCGCCATGAACGATGGGCAGCAGGGTTTCGGGTTCATTGAATTTTTTGATGACCTTGGCCAGGTCCGGGAAATGTCCGCGCCACAGATCCCACAGCAAGGCGTGTTGCGAAAAAAACAGGATGCCAAACAGGGCGAAAGCCTCCCAGCGCAGCAACAACGGCTGGAAAGGGTTCGCGGTTTTGCGCACCAGCGCCCGCCAGATGAAAAGACCGATAACGAGCTGTAAAATCAAGCTCAACGCCACCGGCGGAATCGGCAGGCCAAAAATATCCGGTGGACTATGCCAATCCGTGGCGTAACTGTCTTTCTCCGGCGGGTGGTCGCAAAAAAGATTTCCGATGCCATAAACCGGCAGGAGAAAATCAACCAGCATCCGGCTGGGGGCCAGGAAGGTTAGGGGCCAGACGAAAAACAATCCCAGAAAAATGAGCAGCCCCGGCGAACGCTGGAATGCCATGCCGGCCAGAAGGCCCAGCAATCCGAAAAACAAGGCGGTGCTGGCAATCAGGGTTTGGGTTCCCAGCCAGAGGAAAACCGGCAGACGTCCGAGCAGGACAATGAGCAGGCCAAAACCAGCCAATGCCATGGCCATGTAGAATTCCCGCAGGGCCGAGCCGAGCCAGTAGCCGGCGAGGATTTGCGGCGGTTTCATGGGGGTCAGCCGGTTGCTGTCCCACAATCCGGCCTTGCGGTCTTCCGTCATGGCGCGGGCGATGGCGCTGAAACCGCCGATGACAATCACCAGGATTTCAACGCCGACGATCCACCCGTAAAAAAACTTTCCGGCTTCCTGTGGTGTTTTAAAAGAATGGGCTGGATCGCGCAAACTTTCCACCAGCCCCAGCAGCAGGCAAAAGCCGATGAGGGCGGCAATCAGCACCGCCGCCAGCACACCGCTGCGGTGCCCCAGCCGCTGGCGGGTGATGAAAATGGGATTCTCGGAAAGTTTCACATCAGCTCCTTTGCGCCGGACTGCAAAAAGATTTGTTCCAGATCGTCGCCGACGCCGCGCCATTCGGAAACGCGCACGCCCTGCACGACCAGCGTTTTGAGCAGTTCGTCCAGCGCGTCCGTTTCGCCGGCAAAATCAAACGTCGCGCCCGCGGCGGCGGTTTCGATGATTTTTACGTTGGTGTTTCTCAGGATTTCCAAAGCCGGCTCGCTCGCGCCGCGCCATTTGACGGACATCCGCCGCGCGTTCATCTGCTGGCCGAGATCCGCGATCGTGCCGAATTTCACGAGCCGGCCGCGCTCCATGATGGCGGCCTGGTTGCAGAAGCCGGAAAGCTCGGTGAGGATGTGCGAGGAAATCAGCACCGCCTTGCCGGCGTCGCGCAGTTGCAGCAGAATTTTCCGCAGTTCGATGCGGCCCAGCGGATCGAGGCCGCTCGCGGGTTCGTCGAGCAGCAAAACCTGCGGGTCGGGCAGCAGGGTTTTGGCCAGCACGAGCCGCTGCTTCATGCCGCGCGAAAGTTCTTCGCACAGGGAATCGCGCTTGTCGGTGAGCCAGGTGAGTTCAAGGCAGTCGTCAATGCGCTTCGGGCGGTTGGGCACGTCGAAGGCGCGGGCGAAATGTTCCAGAAATTCCATCGTGGTGAGCTGGTCGTAGGTCGGGCAGAAATCCGGCATGAAACCGAGGCGGCGTTTCATTTCATCCGGCTCGCTCGCCAGCTCATGGCCGGCCACGCGCACCGAGCCGCGCGTGAATTCCTGCAGACCGGACACCGCGCGCATGGTGGTGGTTTTGCCGGCGCCGTTGGGGCCGATGAGGCCGCAGACATCGCCCGGCGCCATCGTGAGTGACAAATCATTGACGGCGACCACGGCGGGGAAATCCACGCGCAGGTGCTCAATGGCCAGCAACGGTTCGGGCATGACGCGACTTTAGTTTTCGCTTCAAAAAAGGCAGGGCCGAATTAGAAAAACAGATTGTCCCGAGGCCGCCGAGATGGCGGTCCGGCTGGCTTTTTTAAGCCGGATCGTTGCCGGCGCGGTAATGCAGCACCTTCACTTTTTCCAGCGTCACCAGCCCGCCGCCCATCATCTTTTCCAGTGTCGGCAGGAAGGCGTTGATTTTTTCCTCGCTGTCCACAATCTCGATGACCAGCGGCAGATCCACCGAGAGCCGTAAAATTTTCGCGGTGTGCAGCCGGCTGGCTTTGCCAAAGCCCATCGGCCCGCGCAGCACCGTCGCGCCGGCCAGATGCTGTTCGCGCGCGGCCAGCACGATGGCTTCGTAAAGCGGCTGGTGTTCCCAGCGGTCGCTTTCGCCGAGGAAAATCCGGAGTTGCACGGCGTCAGTGGGTATTTGCATAAACATCTTTCTTAAACCACGGATGGACACGGATGGACACAGATGAAAAATTCATCCGTGTTAATCTGTGTTAATCTGTGTTAATCTGTGGTTGAGCTTGCTTTCATTTTGCGGAATTGAAAACTGCGCCCAGCAGCCAGCCCAGCCACACGGCGACCAGGCACAGCCCGACGGACAGCGCCACGTTGCCGCCGGCGTAAAGCCATTCGCGCTCGCGCAGCAGGTTCAGCGTCTGCAGGCTGAACGAGGAAAACGTCGTGTAGCCGCCGCAGACGCCGATCATCAGGAATTGCGTGGCGAACACGCGCGTGGGCGTGTCCAGCCGGCCTTCGGGAATCGCCAGCGCGCCGATGATGCCGATGATAAATGAGCCGGTGACGTTGATGGCGAGCGTGCCCCACGGGAAGGTGGCGCCGAATTTTTCCGAGACGAGGCCGTTGACCCAGAAGCGCGCCACGCTGCCGAGCGCGCCGCCGAGGCCGACCCAAAGATAGGCGAGGTTCATGCTGTTCCTGCGAATGTTGGTTGATTCGTAGGAGTCATCAGCGCTGAAACGGTCAGGCGGTTTTCCAAGATACGGACGGCAAACTCCATTGCCGGGCAAATTGTGGCGCGACGGCGCGGTGCAATGCAACTGAAAATATTCCCCCCTGCGGATGTCCGTAAGGACTCACACCACCGCTCCCACGGGAACGACCTGCTGAAGAGCGTGAAATCGAAGCTGCCATGTGCCGCGTTCTGCCGCACTTGTGAAACGGGCGGCATCCATGTTGTTGTCTTCGTCATCCATGTCGTTGGCGCCGGTAACCACGTCGTTGACGCTGGTAACCATGTCGTTGACGCTGGTAACCATGTCGTTGACGCTGGTAACCATGTCGTTGACGCTGGTAACCATGTCGTTGACGCTGGTAACCATGTCGTTGACGCTGGTAACCATGTCGTTGACGCTGGTAACCATGTCGTTGGCTCTCTCCGCACATGTGCGAACGGTGTCCGCACATGATAA
>Ga0316220_1003492_pt1 | contig 13047 bp, 7 predicted proteins | sample TBH18005metaG_FD_203632 | JGI IMG/M metagenome (GOLD analysis project Ga0316220, IMG submission 203632) | Freshwater microbial communities from Trout Bog Lake, Wisconsin, USA - TBH18005 | ecosystem: Environmental > Aquatic > Freshwater > Lake > Hypolimnion/Profundal zone | place: USA: Wisconsin...
TCACCCGTGTAGCTGTGCAGGGGATCCAAGGATAGCGGCCAATTGGAAAGAAACGGGCTATCATCCAACAACAGAAGGCCTGCACCTGTGAGGCTGTCGCCGTTCAGGTACACGATATTGGTTAGATCGGTGTTGGTTACAGTCGCATCGAAAGTGAACACACCGCCAGGGCCCATTTGATACGGCGCGCTCAAGGTTAGAAACGTGTCCGCCTTTGCCGCTGTGCCAGCCAACAGGAAGCCCGCAATTGTTAAGGACAGTATCAGCAAATTTCTAAATTTCTTCATCTTCTTCTCCAAATCTAGTCTGTTCTTCAACATTAATGTCCTCTCGAACTACGGCAACGTCACTGACCGGACGCTGGCTGAGAACGAGCCTCCCGTATAGGTTCCTGCGTACTTTTCAGCGACACCTGCGCCGTCAGCACCTACGGTCCCTGGGAAGCTGACAGTGAAGGTCCCGGATCCACCAGCGGCGATAGATGCAAGGGTTTGTGGTAACGGAGACCCTGCAGTTGTGCCGAGCGTGGCCGAGGTGAGGGTCACGTTCGATGCAGCTCCAGTGCCAGAGTTGGTGACTTTAATGGTCGCTATGTAGCCATTGCTAGCCGACCCAGTCACCGTGGCTGTAGTCGTAAGCACCACCGTGGGTGCCGAGACCACCGAGAGCGTTCCGTTGACAAAAGCAAACGTGTAGTTCGCCGCCGTCAGGGAGCCCACTGCGGTTGTGATGGGATACGTACCGGCCAGGCTTGAGGTCGTCGCCGTCGTAGTTAATGAAGGCGCTCCGCTCAACACAGCCGAGGTATCCGCACCCATGAACCCGCTATAGCTTGCAGTGAAGGTGGGATTAGCCGCTCCAACCGCACGGCTGGTGTTATTGGCCGTCACCGTAACGAGGGCCTTGGTGATGGCGAATGTGGTCGAGTTGCTGGCTCCGGTATAGTTTGCGTCACCCGCGAAGGTGGCGCTGGCTGTAGCCGTGCCGGTGTAGATGTTGTTGGTGTAATTCACCGCCAGCGACTGGTTCAAACCACCCGCCCCGGTTGCTTTCGCCGTGCAAGGTGTCTGTGCCACGCCGGTGTAGCTAACGCTCGGAGGACAGGTCACCGCGACCGTCGAAGCCGCCTGATTGACGGTGAGCTGCACTGTCGTGGTTTGCGGGACATAGTGAGTGGTGTCGGTTGGATTGAAGGTGACCGACAGAGTTTGCGGGCCTGCATTCAGCACCGTGCCAAGCGCCGGTGTGTAGGTGAAAGTGCCGACGACAGTGTCAGTAGCATTCAACTGCGTTGCACTCAGTGCCGCCGGATAGGTGATCGCGGCTGGGGTTGCCCAGCTGATGCCTTCGACGGTTACTGTCTGCGCAGCGGAGGTTGTGAGGCTGTAGTTGATGTCGCTGTAAGCGGCCGTGATGCTATGCGTCCCGGCTGTTAGAGAGCTGGTTGACATAGTCGCCGTCCACAGCCCGTAACCACCCTGCGCTGAAGTTACGGTAATCGGCTGTGCTGTCCCGATTGCCGTTGCTCCGTCGTAGAAGGTGACGACGCCCTGGTTTGGCGCGAAGGTCGCGTTGGTCTGGCTCGGCGTAAGAACCGCCGCAAAGGTGTAAGTCTGGCCCACCGCTCCTTGCAACTTGCCAGACAGAGCGATGGCGTTTGTCCCCTGCGTAACGACTTGGTTGAAGACGGCAGACGTGCTTCCTGCATCAGCTGCAATGCCTGCATAAACCGCCGTGATGGGGTGCGTTCCACCCCAGAAGGCCGCTCCGGCGGCGGGGCGGAAGGTTGCTGTGTGAGTTGAGCCAACCGTGCCGGTTCCCAACAGAACGGAAGAGCCGGTGTAGTTGTCATAGAAACTGACGATGCCGCTGGTTGGCGCAGTGCCGGAGGCGACGGCGACAGTGGCGGTCAGAGTTGGCCGTCCGTTCAGCGTCGTTGGATTCGCGCTCGACGTTACCGTGGTCGTGGTTGCGGCGGGCGTGCCCACCGTAATTGTCAGCGCGGCGGACGTGGCGGAGTTGAAGTTACTGTCGCCCGAATACGCTGCTGTGATTGAGTGAACGCCGGTGCCGGTAATGGCGCTCGTGGAGATGGCTGCGTTGGCGGCAAAGGTGTAGGTATTACCGCTGAACCTGACTGTCGGATTCACCGTCGCCGTTCCAAGGACTGTGCTGGTTGTGTTATCCGTGAAAGTTACGGTTCCAGTCGGTCCAGAGGATTGCGTTGAAATTCCTGTCAACGAGGTTGCACTGTAGGCGGCAGTCAGTGGGACCGAAGCGCCCGAAGTGATGAAGGTTTCTCCGGTCGAGACTGTTCCCGCAATCGCGAGCTTCGTTACGGTGATGTTCGTGGTTGCCGTTGCCGGACTGAAGGTGTTGTCACCCGAATAGGTTGCGCCGATGACGTGCGTGCCGCCGGTCAGCGTTGGGCTCTGTGCAAACATGTAGTCGTAAAGGCAGGACCCGGTCGATATTGTGCCTGCCGCAAGATAAGCGTTTCCCTGTGGATCGAGGGTCTCTGTTGCATATGGGACCCCGTCGACGGTAAAGATCACCGTTCCGGTAGGCACGCCAGACCCGGAGGTAGCAGTTACGGCTGCCGGAATCCAGGCGAACTGGCCATATGTGTAGGAATTAACGTAAGACGCCGAGCAAGTAACTGTGTCGTTGAACCACTCTGGAGTAATAGCCACTTGGCTGTTGCCCGGAGCGACAGTGACAGTGATTGGTGCCGAGAGGCTGGAGGCGTAGGTCTGGTCGCCGCCATAGCGCGCTGTCAGGGTATAGGTTCCCGCAGGGAGGTTACTCACGGTCGCCGTATAAGAGCCGCCGCTGAGGGTGGCATAAGCGCCCGTCCCCGGAACGCTCCATCCTCCAGAATCCACGTCCACGGTTTGGCCGAAGGCTCCTTGGCTAAGAATGAAGGCCACGTCGCCGGTAGGCGTTCCCGAGCCGGAGCCGGGAGCAACCGTACCGCTGATGGTTACCGGGGTTCCTTGCGGGATTCCGGTAGTCTTGGAAAGGGTCAAAGCGGTGTTGGTGCTGTTAAAGACGACGCTCTTCCATTGGCTGGAGAGGTTGTAGGCATTCACCGAACCGAGCCCGGTAGCCAGGTCATAGCCGACGCCTGCGTAGAAACCCATTCTCGCCGTTAAACCTGAGCAGCCAGACGTGCCGCAGATCATGTTATCTCCGGCGGTGATGTCCTGAAAGGCACAATTCGAGCCAGCTAACGGCGGTGTTGAAGAGTTGCAGTTCGTAGTGCTCTGGGCTGCGGCGAGCGCGTAGTAAATGTAGTTGGGAGCGCCCTGGCGTCCACCGTTAGCCTGGTTGATGAGCGCCTGAATGCCAGCCATGCTGGGCGCGGCTACAGAAGTCCCACCGACGGCACCCCAACCGCTGAACCCGCCTGTGCTATTGAGCTTGCATACGCCCTCGGAGCAGAATGCGGTTCCGTCGTGACCAGATGCGGCGTTGAGAGAAAGATCTGGCGTCAGACGGTGCGGCACCCCAGAGATAAGCGGCAAAGTGTTCCACATCGGGCCGATCGTTGCCGTTCCCTTTGCGGTTGTACCGCCAGTCGGTGCGGCAGAAAACGTCGCAGTCGGGGCCGCCGTACAGCCAAAGCCTTGGCCAGCTCTCAGCGTACCGCCCTGTGTGCCATAGTTGAAAAGGATTCCAGTTACAGACCCACCAGCATTGATGGTGGTGGATGCTGTGGCCGGAAGGGTAATACAATTGCCTGCCGTCCAGGTGACCGATGGTGCCGTCGTATAGCCACTGCCGCCACCGTTCGTCAGGGTCACGCCCGTAACCCAGTTGCCGCCCTGCGTCAGAGGCGGGTCAACTAATGCCGTTATTCCGGGCCCGCTCTGCCATGAAGGCCGCAAGTAATATGAACTGATGCCGCCGCTGCCCGACCAAAGTCCGCTGAGGCTTGTCTCCGTGGTCGTTATCGCGTTTTTGGATCCGTTCCATGGATACTCGGGAATATATTTAGTGGCGGTGCCATAGTTGGCAGGACTCGCGGGATTCGTGGCAAGCCAGTAGGTGCCAGAGCCCTCGTTGAATTCGCTGCCGCCGACGGAAACGCTGTAGGGGGTGGAAGACTCACTTCCTGTCGCATAGCCCAGAACTTCGTATGTATCGTTCTGGTTATCGCACTCTGCGGGGCCGTTGTCGCCAGAAGATACGAAGATGCTTATTCCCTGGGCGGCGGCCTGTTCGAAGGCCTGGCTATTAAACGCATTTCCGCCTGCGCCGGAGTTGGCTTCGCAACTGCCGTAGCTGATGCTCATGATATCGGCGAGGTTATTTTCAACGATGTACTGGATGGAGTTCGTAATGCCGTCCACAAAGTAAGTGGGTGTGCCGATGACAAAGTAGAGCTTGGCCATGGGCGCAATGCCGCCGGAGATTTCCACGTCAAGATCGGATTCGCCGTCGTCTCCCGGAGTGATGCCGTTATCCTGGCCCGCATGAATGAAGATGGGGTCATTGGGAGGAAGATTGAAGCCCTGGCGGTATGTTTGCACATCGCTCAGCAAAATATCGGAGCGGCCCACAACAGCGATGCTCGAACCTGCGCCGTTGATCCCGGCTGAAAGCAGCGGAGTTGTGTTGTAAATGGTGGCGAAGTCCGTTGGCCCGACATAATGGGTTGAACCGTTGGTGAAATCGGGACTCTGAATGAGGTTACTCACCTTCTTCACCGGGCCCATGTGCCCTTTGCGGAAGAAGTTGTGCAGGCTGACTCCGGCGATGACCGGGTGGAGCGCCGTGGGAACCGAAATCTCACTGTTGTTGGAGACGTGGGCTTCCCCGTTTACCTGGTAATTGTGCATCTCGGTCTTAAACGCCTTCTCAATCTGACCGGTGGTTCCGCTGAAGTGGAGGAGGCGCTTGCTCTTGGCGACGTCCTCAACGGTAAAACCCTGCGACTGGAGCCACGCAGTGACCTGGGCGATGTCAGCATCGGCCACGCCGAAATGGGCGCCGAAATCGTCAGGTGTGATCCATTGGTGATAGTTCGTTGTGCGGCTATCCTGCTGTTCATCTAAAACTCGACGAAGTTCCGCTTTTTGGGCATCGCTGGACTGGAGCACCATGACCATATGCTGGGCAGGTGTACTGGGGTTCAAACGGCCAAGATCCTGTGCCCTGCGCAACGCTCCAGATAGATGGCCGCGAAGCGTAGTGCGCACGCTGTTCTCAACCTGACGGGTGACCCGGGCTTCCGGGCGCGCCGCGGTGCGAATGTGCCCGGCGAGCAATTGGCTCGGGGGCGCAACCGTCCCCGCAAGGGACGGCAGAATCGAAACAGCTGCAAAAATAAAAGAAAGGATCAGCTTTACGGGGAACTTCAGATTTCCCATTGCAACGCTCCTTAGTGAACGCATGGTGTACTGCAGCTAGAGAGAAAGCCCTCAGGCCTGGCATAGGCTAGGCTGAAGATGGAGATATCCATGTTCACAGCGAATAAACCGGGACATGCTGTGGGATCCGAGATTGGCCTGGACCGGAGCCGTTGCCATGAAGCGAATTGCAGCGAACACAAGGAGCGGACGCTAAACGTCTACGTGACAAAGAGCTGTAAAAATGGATAGTTAATTTTTAACAAGCAACTCAGGTGCCATATGCGCGCGCTGTAAACAAAGACTTTATGGGTGCAGTTACTAAAGGTGCGCAACTTCTTGCGGTGCTGGAGGGAGGTTCGTTTACTTTTCGGAAACTTCCGGGGACTATGTGACGCTGAGGTATGGGCATTCAATTGGCAGGTGTTACAAAGACTCGCGGGAGCAGGTGAACTAACCTGCAGGAGTTTGAACCACCGTCCGTCAGAACCTTTGAAGCTTCACCGGTGACTTCGCCACGCAAATCAGAATTGGGCGTCACCGGCAGCAGCAACTGGCAGGTGCTAACGGCGGACTCCACCGTTCTTGCGGCGGGCAGCTATCACGGCCACCTACACCACCACTGCGACCTCAACCTCCGCGGCGGGTGGCTATCCTATCGTGCCGCAGTTAACTGATGTCAACGGCAAGCGCTCAAACTACAGCGTTACGCTGATCAACGGCACGCTGACCATCTCTCCGGAGCCGACCAAGACAACGCTGGCGCTCGGTGCTGGCACCGTCATGCTGCAAAGTATTGTTACGTTCACGGCGACAGTCTCCGGCGCGGTGATGCCGAGTGGCACTGTGACCTTCCTCGATGGAACCAGTTCGCTGGGCAACGGGACGCTGGACAAGAATGGCGTGGCTAGCCTGTCGCTGAGTACCTTGACGGCCGGTACGCACAACATCACGGCGTCCTATACGGGAACCAGCAACTTCGCGGTCAGTACGTCCACGGCGTCGACTGAGACGGTGCAGGACTTCCAACTGAATGCCAGCGGCGGCACCACGGCGGCACCCGTGACGGGCGGAACCAGTGCCCAGTTCACCGTGCCCATTGCGCCAAGCATCGGCCAGACGTTCGTCGCACCAATTACATTGGCGCTGAGCGGCTTGCCGAGCAGCGCGACGGCCACAATTACCCCAACAACCATTGCGGCGGGCAGCAGCGCAACGACGGTTACGATCTCGGTGACCACCAGCAGCCAGTTGGCGGTGCTGCGTCCGGCGGGCAAAGGGCGTGGTCTGCCGGCGATGCTGACAGTGCTGGCGTGCTGCATCCCGCTACTGACGCTGCGGCGGCTGCGGAGTTCGTTGCGCTCACGCCGTGTAAAGGCCATCACAATGGCCGCTATAACCCTGCTGATGGCTGCGTTCATGGCGGCTTGCGGCGCGGGCCCAACCCAAAAGAACTACACAATGACACTGAACGCCGCAAGCGGTTCATTGCAGCATTCGGTCACGTTGCAATTGACGGTGAAGAAATAGTGAGCAAGACCAGCGGTCTCTGGAGTAGAGAATGCTGATTGAAGGTAGGCGGCCCGTGGGCCGGCTACCTTCGCAATGGTGGATGCGCTCGAGTTGCCGGAGAAACGCACCCGGCCCAAATGATTGGATGTTCGCTTCTCCGACACAAATTGGCAGATTGCCGTGGTCATACGATCGGGTTTGCGAGTACAAGAAGGCAGGGGCTAAGGCTGGAATCGGTGGACCCGGTATGCATTCGTTGCGTTACACGTAATGGCGACGTTGTATGACCATAGCGAGTGGGGAAGTCACCCGGCCAGCCTTGAATGGCAGTTATGACGGCAGGTGAAGATTCGTAAGTTGTTATAAAGATGGTGAGCGCGGTAGGAATCGAACCTACAACCTACTGTTGAACTGCTAATGACCTGAAATCAATAGTTTCAGCGACTTCCGAGCAGTTCGAGTAGGCAGATGTAGGCAGGTTCAGTCACGGTTGCTACCAAGTTGCTACCGAATGATGAGCATCGCGGCAAGGCATACACCCCTCGCCCCTACATGATGAGCATGCACAACATTCTGCAATGAGCATCCCACCCCCAGCCGCTCGTGCCGGGAAGTCCGTGTCACGCCGAAGGTCTTCCAGTGGAACTCGGTGCCAAGGCGCGGGCTTCCGCCCCCCCCAGCCGCCTTTGCTACCATCCGCGCATGCAATTCGGGCGTCAGAGAGCGTTTGAACCTCCGACCCCCAGGTCCCGAACTCTGAACAACAAAATAACCTACTGATTGTCCATAAACCGGCGGTCAAGCACCCATCGGCCGGATTCAATTCGGAGTTATGGCGTAAATGGCTCGCAAAGCCGCCCCCGGTCTGTTTCGCAAATGAACAAGGTATGCCGCCACAACGAGGTGAACGTGCTGGTCGCGGATGATGAATGTGCAATCGCGGGCAGTATGGCGTCCGATGTCGCCATCCACAAACATTGCAAGAAAATGGGAATCTCGCTTCCCGGACGCGCCTACTGGCAAAGAAGGCCAGCCAGAAGCAGCCGCGCGGAGTAGGTACATACTCTGCAGCGAGCGGAGTCTGAGCCGGCTCGCGAGAAGAGTTGCGTGGATGAAGTGTTAACACGCGTGATTTGTGGTGCGTTTTGGTATGCTTTGGCAAGTTCGCGTCTCAGTGGAGAATCCCATGCCGCGCCGGACAGCAAAGCCGGAACTTGTGCACACAGCCGATATCCCTTGGCAGTCGCTGAGGAGTCGGGAACTCGAAGAATGCCTTTACTGGCTGTTACATTCAATGGGAGCTAGAGACTTGGAGTGGCGGGAGGGTTCCGACACAGGACAGTCACCGGACAGCGGGCGCGATTTGACGGCGGTATTCTTCGCCACTTCGCCCGATTCGGACATGCACGCTCAGCGATGGTGGGTTGAGGCCAAAGGACGCAAGAACACCGTTGAGCCTGCAGTCGTTAAGGCGACGGTCAATTCCGTGACTGCCCACGGCGAAGTCGATGTCCTTGTTATCGCTACCAATTCAGCGTTTAGTAACCCTACACGCGACTGGCTGCGGATGTGGCAGGCACAACATCCAAGACCGCTAGTAAAACTCTGGGACAAGAATTCGCTCGAAAAGCTTGTTTCGGAACACCCGGACGTTTGCTTCCGGCTGTTCTCGAAGGCGCTCACAACCCAAGGGAAGTTGGAGGTTTCCGCTCATCGTTTTAGGAATCATTGCTTGTATGTTGACAGCATGCTGCTTACCTTGTACTGGAATGAGCGTCACAACCTGCACTGGACAGATTGGGCGCTCATGGCGATGCTCGCGAGCGAATTTGCTTCCGGAAATCCAGAGAATCGCAATTGGACGGCCTTAATTCAATCTGGTGACCTCGCCCGGTTGTATCGCTTTGGCTTGGGTAGTCTTCTGTACTTTTGTCTCCGCGCAGAGGACATCGGAAGCGCCTCGCAGCCATATACTGACGCGGTATGCCATCTGATGTTGTCAGTGCTTAGGTCAATGTCAGTTGCAGAAGTCAAGAAACACAACTCGATGGCACTGAAGGACTCCAGGGTCAGGCAATTTGTGATGGCCACTTTGCTGCGCATAGTCGCGGGTAACCTTGCTAAACACTGTGCGGAAGACTGCAAGCGAATCACGCGAAGCGACTCTCACCAACTCGGCGAGAGGAATTACTGGAGCCGCTTTGACGGGCAAAGAAAAGAGAAAACGAAGGATCCTTACGCCGGAGCGATTCTCATCATTGAAAAGAAAGATGAGCCGTGCAAGGTTGGGTTTCTGCTGGACAGCAAGAGCGCTTGCCCTCTTAACATTCAGAATGAAGTGGACGATGATTTTCTTAATGTCGCCAAGGCGGTTCTGAAGGCAAGAACCTAAGCACTCCACGATGTGGTCGGATCGTTGGCGTTGAGCCAGGCAGTTCGCGATGGAACTCGTGGGTATCTGAGATTCTAACTATGCGAACTGACTTGGCCTTCCTCTGTACTTTAGCTTTCAGGTAATCACCCCTGGTCTCTCAGGAGGCGCTCCATCTCTCGATCGGACGAATGCCGGCGGAGCACGCCGACGGGGAGCGCCCAATCCCTCACCCGAGTCGTAGCACCCGTAGCCGTTCGCTAATGCCGCCACGGCGTTTGTGACCAGCATTGCGGAGGCGCTTTGGAGGAGGCCAGGATCGATTATGGACGGGGCGGGCTCACTTGAACGCTTCCTGCAGCAACAGCGCGATACTCGCCGAGTGGATGATCCCGATCTTAAATCTCGAAGCGGTCAGAAATCCCGCGCCGTAGACTGTGCCGACCCGTTCAATCAAGCCGGACAGTTGGGCGGTGGGGGCACTACGTTCTGAGGCGCTGGCATTCATCTGGACTGAATCATTCTGACAGATGCGGTATGCGACCTGCTGAAGCCCTTCAACCCGGCATTGATATGGCGATATAAGGTCAGCGGCCGAGTGAATCTGGCGAAGAACAACAACGCGGTGTGCGCGGAGCCCGTGGTGCAGGAAGCGGCGGCTGGTGTGTGAGTCACTCGCCATGCCCCATTGCCCTTACCTGATGAGCAGACACAGGACTTGGGACGCCAGCGCAACTAACGATGTCCCTTCCACCTCACGTCGATGATGTGTTTGCATTTCAGCACACAGCAGGTACCATGCTGAGATGATGGCGGTGTTGAGACTTGGAGTAATACAAGATGAGCGATATCGAGTTAGTAGTGACCAACGCTGGTGAGATCGAGAGATTGTGCAAGCGGTTTGGAAACGGCGGCAGAGGGCTTATCGGAAACTTGAGAAAGACAGGCTTATCGACCTCTGTCATTAAAGTTGCCGAATCTGTGGCTGCTATTCGGGACAAGTGTGCCCATGGACAATTCACAGCATTCCGTTCAGAGGCCGACCGCGCTCGATTTGTGCAGCAAGCCGAACTCGTAAGAGATGAGCTTGTGTCGCTCGACTCCGTGCGTAGGCTTCAGCCTGTCTCCTTTTCGTTCCTAAACAAACAATATAGCGCTGCCATTGATTGCTGGCAGTCCGAGGAAAATCGCTGGCAGGTTCACTGCTGGCGTGAGTTTCATGGCGGCAGTAATCAAAGGTGGGTACTGGCGAACGTGGATGATACAGTTGTCATTCGCTCAAGAGAAGCCACTCACTGCCTTGATGCCTTCGAACAGGATGGGGCTTGGAAAGTGCACCTGTGGAACTACCATGGTGGTCTAAATCAACGATGGAAGTTCACTCTTCTTGAAGACCATTCGTATCGAATCGCATCATGTGCAAATCCGGCTATGTCTTTGGACGCATGGGAAACAGACAACGAGATAATCGTCCATTTGTGGGAAACACATCAGGGCGACAATCAGAAATGGTGGATTAACCCCGTCTTCTGAACGTGCTTCCCATGTTCATGGTCCGGAGTGGGCAGCGGCACAGTCCTCAACAGCGGTTAAGCGGCTTCCGCCTGAGCATCCAGTACAGAAACACTGGGTGCCATGCATAGTTACACGCTGGAATTCCGTGTTCAGGGTGGCAAGCAGACCGACCAGTACAATATCGGGTTAACATTGCACGGACTCAATCATCCGCCAGGGTTAATTTCAACTTTCGCACCCGCGTCTGTGAACTTCTCTTCGATGCTCCTAGCCTCTTCCTCGCTCACGCCTTCCTTGATCGCCTTTGGCACACTCGCGGCCAGTTTGATAGCCTCCTCCAGCCCCAGGCTCATCACTTCACTAATCACTTTGACGACGTCCACCCGATTGGCACCAACGCTGGCGAGGATCACGTCAAACTCGACCTTTGCGTTTGACAACGCAACATGCCCTGTTCCCATTGCTGGAGTTGCCGCGTCGGTGTGATTAGCAGCATAAACGACCGCCTGGCGTTCACGGCAAAGGTCACGGAGCCGAGCCAGCCGCTGGTCATCACGGGGTGGCACCGGGTCGGCGGCCTGGAACGCAAATGGATGTGTGACTCCATCCTGAGTGCTCAACCGAGCTACGGCCCAGTAGTTGGGGATCTCCAACAAGTCACGGCCGCTGAATCGTGGGCCGACATAGGGAGCCATGAATTCTGCGTCCATAGGGCCAAGCCGAAAAGCGAGAACCGTGGAGATACTACCTAACAAGGCGTCGCGCTTGGCTGAGTCTATTTGAGCGAGGCTTTGATTAGCCAAGTTGAGACCTATCCCAAACTTCCTCCCCTCCGCCGCTAATTCGAAGATCGAATCAGTCGTGAAGTTCTGAAATTCATCGACGTACAAAAAGAACGGAAGACGTTGGGCCAACGGCAACTTCACGCGACGCATGGCGACGGTGAGCAGCCGCGCCACTACGAACATTCCCAACGTGCGTGCCGATAGTTGGCCCACTGACGCTTTTCCCGCGTTGAGAATCAGTATCTTTCGTTCGTTCAGGATCCTGTCGAAATCTATGGTAGATTTTCGGACATTAAGAATGGGTCTGAGGTGCTCATCGTAGAGCATCTGATCGAACTTGCTGATGATGTATGGGGCCATATTTCTCAACGAAGCCTCACCGCCAACTTCCGCCGCCATGTCCTCCCAGAACACCTTGTGCCGCTTGTCCATGGCACCAGTGATAAGCCGTTTGCGAAACGAGTCGTCAGTGAAGATACGGCTGACATCCTCAAGTTTGCTGGGGTGATTCGGGTCGGCCATTGCAAGAGCACATGCCGAACGAAAGTACATTTGGAACATAGGGCCGCCGCACTGTTCCATGTTGTACAAAGCATTAAATATGCGGAGCAGTTCATCTATGATGAAGCTGCGTTCCGCCGGATTATTCCGATCCCACTCTAAGACGTTCAAGCCTACTGGATGCGTGCAGTCGGCTGGTTCGACAAGCACGACGTCATTGACGCGGCTGTCGGGCACAATCGAAAGAACATCATCAGTTAGGTCGCCGTGGGGATCAATCAGCGCAATTCCGTGTCCAGCTTCGATGTCATGGCAAATGAGGCGGTACAGCACAGAGCTTTTTCCTGTACCCGACTGTCCCAGCACATAAAGGTGCTGCATGCGAGCAGCCTGGGTGAAGTGAATAACCGACTCTCCGCGCGTTCCCTTCTTGCAGCCGAGAACTGCGCCCTCTTCCGACAATCCTTCTGGCACGAATGCGAATTTCTCCGGCACCGTGGACACGCCAGGTATGCCGTCCTCTGTAGGCAAAGGAAGCCGAAAGATATTCTGCGCTTCGTCGAGCGCATACCTGTGCACTAGCAGATCCGACGGAAGAGCGGGCTCAGTGCTGCCTCCACAAATAGCGGAAGCACGATCATTACTGACCGCACGCACTTCGAACACGTCAGGATCTGGGCCGAAGAACTCACCGGCCAGCAAGTTGGCGAGAGCCAGATCGACCTCTCGCGACTCGACAGAAATGCAACAGGTCATCTCGTAGTGCGATGAGAGACTTTGCTGAAGAACATTGAGCCTGGATGCCAGCGCAGTCAATTCCCCGGCACCTGCGGAATGAGTGACCGGTGATTTCGACGGCCCAGAGCTCACTTCCCATTTGGCCGCAATCGCCCTACGTAGAGCTCCGAGGTAGTCTGAGAGATCGTCGGGCAGCTTTCTCGGGCGAAGATTCATGACAAACTTGCATGTGGCTTCCTGGCGGCGAATGAGGTCGCATGTCAAGTGGAGG
>Ga0316220_1003497_pt1 | contig 13038 bp, 10 predicted proteins | sample TBH18005metaG_FD_203632 | JGI IMG/M metagenome (GOLD analysis project Ga0316220, IMG submission 203632) | Freshwater microbial communities from Trout Bog Lake, Wisconsin, USA - TBH18005 | ecosystem: Environmental > Aquatic > Freshwater > Lake > Hypolimnion/Profundal zone | place: USA: Wisconsin...
CGCCTTGGAACCAGTAACGTTGGTACGCTCACCAATATTGACAAAGCCAACATCGGCAGTCACATTAAATGGCTCAAGACCAGAAAGCTTCATCGCTAGCATGACTTTTTTATCTGCCTTGCTCATGCTGCAACCCCTGGGTTTTCACGATAGAAAGCGCGAGGTTTACGTTTCGCAACAGCATTGGCTATTGCACGAATATGGTCTGGTGTAGTGCCACAGCAACCCCCAACTAAATTGACTAAACCATCTTTTGCAAAACCATCTACCAAACTAGAAGTGATTTCTGGAGTCTCATCAAAGCCGGTATCACTCATGGGATTAGGCAAGCCAGCATTAGGGTAGCAAGAGACCGCTGCGTCGCAAATACGCGCAAGCTCAGCAATATAGGGGCGCATCAAGGCTGCACCTAAAGCGCAGTTCAAGCCGAAAGTGAGTGGTTTGATATGACGCAAGCTATTCCAAAACGCCTCAACCGTTTGGCCAGACAGAATGCGTCCAGAAGCGTCAGTGACTGTTCCAGAAATCATGACGGGCAAACGCTCGCCAGTCTCCTCAAAAAATTCATCGAGCGCAAATAAGGCTGCTTTTGCATTGAGCGTATCGAAAATGGTTTCTACTAAAAATAAATCGACACCTCCTGCAAATAAACCTTCAATTTGCTCGCGGTAAGAAGCACGTAACGCATCAAACGTAACATTTCGTGCGCCAGGATCATTTACATCCGGTGAAATACTTGCAGTCTTTGGTGTTGGTCCAATTGCGCCAGCAGCAAAGCGAGGTTTATCTGATGTACTGTATTTATCGCAGGCAGCACGCGCTAATTTTGCAGAGGCCTCATTCATCTCACGTGCTAAGCCTGCCATTTTGTAATCTTCTTGAGCAACCGAGGTGGCGCCAAAAGTATTGGTCTCAATAATGTCCGCACCTGCATCCAAATATTGCTCATGAATCTTGCTAATAATTTGGGGTTGCGTCAGGACGAGTAACTCGTTATTGCCTTTGATATCCCCGGGATGATCGGCAAACCGAGAATTGCCAGGCATGCCACGATAGTCAGCCTCGGTTAGTTTGTACTGTTGAATCATGGTTCCCATGGCGCCGTCCAAAATAAGGATGCGCTGCTTTAACAACTCAGGAAGTGCCTGACCGCGGGTGTAAGGCTGGGATAAACCATTAAATTGCATCGCTGAACCGGGATTAATCTCTAGAATCCCTTATTCTATTGGAAATAGTCACTTTTACCCCGGAGCCCTTTATGTTTGGAACCATTCCAGAATTCAATCAAAGCCTTGAGATGTTTAAAACAATGTGGGGTCAAGGTGCGGCTGCTCAAGCAGGGCAATTTCCCTTCACTACAGATGCTTCTAAGGCCGCTGGCGGCTTTAATGCAGCCTTCCCCGGCATGGACGTAGAGGAGCTGGAAAAACGCATCAAAGACCTTAAAAGCGTTGAAAACTGGCTAAACCTTAATCTCAATATCCTCAAGTCAACTATTCAGGGTCTAGAGGTACAGCATGCCACTATGATGGCACTGAAGTCTTTCGGCGATGCCGTATCAGCAGCCAGCGCAGCAGCTACAGCGCCCCAGCAAGCATCAGACACTAGAACCAGCAGCGTTAAAGCGAAGCCACAGAAAACCGCAAAACGCCGTCCTCGCAAAGCCGGCGATCCAACTTTCCTCGACGAAGTAGGTAATTCAGATGGGCAATAGCCTCACCCATGGCAAAAGTCATTTGGTGAATATCTAATTCACGCCTGAACAAAACCGGCACTATTTCGCGAGCAGTTGCCGGTTTTATGCAAGCGCCAAGCGCTTCTGCCAAACGTTCTTCATGATGCAAATTTAGTTGTGCAATACGTGGCTTCATTCCAGTAAAAGGTTTGCCGTGCGAAGGTAAAACCAAAGTGTCATCAGGCAAGGGCAAATATTTTTCTAGTGATTGCAAATACAAACCTAAAGGGTCTGAATCGGGATCTGCATCAAAGACGCTCACATTAGTTGAGATACGAGGCAACAACATATCTCCAGAAATTAAAACTCCAAGTTCCTTGCAATACAAAGACGCATGCTCAGGTGCATGACCAAAGCCCATGATGACTGTCCAGCTTCTGCCATCAATCCGAATATCTTCACCATCAACAATGCGTCGATACTGACGCGGCACTCCCGGAACCATATTGCTGTAATAATTTGAGCGCGCCCGAATTTTTTCTAAATCTTCTGGTGTAGTTAACCCATGCCTTTGAAAGTGATCTGCAGTACCCCCGCCGCCAGGGCGTGCGCCAACCGCAGCGCCACCATCTTTGCAACTAAGCCACTGTGCAGTCAGATAATCAGTCATCGAAATCCATAGGGGCGCATTCCACTTTTCACAAAGCCAATGAGACAAACCCACGTGATCAGGATGCATATGCGTCACAATAACCCGCAAGACTGGCAAGCCTTGTAACTGCGTTGCAAATACCTGCTCCCATGAAGCCTTGGTTTCATCATTTGCAATGCCGCAGTCCACAATAGTCCAGCCAGACACGCCATCAATCACATCGCGCAAGAGCCAAAGATTGATATGGTCTAGAGCAAACGGAAGGCGCATTCTGAGCCAACGTACGCCCGGAGCCACTTCGATGCTGCCACCCACCGACGGAAGCGCATCACCTAATGGATAATGAATAGCGCTTTCAGCGGCATTGTGTTTTTGAGTGCTCATAATCTAGGTTTATATTTTCTTTTTATTGCAGATAAGTTTACTTTGGCTACAGTTCCATCACCTTGCATTAACTGGTGCGACATTAATCCAGAAAATGGATATTGTCGGGGGTGTTATCGCACGCTGAATGAAATCGCAAAATGGTCCGAACTGTCTAATCTTGAGAAGCTTGAAGTTTGGAAACTACTAAAAAATCGCAAGCCACAATCTCCTCAATCATCATAAGCTCAGTTGTAAATCTGGTTATTTATTGACGTCAACAATCAAGCGGCCGCGAACATTTCCTGCCATCAACTCTTGAGCGTATTTCAAAGACTCTTCTAAAGAAATTTCTTGAGAAATTTCATCTAAAGTTTTCAAGTCAACTAATTTACTCAATTGCTCATAGGCAGCAATACGCTTTGCACGCGCTACAGTCACACTGTTAATCCCGTATAAAGTCACACCGCGCAAAATAAATGGGGCAACACTGGATGGAAAATCCATCCCCTGTGCCAGACCACAAGCAGCTACCGCACCATTACTTTTGGTTTGCGCACAAGCATTTGCAAGCGTGTGACTACCGACACTATCTACCACCGCAGCCCAGCGCTCTTTAGCTAAAGGCTTACCAGGCGCAGATAAAGTGGCGCGATCAATCACTTCTGCCGCCCCCAGTTTCTTAAGGTAATCAGACTCAGCCATACGTCCAGTACTCGCTACCACTGTAAAACCCAACTTACTGAGCAAGGAAATTGCAAAACTTCCAACGCCACCTGCAGCCCCAGTTACCAATACTTCGCCATCACTTGGTTTGAGGCCATGTTTTTGCAAAGCCATGACACAGAGCATGGCGGTATAGCCAGCAGTTCCGATTGCAAGGGCTTGTTTGGCGGTAAAGCCCTGAGGCAAAGGAATCAACCAATCTGCCTTCACACGAGCTTGCTGGGCCAATCCGCCCCAGTGACCCTCACCAACCCCCCAGCCATTTAATAAAACCATGTCGCCAGCCTTAAAGTCAGGGCTCGAGCTCTCAATAACCTCGCCCGCAAAATCTATCCCAGGGACCATCGGAAAGCTGCGTACAACCGGGCCTTTTCCGGTAATTGCCAGCCCGTCCTTGTAATTTAGGGTGGAATACAGCACTTTTACCCTCACATCACCCTCTGGAAGGCTTGTCTCATCAGCCTGCCCTAGTTCCGCACGATAGCCTTGGTCATCTTTATTGATCAAGATTGCTTTAAACATATCTCTTCCTCTTTCTCTAGGTGGGACTATTTTCCCCGCAACAATTGCCTAATAGGTTTATCCTAACGAGCATTGTTGATTATGGAGGTTTCCATGAAAAAAATTCTACTATTAACCGCGGTTTCTGGCTCAATGCTCGCTGGCTGCTATTCCACCGAAGTAAATATGTCTATGGGCAATATGCGCCTGATCACTTCAAGCGCAGCGCCTCAAGATGTCATGAACTTTGCTAGCAAGACTTGTAAAAATGATTTTTACGAGGGCGCTAGCTTTTTATCCAAAGCAGGTAAGGAATATCGCTTTAAATGCGTAAAAGCTGAAGAAAATGAAGTATTAATCCCCATTCCGGGAACTGTGATCGATCCGACAGCGGCACCGGAAGTAAAGTAAATAACGAATGACCCCATTTACATCGCAAGAGCTGCGTAAAGGATTTGCCTCTTTCGCAACTGGGGTCACTGTCATTACCTGCCTAGATGAGGATCGCAATCCTCATGGCATCACCATCAGTTCATTTAATACCGTTTCTCTTGAGCCACCACTCATTTTGTGGAGCCTGAAGAAACACTCCCGCCTGATGCCCTGGGTTGAAGTTGGCAAAAAGCATCTCATCCATGTTTTAGAACGGTCTCAGGAAAGTATGGCGATGCATTTTGCGACCGTTAAACAGGATCAGTTTCTAAACATCCCACATCAGCTAGCAGCAAGTGGTTTAACTCAAATTGAAAACTGTGTTGCTTACTACGAATGTGAAACTGTTTCCATTCATGTAGGCGGCGACCACAATATCATTGTGGCCAAAGTTATTAACTTAAAAAATCATCCAGAAAAAGAACCACTGATATTTGCGCGCAGTAAATTTGTTGGTCTTGACATGGGCGCAGTTCAGTCCAGCTAAAAAACGCATAAGGAAACATCATGCTACGTTTATGGGGTCGAAAAAGTTCCATCAATGTTCAAAAGGTATTGTGGTGTCTAGAGGAATTAGGGCTCAAAGAAGGTAAAGACTTTGAACGTATTGATGCAGGCCTTCATTTTGGCAAAAATAATACGCCTGAGTTTCTCAAAATGAATCCCAATGGGCTTGTCCCAACGATGGAAGATGGTGATTTAGTGCTTTGGGAATCAAACACCATCATGCGCTACCTAGTTGCACAGTACGATCAAAATCATCGTTTTCCAAAGGAAGTGGCCGCTCAATACAGCTCTGAAAAATTAATGGATTGGCAATTGACTACTCTTTGGCCTCCATTGCGCACGACCTTTTTAGGCCTCACCAGAACCCCCGAGAAAGATCGTGATTACGAAGCCATCTATAAAGGCTATCAAACAACCAATAAAACGCTAGCTATGCTTGACAACATCTTGGCGTCCCAAGATTACTGCTCTGGCAATCAATTTAATATCGGTGATATTACGGTGGCTTTGGTAGTGCATCGTTGGATTTTGCTAAATGATACGTTTCCAGATAAAACTGGTCCACGCACTGAACTCAACAATGTAGAACGCTGGTTAAAACAATTGAGGGCAAATACTTGTTTTAGTCAGTTTGCTGACAAGGAACTCAACATCGTTAAATAAACGATGTTGAGTATTTACTCTTGTTTAAATTTCCTCTGGTGGTGATCAGCACCCATAAAGAGATACATTGCAGGAACCACAAATAAGGTAAATAAAGTACCAATTGATAGGCCGGTAAAGATTACGATACCCATTGATTGACGACCAGCCGCACCAGCACCAGAAGCAATTACTAAAGGTACTACCCCCAAAACCATCGCTGCTGTAGTCATCAAAATTGGTCTTAGACGAACGCTCGATGCTTCAACAATCGCATCAAGTTTGTTTCGGCCAGCTTCTTGCAATTCATTGGCAAATTCCACAATCAAAATGCCATGTTTACTGATTAAGCCCATCAGCGTGACGAGGCCGACCTGCGTATACACGTTTAGGGTTGTAAAGCCCAAATTAATAAAGATGAGTGCCCCAAACAGTGCAAGCGGCACAGATACCAAAATCACAATCGGATCACGGAAGCTTTCAAATTGAGCAGCAAGCACCAGGAAGACAATCAAAATCGCGAAGAACATCGTCACCAAGAATCCACCAGACTCGGCCATAAACTGACGAGAAGGGCCGGCGTAATCCATGCTATAGCCATTTGGTGCGACCTCTTTCAAGGTTTGACGCATGTACTCGAGTAAATCTGCCTGAGAAATAAATGGCGTGCTCACACCCGAAATAGTTGCAGAATTTAATTGTTGAAAGTGATTAATAGATTGCGGCACTACTTTTTGTTGAATACTGGCAATAGTACGTGCCTGAATCATCGCCCCACTAGGAGTACGAATGTAGTAATCCAAAATCTGGTCTGGGTTGAGCCGGTCAACTTGCTTGACCTGAGGAATCACTTTATAAGAGCGGCCTGCAACCGAGAAATAATTCACATAGCCACCGCCCAAGGCTGCAGAAAGGGCTGCTCCAACTTGTTGTTGGGTCATCCCTAAGGCTGCCACTTTTTCACGATCAATGACCAATACATCTTGTGGTTTATCAATCTTTAAATCCGAGTCAACGAAAAAGAAGTTGCCACTACGACGCGCTTTATCCAATACCGCTTGAGAAACTTCATTGAGCTGCTCATAAGGCTCAGTCGTATTAATAACAACCTGAACTGGCAAACCTTGAGCTCCTGGCAGAGCAGGGAACTGAAAAGCTGCAACACGTGCGCCGGCAATAGTATTCCACTTCTGCTGCATATCTTCTTGGAACTTCGTTGCATTACGACTGCGGGAACTCCAGTCTTTTAATAAGATGCCGCCAAAGCTAGATGTTGGACTTGTAATCTGGAAGGCTTGCTCATACTCTGGTTCAGCAGCAGCAATCGCATAAATTTGGTCAGCATACGTCTGCATCTGATTAACCGTACTATTGGGAGGGCCAGATGCCTGCATCAATACAATGCCCTGGTCTTCAGTTGGCGCAAGCTCTGCACGCGCAGTAGCATACAAGTAAGCAACGCCACCCAACAAGATAATGCCCATCACAATGATCACTTGCCAGGTGCTCAATAAATCGCGCAGTGCTGTCTTGTAGCTGTGATGAACCCTATCAAAGATTTGATCAATCTTTTGCACAAATGAAGATGCTTCTTGCTCTTCCGTAAAAATACGGGAGCACATCATGGGTGACAAAGTCAAAGCGATTAAGCCTGAGACTGCAACCGCACTAGCCAAGGTAAATGCGAACTCCGTAAACAAAGCGCCAGTTAATCCACCCTGAAATCCGATAGGAATGTAAACCGCGATTAACACTACGGTCATTGCCAAAATAGGACTACCCAGCTCGCGCGCAGCAATTAGAGAAGCCTCTAGCGGGGACTTACCTTCTTTCATATGCCTATCGACGTTTTCCACCACAATGATGGCGTCATCGACCACCAAACCGATAGCCAATACCAAAGCTAGAAGGGTAAGCAAATTAATGGAGTAACCCAGAATCTGCATCAGGAAGAAGGTGCCAATTAGAGATAAAGGCATTGCTATCACTGGCACGGCAACAGCGCGCACGCTTCCCAAGAAGAGGTAGATCACCACCGTCACAATAACCAATGCTTCCAGCAAGGTAGAAACTACTTCATCAATTGAGCTAGTAATGAACTCCGTAGAGTCATAAACCACTTTGCCATTCATACCGATAGGCAACTGCCTCTGAATATCAGGCACAACATCTCTGACGCGCTGAGCCACATCCAGTAAGTTGGCTTGTGGTGCCACCTTGATACCAATGAATACAGACTGCTTGCCGCTAAATGCAACATTAGTGTTGTAATCCTCAGACCCCAAAGAGACGTTAGCAACTTGATCTAAATAAACAATATTGACGCCATCTTTTTTTACAACCAACTTGCGGAATTCATCTAGCGTATGCAAATCAGTACCAGCCACTAAATCGACCGAAACCATGTCTCCCTTAGTGCTGCCAACCGCTGAAAGATAGTTATTCGCCGACATTGCGTTATAGACATCATCAGCACCAACACCTAAACCAGCCATCTTTTCGCGATCTAACCAGGCACGCAATGCAAATTTACGACCACCAATAATTTCCGCATTTTGCACACCCTCAACTGAGTCAAGTTTTGGCTTTACAACACGCAGCAAATAATCCGTGATGGCGTTATTGGGCAGCTGATCACTATAAAAGCCCATGTACATAGCTGCAGTGGACTGACCAACCTGAACAGTGAGAACAGGTTGTTGTGCTTGTGGAGGCAACTGATTCTTAACAGCGCTAATTTGAGTTTGAATCTGAGTTAATGCTGCATTGGAGTCATAGTTCAACTTCAAAGTAGCAATAATGGTAGAGACACCACTGACGCTGGTGGATGATAAATAATCAATACCTTGTGCCTGTGCTACCGAAGCTTCTAATGGTTGCGTAATAAATCCAGCAATCGTTTCTGGATCGGCGCCATAGTAGGCAGTGGTGATCGTCACAATTGCATTTTGTGTCTGCGGGTATTGATTTACCGGCAAAGAACCAATCGCCTTTAAACCAAACACCAATACGAGCGCACTCACCACCAGTGAGAGCACTGGCCTGCGGATGAATATGTCAGTCCAATTCATCAGCTATTTATTCCTGGGGCTTCGGATTAGGTGAATTTGCTGGCAACACCTTGTTATTAATAATCAGTGGCGTACCATTCTTCAACTTGAGCTGGCCACTAGTTACAACCTGATCGCCCTCATTTACCCCCTTGAGAATCGCTACTTGATCGCCGCGTGTGTAGCCAGTGGTTACAAATACTTGCTGAGCTTCAAGAGCAGGATTACCTTGCTTATCTTTTTTGCCAGTAGGCTTAGCAATAAATACTGTTGAGCCGTATGGGTTATAGGTCACAGCCGTTTGCGGCAAGGTGAGCAACTTCACCTGATCACCAAGCTTGATATTGACATTAGCAAACATACCCGGAAGAATTTTCTTATCTGGATTGGCGATTTGCGCCTCAATCTGAATATTACGAGTATTGGTATCTACTTTTGGACTCACAGCAGTGATCTTTCCAGTAAAGCTTGCATCCTTAAATGCATCGGTAGTCACAACCACATCTTGTCCAACCGAAATTTGCTCAGCATTACTTTGCGGCAAGTTGAAATCCACAAAAATTGGATCAAGAGTTTGCAAAGTGAGTAACTTATCTCCAGGATTAACAAACTGACCTGGATTAATTGACACGATACCAACACGACCGCTAAATGGAGCCTTTAAGTTCTTCTTGGCAACCAATGCAATCTGAGCCTCTACCTGAGCCTGCTTAGACTTCGCATCCGCTTTGCTGGTATCAAATACATTCTTACTAATTGCCTGAATCGCTAACTGCTGCTTATCACGCTCATTAATTACCTTAGCCAAATCAGCTAATGCTTTTAAAGAATTGAGTTGTGCCACGTCCGACGCATCATTTAATTTAATGAGTAAGTCACCTTCTTTAACATCTTGACCGGATTTGATTGGAACGGTTTGCACTAAACCACCAATTTCTGTACTTAAGTCTACGCCTCTAAAAGCACGCACATTACCAACGCTAGATAGCTTTGGCTGCCATTCAGATGATTCAACCACCATAGTTGAAACTGTTGCTGGTGGCAGCCCCATTCCAGAGATGAAATGCTTAATCATGAATGTCTTAAATTGATTAAAAGCAAAAATTAGGCCCAACAATAAAAAGACTCCGCACAACATGATGGTCATACGACGCTGCAATGGCTCCATGGCCATCAGTTTTGCGTGGGCTTTGGTACCACGCCACTTCGCACCCATGCGCGCATAAAACGCTTTGGCTTTTTCCCAAATGGAAATTGCTTTATCACGCAATTTCCATTGCTCGGCCTTCAACTTTGTCCAAGCCCACAAAGCGAGGACGGCAGCAATAAGCTTGCTTTTAATTGTTTCCAGAAGTTTCATTTTGATCTTTGTTCGCTATGTCTTTTGGTTTAAAGGCAGGGCCTTCACGATTCCACCAACCACCACCTAATGCTGCAAATAATGCTGCTGTATCAGAGAAACGGGTGGCTTGAGCAGCTACAGACTTTACTTTGGCCTGCTGATACTGATTTTGGTAGTACAACACCGCCAAGTAGCTTGCAGTGCCTAATTTATATTGTTGTTGAACGAGGTCTAGTGTTTCGTAGGCATAACGCTCAGCATCAGATGCCGCTTTCAGGGCTTGTGCCCCAGTTTCCAATGCGCGCAAAGCGTTGGCTACTTCTTGAAAGGAATTCAGTACAGTTGCTTGATATTGAAAAGCGGCTTGCTCATAGTTAGCGATTGCACCACGACGCTGGGCTAGCAATTGTCCACCCTGAAATAGTGGTTGCAAAATACCACCACCAATTGACCACAGTGAAGAGTTGGGGCCAAATAACGCCGCAGATGTCAGGGCTGCAGAACCAATAGAGCCAGTGATATTAAATTGCGGCAAGAGATTTGCTGTAGCCACTCCCACAAAAGCATTCTGGGCCTTAAGTTGTGCCTCTGCCGCACGTACGTCAGGACGTTGACGTACCAAATCAGAGGGCACTGACAATGGCAACTTCTCTGGTAGATGTAGGTTGGCTAAATCAAACTTAGCAATATTGGCATTGCTTGGTAACTCTCCCACCAACACTGCCAATTGGTTGCGAGCGAAAGCTAAGTTTCTTTCATAGTTAACTAAATCGACTTGCGAATTAGAGACCAAGGTTCTTTGCGAAGTCACATCTACCTTAGAAACAGTACCAATGACCAATTGCTTTTCAGTCACTTCAGCAAGATTGGTTTGAGCTTTCAAAATTTCTTCGGTTGCTTGCATTTGGGCGCGCAAAGCTGCTTCTTTCACAGCGCCAGTCACTACGTTCGCCGTCAAAGAGAGATAAGCGCCCTCTAATTGAAACTGCGCCACTTCTGCTTGAGCCCTAGCGCCTTCAACCGCACGGCGTGCACCACCAAACACATCTAATTTATAGGTCACGTTTACAGAGGTGTTGTACAGGTTGTAAGTGTCAGAGCCATAGGGCAAGCCATAGATAGCCGATGGCTGAAGTTGTCTCGTGGCCGCACCACCAAGACCAATAGCTGGAAAGTACTGTCCGCCAATTTGTGCATTCACATTTTCTTGTGCTGCACGTAGGGCTGCATCTGCTGCACCTAAATTTGGATTTTGTTCCAATGCTTTTTTAATCAAAGCGTCTAGTTCCGGAGATTTATAAAGCTCCCACCATCCAGCTTCAATATCGGCTCCTTCAATAATTTCTTGTTCTGAACCACCAGGAACACCAGGTGCTGTCGCTAACTTTTTAGAAAGAGGGCCTTCGGTATATGAAGTAGTCTTGGGCGCCTCAGGCTGCTTGAAATCAGGGCCAACGGCGCACGCAGTCAGAACTCCTGCGCAAATAGGCAGAAGTAAATACAAACGTAATGGATCGAGCGCTTTTGGAAAAAACATGGGTTGCAGCAAATATCCTCTTTAACAAGAGATATTTGAACACAAAAATGCAATCAGGGCTCCGTAAAGCCCTGATTTATCTACTAAATTTTGTTCACAACTTGAAATGAAAGTCAAATCAGAAAAAATTACTCGACCGTTACGCTCTTGGCGAGATTTCTAGGCTTGTCTACGTCAGTGCCGCGCGCGCATGCGGTGTGATAGGCCAATAACTGGAGCGGCACTACATGCAGGATGGGTGAGAGATTTCCATAGTGCTCTGGTAAACGAATCACATTGATACCTTCGCTGCTAACTATCTCAGTATCTTGATCCGCAAAAACATAGAGCTTGCCACCGCGTGCCTTAACTTCTTGCATGTTGGATTTAAGTTTTTCCAGCAGCACATCATTTGGCGCAACAGTCACTACCGGCATCTTGTCGGTTACCAGCGCTAAGGGTCCATGCTTTAACTCACCAGCTGGATAGGCTTCAGCATGAATGTACGAAATCTCTTTTAATTTGAGTGCCCCTTCAAGCGCGATTGGGTAATGCAAGCCACGACCCAGGAAAAGTGCGTTCTCGCACTTAGCAAAAGCTTCGCTCCAGGCAATGATCTGTGGCTCTAAAGCCAATACAGAATGCAGGGCTTTAGGTAAGTGGCGTAATTCACGCAACATTTCTTTTTCTTGCTCAGGAGAAATTTTTCCTGAACGCTTTGCAAGAGAGGCTGCTAATAGGTAAAGCGCGAGAAGTTGTGTAGTAAAGGCCTTAGTTGAAGCAACGCCAATTTCAGCGCCAGCTTTGGTTAAGAAATGCCAATCGGTTTCACGCACCATCGCACTACTAGCCACATTGCAAATCGCCAGAGTATGCGAATGACCCAAGCTCTTAGCGTGACGCAATGCCGCCAAGGTATCGGCAGTCTCACCAGATTGCGACACGACCACAATCAAGGTTTTTGGATTGGGGACTGTGGTGCGATAGCGATATTCACTCGCAATTTCAACTTGTGTAGGTATGCCTGCTATAGCCTCCAGCCAATACTTGGCGACACACGCAGAGTAATAGCTAGTACCACAAGCGAGAATTAAAATTTGATCAAAAGCATTCCACTCTTTTTCATTGGCGCCAAATAACTCGGGGCCAAAAGAAGCGATATTGGTGAGCGTGTCACCAATTGCACCGGGCTGCTCAAAAATCTCTTTTTGCATGTAATGCTGATAAGGGCCCAGATCAACAGAGTCAGCCTGCGCAGGCATCGGCTTGCGATCACGCTCGACCGATTTACCAGATTGATCAAGGATCTCTACGCCACCAGCTTTCAGGATAGCTACATCGCCCTCATCTAAATACATCATCGAATGGGCGCGGCCTGCTAAAGCTAATGCATCCGAAGCTAAAAAATTTTCATTCTCGCCAAGTGCTACTACCAACGGAGATCCAACTCTTGCACCAACCAAGATATTAGGCTGGTCTTGCGCAATAACGCCGATAGCATATGCACCAAATAAACGTGGCAATACTGCCCTAACGGATGCTGCAATATCTTTTTGGTCGCTCGCTACATATTGCTGATGAATCAAGTGCGCAATGACTTCGGTATCCGTATCCGAAGTAAAGACATATCCA
>Ga0316220_1003499_pt1 | contig 13028 bp, 8 predicted proteins | sample TBH18005metaG_FD_203632 | JGI IMG/M metagenome (GOLD analysis project Ga0316220, IMG submission 203632) | Freshwater microbial communities from Trout Bog Lake, Wisconsin, USA - TBH18005 | ecosystem: Environmental > Aquatic > Freshwater > Lake > Hypolimnion/Profundal zone | place: USA: Wisconsin...
AGCCACCCACGGCAGCGACTTCGTGCGCGGCAAAGGCGCGGTCAACATCCTGGGCGAACGGCGCTACCAGGGCGAACTCAACGCTTCCATCGAAGAACTCTCCGCCTACGGCCCGCTGTTGCAAAAACCGATCGTCCCCGCGCCGCCCAGCGGCGGTTTGGTGGTCAACTGGTCCGGCGACGGCACCACCGGCGCGCATTCCGGCGCATTCACCGCCCATTTCCGTAAACTGCGCATGCTCGGAACCCCGGAGGTTCCCGCCACGCTCCCCATCGACGCCGACCTGGAGGGAACCTACGCTCCCGGCGGTCTCTCTTTAAGCAAGTGCGTGCTCGCCAACGACGAAACCCGCCTGGAAGGGCGGCTCGCGGCGGACGACAAGACCCTCAAACTCGAAGGGCTCAAGCTGACCCAAAAGAAAGTTCCGTGGCTGGAAGGCGACGCGACCTTGCCCTTCAACCTCTTCCAATGGTGGGTGAACCCCAGCCTCGACGCCCTCGCCCCGGACGCCCCTTTTGTGGCGCAACTGACCGCCAAAGGCGTCCAACTCGAAGAAGTCGCCCACCTCACCGGTCGTTCCATCCCCATTCGCGGGCTGCTCACCGGCACGTTGAAAACCGAGAGCACCTTGCGCAACCTCCGGATGACCGGCACCGTCAAGCTCACCAAAGGGCAACTTCCCGCCACCGAATGGCTCCCCGCGCTGGACAAACTGGAGGCCGAAGCCGAGATCGACGGCAACGTCCTGCGGTTCACGAAATTTTCCGCCAGCCATCCCTGGGGCGCTTTCTCAGCCGCTGGCTCCGTGGATTTCTCGAAGTTTGACGCCCCCGCCTTCGACCTGCTTCTGCACGGCGAAAAGGTCCACTTCAACGCCGGGCCGGGTTGGGAAGGCACCGCCAACCTCGACCTGACGATCACCGGCGTGCGCGAAGCGGCCAGCGTCACCGGAGCCGCCGAAGTCGCCACGCTGGAAACCAGCCCACGGCCCGATTTCGGTGCGCTCATAACCAGCGGCAATCCCGAAACGATTCGTGTGCCCGCACCCGTCATCACCCTCAAGCCGCCGTTCGACCGCTGGAACTATCGCGTCGGCGTCACCACGCCTGAACCGATAAAAATCAAAGACGGCACGGTGACGGCTGATCTCCGTTTTGCAGGCACAGGCTCGCCCCTCGCCGCCACGGGAAGCGTCACCTTCGCCGGACTCCCCGCAGGGACTTCCTACGCCATCGGAAAACTGGAGAGCGGCACTTGGTATCTCGGCGACGATTCCTATGTTGTGGCGCACCTTACCGGGAAATTTCTCGGCGAAACCTCGATCCAGAAATTCGAGGGCTATTTCTTCGGGCCGCCCGACCAACTCACCTCGACCTTCTCCGGCCAACGGCCCGAGGATGCGGAGTTGATCCGCATCGCGTTCAGCCCTGGCGCAAAGCCGCTTTCCTCGGACATCGCAACGCTCTCCATCGACCTCGGACCGCTGGTTTACAACCCGCAACTCGCCGCTGAGATCGCCGCAAAACAAGCAGCACAGCCTTCTCCGCCACCCCCGCCACCAATGCACATGCCATGAACCTGGACACCAGCCGATCCCCTGAACCGCCCGACGAAATTCCGCCCGGCCAACAGGAAGATCGCGCGCGGTCCGGCGTCTTTCTGGGAAGCTTCCTGGGCATCCGATTTTACCTCGACTACTCCTGGTTTTTCATCGTCGCACTGGTCATCTATACCCTCTCCACCTTCTTCTTTCCCCACGAACTGAGCGGGCGCGACCCGGCGGTTTACATCGCGATGGGCAGCGTCGCCGCCCTGCTCTTTTTTCTCTCCATCCTGCTGCACGAACTCGGCCACAGCGTAGTGAGCCAGCGTTGCGGCATCCCGGTTCCCAGCATTACCCTGCTTTTCATCGGCGGCCTGGCCGAAATCTCGCGCGAACCGGACGATCCCAAAACCGAACTCAAAATTGCTGTCGCCGGTCCCGCCGTGTCGCTCGTTCTGGTCGCCCTCTATTACGGCCTCGCCTGGGTCTGCAATGCGGCGAGCTTTCCCGAGGGACACGCCGTTTTCCAATGGCTCGCGGCGGTGAATCTCCTGCTGGTGCTTTTCAACGCCATCCCCGGTTATCCGCTCGACGGCGGCCGCATCCTGCGGGCACTCATTTGGATGCACAGTGGAGGGTTCCGCCGGGCCACCTTCGTCACCTCGCGCATCGGCGTGGGCTTTAGCTGGTTTCTCATCGCGTTGGGCGTCATGGCTGTATTGGGTGGGGAATGGGGCCAGGGGCTGATCTTCCTGATCATCGGCGTCTTCCTGAAAAGCGCGGCGGAAAGCGGTTACGCGCAAGCCCTCTCCAAGGAGATTCTTGATGGCATCCGGGTGAGCGACTTGATGACGCACGACCCCGTCTGCGTTCCCGCGCGAACGCCGCTCAACCTCGCCGTGGACAACTTCTTTCTCACCAACCACCACGTCGCCTTTCCGGTCATCGACGACGACCGGCGCTTCCGGGGATTGTTGCGGCTGGATTCCCTGAAAAATGTTCCGCGCGAAAAATGGCCCTACACCCTCGCAGGCGAAGTGGCCGACGCCCACAACTCGCACCTCGGCATCCCCGCCGAAACCAGCGCCTCCAACGCCCTGCGCATGCTGCTCGTTGCGGGCCAGGGCCATCTCGGAGTCATCGACGAAGCCGAACGGCTCATCGGCATCATCACCCGCCACGATTTGCTGCACTTCATCCAGATTCACACGGAACTGGAAGCGTGACGAGGAGTGTCTTCTCATTGGAGACAGGATGAACAGAAAGGATTTTGTGTCCTGATAATTCGTGGGGTTTTGCCGGGGCGGAGCGGCACAATTTTTTAGACAGGATTAACAGGATTGACATGATTTTCAGGATTACGCTGTAGGGAAGAAGCAAACGTCATCCGAGAACGGACGTTTTCCGTCAGAATTTCGGGACAAAATCGTTCAAATGCGAAGCGGCTCGCGCAGTCTTTCAGCGTAATCCTGTCAATCCTGAAAATCCTGTTAATCCTGTCTAAAAATTGTGAAGCCCCGCCGCGCCGAAATGCCATCGCCATGTCTAATAGATTCAAGATTCTTTCCTGTCCATCCTGTCATTCTTCCCACCCGCCAACCGCTCCACCACGTAAAACGTCACCGGGATTAGAAAGATCGCAATGAGGCTCGCCGCGAGCATCCCGCCGATGACGCACGTCCCGATGATCTGCCGCGAGACCCCGCCGGAACCGCTCGCCGTCCACAGCGGCACACACCCGAGGATGAACGCGAAGGAGGTCATCAAAATCGGGCGCAATCGCACGCGCGCGGCGTCCAAGGCTGCGTTCACCAGCGGCTCGCCCTGCTCGTAGTTGTGCTTGGCGTATTCGACGATGAGAATGGCGTTCTTCGCGGAAAGCCCGATCAACATCACCAGCCCGACCTGCGCATACACGTCGTTCTCCAACTGCCGCGCAAACAGCGCCGCCAGTGCGCCCGCCACGGCGATGGGCACACCCAGTAACACACTAAACGGCAACGACCAACTCTCATACAGCGCCGCTAGAATCAAAAACACAAAGACTAGCGAAATGGCAAAGATGACCGCCGGGGGCACGCCCTTGGCCGCCTTCTGTTCCTGGAACGACATGCCAATGTAGTCAAACCCCATCTCCTTGGGCATCGTCTGCGCGAAGGTTTCCTCCAGCGCTTTCATTGCCTGCGAAGAACTGTAACCGGGAGCGGCGGAACCGTTGATCTGCGCGAACCGGTAGAGATTGTAGCGCGTGGTAAACTCCGGCCCTTCATACGGTTCGACCTTCGTGAGCGACCCGAGCGGCACCATCTGGTTGGTGGCATTGCGGACGTAGAAGAGATCGAGCGCCTTGGCGTCCGTGCGGTATTCCCCCTCGGCCTGAACGTAGACCTGCCACTGCCGCCCGAAACGATTGAAGTAGTTCACAAAAAAGCCGCCCATGTATGTTTGCAACGTCTGGTAGACCTGCGCGAGATCGGCCCCCTGTTTGAGCGCCTTGTCATGGTCCACCCGCGCGAAGACCTGCGGGACGGCGGGCAGAATCGTCGTGTTCAACCCCGTAATCTCGGGCCGCTTGCGGGCCGCCTCCATGAACTTCGTCACGTTCTCCGCGAGAAACCCGACCTCTTTCCCCGCGCGATCCTCCAACGCAAACGTGAAGCCGCCCGTCGTGCCCACGCCCGGAATGGCGGGCGGCGGGAACGTGAACGCCACGCCGTCGGGAATTTTGGCCAGTTCGCGCCCCAGCCGCATTCGGATTGCGTCAAACTGCTCCTCCGGCTTCGTGCGTTTGCTCCATGGCTCCAGCGTCACGAAAAAAAAGCCGTTGAAGGTGGCCTGCACGCCGCTCAACAAATTAAACCCGACCACAGTAGTATAGTATCGAACGCCCGGCGTGGCGCGCAGCACCGCCTCCACCTTGTGGCAAGCCTCCTCGGTGCGCTGCAACGAGGCGGCGTTGGGCAGTTGAATCGCGGCGTAAAGGAATCCTTGATCCTCTTCCGGCAAAAAACTCGTGGGAATTTCCCGCGCAAACAGCCACGCCGCCCCCACGAACAGCCCCAGAAAGAGCAAACTGAACACGCTCTTGTGAATCGCCACGCGGCTGATGTGAATAAACGTGTTTGTGCCCGCCTCAAAGGTCCGGTTGAACCGTCGGAAAAACCACCCGAGCGGCCCGCGCGCTGGCTTTCGAGGGCGCAACAACAACGCCGAAAGCGCCGGGCTCAACGAGAGGGCGTTGAACGCGGAGATCGCCACCGAAATGGCAATCGTGAGCGCGAATTGCTGGTAGAGCCGCCCGGTGATACCTGGAATAAACGCCGTAGGCACAAACACCGCCGAGAGCACCAGCGTGGTACCGATGATCGGCCCCGATACCAGTTCCATAGTCTTGAGCGTGGCCTCACGCGGGGCGAGTCCATGTTCGATCTGTCGCTCCACCGCCTCCACCACTACGATGGCGTCGTCCACGACCAGCCCTACGGCCAGCACCATTCCGAACATCGCCAGGGTGTTGATCGAAAACCCGAAGATCGGAAACAAAACGAACGTGCCAACGAGCGACACCGGCACAGCGCACAGCGGGATCAACGTCGCCCGCCAGCCTTGCAAAAAGACGAACACGACGAGCACCACGAGGACCAGCGCCTCAACTAACGTGTTGACGATCTCGCGCATCCCCTCCTGCACCGCGAGCGTGGTGTCCAGGGACATGGTGTATTGCATATCGGGCGGAAACCGTTGCGCCATCTCGGCCATTTTCGCTTTCACCCCGGCGGCGGCGTCGAGCGCGTTGGTGCCAGGGAGTTGATAAAACGCGAGAATGGCCGACGGCTCGCCATTGAACTTGCCCTTGAGGTTGTACGTCTGCGCGCCGAGATCGATGCGCCCCACGTCCTTGACCCGCACAAGCGCCCCGTCGGGATTGGCCCGCAATACGATGTTGCCGAACTCTTCCGCCGTGAGCAGCCGCCCCTGCGTGCGGACGGTGTAGGTGAAGTCCTGGCCTGCGGGCACCGGCTCCGCACCGACCTGTCCGCCGGGATTCGCGGCGTTCTGCGCCCGGATCGCCGCAATAATCTCCGGGACGGTGATCCCGAGTTTGGCGAGTTGATCCGGCTTCACCCAAAGCCGCATCGCATACTGCCCCGCGCCAAAGATATTGATGTTCGAGATGCCCGTCACGCGCACCAGCGGGTCGATCAAGTTGATGTTGGCGTAGTTGGCCAGAAACACATTGTCATAAGTCCCCTTCGGCGAATAGAGCGCCACGAGCAGGAGCGGCGCGGCGGGAGATTTCTGGATCGTCACGCCGTAGCTGTTCACCTCGGCGGGCAACTGCGAAGCCGCTTGCTGCACGCGCAACTGCGAGAGCACCTGGTCGGTATTCGGATCGGTCGCCACGTCAAACGTCACGCGCAACGTCATCTGGCCGTTGTTCGGATTGGTGGAAATCATGTAGTCCATGTTGTCCACGCCGCTCATCTGCTGTTCGATGGGCGCGGCCACCGCCTGCTCGACCGTCACCGCGTCCGCGCCGATGTAAGTCGCCCGCACCTGAACCTCCGGCGGCACGATTTTTGGAAATTGCGCGATGGGCAAATAGAGCGCCGAGATTGCGCCGACGATCACCATCAAAAGGGCGATCACCATTGCAACAATCGGCCGGTCGATAAAGAAGCGGTACATATTATTCCCACTCCTTCGGTTCCACCGCCTCCCCTTCCCTCACCTTCTGCAACCCCTCCACCACCACTGTTTCCCCGGCGAGGACCCCTTGGTTGATCACCCGCCACGACTGCATGCGCTCCCCCAGTTCCACCGGGCGGATCGTCGCTTTGTGATCGCCAGCCACCACCACGACGCGATAACTCCCCTGCACTTCTGAAACCGCCCGCTCCGGCACGAGAAGAGCGCCCTTGCGGACGTCCGTCTGAACCCGCACGCGGCAAAACAGCCCCGGCCTCAAGAGGCTCTCGGGATTTGCGAACAATCCCGCAACCCGCATCGCCCCGGTCGTCACATCCACCTGCCGGTCGGCAAAAGAGAACCGCCCCTTCTTCGGATAAACCGAACCGTCCGCCAGAATGATTTCCAGTTCCAAGTCTTGCTGCAAATCTGGGCGGGGATCGGCCTTCGCGAGTCTGCGGGCGAAGGCGATGTAATCCTGCTCGGTGATGGTGAAATACGCCTTGATCGGATCAACCACCGAAACGGTCGTCAACGGTCCGGTTTGCGCCGAATTTGGCCCCACCAGGTCGCCGATCTGGCCGTTGGCGATCCCGGCGATGCCATCCACCGGCGAAACGATCTGCGCAAACTCCACGTTAAGCCGGGCCGTTTCCACCGCCGCCCGCAGTGCGAGCACATCCGCTTTGGACGTGCCGTAATTCGCCACACTGGTATCCCGTTCCTGAACGCTCGTGACCTTCCCGGCGAATAATTCGTATGCCCTCTTGAGATTCAACGCCGCCAGTTTCTCCGACGCGTCCGCCCTTGCCAAATCCCCCTGCGCCTGATGCAGCGCCGCCTCCAGCGGACGTGGGTCGATCTGAAACAGCAAATCCCCCGCCTTCACCAGCGAGCCTTCCTTGTAGTTTTGCGAAACCAAATACCCAGAGACCCGCGCTCGCACCTGGGTATTCACCGAACCGTCGAGATTGCCGATCCACTCGCGGTAAACCGGCACGTCCCGGGTCGCGACCTTCGTCACCAGCACCTCCGGGGGTTCACGCGACGTTTGCACCTGCGGTTTCCTGCACGCCGGAAGCCCCGCAAGCAGCAGGGGAAAAAATAGCCTCACGCAAAGGCGCAAAGCCGCAAAGGGGCGCAGAAGCATACATCAAGTATCGCAACCCAAGAGAACCGCGCCCTAGGCAGAGTTTGCCTCACAGAAGGATCAAATTTGGAAGCCAGGAAACCAGGAACAGAGGATGAACTTCGGCGAAATCTGTTCTTCTTCCTGGTTCCCTGGCTTCCAAATAAATCTCTTTTCAGGAAAACCGCACGAAATCCCGCAAAAACTGCACCCAAACGAAGAGCAATCCCCGCCAGGAATACCGCACCGTCCCCGCCTCCACCGGCAATAAAAGCCCCACCGCGATATTGTGGGCGATTTGATGTTCCATGTCCTGCTGCATGAAAATCTGCAAATCCTCAGGGTCCGACAAGGCGAGACCCTCCGCCAATACGCCCCCCTTTGCCAAAAACTCCCGGTGGCTGGCCACCATCTCCAATACGCTGTGATCGCCCCGCAGCCGATTCGTCCGAAATTGCGGCGCAAATTTCATCGAATACGAAAACGGATAGTTCCAGGTCGTCCAGGAGGTCCCGTCCTTGCCCCGCGAAGAAAAGCTCAGGTAATAAAACGCCACATCCCCTTGGTTCACCAGGCAGATGGCGGCCTGCAAACATTCGTCGCTCTTGTAAAAGAGCCGGAAAAACTGCCGGTGGTCCTCCCAGTCCCAACCTGCGTCGTCGATCTGCTCAAACCCCTCCTCCTCCATTTCCTCTGTCAGCGCAGCCAGATCGGGGAAAAGGTCGCCCGAAGGCGGATACTGATGGCGCAAAGCCTTCACCATGGGAAGCCGGGCCTTGCGCACACGCGTCAAAATCTCCAGCCAGGGCAATAAGAGCCAACTCGCAGCAAAGAGAACCCCCGTCTCCCACTGGCCCGTGGCAAAATACCCGACCAAAAACGAGGCGCCCAAAATACAAAACGATCCGAGCTTGAACAACACCGGGTGGGCAAAGCTCCGCAATCCCAAGCTTAAGAGAATGGCGGCAAGAATGAAAAGAAAGTCGGTCATCGAAGGTTCCTGCACCAGTGAAAGGTCAGAACCCGGGAAAATCCAGCAGAACTTATGGGATATCCCGCTAAAATGCACAATTTGTGGCTCCAAGAGCCTCAAAAGCCGTTTTCTATCGGAAAGAAAACCATTGTAATTCCCAAGGCCGCTCCTCTACGATCCGCATCCAAAATGAAACAAAACCTCGTCCTGGCAACAGCGGTTCATTTATCTGCCAGCCAACTTAAGCCCTTTGTGGTCTCGTTCCAGATGCACCAGAAGGATGCTGATCTTGTTTTTTTTACGAGCCAGTTGACGGCAGACACCCGGAAATTCCTCTCTGAAAACGCAACAGAGTTGGTCGATTTCAGCTATTTCAGCATTCGGAGGAGGCATTTTGAATGTTTGCTTTGGCCCTTGTGCAAACCTCTGTTTCCTCTTTTGAAAAGCGAAGCTGCGCGCCGGACGCTTGCGCGAGGCGTCTACAACATGGTTTTCCTTCGCTTTCTGCTCTACCTCAATTACATCGAGAGCCTTGCGGAAAAACCGCGCTGGATCTTTTTGACCGACTGCCGGGATGCGATCTTCCAAGGCGATCTTTTTGCACGGATGGAAACCCCCGGGCTGTATTGTTTTGCCGAGGGCAAAGGCAACACCATCGCAACCTCTCCCGGAAACCGGAGCATGTTCAAACACTGTTTTAAGAAGCATGTGCTCGATGAACTCGGCCACTTCGAACCCCTCTGTTCCGGGACGATCGTGGGAGACTACGAGAGCATTCGCGCCCTTCTCCAGACCATGGTGGATCAAACGATGTTGATTGAGCACATGAAAATGGTGTCGGGAGATGACCAAGGCTTGTATAATTACGTCATCCGAAAAGGGCTGACCCCCAATATCAAGATCATAGACAATGACAGCGGCCCCATTTTTACCATGGGCTGTATGCGCCCTGAGCAAATCCAGGAGACGCCGGAGCATTTGATCTTGCAGAAGGACGGGAGACCTTACGCATTCCTCCACCAGCAGGATCGCTTCCCGCAAATCGTGGAAAATCATCCTGTTTACAAAAAGGTTCGCAACGGCTGACCACGCTTCCGGCTCCCCAGGGCAAACGCATCTAAATTTCAAGGTCTCGTTTCCTGACCTCTGTGTAAATCTGTGAATAAACTCCCTTCTCCACTCTGTGAAAAACCCAAAGAACAAGCCCTCCATCCCCGCTTCCTGATCCCGGTGAGAGTCCGCCGATTTGATCCGCAGAAATAAAGAATCCACAGATTTCACAGATTTACACAGATTTTTCCGAAAAACCCTATCGGAAGGGTTCACTCTTAGCTCACTGATTTTTAGATGCGTTTGCCCTGTCCGGCTCCCGAAGGGAGGTGTTTTGCCGGGACGGCTCCGCAGGGCACCGGCAGAAATGAACAATTTGTGGGCCGGACTCGGCAAAACTGGGTCTTGCGAACCCGCCGGGTTCCAGCCAAGCTGAGTGACTCATGACTGACGATGCGCTCAGACAGGACCTAGAAAAACGAGGGATATTCATCGCCTCGTTTGAAGATTTGTACAACTGGGGCCGGAAAAACTCCCTCTGGCCGCTCCAGTTCGGCCTGGCCTGCTGCGCCATCGAGATGATCGCCACCGCCGCCGCCCGGTTTGACATGGCCCGGTTTGGCGCGGAAGTCTTTCGCCCCTCGCCCCGACAAGCCGATTTGATGATCATCGCCGGCACGGTGACTAAGAAGATGGCTCCCTTGGTGGTGCGCCTCTACAACCAGATGCCGGAGCCGAAGTACGTGATCGCCATGGGCGCTTGCGCGATTTCCGGCGGCCCCTTCAAGGAAGGCTATAATGTTCTCAAAGGAATCGACCGGTATATCCCCGTCGATGTTTACATTCCCGGTTGCCCGCCGCGCCCGGAAGCCCTGCTCCAAGGACTCATCACCTTGCAGGAAAAAATCGAAACACAGCGCCTTTTCGGGAAAAACCTTCCCCGTCATGCCGATCCGGATGCTCCCGCTGAGTATCCCGTGCCCGCTTACGGCCCGCACGATTTGATTCCCCCGGCCAACCCGGACGTTTTCTGTCCCCAACGCCCCCTCGTTCCCGCCGAATGATCGCTTTGACTCCTGAAACCGTGCTTGTCCGGGTCCACGCGGCGCTTCCCGAAGCCCGCGTCGAACTCCTCAACAACCCGAGCCCTTCGGGGCAACACTCGCTTGTGGTGCATCGCGATGATGCGCTCAAGGTGGCGGAGTTCCTCAAAAACGACCCGGAACTGCTCCTCGATTTTGCCTCCAACGTCAGCGGCGTCGATTACGCCGACCACCTGGAAGCCGTCTACCACCTTTTCTCCATCGCAAAAAAGCAGGGGCCGATCACCCTGCGGATGCGCACAGGCGACCGAGACCACGATGTTGCCGTACCCTCGCTTACACGTGTTTGGAAAAGCGCCGATTTCCAGGAACGCGAAGCCTTCGATCTTTTCGGCATCCGTTTTGAAGGACACCCGGACCTGCGCCGATTGCTCATGTGGGATGAATTCGTCGATCATCCCCTGCGGAAAGATTACGTCGCACCCGACGATTACCAATACGAGCCGACCCCGCACGGCGAGATTGTCCCAAAAGCTGCCGCAGCCCAAGCATGAGTTTTTCACCGCATACTGTTTCGTTAAGTGCAGCCAACGGAGCCGGGGCGAGCACCCTGGACGTTTCGCTCGGGCCGCAACACCCTTCCACCCACGGCGTTTTCCGCATGAACGTCCGGATGGACGGCGAGACCATCGTGAAGTTGCAGCCGGTCTTCGGCTACCTGCACCGCAATCACGAGAAACTCGCGGAGAAGAATAGCTGGCTCGGCTCCATGCCTTACACGGATCGGCTCGATTACATCTGCCCCATCACCAACAACTGGGCCTACGCCGTGGCGGTGGAAAAACTTGCGGGTATCGAAGTCCCCGAGCGCGCAGAATACATCCGCGTGATCGTCGGCGAACTGACCCGCATTCAAAACCACACCGCGTTCCTGGGATTCATCCTCGGCGACATGGGTGGGTGGGGTTCGGCGCTGATGTATGCGTTCCGCGAGCGCGAAAAAATCCTCGATCTCTTTGAATGGCTCACCGGCGCGCGCATGATGGTCAACTACATGCGCTTTGGTGGCGTCCGCTGCGATCTCCCCGTGGGCTGGCTGGAAAAAGCGCGCGCTTACGTCGAGACCTATCCAGCGTTCCTTGACGAGATGGAGCAACTGCTCGTCGGCAACGAAATCCTCCTTTCCCGGCTCCAGGGCGTCGCTGTCCTCAGCGGCGAACGCGCCATCAACGGCGGCCTCTCCGGCCCGGTGCTGCGCGCGAGCGGCGTGGATTACGACATCCGCAAAGTGGACGGTTACGGCGTTTATCCCCGCCTCAACTTCCGCATCCCGCGCGGAACGGTCGGCGACTGCTTTGACCGCTTCATGATGCGCATCCTGGAAATCCGCGAGTCGATCAAGATTCTCCAGCAAGCCTTCGCGCAAATCCCCGAAGGCCCCATCGTGAATCCCGCCGTCAAACAGCGCGGCTTCAAGCCCCCGGCGGGCGAAGCCTACGGGCGCATCGAAGGCCCCAAGGGCGAACTCGGCTTCCACCTCATCAGCGAAGGCGGCGAAAAGCCGTATCGTTATCACGTCCGGCCCCCGAGCCTCATCAACCTCACCCTGCTCGAAGAAATGTGCCTGGGCGCGAAGATCGCCGACGTCATGGTGATCCTCGGCTCCATCGACATCGTTCTGGGCGAAGTAGACCGTTAACCCATCCACGCTTTGAAAATGACTCACGCAAAGCCGCAAAGTCGCAAAGGCAGAGAAATCCTTGCCTTTCTTCGCGTCTTTGCGGCTTTGCGTGAGACCCTTTACGAGGATAAATGGGTAAAATCCGAAGCGCCAACGGCGCGGCCGCATACCAGCCTGGGGCAATGCCCCAGGTATCGGAAAAAGAACGAGATTAGGGCTGAAGGCCCGTCGCATAATACGCGGATTTTTAGAACGATGCGACGGGCCTTCAGCCCTTGGCGCTTCTTCACCATAAGTCCTGGGGCGTTGCCCCAGGCTGGTATGCTTGCGGGCCTTTGGCCCTTTTCCCGATACTGTCCTTCTGCCAATCCTTTTTTTATCGAATGAATTTACCCGGCTCAGGCATTATCAAAGGCATGGCGGTGACAGCTCTCAACTTCGTTGGGAGCTACTTCGACCGCGCCCATGCCAAACGCCTCACCACCGAACAATATCCCGAGCAACGGCCCACGCTCGTCGAGACCTCCCGCAGCTTTCCGTTCCTGGTTTTTGACGGCGATCCCGAGACGGGCATCCGCTGCGTGGCGTGCAAGATTTGCGAAAAAGAATGTCCGCCGCAGTGCATCTACATCGTCAAAGACAAAGACGCCAATGGCAAACCGATCCTGCGGCCCAAGGTGTTCGACATTGATATTTCCGTCTGCATGGGGTGCCAGATTTGCGTCGAAGTCTGCCCCTTCGAGTCGATCCGCATGGATAACATCTATGAGGTGAGTTCCTACAACCGGTTCGCGCCACTGGTGCTCCATAAGGAGCAACTCTTGAAGTCGAACGCATACTACAACCAGATTCACCCGACCGAAGCCGCGGAGACGGACGCCCGGATCGAAGCGGCCCGCATCAAGAAAGCAGCCGCAGCC
>Ga0316220_1003504_pt1 | contig 13017 bp, 21 predicted proteins | sample TBH18005metaG_FD_203632 | JGI IMG/M metagenome (GOLD analysis project Ga0316220, IMG submission 203632) | Freshwater microbial communities from Trout Bog Lake, Wisconsin, USA - TBH18005 | ecosystem: Environmental > Aquatic > Freshwater > Lake > Hypolimnion/Profundal zone | place: USA: Wisconsin...
CCTCCGCAGCGTCGCCATCGGCGCCAAGTAGCGGTACACTGTCTCCATCGGGGCGTGGCGCAGCCTGGTAGCGCATCTGCTTTGGGAGCAGAGGGTCGGAGGTTCGAATCCTCTCGCCCCGACCAAGAAAACAGGACACTTATGGGCTCTATGGATCACTCCATGGAGCCCGTTTTCTACGGCTCCTCTACTCTGGTGACTCTTTCAGGGCTCCACTCTCGTCCTCCCTTTTCTATCTCTGATGTAGAAATAGAAAAGGAACGTCCCAAACGTCCCAAACGTCCGAATAGCAGCATTGGCGCGGGTTTCTAGTGGGACGTTCGATTTTTGCCAATGTCCCAAACGTCCCAAGGTTCGTGTGCGAGGTCTGCGCACAAGCCGGGGTAGACGTGGCGGCCTAGACGCCCATGGTTCCTCGGTTTTAGGCTTCGTACTGTGTACGAAGATGGGTCAGGCATGAGGCATCAGGCGAGCCCAAACCCTGCCACTTGACATGCCGGCTCACTTCTTCAGCCGCAACGATCGCCTAAACATCCTGTCCCGAACTTCCATCTCCAGGGGGTCAACCGCCTTGCATGTTTGCAGCCATGTCAGGACGTTGGCCAGGATGAACCGGGGCCTCTTCCAACCTGGGACTGTGGGCATGCCGGCGCGGATCCAGGCGTGGACTGTCTGCGTCCCCACGTGGATGTCGTGGGTTCGCAGTTCCAGAATGAGCTTCTGTTGTGTGAGGATCACGGCCGTTGTCACTTTGTCTCGGTGGCGCTTTCCTTCTGCTCTTCGATCCAGACATCCAGATCCCGGAGGTCGTATCGGATGGTTCGATCCAGCGGCGTGACCTTCGGCCCCCTGCCCTTGCCCTGGTAACGCCAATTCTCCAAGGTTCGGATAGAGAGGCCCAGGTACTCGGCTGCTTCGGCTGTCTTGAGAAGTCGTTTCATGTTTACTTGGAATCAAAGACGATCTGATCATTCACAGGGTGATAGATCGCGCTTCCATAGGGAATGAACATGGTGCCTCCAGTGGCCCCTGTAGTCCGAGCCTGCACCCAGACAAAAATATAAATATTCAGCGTTTTAGGGTTGTAGCCATCGGCCATCAGCGTATCCACCACGGCCTTGGCTACAAGTTTCCCTGCCATCTCCGCAACATAACCCGGCACCGGCTTTGGGAATTCAACCTTTACGCTGATCTCTTTGGACTCATCCACCTTCTCAAAAGTGAGTGATGCAGATTTGCTGACCCCTGAAACCAGGGCTAGAACTTTCCCAGGGAAGGCTGTCTGCTTGACCAGCTCGGCTTCTGTTTTCGCCTTGGGTCCTCCGCAGGAGATCAGGAGCGCCGCGACCATAGAGATCCCGATCAGCATTTTATTCACACAGCCTCCTTGGTGCTTTCCTGCCGATCTTCTACCACCGAAAGCACGCCCCACCTAGCAATTCTGGAGATGTGAATCGGGATGTTTATCCGGCCTCCCGCGTCATAACCGCAGCTTCCAGGGTTCGGGGCAGGGCTGCTCATCTAGGTCCGGCTCCCTGTCGTCCTTCTTGGCGTCCAGCCACTGCAGGAAGCCTCGGCCAGGCATGGAACCTTCGGCGTGCGCATAGACCAGGGAGTCGCCCTTGTCCGGGCTGCGGCCGATGCGAGCGATGATGTCTTCCTTCGCCTCTACCAGGATCCCCCGCGTGGTGGGCTTCCAGGTAGCTGCGCAGAGGTCCGCCCGCAGCTCAGGATCAGGAGGCAGCGCCAGGTCCTGGCCACTGGCGGGGTCCAGGTCTTCCCTGAGCTTCCACCAGTTCTGAGCCCGGAGATTGTAGAACCCCATCATCCCGGACTTGTCCTTCTCTTCGGACTTGGCCGCGCCGTTCACAGCCACCACATCCAGGTCCTCGCAATCCTTCAGGCAGTCGTAAACCGAGCCCCCCACGCCGATGATGTCCACCTTGACCCGGGCCCCGCGCTGGTGATGCTCGAGCACAAGGGCAGCTACCGCAGGGCCGTCCGGAGTGGCCTTCCCGGGATAGGTCCAGGCGCGGCCGAACCAGGCGCCATGTCGCGGGGTGATGACCGTCTTGTCCTTGCCGCCCCGGGCCACGTCGACGCCAAGCGCAGACATGGCCTGGCCGACGTACCCGTCCTCCTTCCATCGGTCCTGAGCCGCCTTCACCCATTCCGTGGGAAGCACCTGATAGGTTGCATCCTCCGCCCCGGCCTTGAAGTCGCCATAAAGCATCTTCGAGCGCAGCGGCTCGGGTAGAGCCTGGAGGGTCGCCAGGTAGTCGGTCCCCAGTAGGGCCGGGTTGTCCTGGACTCGCGCCGGGATGAAGGTTCGGGACCGCGGGGCCACCAGCTCGCCGTCGATCAGAACCGGATCGCCGTTGGGCATCTCCTGATCCCGGCCGGCGACGGTCGTGAACCAGCGCAGCTCCCCCGGCTGGGCCGGGTTGGGGTGGTTCTCGTCCAGCCAGGGCCCCCAGAACTGGATCACCCAGGCGCCGTCCTGGGAGGTGGGAGGGTTGCCCGTGCAGATCACCCTGCAGCGCTGCCCCTTGCGGGTGGAGCGGTTCCAGCCGGTGACAAACCGGAACTGTGCCTCGCTGAATTCGGTGATCTCATCGAACCCGTAGAGGTCGTGCGGCTGCCCTTGAAAGTTGGACACATCCTTGTCGTACTGCAGCGAGGCGAATTCGATCTGGCGGCCGTCCTTGAACTTCCAACGGTGCAGGGATTCGTTGTAGCCGGTCTCAGGCGCGTACATCTCCCGGGCCCGGGTTTCGATGCCTCGCAGGTTCGGGAACACACGCCGGAAGATGATGCTCTGGAAGTGCTGTCGCCTGGCTACTCCCAGGAGGAGGTCGGTCTTGCCGCCACCAGCGGCGCCCCCATAGAGCAGGATGTCGGCTTCGGACCCGAAGGCCTCTGTCTGCGGCCCTGGGAATGGCTTCCAGCCCTTCTTGATTCGGTGGAGTTCCTCAAGGACCTGTTGCCGCTGATGGGCGGGGAGGTCGTTCAGCCGTTCCAATTTCGTCTGCAAGGTCCGCGATGAGTTCATTCATTTGGTCCTGTGTGAGGGCTTTCTTGGAGGGGTCGTCCAGGCCCCGGATCTTCCGGATCCCGTCCACTGCCTTTTCGATGGTTTCGGCCATGGTCTTGGCCTTCTTCTCCAGCAGTGGGTCTTTGACATCCAGCCGATCTGAAGCCTGCTGGATGACCCGGACCAGGCGCCGGTAAGCCGTGAGGCCGGTCTTCATGTCCTCCAGGTCTTCCTCGACAGCCTTTTCCTGGGCCTTCTTGGCTGCATCCGGCTTCATCCCCGGGAGCACGCCGGCCTGGGCATCAGCGACGATCTGGCGCTTGCTGGCCACGGCGCCCCGAACCCAGCGCCCCGCACGGACTCGGCTCTGGAGGGTGCTGGGCTTGGTGCCATGGGTGGCGGCGATGTCCCGCACGCTCAAGAGGGTTGTGCGGTACAAGCGCTCCACGGCATCCCAATCCACCTGGGGCTTGGGCTTGAGGGGTTCGACCTTCTTCATGGTTCGCCCTTCACGTGGCCAGGATCCAGATCTTGGAGAGCTAAGAAGAGCGAGGCACCAAACTGGGTTCCCAGGCATTCCTTTCGGACAGTCAGCGTCCCGTCAGGCTCGCAACGGGCTTGGAAGTAGTCAAAGGCGTTCTCATGGCCTTTTTCATGTCGAAGAGCGGGTCCGCGGGGTCCAGGGTCTTCTGCCTGGAATCCAGAGCGTCCTGCAAAGACTGGCGGTCCAGAGCCTTCTGCAGGCTGGCCCCGTCGCTCGGAGGGACGAAGCCCCGACTTCGGTCCTGCCCCGCCAGGTGGTAGCGCATGTCTTCGGTGTCCAGCTTCTGCAGCTCCCCGAAGCCCATCTTGGCGCGGTCCTCCTTGGCAGCGCCCAGGATTGCCTTATGGCATTCCTCCTTGTGGGCATCACAGGCGTCCTTATGCGCCTTGTGGGCGGCCTCCAGGCTCTTGAAGGCTTTCTTGACATCGTCCTTGGAGGCATCGTCCTTCAGCCCATGGACGCCAAAGGCGGCCTCCTTGTGGGCCTTGTGGGTGGCCTCCACGTCTTTCCAGGATTTGGTGACGGCTTCCTTATTCGTGGACAAAGGACTTCTCCTCGGTAAAGACCTCTCGAAGGGAGGCAAGGTTGGCAGGGGTCGGGTCAGTCAAGGCCTTCTGCACTGCGGCACAGAGGCGCTCGTAATAGTCCGCGAAGTTGTGGCAGACGGTGTGTCCACTGGCCTCGCATTGCTGGTAGCAGCACGAGGCGGTGTGGGCTGTGATGGTAGGCCATGGCATGGGATCAGACCTCGGTGCTGGAAATAACTTCACCGGTGAAAACGGACCGCCAATTGAGGCCATCGAAGATCAACTCGCGCCTGGCGGCCCAGTTGCACCCCTCCTCACCCTCGAACCGCCGATCATTCACAACCGGACGCTTGGGTCTGTTCTCGGCAGTGCCCAGGACACCCAGCAAAATCCAGCCATTGGCGCACAGGGCCCGGGCATCGCAGGCAGGAACGTCCTGGGTTCCGCCATCCTGACCGTTATAGAGTCGGCCATTCGCGCTCATCACCCGGAACTTCCCACCTGAAGGGGGGAGGACTCTGACGACAGGATCCCCCACCGGAACGGGGCGGGCGGGCACCGTGAAGTCCCGCTGCTTTGCGACCACGGCGGCGTGCCGGGTGGCCTCCGCAGCCTGAATATCGGCTTCCTTCCGCCACCCCTGCCTAATGAGCTCTTCCGCGTGCTGTGGGCGGACCTCAATAGGGCCACACATACCGCTCGCCACCTTGTAAGTCATCCCCGCGGCCAGGTAGGAGCCGGGCCTGGGAGGGATCAAGATGACCCCAGGGTTCGACTGCGTTCCAATCTGCATGATTCCTCCTCTACATCCTCAAGCTGGCACCTCTGCCATGGACACTCCAGGGAGCTATCTGTCAAAACTTTTCACGGTGTGTTCGGGCGCCCCTTCGCGATGATCCGCCGCACGGTCCGCTCGCAGATCCCATGCTGGCTGGCCAGCTCCTCATAAGACGCCCCGTCTCGCCAGCCCTCGATCACAGCGCCCTCCCGCTCGGACCGCTCGAAGGTCTTCACGGTCGGAAGGAACTGCCGCCGGCCGCCGTAGCGGGCGAGGATCGTAACGAGGTCTTCCCGTGACAGGAAGAGGGCTAGGGCCGCCAGGAAAGTGTCGCTCATTCCCTTGCCTCGCCTTGTTCTTGAGCCTCTGGGCCGGGCTTCTCGCGGCTCAGAAAGTAGAGGCTCCGGGCCTGGGCCTGGATGACATCGAGAAGCGTTAAGGCTTTGCGCTGGTACTCGGGGTCTGGGATCCTGAGGAGAAGGTCCAGTTTTTCAAGGTTGTCCCGAAGGCGCCTGACGCGGTTGTGGGAGATCAAGGTTGCTCCTTCTGAAAGAACGCCTGGACCCAGCGCAGGGCCTGTCCTGTCCGGATCTGCTTCTCGTCGAACTTCATGACCTGGAAGCCAGCGAGGGTCGCTAGGTTCTGCTTTTCAAAGTCCCGGTTCTGCCCCATGCCGGTGGAGTGGCCCATCTTGCCGCGGGCGAAGGTGCCACCCTGGACCTCGATTAGGAGCCTGTTGTCCGGCCAGGCAAAGTCCCAGCGGAACTGCCGGCCCGGGATCGCCCGGAATTCGCGCTTAAAGGCCGTGAACCCCGCAAGGGCCAGTTGAGCGTGCAGGGTGTCCTCTAGATGGCTCATGCCACACCTCCGGAACCGCGCTGCTCGGCCATGCGCCGGTTAACTGCGTCCGCCACGCTTTCGTCGGGCCGCTCATCCCGCAGGATCCACAGGCATTCCATCAGGCAGCCCGGAGGATGTGGCAGGGGGACGCCTGCGGCCGAGACGATGCAGGTGATGGGCTCCCACTGGACCCGAGGTGCGAGGCCCTGGGCCTTCCACTTCGCAAGGGTCCGCGTGGCAAGATCCATGCGCTCGATCGCAGACAGGGGGCGAGGAGGCTTCATGCGGCGCCTCTGCCAAATTCGCTGTCAAAGGCTTGGATGACATCCTCGACGACCGTCTTCCAATCACCCGGGTGTGGCTGTCGAAAAAGCCGCATGGACGGGTACCAAGGGGTATCGGAGCGGCCGAGCAGCCAGCGCCAGTCAAGCGGGATGGAGAGGAGGAGCCAACAGGGAATCCCCATGGCGCCGGCCAAATGGGCCAGGGATGTGTCCACCGTGATGACTAGGTCCATGGCCGTCAAAGCGAGTGCCGTGTCTGAGAATGTGCTCAGCATGGGCGCCAGGGGCGTCATGCCGGGGAACGGAACCGTGCTTCCCATGCCGTACTGGAAGGCGAACCAGTCAGCCTCGATCTGGCCCAGGCTGGCGAAGACCTCAAGGGCGATTGAGCGAAGGTTGTTGTTCGGGTGGTTTGGATGTCCGAACCAGGCGCAACCGATGCGCATGCGCTGCCCTGGGGTGCCAAGAAGGCGCCCCAGGTTGACAATATTGGGGACGAACTGTGGGACGTCCAAGTAAGGGATAGGCGCCGGAATGGACTGGAGATCTGTCCTGAAGATCCGGGGGAGGGAGCACACTGGGAAGTGCAGGTCGAAGCCTGGAGTGGGCACAGGACGGCCGTGGATGACCGGCCAGACTTCATCAACTCCTGGGCATGTCTCCAGAACGTCCGCCTGCGCCTGGTGGCAGGCCAAGAGCACCTGCCCCCCACGTGCCTTCACCATGGAAGCGTAGCGGATGAACTGAAACATGTCTCCGAAGCCCTGTTCGTAGTAGAGGAGGAGCGTCTTTCTATGGAATGTCTCTCCAGTCCACTCAAGATCAGGCGGCAGGAAGGAAGGTTTAATGAGCCAACCGGGTGATTTCCACCGTGACTCGTACAGATCCCAGCCTTCCGGCATGCGCCCTGCCTGAAGGGTCAAGAATGCGTGCTCAGTGTCTTGATCAACCACATCGAAAAGAGTCCGGCATCGCGCCTGCTGTGCCCTGGCGAGGGACGCACTGAGTTGGGTCTTTTTCATGGATGCTCCACGTCCTCGAAGAGCGGCACGCCCTTGGCGGCGTCCTTGGCCACCAGGGGCATGATTTCGTCCAGTGCTTTGGCCTCTGCCTCAGCACGGGGGAGTCCTGCCTGGTGTTCCAAAATCCCGGCGCGCTCCTCCCAGGCGTCGCGAAGTGCCACGAGGCGGCCTAGATCCTCTGGATTTGCGCCGCGGGTTTCCAGACGCCCCTGATGGACACGTAGGGCGATCATGAGATCGCCTTCCAGCCATCGGCAGCGACAGGCTGCAGCGGGGCGGTTTCCGCAGGCAAGATGATCACGCGGCGCTCGTGCTTGGTCTTCGACTTATCCCGGACCCCCAGCTCCACAATCCAGCCCACCGCCTCAAGCGATGGAGTGAGGCGCCTCAAGGCATGGACCAGCCCCTGAGGGGTCTGAGGCCAGGAGTCGTGATCACGAGAGCCTAGTGCCCGGCTGGTGTTCAATTCCCGCAACAGCTCCGCCGCGGGGGCCCGCCAGCCACTCCGGGCTTCGAGGATCTTGAGGAGGGATTCACCAATGGGGGAGGCCTCCAGGGCGCTCTGGACGGCGGTTTCCTGCATCTCATTCCAGGCGGCCTCGAACGTAGCCATTCCACCAGGGAGCTGCTCACCAACGGCAAGGGCAAGGCGGTAGAAGTCAGCCATGCGGGGCATGCGTGCAGGGCGGAGGTCATCCCAGCGGGCCAGGGCACCCGAGAGTGCAGCCAGGGCCGCCCCCAGGAGGCGGGGCCGGGCCTCTTCAAACCGAGCCCAGAAGACATTCTCCTCCAGCCGGTCTTCCTCGCTGATCTTCTGGAGCTGGACGATGACCGTCCGCTCCAGCAGGTCCGGGCGGCCAACTACGTCCACGATGGAATTCAGTATCACCGGGCGCCGGGCAGCGAAGATGCACTCCTCAGAATTCGTGTAGAGCTGCCTCGTGGCAAAGGCTGCACCCGTAGCCAAGCGGCAGAACCCGTCCGACAAGTCCATGCCGATGCGACTGAGATTGTCGAAGGATAGAACCCAGCTATTCCGCGCGGCGATCGCCAGGTCTTCGTCCTTCCGTGGTGCAGAGCGGAGGGCCCCGCCCCGGGGGTCCACCAGGCGCTGGATGACGCGGGTAGCCGTGCTTTTGGCGCTGCCCTGGCCTCCCCCAAGACTGAGGACGGGAGTAGGCCCGCGGTCCGTGTAGGCCCCTTCCAGCCACGCTGCAACGAGGGCCAGACCATGGTGGTCCGTGTGGAGGAACTGGCTCAAATCATTGAGGGACCCACCCGTCAGTGGGAGCGGAAGAGCCTCGGTCCCGTTTGGGCGCCGAAACCGAATCGGGGCTGCGGACCCAGGGATCACACGGAAGCCCTTCGCGGTGATCTCCACCACACGCCACTCGTCGTCCGCCAGGTCCAGGAAGATTCGGTCTCCCAGGTCTGCCACCCGCACATGGACAGCGCGGCGAAGCCCATCATGGATTGCCGCAGCCTCCAGGTTGTCGAGGGCGCCGTCAAGGTCCGCCTTGGAGAGTGCATCCCCCAGCTCGCGGTAGACCATGCCACTGAGCCAAAGGCGGCCCGCGGTGGTACGCAGCTCCACATGCTCAAGGTGGTCATCCTTCTTGAAGGAGGCGTATCCCTGCGGTGGTCCGTTCCCCACGGAATGCCAGAGCTCGCAACAACCGCGGGCAAGTTCCACGGCCTGACGTCGTGCCGATGGCTTGGGCTTGGCCTCCTCGCTGGGGACGCTGACCGTCTTCTTCTTACCGGTCACGGTCGCCCCCAGGCCCATTCGATGACGTCCCGCAGGCCCATGTGGACGTGGCCACTGTGCATGCACCGGAACGATGGCCAGGTGCCGGGGGTGTGGATCAGCACGGCAGAATCGTCGTCAACCCCGCCGGTGTGCTCACTCGCCCATGGGCAATGGGCCCGGCGCTTGGTGCCGTCTTTGAAGGTGCGAGGCTGTCCCACCTTCACTCCACGAACCTCGAGGATGAGGGCCAGATCCAGGCTCTTGAAGTCCACGGGCTTGCCGTCCACACGGTAGACCTGGAACCAACGCTCGCCTCGAACCCATTCGGCCTTGCGGTCTGCTTCCACAGCAGCCTGCCAAGGCTCACGAGGGACGACAAAGGGCGCCGGGGGCTCATTGATGGGGATGAAGAGCGCCTCCCCGGTGGTAGAGGCCCAGCGGATTGTCTCGGGTGTCGGACTTCCAGGCAGGAAAGCCAGCGCAGCGGGGTTGCGCAGCACCGGGATGTCGAAGCCCTGGCGGAATCGACTCAGGCCCAGGTGACCCAGTGCCCATTCCGTGAAGGACTCCCAGCGGTCCACCGGGATGGGCGTTTCCAGCGGGACCACGGCACGGAACTTCTCCCACTCTGGGGAGCTGGACCAAGTGGTCCAAAGCACGCTTTCAATTCCAGCCGACTGGAGGGCCTCCACCACCTGGTCCATGGTGACGGGGCTTTCGATCCGAACCTTCCGCGTCTTCGGGCGGCCGGTGGGCTCACCCGTGCGGGGGTCAGGGTAGAACTCTCCCGTCGGCTCCTGCTGTGAGTTGTCACAGTCGAGGATCAACAGGGACACGCCTGAGGCATTGTCCCGCCCCCTGGAGACACCCTCTGGATAGAAGGCGCCGGAGATGGCCGGCATGGAGCGCTTGGGGTCCCCTCCAGGGTTGCCAGGGCGTGGTTCAAAGCTGCGTTGGAGGCCAGTCTTGAGGTTGGACCACAGCCCGTTCCAGCGCTGGGGCTCGTTATCCCGGGCGTGGTCGAAGAAGGAGGCGCGAATCGGAATCACTGGAACTCCTCCAGGATCTCTTGCAGGAGGCGTGCAGCCGATTCAGGATCAGGACCCGGTTCGATAAGCTGGGCCATGGATCGACGTCCCTGGGCCTGAGCCAGTCCACCGGGCAGTATGAGTGCGAGGGTGGCGGCAGAGGGTGTCACTGGACCACCCCGTCCTGCTCGGCCATGATGGCGACGAGTTCCGCATCCCACTCGGCGTAGGCCTTTTTCATGGCGGCCACAAATAAGGCTGGTGTGACCTTCTTGACCCTTTGGGCCATCAGAACCCTGGTGGCACGGAAAACCATGTACCTGGCAGCACGGCGAACGTCTTCATCGTGGTCCTCAAAGGAATCGCCCTGGCTGCGGAAGACCTCACTCCAGAACCGGTCAATTTCGAAGAACGGGCAAACCTCAGGCTGGCCCTCGGTGGGCGTGTTCATGGTCGTTCCCATATCTCTCTCCCCTCACTTCTGTTTCGATTGGCGAGCTTCGACGGTCTTTTTTGACGTCTTGCGGGCCTCGGCCCATGCCTGCAAGTCCGCCAGACAGTAGGACCTGGTGCGTTTCGTCAAAGGAATGAAAGGAGGGCCGTCCGGCCCGGCATGGAGGTAATTGAGGCTCGCCTTGTTCCTCAATCCGAGGAACTGGACTGCCTCCTCCGGGGTGAGATACCGCTGGGGCTTCGGCAGCTCCAGCTTGGGAGTGGTGGAATCTTCGGCCATGAGGCCTCCTTTTTGAGGTGGAGGCCCCTATAATTGGGGTGCCTCCTGTTACGGGTGGCGATCTGGCACCGGTTCTTGCTTCCGACGGCGGTCCGGTGCTTTTTCGTGGATCAACTGCGATGTGGTCTATCTGACTCTTACGTGATCATGGTCGGCCTTTTTAATTGAAATTCAAACATAAATCCTGTATCTGCTTTGTTTAATCATGGGTTGAGATTAGGCAAGACCTCCTGGAAAGTGATCCCAGAATCCGCGAGTAACTCTCTCGGAGAACATGCCAAGCGGGCGGCCTTCGTGCTTTCACCGCTCATGAGGGGCACACCAGCGGCGACACAAAGTAGGGCTCCCAACCTCGCCACATTCGCCCCTGTCCCCGTTGTGGGGGTCAGCCCAGCGTGGGTAAGCAATTCGACGGCGGCGGAATGAAGCATGACCACCACTGACTGAAGCTTCGGGCGGGTTCTCTTCGGACGGGGGTTCGCCAGGATGGCCGTCTGTCCAGCCCCACGTTGACCTTTCTGGATCACAATCGAGGTTTTCTGCACACCCAAGCGGGTCAGGGCCTCCAACTCGCGCTCAAAGCGATCTGGGTCTTCAATGTTGGATTCGCTATACAGGCTCACAGTCTTCATGGCCTTCAGTATGGCTTCCGCGGCACTGCGAATCACCTTTCGCGCGGCATCATGATCGGCGTTCATTTGGTCTTGCCGTAATCGGCCCACAGCGCAGTCCATCACCAGCGCAATACGCTCTCGAAGCTCACCTTCGAGTGGCGCGCCGGGGCCAACCTGGAGTAAGGCTACGGCCTCGCCAATTGCTTCCTGGGGAGTCTTCGACGTGAGGGTCATTTCTTCCCCTGCAGCTTGTTTGATAGGCTGCCCGCCACCTTCTGCGAGGCCTCAAGACGTGGATCTAGGCCGGTTTTTGAATACCGGTTCGAGCTAGCCATGTTCTTGTGTCCCAACAGGGCCGCTGTGGTTTGCGGGTTCAGGCCCAGGCCGGCCGCCTCATTTCCATGGGCGTGACGAAGATCGTGGCGCCAAAGGTTCTCTACCTTGGCCAGATCCAACATGCGCGTCCAAAATTTGCGGATGTCGTACATGGGGCGGCCTGGTTTCTTTCCGGGAAGAACGTAGGGATGATCAACGACTTCGCCTTCAGCATTTTTATAGGTCATTCGGGGTAACTGAGAGATGACCTCCCAGGCAGCATCATTCAGGGGGGCTGTGGCTGGACCGGTCTTGGTGTTCTTCCAGTGAATGGACCTGGCCTTCAAGTCGAGCTGTTCCCACTCAATTCCCAGGACTTCCCGCAGCCGTCGACCCAGGAAGAATAGCAAACGGACGGAGGCAATCTGGAAAGGGCTCTCTTCCCCGCCTTCTTCCATGGCAGCGAGGGCGCCCCCAATGCGCTCCAATTCCTCTTCCTCGAGTGGACGCTGCCGTTCGTCTTCGGTGTAAGGCTTCCAGCCAGCCTTGTGAAGCAGATCCACCGGGTTGGTGTTGAGGTCCCGCATCCCCCAGACCTCGGCACGGTCGAAGATCTGCCCCGAAAGCCGAACGCAGACATTCGCCGTCCGGGGGGTGGCGGCCATATCTTTATGAAAGCTCCACACATCCTGGTAAGTCAGGGACCGGATAGGCCGATCCTTAAATGCCGCGCGAATGTGCTTAAGGGAAGAGCGGTAGGAAACGGCAGTGCTGGGCTTCACGGTCTGAAGGTGCTCTGTCTCAAATTTGTCCACCGCGTCCTGCCATAGCGATTCTCTAGGCTTGCCTCGGAGCGATTCTCCTCGCCCAAATTTCACCAGCAGTTCGTAGTACTCGACCTCAGCAAGGGCCAGATGTTTGGCCTTGAGCGTCTTCCACACGGAGCGCTTCCCTGGGAGGTTGAGCTTCACCACGTAGGCCACACCCCCGCTGGCATTGACGCGCACGCCGAAGCCAGTGCGTTTGAGGTCCCAAACGTAATACTGGCGGGCCTCAGGCTTCAAACCCGACACGGTATCGACAGTCAACCGAGCGCGGCGGGCAGCCTTTGGGGTGGCTCGATCCTTGGGACGTTCCATCTGAGGAATGTCTGGCAATGTCCCAAGAACGTCCAACGCGAAAGGCGCGTCATTGCTCACGATGGGACGTTTGGGACGTTCAGGACGTTCCGAAACATTCCTTTTATGTGTATGTGAACTCGACATGCGGCGGCCCTTGGGTGGACTTCTCTACCCCCAATCTACGCCAATCCTGTTTCTCTACCACCTTTTTTTCTACTCTATCCCCATCTTACATTGACTACTCACTAGAAAATAGGGAATTTACTTATTCAGATCATTTGCTGATGCGATTAGACCACTTGCTTTGGGAGCAGAGGGTCGGAGGTTCGAATCCTCTCGCCCCGACCAATATCACTAACGGGCATAGTTGCCGTAATGTGGGCAAGTTCGTTCCAGTACTAGAATGGACGGCTACTGGGTGATGGTG
>Ga0316220_1003507_pt1 | contig 13009 bp, 12 predicted proteins | sample TBH18005metaG_FD_203632 | JGI IMG/M metagenome (GOLD analysis project Ga0316220, IMG submission 203632) | Freshwater microbial communities from Trout Bog Lake, Wisconsin, USA - TBH18005 | ecosystem: Environmental > Aquatic > Freshwater > Lake > Hypolimnion/Profundal zone | place: USA: Wisconsin...
GGCCAAGAAACCCAAAGTGACCGTGGGTGAAATCGTCCGGCGTTATGTGCAGGACGGCTACCCCGACCGCCAGAAACAGCCGCGTCAGGGCCGGACGCTCCAATGTGAAAAGCGCAACAGCACCGTGTTACTTAAATACTGGGATAAGTTCACCGTGGACAGCATTTCCCTCCAGCAATTGGATCGCTACCACGAATGGCGCAAACGAAATATTGGTCACGGCAAAGGCGACCGGGCCGTGGACATGGAATTGAACACCATGAGCAACGCGATGCTTTGGGGGATGCGTTGCAACCTTATCCAGCAGCACCCACTGTCGTTCCGGCGACCGCGCTATTGTTGCGCCAAGAGCGTCAAGCACTGCCGGGATTTCATGCCGCATGACACCGAGGCGATGCACGAAATCGGCAAGCTGCTGTTCGCGGACATCCGTTCGGAAACCTTGGGCTGGCAATTTATTTTCGAGGCGTTTACCGGTCTGCGAACCTGTGAAGCCCTGAGCTTGCGGACGGATGCCAAACCGTATGAAGCGGGCTGGGTTTCGCCGGACGGAAAATCCGTGTGCGTTCGCCGCGCCAAAAATCAGCAGTCCGTCAATCCACTCGTGCGGGTGCATGATGGACTGGCCGCATGGCTGAAGTCCCATCGTGAATGGAAACAAAATCGTTATCCCGATTCGCCCTGGTATTTTCCCAGCTACCGGAATCCCGACACTGCCCACAGCGATGTCGGGGCGCTGGGCCAGGCCTTGCGACGGCACGAGAAAACCATTGGCCGAAAAATTACGAGCCACGGAATGCGGGCGTTTTATGTCACCGTTCGCCGGTCACATGGAATCCCCGACATTCAGATTGCGTGGGAAATCGGCCACACCTCCGCCGGGAAAACACTGGCCTCGGTTTATGGCGGTGTCCCGCCGCATTGGCTGATGGACGATGGTCCAAAATTGCAATGGCTGCCAGCCAACGGCCAACCGGCATGGGAAGCCATCACTTCAAAACCAGCAAAGCTTCCACATCCGATTCAAAAAAGCGGCGTTCCCGCCGTGTGTCCTCCCCCAGCTTCAATAGCTTGTAGCGGAGCCTCCCCGGAACCGGTTCGTCCTGCCACCGAATCGCGCGCCGTTGTATCGAGTCCACCGACACCGAAATCTTCCGGGCGGCCTCCCGTCGAGATAACCAAATATTCATATCCTGAAAATCCTTTCACTCATAATTAATTTAGTTCGACGCATTTTTATGAAACGAAACAATTCTCTCTCCACGCTGTTTTTGGCGTTCTGGATTGGCGGCCTAATCGGCCTGCTGATTCGTCGGCATCGCGAACGGCAGCTCCGCCGTGTGCCACCGCCCGTCATCAAATCGCCACCAGTCCCGCCACCCGTGCTGCATGATGAAAACGGCCTGCCGCCGTGGCATTGGAATTGAGACAGTGGAACGGCTATTGACCACCCGGCCAGAATTTCATCGCCGGTAAAATCATCGTGCCTGTCGCCTGTCCCCGCCGCCGTTGAATACTTATTGGTTTGGCGTCCATTCACGCCGGCCACGATGCCAGCAGCAGTGCGCCCGCAGGAAAGTGTTTTCCACTCACCGCCTGTGCCGCCCAACGTGGTAGCACGGGCTTTTCTGTTTTTTTCAACGGGCGTCTGACCATTGGCGATTCCATGCGGGAGTTGGCGTTCGCCGATTATTTTGCCATGGCTTTCCCGCCTTTCACTCAATCACTCTGGTTGCTCCGCGCATCGTTCACGCCATCGTGCCTCTGTCATTCCGATGCTGATGCTCCGCCGCCCGCCATTCAATCGCTCCCGGCTTCGTTTGCACCTTTTGCCGTCGGTTTGTTTTGGGCTCTGGTGAAAAACAAAACGCTCCGGCAAATCGGAGCCAAACAAGAAAGAAATAAAATGAGCAAAAATAAACCGGCAGAAACTGCCACCAACAAACCCGCACACGAAATCCGCATCAATGGCATCCGTGCCACGATCTGGAAAAACGAAACCGAAAAGGGCCCGCGCTATAACACGACGTTCGAGCGTTCCTACAAAGACACAGCCGATGAGCAGTGGAAAACATCCGATTCCTACGGATTTCAAGACCTGCTGCTACTGGCCTACATGGCTCGCGAAGCGTTTGCCTGGATCGCCAAGCAACCCACCAAGTAAATCCCAACGGCTGGCGGTCGAACAGGCCGCCAGCCCTTTAATAAAATGATTCTTACCTCACAAATGAAATTCCAGCTCGGCCAGGTGGTCATCACCGCCAACGCCCTGCAAACTCTCAATGCCGATGACGTTTTGACCGCATTAAACCGCCATGTCACCGGCGACTGGGGCGACCTTGACCCCGAAGACCGGCAGGAAAATGAATCGGCGCTGCTTCACGGCGGACGGTTGCTGTCGGCGTATTGCGACCGGGCCGGCGTCAAATTCTGGATTATCACAGAATCCGACCGGTCGGCGACGACGACTTTGCTGCCGGAGGATTACTAGCCGGGTTTCATGCTCCCTCGCAAGGGGGAGCTTTAGAACGGAACATCGTCGCTTTCGGGAGGGCCTTCATTCAAGTCTTTGGAATTCTTAAATTTCCCAGCTTTCATGGCAAGGAGCCGTCTCTCAATCTCTGCCATCATGTTATCGTAATCGACTTTGAACCGGAAAATCATACAGCGCTTTTGTCTGTGTTTTTTGGGAACAGTTTCCCACTGTGCCGCCCGCTTGCTTTCTGATGCAAGCACAACGAAAAATTCTTTGGCGGAGAAACCAGAGCAGTGGACACAAAACCCATCTGGCAGTTGCATAAAAAGGCGTTTGGTAAGCCTGGGGTATGCATACCTTCGAAACTGGTTTAGGAACTCATCCTCATTCTTGAACTCGGAACGAGGACGAATCTTCATTCCGTCCAAAGCTATCAACTGATTTTTTCCTTTCACAAAATTCAGGAGGTTCTTAGTTTCTGTGACCGAATTCACATTTCGCTTTGCCGCCCCGGCACAATTGTCGGCGTAATTGTTGACGGCTTCGTAGAGTTCGTCAGGTTCATCTTCAGGAAGATAAACCTCAGCTTGCCCGGCACAACTAGATTTGCCCGAAGGTTTCGTTTTTCGCTCGATTCCATTCTCCTTGTTTTCCTCAACTATTTTCCGCCCATTTTCCAACATGGCATCGTAGTGAGCTTTGTTGCGATAAATCATGCAAAGGCGTTGGCGGGCTCCAGAATTAATTGACTTCCATTGATCTGCCCGCTCGGCAAACGGAACTATTTCCCCGCTAAAACTACCGATGCAATTGCTTTGCACATAAACTCCTGCCGGCAATTGAAAAAAAAGTTTTTTCGTCAACTTGGGTCGCGCCAGCCAAAGGAACTGTTCCCAATATTCGTGCTCCTTTGAAAATTCAGATTTCGGGCGAAAATTTAATCCCCGATTGCTTTGAAGAAGGTTTGTTATCATAGATTCATTATGAGCCTAAATTCGCCGCATCATTTTTCGCGCCAAAATCCCGGAACGGTGTTTCTTTACCCAAAATGTTTGGTGCACAAAAAATTCTACCGACCGAATTTTGCTCGTGCAAGTAAGTTGATGTTTGCGATACGCGAGACATGATAGATTAAAGCGTTCAAACATCTCGCGTCCCCCGGCATCCGGGGTAATCTGGGCAGCCCCAAAATTTACTGCCGGCATTTTGGCCGCGTCGGGCGGTGCGAACGACCATCGCCTTGCCACAAAATGGACAGAGCGGCGATGTATCAATTTCAGCCGTTACAGCGGTATTCGGTGTCAACACGCCAGTTTGCACCCGTTTAACCAGTTGCAGCAGACGCGGGCCGTCCACCAACTGAATTGGTTTTCCTTGGGCAAAACTTTCCGCTTCGGCGGTAAATTTGCCGGAAGTTACGATGATTGCCTCGTCAGCGTGTTCCGCTGTCATCAGGCCGAACATCGCACGAATCACCGGTGCCCCCACGGAAAACACCTTCCACTGTTTGCATTGCACCAGTGAGGTGCGACCGGCCTTGCGCAACACCAAATCCACCCCACCATCCGCCCCTCTACCGAGGGAAAAATCCACGGCGTAACCCTGACGGCGGTAGGCTTCGGCCACCAAAAATTCAAAGTCTTTCCACGGCACACCGCGCAGGGATTCCAGACTGGTTTGCTGGTCAACCAAAGCCTGCCGCCGTTTCCCAAACCAGAACGACAGGCCGGCCAGCACCCCGAAAATCAGAGCCACGAACGGAGCGTAGTTGCTGGCAGCGGCCACAATCGGCTGCGCCATCTTGTTATCGCCAAAATAAGCATGGACGCCCCATCGCAGTCCGGCAAAAGCCAATACGCCCAGCACGGCGCTAATCCACCACGGAGATTTCACCAGCATTTCACCAACGGATTCATTGCGGCGACTCATAGCGGAACGAAGTATTGCCGTATCTTGATTTGTCGGCAACTCCGGGATGAATCACCGCTTCGCAGAAACTTCCCCGCATCAATTCCCCCGTGCCGGACTCCGCCTTGAAACGGTGAAGATTCTGCTTGCCCATCGGCGCTCACTTGTGAAGTTATTTTCGCACCATTGCGCAGGCTCCACTCCGGCTTCATAACTCCACAAGAGAGCCACCCGAACCGGACTGGAAATGGGCGCGAGGCTTCGCCCGCCCGAGGCAAAGCAATAGGGCGCGATGCTCCGCATGTCGCCCAGGATAGCAATATGCCGCGAGGCTTCGCCACGGCCAGGACATCGGCAATAGCCGTGAGCACGGCAAAACCTGATTAGTCTGACCTCCACCAATTTGTTTTTCGCTGCGCTGCACCCAAGCCGTTGAAAGTCAGAACAGGTCAAAGCGCCGAATTTATTCAAGTGCGTTTTTAATCATTCCCGCTGCCGTCGTATTCAGTCATCGCCCTTTCTGGGCCGACTTCACCGGGGGGCCTTCGTGGTGCCCTCCGTAGATTCCTCCCACGGGCCGCCCCGGTTGCGCGGCCTTGCTTCAGTGCAGGGCGATAGACCGAATACGAACAAGCAAGCGCGGGAACTCTGGAAAAAAAACACTATGAAAAATCCAAGACCATTTTTAAGCAGGGGGCTCCTGAGCCGATCCGAACAATCAGCGGGTAAAGCCGGGGAAGCGGCAAAATACATAATCGTCATCTGGTTTGGAAAAGAGCAGGTCATCGCGTTTCCCACCCACGTCCAACACGCCGAGGTTTTCCAATACACCAAGGCGGAAGCTCCCCACGTTCAGCTTGTCAGTGCCGGTTTTTTTATGGGCGACACGGACGCCCTTTGGGTTGGCGGTGAAAGCACTTCGCTCGATTTGAAGTCCCGCCCGCAGGACACCGACTTGCTGAAATCGTTTCTCACCAGCCCCGACCGCAGCCTTTGGGATTTGACCCTTTTGACCGCCGGAGGTGCCCAATGAAACCGGACACCAACACCCCGAACTTGCCCGGCATTGAAAGCCTTGTGCAGCCGTTCAAGTTTCAATCACAGCCCCATGAATACAAGGTGACGGCCTTGCGGGAATGTCCCACGCCAATGGATTTGCAAACGTGCGACACGCCCGACAAGGTTGCGGCCTACTGGCATCTTCACATCGCCACGAATCCCTATTTTGACCCCGAACGGGAATGTCTGGCGGTGATTCTTTTGAACACCCGCCGCCGTGCTAAAGGCCATCAGCTTGTTTCCATCGGCACGCTGGACACGCTGTTAGTCAGTCCGACCTCTGTTTTCCGGCTCGCCGTGATGACTTCAGCCGCATCAATCGTTTTGGCGCATCAGCACCCGTCGGGAGACCAGACCCCTAGCGAGGCTGACATCAAAGTGACACGCGACCTCATCCGCGCCGGCCAGCTTCTTAAAATTGAAGTCGTTGATCATGTGGTAATCGGACGACCGAATTTTTCCAGTCTCCGCGCGCTGGGCTACTTCTATTGAGATTTTTATGAAACACAGCAAACGCTTTTCCTTTGACCCGAACCAAGCCGAATTTGTCGGCGTCATCTGGCTCACTGCCGACACGCACCCCCACCGCTTACGCGCTGGCGATGTCATCCGCTTTGACAACCGGCTCTGCCGCGTCATGCGGGTGAATGATTGCTCCGCCGTCGTGCTGATGAATCAGCCCCCGCGCCGGTTTGAAACCCGGTTTCGCGGGCCGGTGCAATTCCAGCCGCCGCCCAAGACGTTCCGAATCTCCCCGCAATCCGAATGCGAAATCCTTAACCGCAAAATCAAATGACCACCACAGCCAAACCCATCGGTGCCCAATGGCGAGGAATTTTCTTGGACGGCCCGCAATCCGATGTTGATGACGAAGGGGAGGAAATTCCCGTCTGGGTTGTTTATGTCGGCAACGACGACGGCGAACCCATCGGCAATGTCTATCGCCTGCATCATTTCAAATCCGCCGAGTTGCTGGCTTACCGCATGGCCGAAGACCGGAATCTTGAACTCATCCACGAAGCCATGCCGGATTGACCACTGCAGATTGCAACACCGCCCGCGAACCACTGACGGAACGCGGGCCTTTTATGCCGGCTGGGCTTCACGTCAGCCCAGACCCGGCGCGAAAGGTCGGCACCTCTCGACTCCGCTAATTTCCCCCGTCGCACAAGACTGGCCAGCTTCGTAAAAACGAACTGTCCAGACTTGCGCTCGCCCAGGGATGCTCCCTTGTGAGATTTCATATCGCCTCCATTCCACTTCGTTTTTAGCCTGTCCGCTGATCCGCGACCCTATTTCCCCAACGCGGGCGAACAGCCCAAACTCTCCGTTTCTTTCTGTCCTTTTGAAATTCCCAAGCGAGCCGGATTAAACGCGACCGCCCGTCGCGCCCGCTGCGCGGAGAGTGTTCGGTTCAGGTCGTTTTTTTCGCGCCACGGTCTTTGCTCCATCGCCCTCACCAGCCCGCTTCTGTCAGGGGGCAGCACATGGCGGTGCCCTCCGTAGATTCCTCCCGCCAGCCGCCCTGACTCGCGGGCGTTAATTGGTGAAGGACGACAGACCAGACCGAAAAGCGCGAGCAACTAAAAAAAAGACCATGAATACCAAAATTGAAATTAAGACCAACGGTTCAGGACTCTTGAGCCATCCCGATAAGGTGAGCGTAAAACGCGGCAGCGTTTATGAGCAAATCACCGACCGCATCATTGCCATGCTGGAAACGGGAACCGTGCCGTGGCAAAAACCTTGGAAAGTCTCCACCGGACTGCCCCGCAACCTCGTGACCAAGAAACCCTATCGCGGCATGAATGTTTTGTTGCTTCACGCCATGAGCTACGAATCGCCATTCTGGCTGACGTTCCGGCAGGCCAAGGAACTTGGCGGCAATATCAAAAAAGGCGAAAAATCGTGCCCCGTCATCTTTGGCAAGCGGCAGGAAACCGAGGATGAAATCACCGGTGAAAAATCGCACTACACGGTGTTGCGGCTCTACAGTGTTTTCAACGTGGCCCAATGCGAAGGTTTGAAAAATGTTCCTGCACCAGCCGAAGCACCCACGACCGTGAACACCACCGCCGAGGACATCATCGCCTTGATGCCGAAGCGGCCTGAAATCAAATACGGCATGAGCAAAGCCTATTATTCGCCCAGCGCTGACATCATCGCCATGCCCGACCGCACACGGTTCGACAGCGAAGCGGCGTTTTTTTCCACGCTCTACCATGAGGCTATCCATTGCACTGGCCATCCCTCCCGTTTGAATCGCCCGTCTCTGACCGAATCAGCCGGTTTTGGTTCCGACCCGTATTGTCGCGAGGAACTTGTCGCCGAGCTTGGCGCGGCGTTTCTCTGCGGTTACGCCGGCATTGAAACCACCGTCGCAAACTCCGCCGCTTACATCCAAAACTGGCTGGAGGCGTTGCAAAACGACAAGATGCTCATTGTGCAAGCCGCAGCGCAGGCACAGAAAGCCGCCGATTTCATTCTGGACACGAAGTTCGAGGAAATGCCGGACAGCCAACCGGCGACCGCCACCGATTGAGCCATCACGCACCGGGGGTTGAAGCCAAAAATGGTTTCAGCCTCCTTTTTGTGGGGCAGTGACTTCCGCCCCATACCCCACCCGCCAGAGGCATTGCCTCTGGACTCCCATTCAGTCGATTTGGCTGCGCCAAAATTAAACACACAGGAAACACGGATACTTTCTAAATATCTAAAACAAAGATTACTTTAGATTGTGTCTTATCGTTTTAACGTGTAATCCGTGTTGTGCTTTTTAGGGGGCGCTCCGCTTCTACATTTTAAGCGGCAGCTTCTTGCGATGCGATTTTGTGATTTTCCAGATTAGCAGATGGCATTTCAGTTATGCGCGGTGACTGTTTGTTTTTGATTGTAGAACACCCTCACTTGTTGCCAGAATCTTTTTATGGCTAATCAATTGACCGGTTTTCAAATTTTCATCGGTGCCAAAAACGGCGCTCCCAACGGGATATTCGAGCCGGGACACCACGCGAAACTCGTTAAAATTCTCAAAAGTAAAAATTACGGATTTTCCGGTTTTACCATCACCGATGGGGCCGGTTATTGGTCTCCCGATGGAGGCGAAACAGAGTATTGGGAAGATTGCAAGGTGGTCACTGTTTTCCTTGATGAAAAAGAGCAGGGCCCAAAGTTCAACGGCTTGATCAATCAATTGTGCCAAAATTTGGGCCAAGTCGCAATAGCGGTTGTCAAGTTGGGTAGAGCGGGCGTCTATTTTTATTCGGGTTCAGATCTAACGACAATTTGCACTCCTTTTTGAAGCGTTTGGTTTGTGATAGGGCAAAATCCCAATGCTGACAGCATACCATGCTAAATACTTCGCGCATGAGTTGACTAAGCGTTGCTCCTCGGACAGCTTGCAAAAATTGTCGGCGTCACTGGCGGACGCCCAGGTTGACCTTAACCCCCATCAGATTGACGCCGCCTTGTTTGCTTTCCGTTCGCCGTTGTCCAAGGGGGCCATTCTCGCCGACGAAGTCGGCCTCGGTAAAACGATTGAAGCCGGCATTTTACTTTCGCAAAAGTGGGCGGAACGGAAGCGCAAGCTGCTGGTGGTCGTGCCCGCCAATCTGCGCAAGCAATGGCATCAGGAACTCGCCGATAAGTTTTTCCTGCCGGCGGTCATCATGGAAACCCGCTCGTTTAACGAGCAGGTCAAAAAGAAGGGCAACCCGAATCCTTTCAACCAGCCCGACCACATCATCATTTGCTCGTATCAGTTTGTCCGGTCAAAGGCAGCCTATGTGAAACAAATCCCCTGGGATTTGGCCGTGATTGACGAAGCCCACCGTTTGCGCAACGTCTATAAACCGGGCAACCGCATTGCCGCCGCCATCAAAGATGCGTTTGCGACCGTGCCCAAGGTTTTGCTCACGGCCACGCCGTTGCAGAATTCATTGTTGGAACTTTTCGGGCTGGTCAGCATCATTGACGAGTTCACTTTTGGCGACCTCAAAAGTTTCAAGGCGCAATTCTCAAATTTGAGCAGCGAGGATGATTTCGAGGAATTGAAGTCGCGGTTGCGGCCCATTTGCCAGCGCACCTTGCGAAAGCAGGTTCTTGAATACGTCCCGTTCACGAATCGTTACGCGCTGGTTCAAGAATTTTATCCCACCGAGGAGGAGCAGCGGCTTTACGACCTCGTTTCGGAATACTTGCAGCGGCCGGAGCTTTTCGCGCTGCCCGCCAGCCAGCGCAAACTGATGACGTTGGTTTTGCGGAAATTGCTGGCGTCATCCACCTACGCCATTTCGGGAACTTTGGATGCTTTGGCCGGCAAGCTGGAGGCGATAGCCAAGGAACAGGCCGCGCCCAAAATCCAGCCGGAGGAACTGGCGAAAGATTTTGAGGCGCTGGACGAAATTAAAGAGGAGTGGATTGACAACGGCGAAGAGTCGCCCGCGCCGGAGCCGGAAAAGCCACAATACACGCCCGAAGAAATGGCGCAGTTGCAGAGTGAAATCAAATCCTTGCGGGAGTTTCACGAACTCGCCAAGTCAATCAACAACAACTCCAAAGGCGACGTGCTGTTGATCGCGTTGAAACTTGGCTTTGAGGAGGCTCAGAAAAAGGGGGCGCTGAAAAAAGTGGTCATCTTTACGGAATCCACCCGCACCCAAATTTATTTGCGGGAGATTCTGGAGAAAACCGACCACGCCGGGAAAATCGTGTTGTTCAACGGTTCCAACACCGATGACAAATCCAAGGAAATTTACCGCACCTGGCTGAAGAAGCACGCGGACACCGACCGCGTGACCGGCTCGCCGACCGCCGACATGCGCGCCGCGCTGGTGGACTATTTCCGCGACGAGGCGGAAATCCTGATTGCCACTGAAGCCGCCGCCGAGGGCATCAATCTCCAATTTTGCTCGCTGGTCGTGAATTATGATTTGCCTTGGAATCCGCAGCGCATTGAGCAGCGCATTGGCCGCTGCCACCGTTACGGCCAGAAATGTGACGTGGTGGTGGTGAATTTTCTCAACAAGAAAAATGCCGCCGACCAGCGCGTTTATCAGTTGCTCGACGAAAAATTCAAGCTCTTCAACGGTGTCTTCGGCGCGAGCGATGAAGTGCTTGGCAGCATCGAATCCGGCGTGGATTTTGAAAAACGCATCGCCGACATCTACCAGAATTGCCGCAACCCCCAGCAAATTGAATTCAAGTTCAACGAGCTTCAGTTGGAACTGGACGCCCAAATCAGCAGCCGCATCAAAGAGACGCGCGAAAAATTGCTGGAAAATCTCGACGACGAGGTTTTGGAAAAACTCCGTTTGCGCAAAGACGAGAACGAAACATTTTTGGGCAAATATGAAAAATGGCTCTGGCAGATCACCAATTATTATTTGCGCGGCTACGCTCGGTTTGAGGATTCCGCAGACGGCAACGAGATAAAATCCTTTTTCCTTGAGAAAAACCCGTTTCCCGACGAAACCATTCACGCCGGCCCATACCGGCGCGGTCGCAACGTCGAGGACGCAAACCTTTACCGGCTCGGCCATCCGCTCGCCCAGCGCATCATTTCCAAATGCCTGACACTGGACACCCCGGACGGGGAAATGATTTTCGCCTATACCGCTTCCCGCAAAAACATTTCGTCGCTGGATTCGTTGAAGGGAAAAACCGGCTGGTTGAGTCTCATTCAGCTTTCCGTTACCGCGCTCGAAATTGAGGATTTTCTCATTTTCTCCGCGATCACCGACGAGGGCGAGCCGCTCGATGAAGACCAGTGCCAGCGGCTTTTCACGCTGCCGGCTTTGGAGGGCAAGCCCTTTAATTCGGTTTCCGATGACAGCCAAAAAAACCGCCTCGTTGAATTTTTTGAGGCGCAGAAAAAACGCATCATCACCGAGCTTGGTGAAAAGAACATGGCCTTCTTTCAGCAGGAATACGATAAGCTGGATCGCTGGAGCGAAGACCAGCGCAATTCTTTGAAGCAATTGCTGGCCGAAATCGATGAGCAAATCAAGGATGTCAAAAAACAAGCTGGCATTGCACCCAGCCTGCCCAACAAACTGAAGTGTGAGCGGGAGCGTCGCAATCTCGACACTAAGCGGGACGAGGCTTGGAAACAATACGACCGCGCCGCCAAAGTCGTGGACGCCCGGAAAGATGAATTGATGGACTCCATTGAGAAGAAATTGGAGCAACTGATTGCCGAACAGCCGCTGTTTACTCTGCGGTGGAAAATTATATGACTAAAATTGCCGTCAGCGTAAAACGCGACCACATCGAGGCTCTGGCAGCCACCAAACGCCCGATTGTTTCGCTGGCGGAACTCATTTGGAACGGCCTCGACGCCGACGCCGACAAGGTTTTCGTCCGTTTCGAGGAAAATGCACTCGGCGGACTTGACCGCATCCGGGTTGCGGACAATGGCAGTGGCATCGCCTTCGCGGAAGCGCAGCTTCTTTTCGGCAGTCTCGGCGGTTCATGGAAATCTCAAAAAGGCCGCACCGCCAAAGGCCGCAGCCTTCACGGAAAATCCGGCAAAGGCCGTTTCCGCGCCTTCGCCTTGGGCAACATGGTTGAATGGAATACGACTAGCCAGAACAACGGCAATGGGCTGGTGGATTTTTCCGTCACCGGCAATGCCGCAACCTTGGAAGCCTTTGACTTGACCGAGCCAAAACCCGCCAAGGTCAAAGCTCCCGGCACGGAGGTTGTCATTTCCAACATCCACAAAAATTTCACGTCGCTGACCGATGCCAAAGCTCCGCAGGAAATCGCCAATTACTTCGCGGTTTATTTGATGGAGTATCCCGGCATCACGATTGACTACAACGGCACAATCGTTGACCCCAAAGCCGCACATAACCGTTACGACAATTTGTCGTTGGGCAACATCACGTTGGGCGACGGCAAAACCGCTGCCGCCGAATTGACGGTGATCGAATGGAAGCAGCCGCAGGAACGAGCCCTGCATCTGTGCGACGCGCGGGGAATTTCGTTGCACCAGGTTCCGCCGGCCATTCAAGCGCCCGGATTTAATTTCACCGCCTATCTCAAATCCGACCACATCCGAGAACTGGACAAGTCCGGCCTTTTGTCGCTTGAGGATTTGCACCCCGACGTGACGCTCTTGATTAACGCGGCCAAAGGCAAGTTGAAGGAACATTTCCGCAAGCGTGCCGTCGAAAATACCGGCGAGCTTTTGCAGAAATGGAAGGCCGACAAAGTTTATCCCTACGAAGGCGACCCCAAGGACAAAGTCGAAGAAGCCGAGCGCCAGGTTTTCGACGTGGTTGCCGTCAACATCAATTCCTATCTTTCCGATTTTGATGATTCAACGCTGACGAACAAACGCTTCACGTTCAATCTCATCAAGCAGTCGCTTAAAGAGAATCCCGAATCGTTGCAGCTTATTTTCCAAAACGTCCTGAATTTGCCGAAGGAGCATCAGGACGACTTGGCGCAACTGCTCGAAAAAACTTCGCTCTCATCCATCATTTCATCGGCGAAGCTCGTCGCCAACCGGCTGGATTTTATTCGCGGTTTGGAATTGATGCTGTTCGGCAAGGAATCAAA
>Ga0316220_1003509_pt1 | contig 13003 bp, 9 predicted proteins | sample TBH18005metaG_FD_203632 | JGI IMG/M metagenome (GOLD analysis project Ga0316220, IMG submission 203632) | Freshwater microbial communities from Trout Bog Lake, Wisconsin, USA - TBH18005 | ecosystem: Environmental > Aquatic > Freshwater > Lake > Hypolimnion/Profundal zone | place: USA: Wisconsin...
ATGGCCGTTGTGGCAGACATGTTCTTGACGACACCAACACCATGGCCTTCTGGGGTCTCACAAGGGCAATTTCGAACGAGAATGCCGTTGGCATAGAAGTCGTGATTGTCCGAGCGCGTGGTAAAGTCATAGACATCCTCCACAGGATGGTCGGTGATGCTCTGGATGCTCATGCATACATTCATGTCATGCTGAGTGACATGCTTTGTGAACTCGTCGATGGTCATCGCATCATGAGGATGATTTGTGCGATAGAGGAGGTATTCCACGGGAATCGCTGAGGCCCGATCCTTTGCGGCACTGTAGCGAAATCCGATCCGTGTCGCATATCGAGCAAGGTTCTCTACCGAGTCCTCAATCGCAAGAGCATGAGCCGTATTGGTAGAGTCCACTTGGATCACATAGACACGAGTGTCGATTCCTAGCGACTGGAAAAGTGCCGCGATGCCTTTGAAATATTCACACTGCTCTTTTGCATCGCGTATGTCACAGATCAGCACTGTGTGTTCCATATGAATCTTTCCATCCATCACATGGATCGGGTGGCCATTATTACCCTGAAAGGCAGAGAGGAACTCGCGCTGAACCGCAGACGACCCATTACGAATCCATTCGGGAAGGTGATGAAGATGATAGGAGTCATGCGTGCCGAGCGAGTCCAGAAGGGCAACAAAGGAGTCTGATGGAATCAGACGATGCACTATGTCGCGAAAAGGATCACATCCCAGGCGCGCCATGTCTGCCTGAAGGGCGTGCGCGTCTTCCTCCTCCATGTAGAACCAGAGCCTCTTTGTGTGAGCGGCTCCAAAGAGACGTGCCATGATCTGGAGCTTCTCTTCGGACATCTCTGTGCGAAAGGTGCCATTGTCTTCCAGCATCGGAACCGTGTAGTTTCGAACCAGCACACGATCGCCCACCACCAGATCGCGGGCATGAACCCAGACGTTCTCTTGTTCGCGCACCACCAACAGGGGATGATCAGGGCTACATCCGATAGATCGGCCTGACAGCGTCTTGATCTGGAGGACACGCTCGGGAGTGATGCGGAAATGCGCATGAATCTCCGAGGGAGACGGACGCAGCGTCTCGGAATCCACCGTGATGACCTCGTCGCCGTCCTTCATGCGATCGATGCGCGTCGCGCTCACACCATCTCCACGAAGAATCTGAGTGTCACCCAGCACACACACATACCCCATTTGGCTGTTGTGTTGCTTTCGTGGAGCAATCAGCTTTCCCGTTTTCTCAATCGGCGTGGTGATGCGTCGCAAGTGAGAGATGGTCGCCGAATAGTTCATGCGATTGAGCACCTGTGACACGCCGATCTTGTTGGGTCCACCGATCTTTCCGCTTCCAAAGTTGCCCGTGGCCAAAGAGGACTTCAGACACACATCCATGATCGTGGACTTGATGATCTTGTTGATGTTGTTGATGTTGACAATGTCAGGCCAGTTTCCCGTCGCTTTCCATGATCCACCATGAATCTCTTTGGACAGTGCGGCCTTCATGTCCTTGACCATGCGATTGTTGTAGGTCTTGCGAAAGAGATCCGCCAGAAGAAAGCCAGGAATGTCCACGCGCTTGTTCGGATACGCATCACGATCGTCAATGGGGATGCGTTTGGTGGAGGTCCATAGCGCCTTGCGTGCCATATGGGCTAGGAAACACGCCTTTTCGTAGTTCATCTCTTTTCCACCAATGTGAGGGAACAGCTCTTCCGAGAGAATGTCCGCGATGTTGTTGGGCTTGTAGGACTTGGAGGACCACGTATGCGTATGTTCGCCGATCCACGCCAACGCCTGCTCATTTGTCTGAATCGCCGCCGCCTCCATGATCGTCTCTGTCATCACGGAGTCATACACGGGATCATCCTCGCCACCCAAGATGAGTTCGCAAATCTCCCGATCCGACAGCACGCCCAGCGCGCGAAAGAGAATGACGATAGGGATCTCCGTTTTGATGCGAGGAACCGTCACGCGAATCATGGTCAACAGCTGATTCTTGGGGTGATAGACGATCTTGACGGTGTTGGACTTGGGCACCTGGTCATTGTCAGGACCAATACACTTGATCTCCACCACCTCCAGTTCTTTGACGCTTCCACGGCCGTTGCGAAAGACAAAGGGTCGATTTTCTGACATGCGCTCCATCGAGATCATGGCACGCTCACCACCCTGGACAATGAAGTAGCCCCCCATGTCTTCGGGGCACTCTCCCATGGCAGAGGGATGAACATGCTTTTGGTCATGGAGAAGACAGTATTTGGATCCCACCATCACAGGGATCTTTCCCAGGTGAACATGGGGAAAGACGCGGACATTGGTTTCACGGATACCATTGCGAGTGTGATCAATGAAGACCGTCGTCACTTTCACGTCCATGTTAAGTGGAGCCGCATAGGTGAGATTGCGAAGACGGGCATCATTCGGCATCATCGGATGAATCGCACCATTGTTCTCAAAGATCGTCGGCTTGCGGATCGAGATCTCTTCGAATTCCAGCGTCACTTCATATTCATGCTGAACGGTCTTTCCTGGCGCCACCGCGCCGTCGGCTGTGGTGCCCATCAGCGCATGGGCGGCTGTCGTGGAGAGTCCTGTGGCTGTCGCCAGCGCAGAACGAGGTCCCGCCAAGGGAATTTCCGGTGAACCATAGGCGGTAATCGGGTTGGACATGTGAATGATTTCAGGGATGTCCACTTCGATGAATTGATTGAATGACTCAATCTGATGGCTAATGATCTGTTTTCCATCGGATTGAGTAATGAACGATTTGAGAACATGGCGATAGTGGGGGAGCTGATCCGCCACCGATGATACCGCAGGAGTAGCCATGGAGAAGAGAAGGAAGAGGTATGCCTTTTCTACGAACCCCTCTCTCGTCAATTTTTTATACAAGAATGCTCTCCGTTGTACTCCATGTGGGGCACTTGTATGTCTCATGCGTCCTCTTTTGATCTCTTTCTAGAATAGATGAGTGACGTCAAAACATTTGTGATTACGAAAGAAGCGGCGGCAGCCGCAGGAGTAGGAGGCACTCGTCGTAAGCGAAAAGCAACAAAAAAAGATCTCTTGCCCGAAGAGGATTTTTTGGTGGAGAAACACAAGAAGAACAGCCCTCTCATTATTCAAAAGCATGGAGGGGATCATGGTACCGTTCCTTCGTCCTCTTCTGTGCGAGCCGTTCCCATGCCAGCCGTTCCGATGCCAGCCGTTCCCATGCCTCCCACCCCGATACCCTCTTCGGCCGCTGCCTCTCCAATGGCCCCGCGTGCTCCCTCCCATGAACAAGAGGGAGGGAAGCCTGTAAAAGTAGAGCTAAAGAAAAAAACAGAGATCAAGAGTGTTCATCTTCGTCCCAAATCGGATGCCATGGTCCCTAAAAAAACCCAGACCAAACGCCGCTCCAAACTCGTGCTGGGTCTCTCTTCTCTTCGTAAACGGATCACTCGCGCGAAACACATTCATCGACGCGTCAAACAGATGCCTCTCGATACACTGAAAGAGGAGCTCATCAAGAAACGTCTAATTCGCCCCACAAGTAAGGCGCCTGAATCGGTGCTCCGTCAAATCGCACGAGACAGTCAGATGGTGGCCACTTCGATGTAAAGCCTCTTCCCTTCTGTGTAGCACCAAGACGATGTCTGCCGATCAGCGCTATCTGATCTCCTGTTTCCAGGGCCCCCCTTTTTTCATTGGCCGAATGGCAGGAATTGAACTCCAGGTGGCCTATGATCTTCATCATGGTCGCCGTTTGACTCCGACGGCTCTTCATGAGATCGTAAACAATGCGGGAATTCATACGGAGTCAGAAGCATCTCTTATCGAGTATACGAAACAATTGTGCGAAGCCTATGATCACTGCACCGCCATTGCGATCTGGGGGCCAGGACCTGTCTATGCGACCATGGGCCATGCGCAAGAGTGGATCCTTCGACGAACACGGGCCCCCACGATCCAGGCACGCTCCTTAGAGCCCTATTATGAGCCCGAATCCTGGATGTCTGCCATGAATGGAAAACGCGTTCTGATTGTTCACCCCTTTTATCACAGCATTCAGCGACAACTTCCACGGCTGGCTGCCTTATTCCCTCATCGTCCATGGTTTCCAGCATGCTCCATCGAGGTTGTCGTTCCTCCCATGACCTGTGCGGGAAATCATGGGGGAAAAGATTGGCAGATCCATCTTGCGGCATGTTATGAGACCATCGAACAGAAAGAGTTTGACATTGCCCTTGTCGCAGCGGGAGGATATGGGATGATCATTGCCGACAGGATTCATACACGGCTTCGTCGATCGGTGATCTATGTGGGTGGAGCCTTACAGCTGTTCTTTGGGATCATTGGAAAACGATGGTTTGATCAAAAGGAGATCCTGATGATGATGAATGATGAATGGATTCGTCCATCGAAAGAGGATCAGCCCCTTCACCATACAAAAGTGGAAAAGGGATGCTATTGGTGACCACCACTTAAAACAGATACGTGGGATCATGGGATAGAATGCAAATGATTGCCTGCTACGAGAGCGATGTCCTTTTTTACGCGGGCCTGTCCATTGGCCTATGGGTCGCCATGGCAGTAGGAATGGGATGTGCGATGTGTTCGTTCAAGAAAAGTGCGTATGCGGACCAGATCGAGGAGATTGTCTTTGAGCAATTTATCAAGCATCTTCGCGAGTTCAATGAGACTGAGGCCTGTGAAGAGAGTACGGAAGAATATGCCGAGGAGAACACGGACGAAGAGCAAGAGCAAGACTCAGACCAAGAGCAAGACTCAGATCAAGACTCAGACCAAGAAAGCAATACAGACAGCAACCAAACGAGTGAAGATCACACATCGCATGATGCGGATGATGAGCAAGAGGACATTGTTTGTGTTGAAGAGGAAACACAGACGGTAGAGCACGACGATCTCCCTGACCTTGTGGACGAGTCTGTTGCATCGGTCGCCCCCGTGGCCCCCATCGAGTCTCCCCCTTTCTCCGAATCGTCTGATGACACTGTGGAGAATGCCCCTTCACGAAAGCGCCCGCGTCGCGGCCGAGGACGGGGTCGCGGACGTAGTCACACTTAAACCCGATTGTCCTTTTTTGATCAAATGCCACTCAGTGAGAAAGACAAGGAGGATATTCTCGAGTATGGAGAACAACAATACAGTCGTGGTCATCTCGCAGGCGCATACGAAGGATATACCAAAGGCTACGCAGAAGCCAAAGATGAGGCCCATTACGATGTGCAAGAGGCCCGCTCATCGGGCTACAGGAAGGGTCTGCTTCATGGCCTTTTGATCGGCACGATTGGTCTGTTTCTAGGGGCGCTGTGGTGTGACTCTACGAGCCGTCCTCCGCGGAGAACCTAAAGCCCGCTCACGTACCTATCATAGCAATGCCCGCACCGCAATGAATATGTATAAAGAATATGCTGAACTCTATCACACCTATACTCAGAAATACGGCGCAAAAACCGCCATTTTTCTGATGGTAGGATCTTTCTACGAGCTCTACGACATCCAAAACAATGAAACGGGCCTCACCACCTGTAATGTTCGCGAGGTAGTAGACCATCTCGGTATCCAATTATCCGTGAAGAAAGCCGACATTTCCCAACACTGTGATGGCCTCTTCGCAGGGTTTCCAGACAGCGCCGTTCACAAATGGGCGGGACGCCTGACCTCCTCAGGATGGACGGTGGTCGTCGTGGATCAAGAGAAGGACTTTCGTGGAAGAGTGGTCGCCCGAAAAGTGGCGCGCATTCTCTCCCCTAGCACGCATTTGGAGCACATGTCCTCGACAGATACTCCCTATATTGCGACGCTTTACTTTCACGCCCAACCTGGTCAGCCGCCATTATGTGGTGCGGGCGCCCTGGACTTAACGACAGGAACCACGCGCACCTATACAGGACATACTACTGGGCGATCTGATCTCTGGACGGCCGATGATATGGTTCAATTTATCAGTGTCTTTCCTCCAAAAGAAATATGGATCGGGTGGTATCAGCCAACTCCTGATAGAGACATGCCTAGTGAGTCCCACTTTCGCCGCCTGCTGGGTCAACCCTCCACGGTCCCCTTTCATCTCCTGTCCATGGACCATCACGGGGCGTTCTCTCATGAACTCGCACGATCGGAATACCTCCAACAATGTTATGGGATCAAATCCCTTCTCCCTCCCGTCACCTATCTGGGACTGCGAAGCCCCCAAGAAGAAATGGCGCTCCTCCAACTTCTCCACTTTGTGGAAGAGCACCATCCCAGCATGCTTCACTCGTTTCACCGAAATGAACCATGGATTCCTCATCAGCGACTGATTTGTGGGAATCACGCCCTCACCCAGCTTCAATTGGCGGGACCCTCTCTCAAAGAAACCGTGATGGGACTCTTTGACAAATGTATGACACCGATGGGAAAACGCGCGATTCAAGAGCGACTCATGAGCCCCTATTCCGATGCTGCCACGATTCGCCGACGTCTGGAAGAAGTGACGGAATATCACACATGGTCCAAAGACACCGTAGCGACCTTGGAACGACAACTGCGATTTATGTTTGATCTTCCACGTCTTCACCGAAAAGTCCTCTGTGGTCTGATTGGGCCCGCTGAAATCGCGGGACTTTTTCAAACCTATACTGCCATCGATGCGGTTCGCGCTCTCACCATCGGCACCACCCTCCACGCCCCCCTTTCCGAAGAGACATGGGCCGCCTATCATGCCGTCTGTCATGCTCATTGGGATCAAGAGAAGGCACGGATGCCCTCTGCGGACGTGACCCCTTTGAATGGCACGCAGTATCCTGAGATTCATGTGACGGAAAAGAGCATCCAGGAGTGCTGGACGGCGATTCATGCCATGCGACAAGAGATTGCAAAGGCCGCACATCTGCCCGAAGATGCCCTTCGTGTCGAAGAACGAGAGAAGGAGCCGTTTGGATTCAAGGGGTCCACCATTACGCTTCAACAACTCAATAAGAATAAAGATCGCCTGCCTGAGGGTATCACGTTTTCCCTGTTGAAATCGGGAGGGTGGATCGATGGACCCTTGATTCAACAATGGAACACCACGCTTCAAAAACACCGTGATACCCTTTCCCGTTTGTATCGTATTCACGCGGTGGAGGCATGTCATGCGATCTCGGAAGCAGGGCGAGAGCACTGGACCGCGATGGAGCAATGGGTCTGTCATGTGGACGGGACACAATGTATCGGTCGTGTCTCACAAGAAAGGGGATTCAGTTGTCCTACCGTGGAAGAGACGGAAGACACAGGATCCGCCGTGGAACTCCAGCATCTACGTCACCCGCTGGTAGAGGCCACCGCATCCCGCGCAGCCTATGTCACGCATGATGTGTCTCTCGGATATTCCTCCACGAATGGGTGGCTCATTTATGGAATGAATGCGAGCGGAAAATCCACGCTGATGAAGGCAACTGGCCTCTGTATTCTGTTAGCACAAGCGGGCTGTTTTGTTCCTGCCACACGCATGCGACTCCGACCCTTTCGGGCCATCTATACACGCATCTTGAATCAGGACAATCTATTTGCGGGTCTTTCCTCGTTTGCCGTGGAAATGTCGGAACTACGTGATATTTTGCGACATGCTGATCCCTATACGCTGGTGCTCGGAGATGAACTCTGTTCAGGAACGGAATCCATTTCTGCGCAAGCCCTTGTTGCTAGCGGTATTCAGTGGCTCGCCGCACGACATGCGAAATGTATGTTTGCCACCCATCTCCATGGCATTCCTGACCTTCTCCCTATGAAAGAGCACAAGATGGAAGTCTGGCACCTTCATGTGGAGTATGATGCCGTGTCGGGTCGTCTTCTTTATGATCGCTCGTTGCGCCCAGGAAAGGGATCCTCGCTCTATGGCTTAGAGGTCGCACGAGCAATGGATCTCCCTTTTGAATTCATGGAACAAGCGGTTCGTAATCGTCATCGGTTGATGGGGACTGTTTCCGCACAAGAGGCTCGAGCGAGTTCATGGAATCAACAGATCGTGCGAAAGCAATGTGAGCGATGTCAGACACCTGTTCAATCGGAGCTAGAGGTTCACCATGTTCAAGAGCGTCATACGGCACGCCATGGAATCTTGCCTGATGGGATGCCAATGAATGATGCGCGCAATCTCATGGTGTTGTGCGAGGCATGTCATGATGCGGTTCATGCGAAGGAAGTGGAGATTGGTCCGATTCGTCAGACCTCGGAGGGCCCCGTGCGGATCGTATATGAGAAGTCTTCCGCTGCGCCTATGGCAGCTACGCTTGTGGCCGCTACGCTTACTCCAGGGGAACCCACGCTACCGACAGTGAAAGGAAAATGGTCTGCGGAAGAGAGACAAACGATCATGAATACATTGCGGACGTATTCATCAATGTCTTATAAGTCTCTTCGGGCCATGTTAGATTCGAAATACGACATCCAGATCAGCGAATCCATGCTAGGAAAGATGCGCCGTGAAGCGGTCTAGCTTAGCGCCGAAATCCGCCTCCTTGAACCGTGCCACCACCTGCTTCTCGGCGGGTCTTTGCATCGGACGAATTCGCAAGAGACGTCAGATCCTTCACAAGCTCCTCGCTTCCCTTCTCACCCTCCGCCGTCAACTTCATGAGATGCTTGCGATACACTAGATTCTCTTCCGTGAGGTCTTCCACGAGTTTCCGGAGGGAATCCACTTCGCGACGAACGGACACGATCTCTTGACGAACCGGATTGCCCTGTTGATAATTCAAACCACCGCTGTATAGACACGATGTCATTTCTGGATCTCTCGTAGAACTTTTATGGATGCGAACGAACGCACCCATAAAAATTGAGAGCACTGCTTTTCCCCGAATCAGATAGGAACCATCATGATTATCCCCATTCGTTGTATGAACTGCGGAAATGTCCTTGCGGACAAGTGGGTGTATTATCAGCAGCAAGTGAAAGCCCATCGTAAGAACCAAAACCAGAGTGAAATCGAATATATGGACGGCACGACGGTGCCCCATACCGTAGAATACGAGATTTTGAATGCGCTAGGACTTCGTCGATATTGCTGCCGCAAACACATGTTGACACATGTGGACCTCCTGGAGAAGATTTAAGAAGGCACCAGTAGAATGGAGTTCTTTGTGCCAGGCCTCCTATTTTTTATCCTCACGGTGCTTCTTACCTTTTATCTGGCGCCGAAGGCCACCCCTATGATGGCCGCCATCCTTTCTCTCGTGTTTCTGACGTATGGTGTCTATGATCATTATCGTCTTTTCGCTTCCGAATATCGTAGTAGCACATGGCAAGAGCCCCTTCTTCTACTGTATTCTCCGGCTGTGATGATTACCATTCTGATTCTGTATGTGCTGTATGGAATGATGACTCTTTTTACGAAGGGCCAGGTTCCCGTTCCAGCGATGCCCGAGATCCCCCATGTCAACGAGGCGTTGAACAATGTGACCGAATCGCTATCGAACGCAGCGAATGCCATTGCGAATACCACAAATAACATGCTGAACAATATGTCAAACAATATGAACAATATGGTGAACAATCGTCGCAACAACACGGCGAACATGTCACGCAGTTTTGTTGAATCGGTATAGTAGAATGACAACGCGGAAAGCAAAAAAGTCACAGGGTGTTCATACGATTCCTGAGATACGGCGTACGTTTGAGTATATGGAGGAGTATGTGGCGAAAAAGATCGCTGCTCGTGAAACGACCAAACAGATCAGCAAGGGTCTTCAGGCCGAGTGGAAGAAGAAGTTCGGCAAACCCTTGGAAGAGCGATCGGCCCAGGCCTTCATTGAGGATGCTCGCGCAAAACAGAAGAGTCACTCTGTGGCGCATGGAAAGCGAACGATCCGACATCGTGGTGGTGCGGCACTTCAAGGTGCTCCTCTTTCCTATACGATGCGCGCAGGAATCGATCTGGCGCCCTCTAGTATTCCTCAGGGAGGTCATCTTCCCTTGTCAGGAGGTGCTCCGTCTACGTTTGGAAGCTTTGTCGACTACATCAGTTCAGGATTTACCATGCCTGAATCGAGTGGGAACATGACAGGAAAGTATGGATGGCCGCAGCCCTATTCGACCACAGGCTCTAATGCTGCCCCTATGAAAGGAGGCGCTCGACGCAGCACACGCCGTGAGAAGCGCGCCGTTCGTGGAGGAAGCCGCCTAGGAGATCTATTGACTCCTGGCCCCGTCGTAAGCCAAGCGCTCGCCCGCCCCATCCCCTCCCAGCCCGTTCCTTCTACGCTTCAACAGGCGCAGCGCGCATGGAATGGACAGGCGCTTTAATCCTACAAATAAGAGCAGCCCCTTCTACGGCCACCCCCACTGTGACCATATAAGAGGGTTTTTATCATCCTACAGATAGATGGCGCTGACAGGGGATCAATCGCGTGACCGCTCACGTCACCTGTTGGACCGATATTTCCGCACTGTCCCCTATCCCTATACCCGTCATCATATTGACTCGTATGATCAATTCCTTCAACAGGACCTTGTCGGCATCATTCGATCGCAGAACCCCATTTTGATCCTGAAGGACCTTCTGGATGAAAAAACCAACACGTATAAATACCGCGTGGAAATCTTCGTTGGCGGCGAAGACGGCTCCGCCATTGAAATGGGGACTCCGACGGTGAGCCTTCAGAACGCCGAGGAGGTGCGTGTTCTCTATCCAAATGAGGCCCGTCTGCGAAACTTGACCTATGCCGCCACCGTGTATGCTACGATCATTGTCAAGATTACCTATGTGGTCAAGGAAGGCGGTCACTTGGTTCCCCACGATCTGTCCCCTCCTGCCGACACATTTACCAAATGGCCCCTCTGTCGCATCCCTATTATGCTTCACAGCCGTTATTGTATTCTCCATAAAAAACCGAAAGAGTTCCTCCAAGAAGTAGGAGAATGTCCCTATGACAATGGCGGATACTTCATTGTGGACGGCTCAGAAAAGATCCTTGTGACGCGCCAAGAGCAGGCCTTCAATACGCTCTACATCACTCCCCAACAGGATCCAAAAATCGCCATCTACGCATCGATCGAGTGTCTGTCTGCCACGACTCGCCAAGTAAAGCGCATTTCCTTCTACATGATGCGCCATGTGGGGAAAAAGGGTATGACCGCTCATGCGACGATTCAGGTCTCCCTTCCTTTTGTGAGAAAGCCCATCCCGCTCTTTGTCTTGTTTCGCGCGATTGGATTTCAATCGGACGAGGAAATCATTCGGATGATCTTTCCCGATTTTGAGAGCTCTGATGCGACGCTCCTGATCGACCTGTTGCGCCCCTCCATCATTGACGCCTTCCCTTTTCTTACAACGTATGCGGCCATCCAGTATATCAAAACGCTCACAAAAGGTTTCGGCGTAGAGCATGTCTTGGATATCATCCGAAATCAACTCTTTCTTCATATGCCTAATGACCCCAGCACACAAGCGCTCTTCTTAGGAGACTGTGTGCGAAAGATTCTCCGTGTCAGCCAGGGATATGACCAGAAAACCGACCGCGACGATACACGCAATCAGCGATGTCTGACAAGCGGGTTCTTGCTTCAAGAGCTGTTTAGTCATTCCTATAAAGTGTGGATCAAAGCCGTTGTCCTTGCGATTGGAAAGGAGTATAACTACAACAAGGGGGTGCTCTATAAAGATGAGCAGTTCAAAAACATCTTTCAAGCAGGAAATGATACCAAGATTTTCCTGTCAGGCGTCCTGGACAATATGATCATGAAAGGATTTAAAGGAAAGTGGGGCACGGGCCTCGGGGAGGAAAAGTCGGGCGTGCTCCAGGCACTCTCGCGGTTGTCCTATATGGATTTCATGTCCCATTGTCGTCGTGTGATTTTGGATTTTGATACCAGCATGAAACTGACAGGACCGCGTAAACTTCATACCTCCCAATATGGCTATTTTTGTACGTCCGAGACACCAACGGGTGCCTCCATCGGTATTGCGAAAAATCTCAGTATCATGACGGCCATTTCCACGGCCTCGCAGACCAAAGAGTTTCTACAATGGCTCCAGACGACAGGGCGCGTTCATCGTCCCGAAGAAATCACGCTAGAACATCGTGTGGTCTTTGTTCCCGTGTATGTCAATGGCGGCACGTTTGGCTACACGGCGACTCCCTTCTTGCTCGTCTCTGTCCTGAAGCATTTGAAGCGAACGGGTTGTCTCCCGTATTCAACAAGCATTTCATTCTCTATTCGCGATCGAATGATCTATCTCTATCTGGATGCGGGACGCCCTCTTCGTCCCCTTGTATGGCTGGAATCCAAAGGTGCCATCCCGCAGGTTCCTGATGAAAAAATCAAAGAGTTGCGAACATGGCGTGATCTGGTCATGGGGCGACTCAAGATTCGTGAGGCCGCCAGCCTGGAATCCACGGACTTTTTGGATCCTCTCCACGGTCGTGGGGCGAAGCTAGAAGACTATCCTGCCATGCTATCGCCGCACACGGGTGTGATTGAATACATGGACCCTTATGAGCAGAATGAGTCGTTTATCGTGAATCATTCCGAGCACATTACAATGGAAACGACGCACATGGAGGTTCACCCGTCTACGATCATGAGCATGATGACATCACTGATTCCGTTTGCGCCTCACAATCAGTCTCCGCGCAATCAGTTATCGTGTTCGCAGTCGAAACAGGGTCTATCCATTTATGCGACGAATTGGCGCAATCGATTCGACAACACCGCTCACGTCTTATGCTATGGAGAGATGCCACTCACACGCACGCTCTACCAGCAGTATGTGGGAGAGGGAAAGATGGCCTATGGAATGAACTGTATTTTGGCCATTGCGTGTTGGTCAGGATACAATCAAGAAGACGGTATTGTGATCAATGATGACGCCATTCAGCGCGGCATGTTTCGCTCGATGGCCTTTAGCTCCTATGAAGCCTTCGAAGAGGATGATGAGAAGGCGAAAACCCAGGTGCGATTTGGCCATCCTGCGAAGATTGCGGAGTGGCGAGACCTCCGCCCTGGTCTGGATTACTCCAAGCTAGAGGAAA
>Ga0316220_1003515_pt1 | contig 12990 bp, 9 predicted proteins | sample TBH18005metaG_FD_203632 | JGI IMG/M metagenome (GOLD analysis project Ga0316220, IMG submission 203632) | Freshwater microbial communities from Trout Bog Lake, Wisconsin, USA - TBH18005 | ecosystem: Environmental > Aquatic > Freshwater > Lake > Hypolimnion/Profundal zone | place: USA: Wisconsin...
CGACCTTGGACAGCGACGCCTCGATCATTTCCTTGATTTCCTTGGCGGCCGCTGCGCTGCGCTGCGCGAGGTTGCGCACCTCACCGGCCACCACGGCAAAGCCGCGACCTTGCTCGCCGGCACGGGCGGCTTCCACCGCGGCGTTGAGCGCCAGGATGTTGGTCTGGAACGCAATGCCGTCAATCACGCCAATGATTTCCGACACTGTGCGCGACGACGCGCTGATCTCGCGCATGGTCGCCACCACATCGGTCACCACCGCGCCGCCCTGGCTGGCGACTTCCGATGCGCTGTCGGCCAACTGGCTGGCCTGGCGCGCGTTGTCGGCGTTCTGGCGCACGATGGAGGTCATCTCTTCCATGCTGGAAGCGGTTTCCTCCAGCGAGCTGGCCTGCTCTTCCGTGCGTTGCGACAAGTCTGCATTGCCGGCGGCAATCTGCTTGGTGGCGGCTCCGATCGACTCGGAGCCCGTGCGCACCCGGCGCACGGTATCGGTCAGTGCGGTCTGCATGCGGGCCAGGCCTTCGAGCAGGCGGCCCATTTCGTCATGACGGTCGATGCGCACACGCTCGGTCAGGTCACCGGCAGCAATGCGGTCGAACTGCGCCAGCGCGGCGTTCAGCGGCCCCACGATCGCGTACAGCAGCGACCAAGCACACCACAGCGCTACCACGAGCGCGATGACGATGGCGGCCACCACGATCAGCCGGAAGCGCGCATAAGCATCGCGCGATGCGTCGTAGTTGGCCTTGGAGAATGCGAGTTGCTTCTTGCTCAGGGCCAGGCTCGAATCATTGGCATCACGGAAGGCCTTTGACACTTCCTTATCCATGATCTTGTCCGCCGTGGCGCGATCACCCGCGCGCAGCGCCTTGATAATGTCGCGCAAGCTGGTGGAGGCAGCTTCGCGCTTGGTCGCAACGTCCTTGGCCAGGCGTTCCTCTTCGTCGTCGCGCGGCAAGGCCAGGTATTTCTTCCAGGCGCCATCCGCCTCGGCAATCAGCTCTTCGGTGCGGTCGAGCAGCTTCATCGCGCCCTTGTCTTCCGGATTCAGCATCGCCTTGTCGAGCGCGGTGCGGGCACGCGTCAGGCTCAGATCGGATTCGCCCAGCGCCAGTGCGGACGGAAACTGGTTGGTAAAGGTCTGCTCATGCGCGCGGTTGGCGTCACGCAGGCCGAGCAGGCCAGCCACGCCGATCAGCAAGGCCAGCAGGAAGAGAAGAGAAACCGAAAGCACCAGGCGGGTGCGGATGGTCAGGCGAGCGGACATGGGCGCGGCGAAAGTGGCGTGCACGGCTCTTCACGCGGCGCGACCATCGCGCCAGGCGGCCGGCTACCTGATCACTATCGGCTGCGTAACCCGTCAACTTAAGGGCGACGGGGCAAACGCGCCTCCTTCGCCCTGCCCGTCGTCGGGCAACCGCGTTACTGATAGTCGAGCCGCAGCGAGACAGCGCCCTTTACCGAGCCGGGAGTGACCGCAGCTTCGGTCTGGACATACGAGGCCTGCATCGGGATCGCATATGAGCCGCCGGTGGTCTTGCTGTAATCGTCCACCTTGATCGACGTGCCGAATTGGGCGGCAACGCCGTCACGGTCGGCAAGGCGTATCTTTACGCCTTTGACGGTGGAGTCGGCAGAGAGCGGCAGCACGCCCGGTGAATCCGCCACGCCGCCCATGGGCTCGAGCGTGTATCCCACCCGGTTGTATCCCTTCGGACAACTGTTGATCTTGATCTGGAAGTCGCTCACCCCGGCCACTGAACCGACACCGGTCAGCTTCCGAACGATGGTTGGCGGCAAGTCTACCGTCTGACTTGGCACGGAACACGTTCCTTCAATTCTGGTGAGCGTGGAATCGCCCAGGCTGAAGTAGTGAATGTTTTGAGTATTGCTCGTCATTGTTTTCGTGAAAAACCATGAGTGAACCAAGCGTTTTGCTGTGCTACTGCTGATTTCCACGTATGGATCTTTGACCAACTGCACTTCAACCGGCGTGGAAAATATAACTGGAGCATCTTTCCATTGATCCACAAGTATCTGAGGTTTTCCATTCACGATGACCTGCATGGCCAAGCCGGTTAGCCGTGTTGAAACTGTCGTGTTAGGCGGGGAAACATCGGCGGCTCCTTTGGTAATCAGTTTGAAATGGTACAGCCTGCATTGAGCCTCACCACAGAGTTGCGTAGGCGTATAAATGCGCCGTGCGACAACCGTTCCGGGTGCCAGACTGCCTGGCAGTGCATACGAGCCGGAAAAGGCGACATACTCATAGGCCGCCACGTCGTGCGGCACCATGGCCAAACCCAACACGACGAACGCCGTGGCTTTCACCATTTGCGTGCAGCGCTGAATCAATCCTTTAACAATCATCGATCTCCAAAGCCTCATTTCAGTTTTTTTCCACTGGGTTTTCGGCGCAAATACGCGCTGCGCAATCAAAATGCGCTGGTCTTTGCTACGCGCTGCCGGGTGAAATTCTCAGTGTTGAGAAATGTCACGGATATAGGAGCGCTCCTAAAAACCGAAAAATCCACCCAGGCGCGGGCGGATTTGAAGAGCGGAAGATGAGCACCGGCAGGCCACGTGCGCGTGCAACGTGCACGCCGTGCGGGAGATGCGGTCTGGGAGGAAAGCTGGAAAAAGGGGCGGCGGTGTCACTCCACGAACGACACCGAAAAGCGTGCGGGCAGGATGCCGACACACAATGCCGGACCAAGCCGCATGCGAATGTGCAGCGGCTGGCCATCAGTGAAATGGCACTGAAACGCCGAGCTACATCATGGATAGGGAAAAGGCGACAAGCCTGAACCTGCCGCCGTCACATCACCCGTCGTACGAATACGCGCGCCGATGCCGCACCGCCTCGGCGAGTATGTCGAGCACGGGCTCAGTCTGCGTCCAGCTCAGGCACGCATCGGTGATCGACACGCCGTACTTGAGCGGCACCCCCGGTTTCAGGTCTTGGCGGCCCGCTTCGAGATTGCTTTCGACCATCACGCCGACGATCCTACGCTCGCCCTGCGAGAGTTGCCGCGCCAGATCTTGCGCAACCTCGATCTGACGTTCATGCGACTTGTTTGAGTTTGCGTGCGAGCAGTCCACCATGACCTGTTCGCGCAATTTTGCCGCGCGCAGCGCCGCGCAGGCCGCCTCGATGTGCTCGCTGTCGTAGTTCGGCCCACCCTTGCCGCCGCGCAGGATCACGTGCGCGTCGTCGTTGCCGCGTGTCTCGAAAATCGCGGCCATGCCCATCTTCGTCATCCCCATGAACGCATGGCTGGCGCGCGCCGCGATGATCGCGTCCGACGCGACCTGCACGCCACCGTCCGTGCCGTTCTTGAAACCGATGGGGCAGCTCAGACCCGAGGCCAGCTGTCGATGGCTCTGGCTTTCTGTCGTGCGCGCACCGATCGCGCCCCATGCGATGAGGTCCGCGATGTATTGGGGGCTCAGCAGGTCAAGGAATTCCGTCGCGGCGGGCAGCCCGAGCCCGTTGACGTCGAGCAGCAGTTGCCGCGCAGCGCGCAGCCCTTCATTGATGCGGAAGCTCCCGTCCAGGCGCGGGTCGTTGATGTAACCCTTCCAACCGACCGTCGTGCGCGGCTTCTCGAAGTAGACGCGCATCACGATCAGCAGGTCGTCCTTCAGTGCATCGGCCGCAGCCTTGAGGCGGCGCGCGTAATCGAGCGCCTGATCGTGATCGTGGATCGAGCACGGGCCGACGATCAGCAGCAACCGATCGTCGCGGCCGTGCAGGATGTTGCTGATGGCACGGCGGGTGTCTTCAACGAGCGTCTGCGTATCGGCCGGCACGGGCAGCTCGTCCAGCAGCAGCGCCGGAGAAATCAGCGGACGCACCGCGCCGATGCGCGTGTCGTCGATACGCGTCGTGTCTTGCGTGGCGTCGGCAATGCCCACCTCGCGATCATGCGATGGGTTGTCGAGGTTATTCATTGCGATCTCACAGGGGTTTCAAATGGGACTCACGCACCTGCCGTCAATGGCGCGCTATCCCGCACTGACACAGCGCACTTAAGCGGCCTTATCACCACGCGCCTGGCGGTAGTCCTCCGCAAACTCGGCCCATTGCTTCAACGACACCTTGCGGCCGTGCGCCGCCAGCTTCAGCGCCGATTTGCGCCACGCCGTGCCGGCCGCGTAGTCCTGCACCTTTTCCACGAGATCCGTCCCGTGGCGGCCACAGCCGCGCAGATGGCACCAGGCCGCCACGTGCGCCATGGTCTGCAGCGCATCGTCCAGATTGGCGACCACGTTCTTGCCGGAGCCAAGCGCCACACGGTCCGCGGTCGGCTGCAGGCTTTTGACAACGTACGACTTGGGCTTCTCGCCCTTGGCCCCGTAAACGACGCCACGCAGCAGCGCCGGCGAGATGGCCTGCGACAGGCGCTGAATGTCCACCACGCGGCCGGCTTCGCTGTGCCACGGCGCCACGCTGCACGCGTTGCCGAGCGTATCGGCCCAGACGCTCGGAATGGAAAGCTTGATGTCGATCAGCCGCAGCGTGGCGGGGTCGTTCTCCGGGCGCGCAAGCACGGAATAGCGCTCCAGCCCCAGACTGCCGGTGCCGGCAATGCGCCGCGCCACATCGATGGCGATAAAGCGCTGGTTGTGGCTACCCCTGCTGGTGCCATTGCCCTGCTCGCCATAGGCCTGCAGGATGCGGCGTGCGCGGCGGGCCTCATCCTTGCTAGCCCGCAAGGTGTGGCGGCCGTCGATGCGCAGGTGGATTTGGTTGCCATCGCGCTCGGTGCGTTGCGCGAGGTAGGCGGCGCGATTGCGCTTGCGCAGGCCGCGCAGCAGGTCGCGCACGATACCGGTGGCGGTGGCGCGCTCCGCCCAGCGCGGCTTGCCGTCAACCAGCGCGGCCGCATACGTGTCGAGAAAGCGCCGGCACAGGTTATGAGCGTCTTCATCGGCCAGCTTCCAGCCGAATGACGCCACCTGCAGGCTCGACAGCACGCGCACCAGGTCGACCGTGAACGGCGCCGCCAGGGCTTCGTCAAAGTCGTTCATGTCGAAGTAGACCAGGCCGTTGTCGCCCTTGAAGCTGCCGAAGTTTTCAAGGTGGAGGTCGCCGCAGACCAGCGTGCGGGGTGCGTCGTGCAGCAAGGCAGCATCGGCCAGCGAGGCCGCATACAGGTTGTTGGTGCCGCGAAAGAATGAAAACGGGTCGGCGGCAATGGCATCCAGTTTTCGGGTGAGCCTTTCCGGATCACGCCCAGCGTTGTATTCAAGAAGGATACGGGTGGTTTCATGCATGGTCTCGGCCTCGTTGAAGTACGTGGAGTGGAGTGCAATGCCCTCAAGAATTGAAGATTACGCGTTGATTGGCGATTGTGAAACCGCGGCACTGGTTTCGCGCGACGGCTCCATCGATTGGCTGTGCTGGCCTCGGTTCGATTCAGGCGCCTGTTTTGCCGCGCTGCTTGGCACGCCGGACCACGGCCGGTGGCGCATCGCTCCGCAAGGCGAGGTCCGCGCCACGCGCCGACGCTACCTGCCTGGCACGCTCGTGCTGGAGACCGTCTTCGAGACCGACACCGGTTCCGCCAGCGTGACCGACCTGATGACGGCCCGCTTGCCCGGCATCGCCGGCGCACGGGACGACACCTCTGAGCTCATCCGCATCGTGCGCGGGCTCTCCGGCACCGTCGAAATGCGTATGGACCTTACGCTGCGGTTCGATTACGGCGCGTCTGTACCGTGGGTCAGCCGCGTGTCCGAAGTCACGGGGGCGGCGCCTGAAGGCAGGTGCGACATGCCCGATTGCGTGCTCCGGGCCGTGGCCGGGCCCAACATGACGACACTGCGCACCGCCGCCCCAATCCGAGGCGAAAATCTCTCCACCGTAGCGGATTTTTCCGTGAGCGAAGGCGAGGCGATGCCCTTCGTGCTGACGTATTCGCCGTCGCACCTGCCCTTGCCCGACTCCATCGACGCGCTGGAGGCGCAGGTCGACATCGAGGCACGTTGGCGCGCGTGGTCCGGCCGCTGTCACGGCGCGGGCGAATGGACCGAAGCCGTGGAACGCTCGCTCATCACGCTCAAGGCGCTGACGTACCACCGCACCGGCGGTGTCGTGGCCGCACCAACAACGTCGCTGCCCGAACAGCTCGGCGGGGTGCGCAACTGGGACTACCGCTACTGCTGGCTGCGCGACGCCACGCTCACGCTGCTCGCGCTCATGAATGCGGGCTACTACAACGAGGCACGCTCCTGGCGTGAATGGCTCGAACGCGCCATCGCCGGCAGCCCCGCACAAGTGCAGATCATGTACGGCATTGCCGGCGAACGGCGCCTGGGCGAGTGGACCGTCCCCTGGCTGCCCGGCTACGAAGGCGCGCAGCCCGTACGCGTGGGCAATGCGGCCGCGCTGCAGCTCCAGCTCGATGTGTACGGCGAGTTGATGGACGCCCTCTTCATCGCCCGCAAAGGCGGCCTTGACGGGGACGATGCCTCCTGGCGCCTGCAGGTCGCGCTGATGACCCATCTGGAGAGCGTCTGGCAGACGCCCGACGAAGGCATCTGGGAGATCCGCGGGCCCTCGCGCCATTTCACGCATTCCAAGGTCATGGCGTGGGTGGCGTTCGACCGCGCCGTCAAAACCATCGAGCAATTCAATGTAGACGGGCCCGTGGAGCGCTGGCGAGCCGTGCGCGACCGCATCCACGCGGAGGTCTGCGCCCACGGCTACAATGCCGCGCGTGGCTGCTTCGTGCAGAGCTACGGCGGGCACGAGCTGGACGCTGCACTTCTCATGCTGCCGCTGGTGGGTTTTCTGCCGGCATCCGACCCGCGCATCCAGGGCACGGTCAAGGCCATCGAAGAAGACCTGCTCGTCGATGGCCTCGTGCGCCGCTACCGCACCGAAGCCGTGACCGACGGCCTGCCCCAGGGCGAGGGCGTGTTCCTGGCCTGCAGCTTCTGGTATGTCGACAACCTCGTCATGCAAGGTCGCCAGGACGAAGCCCGCGCGCTCTTCGCCAAGCTGCTGGCACTGCGCAACGACGTGGGCCTGCTGGCCGAGGAATACGACCCACGCGTGCACCGGCTCGTTGGCAACTTCCCGCAAGCGTTTTCGCATATCGCGCTGGTCAATTCCGCGCTGGCGCTATCCAAGGCGGCCGATCATGTCAGCCAGCGCACTGGGGAACCCCCGTGCAGCTGACGTGCAGCTGACGTCCGGCCGAAGCCGGTAAAATACCGGCCATGACCGAATCGACTGCTTTCAGCCCCATGCCAGACGACGCAACCAGTGCTTCCGACAGCACCCTGCTGGGCCGCCCAGACAGCCCCTGCATCGGCATCTGCTCCACGCTCTTCGACGAGGTCTGCCAAGGCTGCGGGCGCACGCAGCTGGAGGTCAGCAACTGGGTCTTCATGACCGACGAAGAGCGCAACGCGGTCTGGACGCGCATCCTGGCCGAAGGCACCGCCCAGGGCTACAACGCTGACGGCAGCCGCAAGTAGGCGGAGGGCGTCAAACGCAAAAAACCCGGCCGAGGCCGGGTTTTTCATTGGTGCTGCACGTGGGGCAGATCAGGCCGTCTTGGCGGGATTGAGTTGCAGCGCCTTGTACTCCAGGAACTCCTCCAGGCCGTACTTGCCGTTCTCGCGCCCGTTGCCGGATTGCTTGTAGCCGCCAAACGGCGCCTGCATGTTGAACGGCCCGCCGTTGATATTGACCTGGCCCGTGCGAATGCGCCGCGCCACGCGAATCGCCCGCGCCTCGTCGCCCGACCACACACCGCCGCCCAGGCCGTAGATGCTGTCGTTGGCAATGCGGACGGCCTCTTCCTCGTCGTCGTAGCAGATCACGGTCAGCACAGGGCCGAAGATCTCTTCGCGCGCCACGGTGTCGGTGGTCTTCACGTTACCCAGCACCGTCGGCTTGACAAAGTAACCGGTGGACAGGCCTTCCGGCGCGTCGGCGCCCCCGGTAATGAGTTCCGCGCCCTCCTCCAGCCCCTTGCGGATGTAGCCCAGCACGCGGTCGCGCTGCACGGCAGAGATGAGCGGCCCCAGGCGCGTCGATTCCTGCGCCGGATCGCCCGGCACGTAGGCAGCGGCAAACTGCGCGGCCAGCGCCTTCACTTCTTCATACTTGGCACGCGGCACCAGCATGCGCGTGTGCGCCGAGCACGTCTGCCCGGAGTTCAGGAAACACGCCGACAGCGTGCCCTTGACCGCCGATGCCAGGTCCGCGTCATCCAGGATCACCGAGGCCGACTTGCCGCCCAGCTCCAGCGCCACCCGCTTGACCGACTGCGATGCGAGTTCCGCCACGCGCTTGCCCGCACGCGTGGAGCCCGTGAACGACACCATGTCGACCTCCGGGTCGCTTGCCAGCACCTCGCCCACCACCGGGCCATAGCCGGTGACAAGGTTGAACACGCCCGGCGGCAAGCCGGCTTCTTCAATGACTTCCGCCAGCACGAACGCGTTGAGCGGTGCCACTTCCGACGGCTTGAGCACCACCGTGCAGCCGGCCGCCAGCGCGGGCGCAACCTTCAGCGTGATCTGGTTGAGCGGGTAGTTCCACGGCGTGATGGCGCCCACCACGCCCACGGGCTCGCGCACCACCAGCGAGTTGCCGACGTGCTCTTCAAATTCAAACGTGCTGAGCAGCTTGGCGAAATTGCCCCAGTTGTAGACCGGGCCGCCCACCTGGATGGCACGCGCCAGCTTGATCGGCATGCCGACTTCGCCGGCAATCAGCTGCGCCAGCTCTTCGCTGCGGGCATGCAGGCCGTCGGCAATCTTCTGGATGTATTCGGCGCGCTTGGTCACGGGCGTGGCAGCCCAGTCATCAAATGCGGCGCGCGCGGCGGCCACGGCGGCTTCCGCGTCGGCCGCGCTGCCTTCGGGAATGGTCCCCATCACGGCTTCCGTGGCCGAATGAATCACTTCAATGACGCCCTTGCCCTGCGGCGCCACCCACTTGCCATTGATAAAAAGCTTGTCGCGTTGCTGCATCGTCGGTCGTCTCGCTCTGGTGGATGCGCGATTTGCGCGTTGTGCTATCCGGGTTGCGACTGAGCCCTACATCGCCCCCGGGCGGTTATGATCGGTCTATTGTAGAGCCACCAGAGCGCACACCGCAGACGCGCCGGCCGAGGGAGACGACCATGACCACCCGCATCTATCAGAAGACCGAAAAAGGTCAGGACGAGATCCGAACGCGCGCGAACCACCTCGACCAGCGTCACCGCGCGGTGCTCCTGATGATCAATGGCGAGAAAACCTGCGACGACATCCTCGTGCAGCTTCAGCCGCTCGGCATGACGCAAGCGGTATTCGACGAGCTGGAGGGAGGGGGGTATATCCGCCCGCACATGCCCATGGCGACCACGGCAAAGGTGGAGCCGGCCGCTGCATCCGTGCCCGCCCCCGTCGACTCTTCAAAAGAGCCGGCCGCCGAAGGCTATCAACGCCTCTATCGCTTCTATACCGAAACCATCAGCCGGTATCTCGGCCTGCGCGGCTATCTGCTGGAGATGAAGGTGGAGAAAGCCGGCAACGTCGCAGAACTCGTCGCCCTGCGCGACACGCTCAAGGCAGCCCTCAGCAAAACGCGCGGCGAGCCCGAGACCAGCAACCTGATCGCCCAGCTGGATCTGCTGATCGACGAGGCAACAGGCTGACTGCAACGTATGCCGGACTGCATGAAAGGCGGCCGCATGAGCCGCCTTTCTTTTGTCGAGTGCCGTTGCGTGCGCGTGTCCATCAGACATGCACACACAGGCCCGCACGATGTTGAGGCCATCGCGTCGTGGAGTGGGAAAACTTCATTACCATGGCGAATTCCATTCGCGTGCTTCATGGCTAAGGTCCGTCCATGCCCATCGATATCCGAGCCCTTCGTTACTTTGTCGAAACCGCGCGGCTGCAGAGCTTCACGCAGGCGGCGAGCTCGCTCTCGGTGACACAGTCCACCATCAGCAAGATGGTGCGTCAGCTCGAAAACGAGGTCGGCCAGCCGCTGCTGATCCGCGAAGGCCGGCAGGTGCGGCTCACTGACGTGGGCCGGGTCGTGTACGCACGCGGGCAGGAAACGCTGGGCGTGGTGCACAGGCTGACGCTTGAAGTCGCTGATCTGTCCTCGCTCGGACGGGGCGAACTGACGGTCGGCATCCCACCGATGGTGAATCTGTTCTTTTCGCCCGTCGTGAGCGCGTTTCGTCAGCGTTATCCGAATCTGGTACTGAACTTGGCAGAGTACGGCGGCAAAACGGTGGAACAGCAGGTGGCCAGCGGCGAACTGGAAGTGGGCGCCACCGTTCTGCCCGGCGATAGTGGGCTCGAACTCGCCACGCGACAGTTTGCAAAGTATCCGATCTGGGTGGTGGGACCGCGCAAAGCGAAATGGGCCAAAGGCAGGACCGTCACCCTCACGGCACTGCGCGACGAACCGCTGCTATTGCTGGCCGAGGATTTCTCCCTGACGCGCAAGCTGCGACAGGCCTTTCTCGAAGCCCGTATCGAGCCGCACATCGCTGCGCGGAGCGGGCATTGGGAATTCCTCGCCTCGATGGCCGCTGCGGGACTGGGCACGACTTTTTTGCCGCAGCCGCTGGTGGCCAACCTCGCGAACCGTGACAAGCTGGCCGTGGCACGCCTGACCGCCCCCGACATGGATTGGGCGCTCGCGCACCTGTGGTCGCCCGGCCGCTACCTGTCGCACGCCGCTCGCGCGTGGCTCGCGACGTGCCAGGAAGTGCTCGGCGCCTGAGCAGCGGCTGCGACGCGCGTCAAGCGCTGAGGGCGGGTTCCGGGAGCAGACTTTCACCTGTGAGCCCGGCTGAGGCCATCGAGCCCTGGTCGCGAAACCGGACATGCCAGGCCAGCGCCTCCTCCAGGAGGTGGGGCGTATGCCCGCCGCGCCGCTGCGCGCGCACAACGTAGTCGCGCAGCAGCTCGCGGTAGCGCGGATCAGCGCAGTTGCTGATGATCTGCACAGCACGCTCGCGCGGCGCCAACCCGCGCAGATCGGCCAGTCCATGTTCGGTAACGATGATGTCGACGTCGTGTTCGGTATGGTCCACATGCGAGACCATCGGCACGATGCTCGAGATGTCGCCGGCCTTGGCCAATGACTTGGTCACGAAGACTGACAGATGCGCGTTGCGCGCGAAGTCGCCCGAGCCGCCGATGCCGTTCATCATGTGCGTTCCGCCCACGTGCGTCGAATTCACGTTGCCGTAGATATCGCATTCCAGCGCGGTATTGATGGTGATCAGGCCCAACCGGCGGATCACTTCCGGGTGGTTGCTGATCTCCTGCGGTCGCAGAATCACCCGCGTCTTGTAGCGTTCCAGTTCTGACAGAAACCGCTTGTAGACCGGGCGTGACAGCGTGATCGACGAGGCCGAGGCAAACGCCAGCTTGCCCGAGTCGAGCAGCTCGATGGAGCTGTCCTGCAAAACCTCCGAATACATCTTGAGGTCATGGAACGGCGAGTCGATGAAGCCATGCAGGACCGCGTTGGAGATCGTTCCGATACCCGCCTGCAGCGGCTGCAGCGTGGGCGAAAGACGGCCCGTGCGCACCTCGCGCGCCAGGAATGCGTTCAGATGCCCCGCGATGGCATTGGTCTCCGCATCGGGCGGCAACACGTTGGACGGGCTGTCGTCCTGCCCCGTGATGACGATGGCAGCGATCTTGCGCGGATCGATCGGGATAGACGGCAGGCCGATGCGCTGCTCCGCTGCAATGAGTGGAATCGGCTGGCGATAGGGCCGCTGCACCGGAAAGAAGATATCGTGCAGCCCTTCCAGATTGGCGGGCATGTTCAGGTTGATCTCGACGATCACCTGCTTCGCCAGCACCGCGAAACTTGCGGAATTACCGACCGACGTAGTCGGCACGATGCCGCCGTTCTCGGTGATGGCCGTGGCTTCGACAACCGCCACATCCAGCGGTGCAATCTGCCGCGAACGCAGTTGCTCGACGGTTTCCGACAAGTGCTGGTCAATGAACATGACCTCGCCTGCGTTGATCTTGCGCCGAAGGGTGGCATCGGCCTGGAACGGCAGGCGACGGGCAATCACATCGGCTTCGGCCAATACCTTGTCAATGTCGTTACCCAGCGAGGCGCCGGTCATCAGGGTAATGCGCAGCGGCTCGTGCGCGGCACGCCGGGCCAGGGCAAACGGCACGGCCTTGCAGTCGCCGGCACGGGTGAAACCGCTCATGCCGACCGTCATGCCATCGTGGATCAGGGTCGCGGCTTCGTCCGCAGACACCACTTTGTCCAGCAGGGATTGCAGGCGAATGCGGCCGCCAATATCAGAGGTCATCTCGTCTCCTTGGTACTTCGCCGAGCCTGACTTTGGCGCTTCTTGTTGTGATGTAGGGCGCCCCGTCAGCAGGTCTCGGCCTATTCACTGGGATATGCAGACCAGTGTAGCGACGGCCATGCATTCTGATGGCGATAAAAAATCATGAAACCCAGTCGGTTTTTTCATAGATGGTCCACTTTGCCGACATGCTTCAGTCGATTGCGGCGAAGACCAAAAACAAAGGGCCGCACATTGGCGGCCCCTTGATGACGGCAAAGAATCGGTGTTCACCCTGCGCGGCATCACAGCTGCGCGCAGTCCTCGTTCGACGGCACAGCGGTCAAGGCTCCGGAAAACGCGCGAGCTTGGCGGCGTTCTTGGGTGCCGGATACTGCGCCACGTTCATTTCCATGGCGAGCAGCGTGTAGTAGCCGCAGATGCCCGTCATGTCTACGATACCCTTGTTGCCGAACCGCTTTTCCGCCCGGGTATAGGTTTCGTCGGCCACGCGCTTGTTGCGGATCAGCTCCGTCGCGAAGTCGTAGACGATCTCCTCGTCCTCGCTCATGCCCGTGGGGCGGCGGCCATCGGCAATGGCATCGGCAATACCGGGTTTGATACCCGCCTTCAGGGCGATCGGATGGTGCACATACCACTCGTAATCCTGGCTCCACTCTCGCGCGGT
>Ga0316220_1003519_pt1 | contig 12969 bp, 11 predicted proteins | sample TBH18005metaG_FD_203632 | JGI IMG/M metagenome (GOLD analysis project Ga0316220, IMG submission 203632) | Freshwater microbial communities from Trout Bog Lake, Wisconsin, USA - TBH18005 | ecosystem: Environmental > Aquatic > Freshwater > Lake > Hypolimnion/Profundal zone | place: USA: Wisconsin...
CGCCGCAGTTCCGCCCGCAAGGCCATCTTTTACCGCCTCCCCGGCCGCCCCGTCCTCAAGTGGATCTACATGATGTTTGTCCGCGGCGCAGTGCTCGACGGCATGGCCGGCATGACCTACGCCACCCTCCAGACCTTCTACGAGTACCTCATCGAGGTCAAGCGCAAGGAGATGATCTTCAACCGCAAGACCAACGCATCCTGATTTCCCTACACCCACACGCACACACGAAGGCCCGCCAACCGGCGGGCCTCATGCTTTTCGTTCTTGGATTGTCTACGCCCCCGGAACCACCCGTAGGTCGCCGCCCGTCATCTCCTTCGGTTGCGGCAGCCCCAGCAGGCTCAGCACCGTCGGCGAGATGTCGCGCAGCGAACCGCCCTCGCGCACTCCCACCTTCCTGCCCTGATCCGTGCACAGGATGAACGGCACAGGATTCGTCGTGTGCGCCGTGTGCGGCCCGCCCGTCACCGGGTCAATCATCATTTCGGCGTTGCCGTGGTCGGCCGTCACCAGCAACGCGCCGCCCCGCTGCTTCACCGCCTGGTAGACGCGCCCCAGTTGCGCGTCCACCGTCTGCACTGCCTTGATGGTCGGCTCCATCTTGCCCGAGTGTCCCACCATGTCGGCGTTGGCGAAGTTCACAATCACCACGTCGAAGGCCGTGTCGTTCACCGCCTTGATCACCTCGTTGGCGATGCCCTCCGCGCTCATCTCCGGCGCCAGATCGTAAGTCGCCACCTTCTGCGACGCCACCAGCGCCCGGTCCTCGCCCGCAAACGGCTTCTCGATGCCGCCGTTGAAAAAGTACGTCACGTGCGCGTACTTCTCCGTCTCCGCCACCCGCAGGTTGCGCAGGTCGGCCTGTGCCATCAGGTTCGCCAGCAGGTTGTCCATGCTCTCCGGCGGAATCACCACCGGCAACGCGTACTTCTTGTCGTACTGCGTCATGCAAACGTAGTGGATATTCTTCGGCGTCTGCGCCAGTGGAATCTCCTCGTTCAGCTCCGCCGCCTTGGGCAGATCCATCCCCGCCGTCGCGTTCAACCCGCTGTTGCGCGTCATCACCCGCGTCACCTGCCGCACACGGTCCGCGCGGTAGTTGAAGCAGATGCACGAGTCCTCGTCCTGTATCAGCCCCACCGGCTTGCCGCTTGCGTCGGTGACCGTGAACGGCACAATGAACTCGTCCGTCACGCCGTTGTGATAGCACTCTTTCACACGCGCCAGCGCATCCGCGTACGCTCCGCCCTCGGCCTGGCCTGTCACCATCGCGTCAAACGCCTTGCGTTCTTTCTCCCAGCGCAGGTCGCGGTCCATGGCATAGTAGCGCCCGCTGCAACTGGCCAGCTTGCCCACGCCAATCGTCTTCATCTCTGCCAGCAGTTCGCTCAGGAAATCGAACGCCGAGTTCGGCATCGTGTCGCGCCCATCCAAAAACGCGTGCACATACACCTTCTCCAAGCCCTCCTGCTTCGCCAGCCGCAGCAGCGCATACAAGTGCCGCTGGTGAGAGTGCACGCCGCCATCGCTCACCAGCCCCAGTAGATGCAGCGCCCGCCCGCGCTCGCGCGCCGTGTGCATCGCCTTGAGCAGCACCGCATCCTTGTAGAACGAGCCGTCCGCTATCGCCGCGTCAATGCGTGTGATGTCCATGCGCACAATGCGCCCCGCGCCCAGATTCAGGTGGCCCACCTCGCTGTTGCCCATCTGCCCGTCGGGTAGCCCCACAAAGTGGTCGCTGGCGCGGATGAGCGTGTTCGGAAACTCCGCCAGCAGCTTGTCGTAGTTCGGCTTCTTCGCCTGCGCAATCGCGTTGGCGAAGCTCTCGGCGCGGTATCCCCATCCATCCAGGATGGTCAGTACCACAGGGCGTGTCAGTATCTTGGAGTTGGCCATGTCCCCAGTTTAGCCGATGCGCCCCTGCGGATTTGTGCACCGCATCACATCCCCAAACCCTTGAATAAGCGCCCCGCACCGCCCCAATGACCATTAAACCAATCGCCGCCGAGCGCATGCCCGGCGGCGATTGGTTTCGATTCAGCCAGCTTCAGCCGCAGTTGATGCTGCCGATGCCCAGATACTGCGCGCCTTGTCCTAGCTCTTCCTCGATGCGCAGCAATTGGTTGTACTTGGCGATGCGATCCGTCCGCGACGCCGACCCGGTCTTGATCTGTCCTGCGTTGGTCGCCACCGCCAAGTCGGCGATGAACGTGTCCTCGGTCTCGCCCGAGCGGTGCGAGATGACCGACGTGTAGCCGAAGCGGCGGCCCAGCTCGATGGCGTCCAGCGTCTCGCTGATGGTGCCAATCTGGTTCACCTTGATCAGAATCGAGTTGCCCACGTTCTCGTCAATGCCGCGTTGCAGACGCTTGGTGTTGGTCACGAACAGGTCGTCGCCCACCAGTTGCACCTTGTCGCCAAGCTGCGCCGTCATCAGCTTCCAGCCCGCCCAGTCGTCCTCGGCCAGGCCGTCCTCGATGCTCACAATCGGGTACTTGTTCACCCAATCCGCGTAGAAGGCCACCATCTCCGCGCTCGACAGTTCGCGCTTGTCGCTCTTCTTGAACACGTACTTGCCCTTCTCCTTGTTGAAGAACTCGCTCGACGCCGGATCCAGCGCAATCGCGATCTCCTCGCCCGGCTTGTAGCCCGCCAGCTCGATGGCCTCCAGAATGCACTCAATCGCCTCGTCGTTCGACTTCAGCGACGGCGCAAATCCGCCCTCGTCGCCCACCGCCGTGTTGTAGCCCTTCTTCTTCAGCACGCCCTTCAGCGTATGGAAGGTCTCCGCGCCCCAGCGCAGCGCCTCGGCAAAGTCCTCCGCGCCCACCGGCATCACCATGAACTCCTGGAAGTCCACATTCGAGTCCGCATGCGCTCCGCCGTTGATGATGTTCATCATCGGCGTCGGCAGCACCGTCGCGTTCACTCCGCCCAGATAGCGGTACAGCGGCAGCTTCAGCGCATTGGCCGCGGCGCGTGCCGTCGCCATCGAAACTGCCAGAATCGCGTTCGCGCCCAGCCGCCCCTTGTTCTCCGTGCCGTCGGCGGCAATCATCGTGCTGTCAATCAGACGCTGGTTCGTCGCATCCAGTCCAGCCAGCTCCGGCGCGATGATGGTCTCCACGTTCTCCACCGCCTGCAGCACGCCCTTGCCCATGTAGACGCCCTTGTCGCCGTCGCGCAGCTCCACGGCCTCGTGCTCGCCCGTGCTGGCGCCGCTCGGCACCGCCGCGCGGCCCATGGCCCCGCCGGCCAGAATCACGTCGGCCTCCACCGTCGGGTTGCCGCGGCTGTCCAGAATCTCTCGTGCGTGGATGGAAACAATCTCGGTCATAACGCTCCTGTCGTGGTTGGTTGCTGCTGTTGGCATCAGGATGCGGTGTTGCAGCCGCTCTCCCGCCGGGACCCTCCGGTCTACCGCAACCGGAGCGCCGTTCGCTCCCCGGATTGCCTCCACCAGCCCCATCATGCGTTTGAGCTCTGCGCGACGCCGCCGTTCCTGCCCGGGCGCCTGCACCTTCCCTGCCTTCTCCTCCATTTTAGCAAAGCGTTGCAGCCGCTCTGTGACGGCCAACACATCGCGCCAAACCACATCACCTCAAGGACTTTGCAGCCTCCACCCCCGCCGCCACTATTAACTCTCTCAATACCGACGCAACAGATACCTCTCCCACGCCGACCTGCCGCGCTTACGCTCAATTCAACGTGTGTCTGCGCTTCCCCTTCACCGAGCGCAGCAGGAGGTCGTTTCCATGACCCGTCGTCTCACCCTCGCCGTCGCTCTCCTCGTCGCTGCCGCGCCTCTCGTGGCCCAGTCCGCGCACCAGACCGCAGCCGCGCCCGTCACCATCGCGGCTGTCTCCGCGGCTGATGCCCCCATGCCCGCCGCGCCCACAGCCGCGCCCGAGCCCGCGCCCGCCCTCTCCATCCCCGCCGAAATCACCACGCCGCCCGCCACCACCGACCCCGACGCCATGGTCGTCACCCGCGTCGCCTCGCTGGAAAACGAGCTGCCCGTCGGCACCCTCATCAAGGTCCGCCTCAACCAGACCCTCTCCACACGCTCCACCGCCACCGGCGCGGCCTTCGACGCCACTGTCGAGGAGGCCGTCCTCCGCGACGGCAAGATCATCATCCCCGTCGGTTCCGAGATGCACGGCTCCGTGCTCGACATCAACGGTGGCGCACGCTTCTTCGGCCGCGCCGCCCTCCGCTTGCAACCCTTTCAGGTCGTCCTCCCAGACGGCTCGCGTTACGTCCTCCACGCCCAGGTCATTGACACCGACGAGCACCGCTCCACCCGCGTCAACAAGGACGGCACCCTCGTCTCCCCCGACCACGCCTCCTCGCTCGCCATCTTCTCGCTCAGCACCGTCTCGGCCGCCTCAGCTGGCGCGGTCTTCGGCGGATGGCCGGGCGCGCTCATCGGCGCTGGCGCAGGCGCAGGCGTCAGCACCGCACAGTGGCTCCGCCACGACCGCGAAACCATGATTCCCGTGGAGTCCAAGGTCATCTTCAGCCTCACCACCCCCATGCCCATGACCCCGCTCCACTAGACTTTGTACGTTTGCACCTCCTAACGGGCGCCAGAATATCGGCGCCCTTTTTCTTGCCTTGGGCTCCCGTCACAATCCCCTGTGAATTTCATCGTTTGCCGCCCCCGCCCGCGTAGGCCACAATAGATTGTGACGATGCTCACTCACCCCATGCCCGAGTTTGGCAGCTACGCCATCCTCCTCGCCTTTGTCCTCTCCGTCTACGCGCTGCTCTCCGGCTCCATAGCCCTCTACCAGCTTGCCAGCGGCACCCGTGGCCGCATCGAGCCCAACCGCCTGCTGGAGACCTCCCGCCGCGCCGGCATCGCCTCCTTCGTCGCCTGCACCAGCGCCGCCTTCGCCCTCGTCTGGGCCGCCTTCACCAACGACTACTCCGTCTCCTACATCCTCCACCACTCCAACAACGCCCTCCCCGTCGCCTACAAGTTCGCCGCGCTCTGGTCCGGTCAGGAGGGCTCGCTCCTCCTCTGGGCCTGGATTCTCACCGGCTACGGCTTCGCACTGCGCATCCGACACGCCGAAGACCACCGCCTCGCCGCCCACGCCTCCACAATCATGGCCGGCATCCAGGTCTTCTTCTTCGCACTGCTCTGCTTCTCTGCCCCGCCCTTCGCGCTCGAGGCCAATCCCCCCGCCGACGGCTTCGGCCTCAACCCCCTCCTGCAGTACCCCGAGATGGTCATCCATCCGCCCCTGCTCTATCTCGGCTATGTCGGCTTCGCCGTGCCCTTCTCCTTCGCCCTCGGCGCGCTCATCATGCGCTACCCCGGCGACCGCTGGATTCGCATCACCCGCAACTGGACCATGGTCACCTGGCTCTTCCTCACCTGCGGCATCTTCCTCGGAGCCCACTGGGCCTACTCCGTCCTCGGATGGGGCGGCTACTGGGGCTGGGATCCCGTCGAGAACGCCTCCCTCATGCCCTGGCTCACCGGCACAGCCTTCCTCCACTCCGTCACCATGCAGGAGAAGCGCGGCATGATGAAGGTCTGGAACGTCTGGATGATCTTCACCACCTTCCTCCTCTGCATCCTCGGCACGCTCCTCACCCGCTCCGGCGTCATCAGCTCCGTCCACGCCTTCGCACAGTCCTCCATCGGAACCTGGTTCACCACCTTCCTCGTCATCCTGCTCTGCACCTGCCTCTTCGTCTTCTTCCGCCAGCGCGGACACCTTCAGGCCGAGAACAAGCTCGAATCCCTCGTCAGCCGCGAGTCCAGTTTCCTGTTCAACAACCTCGTCCTGCTGGTCGCCTGCTTTGCCGTCCTCTGGGGAACCCTCTTCCCAGTCCTCTCCGAGTTCGTCACCGGCTCCAAGGTCACCGTCGGCGCGCCCTTCTACAATCGCGTCAACCTCCCCATGGGCCTGCTGCTGCTCTTCCTCACCGGCGTAGGCCCGCTCCTCGCATGGCGCAGTAACTCCCTCAAGGCCGTTCGCCGCAACTTCATCCTCCCGGGCGTCGTTGCCCTCGCCACCGCGCTCATCCTCATCCTCGCCGGCATTCGCCCTTGGTCCGCCGGTGACGACGCCACCACCCAGACCTACTCCGTCATCGCCCTCTCCCTCGCCGCCGGAGTCATCACCGCCATCGCCACCGAGTTCCTCCGCGGCGCATCTGTCCTCCACCGGCAATCCGGCCGCAATATCTTCTCGTCGCTCGTCCTGCTCACCCGCCGCAACACCCGCCGCTACGGCGGATACATCGTCCACTTCGGCATCGTGGTCATCTTCATCGGCATCGCCGGCGGAGCATTCAACCAGACCGCCGAAAAAGAACTCGGCTTCGGCGACTCCATCAACATCGGCGGCTACTCCCTCGTCTGCCAGTCCTTCTCGCAGGACTCCAACCCCAACTACCAGACCGAGTACGCCTTGCTGGACGTCTACCACCACGGCCGCAAGATTACCCAGCTCGCCCCTGAGCGCCGCGTCTACCTCGCCAGCCAGCAGCCCGCCACCATCGTCGCCAACCACTCCACCCTCGCACGCGACCTCTATGTCATTTACGAGGGCCGCAACGAAGACACCGACCGCCCCATCATCAAGGTCTTCCTCAACCCCCTCATCGCCTGGATCTGGATTGGCGTCCTCATCGTCGTCGCCGGAACCTTCGTCGCCATGCTGCCCTCGCTCACGCCCGCCGCCGCCAAGCTCGCGTCGGATAAGCCCGTCGCTGCTCCCTTGCCACCCGTCTCCGGAGGTGACGCATGACCATCCGCCGCATCGTTGCTCTGGTTCTTCTCGTTTTCGCGATCGCCACCACAGCCCTCGGCTCAACCGACCGCTTCAACACCCTCGGCCATAAGCTCATGTGCACCTGCGGCTGCAACGAGGTCCTGCTCGAGTGCAACCACGTCGGCTGCCGCAACTCCGAAGAGGAGCGCGCACGCCTCCACGCCGACATCGACTCCGGCATGTCCGACGACCAGATCTTCAAGGACTTCGCCGCCCGCTACGGCGCTATCGTCCTCGCCGCTCCCATGCGCGGCGGATTCGACAACGTCGCATGGATCATGCCCTTCGCCGTCCTCGCCCTCGCCATCGCAGGAACCATCCTCCTCATCCTCCACTGGCGCAAACGCAACCGCGCCGCCATCGCCGCCTCACCCGCGCCCACCGCGCCGTCTGCCGCCGCCCCATCCTCCGGCGACACCCTCCGCGACCGCATCCGCAAGGAGACCGAACTGTGAGCACCCTCGCCGCCGCACTCCTCACCCTCGCCCTCTTCACCTGGATCTTTTACCCCAGCCGCAGGCTCCTCTCCCAGCAACCCAAGACCCGCGTGGACTACCTCCGCGAGCGCAAGGACGCCGTCTACGACAACCTCCGCGACCTCCAGTTCGAGTACAGGTCCGGCAAGTACCCCGAATCCGACTACAACGCCCAGCGCGACGCCCTCGAGGCCGAGGCCGCTGCACTCCTCACCGAAATTGATTCTCTTGAATACGCCGCATCACACTGACTCGCTGACTTGTTGACTCGCTTCTTATATCCTGACCCTGTGAGCTACCCCATGACCCGCATCCTCCGTTCTGCCCTCCTCGCTGCCCTCCTCGTCTTCGCCCTCACCGCGGCCCACGCCGCCAAGCTCACCGGCACGGTCACCAACAAGACCGCCAACAAGCCCGCTGCAGGCGACGCCGTCTCCCTCCTCGACCTCGCTCAAGGCATGAGCGAGACCGCCCACACCACTACCGACGCCCAGGGCAAGTTCTCCTTCGACCTCCCCGCCGGCCCGCACCTCGTACAGGTCTCCCACCAGAAGGGTAGCTACTACGCAGCCGCGCCGCCCAACACCACCACCGTCAGCATCGACGTCTACGACACTGCCGCCAAGGTCCCCGGCGTCGCCACCGGCATAGACATCCTCCGCATCGAGTCCGACCCCTCCGGCGCCACGCTCAACGTCGTCGAAATCTTCAACCTCACCAACAACTCCACGCCACCGCGCACCCAGGCCTCCGACCGCACCTTCGACTTCTACCTCCCCGACGGCGCCACCCTCGGCGACGCCGACGCCACCGCACCCGGCACCGGCTCCATGCCCACGCGCATCAGCCCTACCGCCATCCCCGGCGACAAGAACCACTACTCCGTGGACTACTCCCTCCGCCCGGGCGAATCCATCCTGCAGGTCGGCTACTCGCTCTCCTTCAAGGGCAAGCTCACCCTCGCCGCACGCCCCACGCTGTCCACGGACATGGTCGCCATCCAGCTTCCCAAGTCCATGGCCTTCGCCGCGCCCACCGGCTCGCCCTTCACCTCCGTGGACGAGAACAACGCCGTCACCACCATGATGGCCCGTCACATCGCCGCCGGTTCCTCGCTCGCCTTCACCGTCTCCGGCTCCGGCCAACTCCCGCAGCAGCCGCAGGACCAGTCCGCCGACCAATCCGGCAACGGCGCCGATCAGGGCGCTGCCGCCAACCGCCCTGGCGGTGGCATGAGCGCTCCCATCGACTCCCCCGACCCGCTCACCAAGTACAAGTGGTGGATCATCGGCGGCCTGCTCGTCCTCATGGCCATCGTCGCCGGATACCTGCTCAACAAGCCCGCCGGCGCAGCCGGAGCCGCGCTCCCGTCCAACCCATCCGGCCCCATGCCCAGCGCCCCGCTCACCGGCCGCGGTACCCTCGACGCCCTCAAGGAGGAGCTCTTCACCCTCGAGACCGACCGCCTCTCCGGCAAGCTCAGCGAAGAGGATTACGCCAAGCACCGCGCCGCGCTCGACCTCGTCATGCAGCGCGCCCTCAAGCGCGGCTGACCCCGCCCTGCATCCCGACGCCTGTGTGCGTCGTCCAATGAGGTAGCATGAACACCTTCAAGAGCACGCTTCTCCTCACCGCCCTCACCCTGCTGCTCGTCTTTGTCGGTGCGCGTCTCGGCGGGCAAAACGGCGCCGTCCTCGCCTTCCTCCTCGCCGCCGCCATGAACTTCGTCTCCTACTTCTTCTCCGACCGCATCGCGCTCGCCGTCTACCGCGCCCAGCAGGCCAATCCCTCCGACCTGCCCCGCGTCTACGCCGCCCTCGAACGCCTCACCTCGCGCCAGAACCTCCCCATGCCCCGCGTCTACGTCATCCCCCAGGACTCGCCCAACGCCTTCGCCACCGGACGCAACCCCAAACATGCCTCCGTCGCCGTCACCCGCGGCATCCTCGACCTGCTCAACGACGAGGAGCTAGAAGGCGTCCTCGCACACGAGCTCGGCCACGTCCGCAACCGCGACATCCTTACCAGCTCCATCGCCGCCACACTCGCCGGAGCCATCACACTCCTTGCCCGCATGGCCTGGTGGGCAGAGATCTTCACCGGCTTCGGCGGTGGCGGAGGCAATCGCCGCCGCAACGGCGGAGCCATCACCGCACTCTGCATGATGGTACTCGCCCCCCTCGCCGCCACCCTCATCCAGCTCGCCGTCTCCCGCTCCCGCGAGTACGAGGCCGACGCCACCGGCGCGCACATGACCGGCAACCCCTACGCCCTCGCCAGCGCCCTGCAAAAGCTCGACGCATGGTCCCGCAGCGTCCCCATGCAGGCCAGCCCCAGCACCGCCCACCTCTTCATCGTCGCCCCGCTCCTCGGCGGAGGCTTCGGTTCGCTCTTCTCCACCCATCCTCCCATCGCCAAGCGCATCCAGCGCCTCATCGGCCGCGACCACATCTAAATGCCAGCCACCCTGCGATTCCTCCGCATCCTCGCCCTCGCTCTCTGGCTCGGCGGGCTCTGCTTCTTCGCCTTCGCCGTCGCACCTGCCGCCTTCAAAGTCCTGCCCACGCCTGCTCTCGCCGCGCTCGTCGTCCGCTCCACGCTGCACAGCATCCATATCATCGGATTCGTCGCCGCCGCCGTCCTCATCCTCGCCACCGCGCTGCTTCCCCGTTCACGCGCCTCGCTTTGGATCATCGCGCTCGCCGCCGCCATGTCCCTCGTCACCGCCTACTCGCAGTTCTGCCTCGTCCCGCGCATGCAGCAGCTCCACGCAGAGGCCGGAGACATCTCCCCCAACACCCCCTGCCCCAATCCCGCCTGCACCGAGTTCATGCGTCTCCACCACCGCTCCGAGCGCCTCGAAGGCGCAGTCCTCCTCGGCGGCCTCGCCATCACCGCACTCCTCGCCCGCCGCGAAGTTTAATTCTGCTTGGGCTAAACGTTGAACTTGAAGAACAGAATGTCGCCGTCCTTCACCACATACTCCTTGCCTTCACTGCGTAATAGGCCGGCATCCTTCACCGCCTGCTCGCTGCCCAGCCGGAACAAATCCTCGCACGCATAGCAATCGGCCTTGATGAACCCGCGCTCGAAGTCCGAGTGAATCACGCCCGCCGCCCCGGGAGCTTTGGTCCCTTGCCGGATCGTCCACGCCCTCACCTCCTGCACCCCGCTCGTGAAGTACGTGATCAGCCCCAGTAGCTTGTACGCCGCATGAATCAGCCGCACCAGCCCCGCCTCGTGCAATCCCGCGGCCTCCAGAAACTCCGCCCGCTCGGTCGGCTCCAGCCGCGCAATCTCCGCCTCCATCGCCCCGCAGATGCGCACTACCTCGCATCCCTCCTCCTGCGCGCGCTGCTCCACCAGCTTGGTGAACGCGTTGCCCTCCGCCATCCCGCCTTCATCCACGTTCGCCACATAGAGCTGCGGCTTCATTGTGATGAGGAACAGGTCGTTCGCCGCCGGACGCTCCGCATCCTCCAGCACCGCCATGCGTGCCGGCTTGCCCTCGCGCAGCGCCGCCAGCACCTTCTGCGCCGCAGAGTGCTCCAGCTTCTGCGCCGGCGTAGCCGACGGGCTCTTCAACGCCTTCTCCGTCTTCACCACGCGCTTCTCCACGCTCTCCAAATCCGCCAGCAGCAGTTCCGTGTTGATGACGTCAATATCGTCCAGCGGACTCACCTTGCCCGCCACATGCACTACCTCATCGTCCTGGAAGCACCGCACCACGTGCAGAATCGCGTCCGTCTGCCGGATGTGCGACAGAAACTGGTTGCCCAGTCCCTCCCCCTTGCTCGCCCCCTCCACAATCCCCGCAATGTCCACAAACTCCATCGTCGAAGGCACAATCGAGTTCGGCTTCACCATCGTCACGATTCGGTCCATGCGCCCATCCGGCACCGGAACAATCCCCACATTCGGGTCAATCGTGCAGAACGGATAGTTCGCCGCCTGCGCCTCCGCCGACGTCAGTGCATTGAAAATCGTGGACTTGCCCACATTCGGCAGCCCTACTATCCCGCAGTTCAAAGGCATTTCTCTGAAATCCTGTCTGGTTGAAATCTCTACTCTTCTATTGGAACACGGCCGCCGCCCCGATTAATCCACGCTTCACTCTACCGCCCGCTTCGCCGTATACCCCTCGCGCGCAATCACGCTGTACTTCAGCGGCCTGTTCCGCTCGTCCGCAATCACCAGCGGATGCCCCTCCCCGTCCACCAGCTCCACCCGCAGCTTGCGGTAGCTGCCGTCCCGCGCCGAGTTCGTCGGCTTGTACGTCAGCACGTACTCGCTACGCATCTGCTCGTTGATGGCCTTGAACACATCCGGCAGCGCCCCCTGGAACAGCGGCTGGAAGCTCTGCCCGCCCGTCATTTGCGCAAACGTCTTCATCTGGCTGTCCGCCTGCATGTACGTCAGCCGCGTGATGGGCCCCATCTGCCCCCGCCCGTCCACAATCTCCCGCGCCAGTTGCCCCGTGCTCACCGTGTAGATGGTCACGTTCGGCGTCGCCTTGATCTTCGCCATCACCTGGTCGAAGTTGAGTCGGCTGAAGGTGTCCCGGCCGCTCGCAATCAGGATAATGTCCTTTCGCCCCTCCACCCGCGCCATCCGGTCCAGCGTCTCATACAGCGCGTCGTACAGGTTCGTGTCGCTCATCATCGGCATCTGCAGCGAGCTGAGCGCCTCCGCCACCGTCCGCCGATCGTTCGTGAAATCCGTCAGTATCTCCGTCCGCATCGCGTACGTCATCACCGCAATGTAATCGTCCGGACGCAACTGGTCGAAGAACGCCTGGCTCGCGTTCTGCATGTCCTGGATGAACACCCAGCTGTTGGCCGCAAACTCCAGCAGCATCACCGCCGTGATGGGCGTCTGTGTGATCTTCGCGTCCCGCACCGTCTGCCGAACCCCGTCCTCGTACACCGCAAAGTTCTCCGGCTTCAGGTTCGGAACGAATTGCTTCGTCTTGTCCACCAGCACGCTCACGTCCACGTTCACCAGCGACGTGTCCACCCGCACCGTCACCGGCGGCAACCCTGCAGGATTCTTCGTCACCGGCTCCGCCGGCGCGGGCGGCAGCGGCTGCTCATCCTGTTTCTTCTTCGGAATCACGATGCCGCCGTTGTCCGTCGCCGGCCCGCCCTCATCCACCACCGGCGGCGGCGTTGCAGGAGCACTCTGCGCGCACGCCGCCCCCGTGCTCATCGCCAGCACCGCCACCAGCCATCCTGCCCACACTCTCCGCATCTTTCCCTCAAACCATTGGACGCACTTCGCAGCCGATTCGTCCCACTTGCCCCCATCATCTCACCACCCGCGCTAAACTTGCTTCAACAGATGCGCTTCGAACTCTTCATCGCCGCGCGTTACCTCCGCGCCCGCCGCCGTCAGGCCGTCGTCGGCGTGGTCACCGCCGTCAGTGTCCTCGGCATCGCCGCCGGAGTAGCCTCGCTCCTCATCGCCCTCGCCATCACCAACGGCATGCGCCGCGACCTCCAGCAGCGCCTCCTCGGCTCCACCGCCCACGTCGAGCTCATGCGTTCCCTCGCCGACGGCATGCGCGACTGGCGTCCGCTCCTCGCGCGCCTGCGCCAGCAGCCCCACGTCACCGCCGCCGCCCCCGGCCTCTACGGACAAGTCCTCATCTCCCGCGGCGCGCGCTCCGGCGGCGCCCTCATCAAAGGCATCCTCCC
>Ga0316220_1003524_pt1 | contig 12955 bp, 15 predicted proteins | sample TBH18005metaG_FD_203632 | JGI IMG/M metagenome (GOLD analysis project Ga0316220, IMG submission 203632) | Freshwater microbial communities from Trout Bog Lake, Wisconsin, USA - TBH18005 | ecosystem: Environmental > Aquatic > Freshwater > Lake > Hypolimnion/Profundal zone | place: USA: Wisconsin...
ATTGACTATCTCATCAACAAGGAGCTTGGCCAGTCCGCCCGCTATTTCAACCAGACCGGCAAGGCGCAGTTCAACCAACAGCAAATCACCCACGCCGTTTTGAGTTTCATGGCCGGCAAGGAGCAGCAGCGACACATGACCGACTTGGCGATTCACGAGGAAGACCACGACGACGCCAGCCCTGATGGCGTCCGCGCCTGCCACCTCGCCGACCCCGGACACATCCGCCCGGATGAATACGCCGCCCGACGCGATGCCCTTCGCGCCATTGATGCGATGATTCCCACCAGTGAGCGCGAGCTTTACAGCCTCATGCTCGCCGTCCGTGAGCCAGGCACACTGACACGGATTCACAGCTACGCCGACAAGCATGGCATCGGCCAGAGCACCGTTTATTTCCGCATCAAGAAATTGGCGGAGGCAATCCAGTGCCACCCGTGGTTCGACGAAATCACCGCGCCATTCCGCACGGCCAGCCGGACAGCGTAACCGGTCCCACCAATGCCGTGCGCGTGACAGGCGCACGGCCAAAAAAATTTTCGCGGCTTCGCCTTGATGGCTCGCCGCGATATTATTTTCATCGGGGATTGCGCATCCCCGAACCCCGGCGCTGGCGTTACGCACACCAGACCGCGTTTTACGGAAAAACCCGCTACCTTGACCGGAAGCTTAACGTTTGAGAGCCTTTTTTATGGCTTCCAAAGATTTTGAGCAAAAATCAAATAAGCTCCGTGAACTTGAAAAGAAAATCAGTTTGCATGACGACTGGTGGCTATTTCCAACCCAAGACCCAATTCAGGGTTTCTTAGGCACGGGTGATATTTTCATAGTTGGTGATCAGCCATCCACCGACGAATGGGGGCCAAAAAATCTAAACCGGATAATGTTCTATAAAACCCTTGAGAATGTTGGATTGCAAAACGCTCATTTGACAGACTTCTACAAAAAGCGGGGATTTTCAAACACCCTAGAACAGGGATTGCCGGATGATTTTCCTGATCATGTTGATTTATTGCGAGAGGAAATTCAGATATTGAAACCCAAATTGATTGTAGGACTGGGGCAACTTGCTCAGCGACTACTGATACAGAATCTGCCAGAGTGGAATATCTCAATACCCAGGATTTGGCACTTTTCTTACGTTGTAAGAGAAGGTGTGAGTCCTGAACAATACAAAACCAATATTCGTAATATGATTTTTGGAGAATAAAAATGAATCAACCACACGTTAAACGCATTCAGGTGGAATATGAAGATGGCAGTTTTGACGACATATCGTTAAGCCATCTTGGTGTCTGTTCTCTGTTTAACCTCAAACGCAAACGCCCGCATAGCGATCTTTGTGACTTGGGAGCACATACATCAGGCGCCATAGCAGCTATTCTATTTCGAACAGCAGCGCTAACCGAACGCACCGAGTATCCATTTAACGACCCAAAACTTATTGCTGTTCTCCGTCAGTATTTTGAGCCGATGCCAAACAAGATTGCTCCAGAGGGAAATCAGCAAAAGTAACGCTGTTCCCTCGTTTTAACCAAACGGCTCGGAATCTCACCCCGCCTCAATCGCCGGCCAGGCTTCTGCAAATAGTGTTCGCGTGCGCTCAATAGTAACGAACGCGCAACCCACACGCGGTTTCCCTTCGCGGATGATGCGGGTCACGCGCGGTTGCCGACGCTCGTGGCTGGCCTGCTGGCCAGCACCGGCAGCCGTCGCGGGTTTACGATAGTCACACTCCGGCTGCCTCTCGCTCACAGCGCGCGCGTTATGGTCGCCATCGGTTTACGAATGCGGCTGGTTCCAAATCACCCTTCAGGCACGCCATGCACCAGCGCGCTGTGCGGCAAGAAAAGTTAGTGAATTGCTGACTCGCCGCTGCGCGGCTCGCGGCGGCGAACGCTCGCTGTCACTCGCGTTCGCCTTGGGATTGGGAATTAAAACAGGGGTTGTCAGGCGGGCGTCCAGTTGCTAAAAATAAATTTATGATCTCAAACGAACGTCCATCGCCCTACGGTCGGCGGCCCTATCAAGCATCGGGCTACCAACACACGCCACGGCCCTTCGTCCAGGAAGACACCATCAAGACCGCCGAGTTTCAGGTGGAACGCAAATTCATCACCGTCACGCTCAAGGAAAACCCGCGTGGCCGGTTCCTGCGCATCACGGAGGAAGCGGGCAGCAAACGCAGCACGGTCATCATTCCCATCACGGGCATGGACGATTTCAAGCGCGTGATCAATGAAATGGCCCAAGCGGCAGAAGCCATGCCAGCACCGAAGTCAGAGCACGCAGAGGAACCGGGCGATTCCATCGGCAACCGATAATTCCCACGGCGTCAGCGAGCCTCGCCATCTTTTCGCTCAGGGACTGCGCAAGCTCCGCCCGTCGCTCGATCTGGCTCGGCACGCTTCCGCCCGCGGCCTGGCCGGACTCACCAGCTTTCCGACCGCTCCACTTCACTGCCGCGAACCGCTGCGCGGACGCTATCGTTTCGTTCCGACGGTCAAAAACTGGCGAGACCGGATGGAACCGGCCGCGCCCAAGGTGGCAGGCTGCAAAGACCTCGCCGCTTCGCGGCTCGCGGCGGCGAACCCTTGCTACGCTGCGGGTTCGCCTGATGTGCAACAGCCGCGAGCGCGAGGCGGCTCAAAACAAAAATGGCCGCGAGACTGCGTCCGGCCAGGACCAGCAATACGGCGCGAGGCTCCGCCTGTCGCCGAAGACAACAGCAATAACCCGCGCGACTTCGTCCGGGCAAGACGTCGGCAATAGTCGCGGGGACGGCCAGCCTTCGCGGCACTTCGCAGGCTGCGTTTGCGAAACTGGCCGACCCCGCTGGACCAACCAATTTTGACCGACACCCCGGCGCTGGGCTTCGCGGCCTGCTGTCTCGGCTGCCATGCACCCATCAGCCGGCCATCATTCCGCTACGCTCCAACGGCGGGGAGTCGGGAAATCTTGTCATCGCGCTGGCGCGACGATGCCAGGCAACGAGTCCAGACGCCCCGACAAAAATCCGTGAGCTTCGCGGCTCCGTTGTCATGCAGGAACGGCTGCGGCTGACGGTGCTCGCAAGCTGCGCGCCTGTGGCCTCGCCTTGCTTACCCGGACAAAACACAAGAGCAGTTATATTCAATGCCGCCCCATTTGCCGTTTCCCGCTGCCGCGTGACCCTCGGCAAAGTGGGTCCCCGCCGTCTCCCGCGTCCCCCTCGCGCCGACGGCCCGGTTCATCGAGATATAACTGCGTCTTGTGTTCAATCCGGCGGCTGCCTTGTCACCCCGATAGCTCCGGCGTCCCCGCCGGTCGCGCCACCGCCCGTGGCGCTGCTATCGGGGCGCCAACTGGCCGGCATCCTGCACGCCAACTCCGCCGCTCCGATGTTTTGGAAAATATGGTCGGGGCGTCTTGCCCCAAGGCTCGCCCGTGCGGCTCGCACCCCCGCCCATCCCCCCGATGCTCGTCCCCCCTTCCGTCCCCAAGGGGGGACTGCGCTGGCACGCTCACCAGCGGCTCGCTCTTGTCCGCCACAGACGGACGGCACGTTTCACTTATGTGCTCGCCGACTCGCACGGCACGTCCTGCCCAGGACTTTTGTGCTTCGCGCTGGGGCGCTGCCGCGCAGATCGCGCTTCGCACTTGGCCACGCCCGCGCCCGCGGGCTATGTCCTCAGTCGCCAGACCGGCTTTCACGCTCCGCTTTTGTCTTCGCTGACAGCTCAGACGCACGCGCGAAAGACGCGCTCTTGTGTTCCACACTCACGCGGCCACCGGCCGCTTTTGTGGCTGTCTCACGCCAGCCACCGCACGCGATGGCAGGTGGCGCTGCCACCGCTCTTGTCCTTCGGACGGCACGCTCCTCCGTCGCTTCTGTCCTGCGCTCACGCTCCGGACGCACAATTTGCCTCCACGCTCACCTTCGGTTCGCTCTTGTGCTGCGCACCTTGCTCCGCTGGCCTCGCCGACTCGGCCTCTGCGCTCCTTCGTCGCTTCTGTGCTCGCCGCACGGCGGCCATTGTCCTCAGGCACCGGACTGGCTTTCGCAATGCCCCCAGATGTTTCGTCAACCGACCGTGTAGCCACGCCGCAGCTTTTAGAGTGGATACTGTCTCGTCGTCATCAGGGGAAAAGTCCGGCTGAAATCGTTTTTATACAGCCGACGCTGTCGGGGGTGGATTCATCCAGTCGAAATCTTTCGACGCGTCCTGGGTCATTTTAAGCCTCCAAACCGCCTGCCGGCAGGCGTTAGAAAAACAACCCAGACCTGCCATTTCGCCGGCAGCGGCGAATTCAAAGGTGCCGGTCTGGATAAAACATGAACTCTTGGGGAACTTTTGAGGAACTCTTGGCCAATTTCACCCCACGAACGGCGTTTTCTGTAAAACCGTATCTTTACCCCAGTTCCACCCACCCCATCAGCCTAACCGTCACACCTTTGTGCCACTTTTGTATAACCATCAGAAAAAAGCCCGCCTGCCAGAAACACCCAACTCTTACCCCACTCTTGCCTAACCGGTCCGGCCAGAATGGTATACTCTTGGGCTACTTTCGGACTACCGGCTGCCCGATGGATCGTGACACCCTGTGACACCATCCCACGATGAGGGTGTCACCTCAAACCCATTGATTTATTTGGCTGAAATGGCCTTCGTGACACCGTGACACCCTTTTCCTTTAATAGAATCGAAGAAAAAATATATTTTCGGATTATTATATGCGTATAAAAAATATTCGTTTCCATGGGTTAAACTTCCGGTTTAGGGTGTCACGGCGTCACCGGCCGCGTGGATGTTGGGGTTTGATGAGTTTTGAGGGTGTCACGCGGCGATGCGAGGGTGTCACAAAATCCGGCGACGACCATCAAATGAGGTCGGGATCGGTGACGGGTGACGGCGGAATGACTGGCGCCGCTTCATCGACCATGCACCAGTTAGCCGGGTAGATGCTCCACTGACGAGTGTGGTTGGTGCGCTCGGCGTGCACGCGGTTGGGATATTTCTTGGCCAGGCGACCAAGGTAGGTGCCAGCGGCATTATTCCAGTCCAACAAGCGACGAGCTTCAAAAGCAACTTTCGTCTCCGCTAGCATCCGCTCCAGATCCGTCGCCGTTCCACTCCATTTGCCGACATGCTCTTTTTCTTCCAGCGCGGTGTCAATCAAGGCGAAAAGACGCTCTTCCGGCGACAACTCGCTCAACGCCGACATCAAAGCCGGGTGATGAAAATGTTTCACCCCAAAACGACCGGAATGTAACGCGGTCGGAATCTGGTAGTGAACCAACAAATCCAAAAACGCCGGCAATTCGCTCATCAATTTTGCCCAAAAGTTCTTCCGGCCTGCCGCCGTGCCAATATCGGCGGGCAGCCGCGCCTTTTTCGCCCGGAGCAAAATGATTTTGTCTTCGATCGAATCATCAATCGGCGGCAGGATCAGCAGATTCTCCGGCTCGTCATTCAGGGTGATCGTATTCCGCCAAAACGGTTTTAAGCTCAACGCCGGGCGGTTTTTGGCATGACACGACTGAACCGCGTTCACCGTGAAATCCTTGATGCGCGCCCCAAAATGCCGGCGGGCGCGAATATCCGTGAAGGCCACCTCGTCCTCGATCATCAGGTGTTCGGCGGCGAACAGATCGCCGTTGAAATCGGTCGCACCGCTCATGTAGCGGTAGGGCTTGGCCGAACGGCCGCCGAGGATTTCGGTGATCAACGCCTGAAACAGCGACTTGCCGCAATCCCGTGGTCCGGCGATGGCCAGTAGTTGACCGGGACGAAGTTCGCTGTTGCGCAAGGATTCGTAGCTGACCTTCAGCCAGCTTAACACGGATTGAACCTGGTCGAACTCGGGGTGGTCGGGATCATCAAACAGGTCAACGATGAACTGTTCGAGGGTCGGACATTCGCCGGGTGCTGGTTGAAGCAATCGCGGCGGACGCGTCACCAGAATGCGTTGGCCGCACATCTCCTGCATACCAACGCCGTGGCCGGCCAGCGGACCGGCATACTGCACGTCGCGCGTGCATTGGATGCGGTTCAATTCATCGTCCAACGTCGTGTTGCCGTTCTTCCGGTCATTGATGAATCCGGCGCTGCTCAGATGCCGCGTCAAAGCGGATTCGGTGATCTCGATCATCTCGCCCCGGTCGTTGGGAATCCAGTAGCACTTGCGGGCCGGATCATACACCACATCCAAAGGCTGCGGGTCGGCGTGGTTCTGCACAGTTTTTTCCATCGCCGCCACCGCCTTGTTCAATCCGCGGCGGGAGATGTCCAGGTTCTTTACCGCCAGGGTCATCAACCGTTCTTGTGGCAAGGGACTGTTTTTCAAAGCCGCCGCCAACTGAACCAGCCGCTTCTCGGCTTTCATCCGCGCTGCGCCGGTCAGATCTGCGATGACGTCGAGTTCCAACTCAAACAGTTCCACCGCCAATTGTGCCGGTTCCGCGTCTGCCTTCACCCAAATCGCCTCGGCCATGCGTTCCTGCCACCAGTTCAAAAACGTCCCGTTCATGGTCGCGCGACAATCATCCACGCCTTTGCCCGGCGCATTCAGCGAAATGCGCGGCAGCAACACCGGCAATGGATCCACCAGCTTGGCCAGGCGCACCGCCGCGTGCGAAAAGGCATAATTCAAGGCCGTGTCGGAATCACCGCAGAACAGAATGCGCGCGGGTTTGAGCCTGTCCACGACAGCGGCCAACTCCGACACCATTTCCTTGCCATCTTTTGGTGCGAATCCATAAAAACCGGAAATCCCCACCGCCGGAAATCCTGCTTCCGTCAGTGACAGCGATTTGAATTCACCCTCGACGACGCATAGGTCGCCACCAACAGTGGCGACGTCAGCAACCGTTGGCGGCAGATAAGCATGCACGGTGGTGCCACCGGTCTGATAATACTTCATGTCGCCGCGCGGCTGATCCAGCCGCAGCCGGCCGTAATCCTTGTCGCCGTCGCGCACCGCGCTGCCGTCCAGATTTCGATAGGGCAGCCACAATCCAGCTTGTGGCAAGCCGCACAGCGCTTTGGCTTCGTCGGCGGTGACCAGCCGAACGCCTGCCAGCGTGAGCGTCTCATTGGAAATTCCCGGGCGCATCAAAAGTTGCCTCCTGTCTGTGCGGCTCGCTGCTCGTGCCTTCTGGCATAGGCCGCCTGTGCTTGCTTGCTCCACGCATATTGCGGATAGGTTTTGATGTCTTCAAATGGCGCCCAGGGAAAATGAAACGGCTCTTCGGCCACCGCATTGCAAAACCGGAAAACCATCTCGCCCAAATCCGTGGTGATTTCCTCCCAGTGAAAGGTGAGTTCAAAGTTGCGGATTTGCGGCCGGGTGAACGGCCACACGTTTTTGGGAATATCCGCCATGACATCATTGCGCAGCCGGATAAATCCCGGCGCATACTCGGTCACCGTCACCCACCGGACTCCCATCCAGTGCTGGCGCTGCAGCCGCCACGAGATGGTTTCCCGGCACAGTTGTCCGGCAACCACGTCCGCCTGATCAAATAACACCATGCCCAAGCGGAGCAAGTTCGCCGCCTCCCGCGCTTTCAGATGATAGCGCGGCCGCAAAATTGCTCGGGGGTTGCTGGGGGCCGTTACTGAAGTTGTTGTGGTTGGCTGAAAATTGGAATTCATATTGTATTTATGGGTTAGTTATTGGCCGCATTGCGATCCGGCAGCGTCGCCGCCGGCAGGCGGCACGGCAGTGTCCGCGTCTGGAGAAACTTCTCCACGGCGGCCACCGAGTAGAAGACCGGACCACCGCCGCGCTTGGCGGCGGGGTTGGCCTTGAAACGCGGAATGCGCGCGGCATCAAACCAGTCACGCAAGGTCTCGCGGGATGGCACCGGGGTGAGATACGCCGGAATGATGGTTTCCAGCAGCCCGTCCAGGGAGGCGAGCCGCGCCGAGGGATTGGTTGTCTTTTGCATGCCCAACCTTACCAATTCGCCCGATTGCGATTCTTTGCTCGTAACCCGGTTGACTGGATGCAAAAGACGATCCGTAAAAATGCAAAACGCGATGGATTACTCCATCGCGGATGCAAAGCCCCATTTTCAAAATTTCCCCCCATGCAAAGGACGGACCCAACCAATGCACTTTACCAGTTTTACCAGTCAATCTCCGACCAAGAACTTTTTTTAAAAAATTTCAGGATTTTTTCGGGTTGATCGGGACCGGATCAGTTGCCGATGGGTTTGCTTCTGCCTCACCTTGGTCCCACCGCTTGCGCGCGGCGGCAGATCGTTTTTCCGCGATGTATTGCCGGTGCCATTTCAGAAACCCCTCCGCAAAACGCACGTAGGTAACTTCGTCAAAATGGCGGGCGCGCATCTGACCAAATTTCGCTGCGACTTGTCCGCTAAAGAGTTCCCGCAGGTGGTTGAGCGCTTTTTCATCCAGTTCCCAATACGTCAGCGGATGGGGCTTGGGCCGAAGGACCATGCACGTTCCCAGGCATTCGGACAACAAATACTCGCGGATCAGGCTGGCCCGGTTGGCCGTGCGTCCCTTCTGTTTGGGCAGCAGCAAGATTTCCAGCTCGCGAAAAGTGACTGGATATTTCTTTGGCGCCGGCACTGCCGGCCGGGGTTGGGCGGCCTCGTCGGCCAAAGCCGCTTCGGCTAGGCTTTCTTTCTCGCCATTGGCCTTCACGGCCCGGTGGTCGTCCTGGATTTTCCGGCAGCTCTCCCAGTAGATCGCCCAAGCGTCCTCGACCAGTTGCTGGGGATTCAGTTTGTCGGTGCGCGCCAATCGTGCTGCCAATTGCGCCAGTTCCAGCTCCGTCGGTCGCGGCCAGCAATCAAAGTCTTCTTCCCGATAATCGCCATGCGCCGTGAGCATTAATCCCGACTCCGCTCCCACCGGCTTGATCGGTTTGCTGCTTTTTGACTTTTTACTCTTTTTCGTTTTCATGCCTGGAAATATTGCCCCATCAGGTTGGACAAAAGCTGTCCAGGTGAAAAACTATTTCGCCTTCGGCCGTAGCGCATAAAACAGCTTCGTCTCCGCGCTGGTCACCCGCCCCTGGTAATGTTTTTTGATGATGGCCTCGGAATTGCCGAACTGTTCCGCCGTCCGGCCATAGCTGCCCGACAGGCGGAAGTAATGCGAAATCGCCGTGTGCCGCAACACGTCCGATACCCACGGCTTCAAGTGCGGCTGTTCCTTGGTCGGCGTTCCATACCCGCTGCTGATACGACCTTGGCGCAAATCCTTTTCATAAGCCGAACGGTAAATCTCGCCACGCTTTTGATATTGGCTCAGCCACGCTTTCAGCGTTTTATCAATCACCACAATCCGGCCCTTGCCCGTCTTGGTCTGCACGCCCTTCAACCGAATCTCCCCATCCTTCAGGTTGACCTGATCCCACGTCAACCGCGCCGCCTCAGTGGGGCGCAGTCCGCCGAACATGCAGAGCGCCACATACGGCACCGACCGACCCTTCTGGATTTTTTCCGCAGCCTGCAACAGCGACCGACATTCGTCCACGGGCAGCACCACCGGTTCATGATGATCGGCGGTGGCAAACCCCTCGATCTCGACTGCATAGCAGGGATTGTTCACCGCCCAATGCCGTTTCCCCTTCATGCACCACAAAAAGAAACTGGAAAGAGCCCGGCGATCGGCGTCCTTGGTGATGACTGACACATTTCGGTTCGCCAGAAAATGCTCGATGTGATCGGGCAGCACGTCGGTCACCCGCAGGTTGCCCAGGCTGCTGACAAAGCGGGTTACCCGGTTGCGCAAATTATCCTTGGTCATGGGACGCAATTCCTGCGTGGTGGCCAGCCAGTCGGTGAAAACTTTCAGCGCCTCGTCCAAACGGGGCGACTCCTTGACTGACGCCGGCTTGCCCGTGCGCAGCCAATGATCCACCGCCGTGATTAAATCCTCATCCCGCTCCAGCCGCTTGAAAGCAGCCTCGGCAACGCCGACCTGATTGTCCGTCAATCTTGTCGCCCGCAGCGCCGCCACGCCGTTGGCGGCATGAAATTCTCCCTCCAATTCAGTGAACCGATACTGCGCTTCCTCAGCGCGGGCGAAGTTCTCGCGGATGCGATCCCCGTTGCGGCGGGTGCCGGTGACCCGCCAGCTGGGGGTGCCCGTTCGGGGATTGGTAAAGGGAAGAATCTTGAACCGAGCCTTCGGAGTTTTCATTGTGCCCCATTGTATCGGAAATTGAGAACACAGTCAACCGTATGGCAACCGTTTTTTTATAATGATTATATGCCATATATTACGAATATGTAAACTGTCCGTGCCGGACTGGCCATCATTGCCCGCACGGAAGTGCCGGGACTCCGTGACATATTTCGAGCCGCCGAAAACGTCCGGCCACACGTTGTCATGGTTGTAATCGTAGCTGTCGGTCATCCCGTCAAAGTCGCCTTCGCGGTATTTGTCCGTGAACTTCGCAACTTCATCAATGGTCGGGCCAAAATCCCAGCGGACGCGGATGGCGTCGCCGCCGGCATAGGACTCCGACTTGACGGAAAACTTCACGCCCGGAAACTCACGCGTCAGTTCAGTTTTGAGATTGGCCGCGCCGAGCGCGTGGCTTGATTTCGCACCGCGTTCCATCGGCGTTAGCCACGGATAAAGTTTGGGCAAGGCGGCACGTTTCTCTGCGCGGTCTTTGCAGACGGCCACTTGCTTCGCATCGTCAGCCTTTTTTCTGGCTTCGGCAGCGGTGAGCGCGGCCTTGATTTCATTGGCATTAGCGATGCCTTCCGCAATGCTCCATTGGCAACTGCCGAGGACGATGGACTCTGGCACGGTGGAGAGGTGGGCATATTCGCCGGTGAACACGATGCGAAAATCCGCGTTGCCACCCATGACGCCGATGCCGCCCAGCTTGGAAATGGTTTCAGGGCGTTGCTCGCCCACGATTTCATAGATGATGCCGTCCATGCCACCGTAAAGGATGCAATGGATGCGTTGACCAACCACTAACTTGCGGTCAGCCACCACACTGGGCGCTGGTGCCAAACCGGGGTTCGGTGGCGGTGAAATGGACACGGCGGCGGGATTGAATCGTTTCATAAAACAACTTGTAAAAGTTGATAACGCTTGACGTTAATAACGGATGGCGTTATGGTCGGTGGTGCGATGATTGAGAGCTTTGCGTGCGCCGAGACGGAAAAGATTTTCCGGGGACAGCTGGCGCGGCGGCTGCCGCCGGACATCCAGCGCACCGCCCGCCGGAAGCTATTGCAACTGCACGCGGCGGCGCAACTGCCGGACATGGCCGTGCCGCCGGGCAACCGGTTGGAGGCGTTGAAAGGCGGGCGGGCCGGGCAGCACAGCGTCCGTATCAACGACCAGTGGCGGATCTGTTTCCGCTGGGAGTCAGGCGCGCACGAGGTTGAAATTGTGGATTACCATTAAAAAACTATGAAAAGCAAGCTGCTGGCGAACATCACCCCCGGTGAAATTTTGGCGGAGGATTTCCTGAAGCCGATGGGCTTGAGCCAATACCGTCTGGCCCAGGACATCGGCGTGCCCCCGCGCCGCATCAACGAAATCGTGAAGGGCGAACGCGCTATCACGGCGGACACGGCCCTGCGGCTGGGACGGTATTTCAAGATGTCGGCCCAGTTCTGGCTGAACCTCCAGTCGCACCACGATCTTGAAATTGTCGAAGAGCAACTTGGCCGACGGTTGCAACGCGAAGTTAAGGAAATGGTGCTGGCATGATTCACGGGATGACCGGCGGCACACAGCGGCGTCGTGGGGGCAGATGAATCTGCTCAACCCGTCAGGCCCGTGCATTTACCCGCCGGTCAAAATCAGTGGAAATATCCCGACTTACGCGGTTACGAGGCCGAGTTCCTGATGGGCCTGATTGTCCCACGATTCGAGTTCCTTGTGGCTTTCACAGTCGAAGGCGTAGTTGGTGGCCGTTTCATTCTCATCCGAGTAACGGCAGCAGACTTCACGATAGCTGCCAAAATCGTGCGGGAACGATTTGATGACCAGCACCGCGCCGGGCGGTTCAGCCCCGGCGACGCGGCGGATCTGATTTAGAAACGCCACGCACTCGCGGCGCGAGCGTTGGTCATAATCTTCGGAGCCGACTTGAGCGCAATCTTCGCCCCACGGCACGGGGCCGATGTTCAGGAGTTCGATCATAAATTTGTTCAGGGCCAAGTTCACATCTGCGAAAATCCGGCCGGGTTTTTCAGATGGTGCGCTTCAGAGATTCGAGGCGTGTCCATTCAATCGCGTTACGACCCTCGTCGGTAATCGCCCCAGCCCGGTTGAGCAGCCCTTTGGTGATGCACATATCCTTGGCCGAATCCCATTCCGTTTCGGTAATGCCGGTGCGTTCGTGTGCCTCGTGGAAGCGGTAATTCTTGAGGCCGGCGTAGCTGGATTTCAGGCTGCGCGTCGCCGCGAGGACGACCGACTCCGCCCATGCCAACGACGGTTTCGGCGGGATCATGTCCGTGCGGATATTGGCCGGATTGAGATAAATGGTGATACTTTCAAACCGTCCGCGATAATGCCGCACCAGCACAACATTCTCCGGCAGGCGTCCAACCCTGAAAGTTTTCCCGCCGTTCACAAACGGCGTGCCGTTCTCCGGCACCAACCAAGTCCGGTTGGTGGCGAGATTGACCAGACACCAGTAATCGCGGCAGCCGCCGTCCCAATAGCTGGTGGTGGTGAGCGGATGCGTGAACGGTTCGACGACGAACCGGCGTCCGGTGTAACCGGGAAACGCGCGGCGGGCGAGTTCCTGCACTTCGGGAAGTTTCGTGTTCATACGGGAAAGTTTTTAATTGCTGGAAACGGGCGTGGCGTTCGCGGCTTCGCGCATCTGCCGGAAATAATCCGCCGCCGTTTCAGTGGAGACGCGCTCAACCTTGTGCGGAACCCAGCGCGCCGGTTGACGGCACTTCTGGCAGAACCGGCCAAAGGCGAGGTCATCGCACCGGTCGCAAAAG
>Ga0316220_1003539_pt1 | contig 12915 bp, 12 predicted proteins | sample TBH18005metaG_FD_203632 | JGI IMG/M metagenome (GOLD analysis project Ga0316220, IMG submission 203632) | Freshwater microbial communities from Trout Bog Lake, Wisconsin, USA - TBH18005 | ecosystem: Environmental > Aquatic > Freshwater > Lake > Hypolimnion/Profundal zone | place: USA: Wisconsin...
GCCCTGCCCGCCAAAACCAAGCAACCGCCCGCGCGAGGCAAGAGGACCATGGATAAACCGGAAAAGCGCAAAGACGGACGAGCGGATGGGAAAGGCAAGGCCTTCCGCAGCGTCATGGTGGAGGGCTTTGAAGTCCTCATCGGCAAAGGGGATGCCGACAACGACCAGCTTACCTTCAAGGTCGCCGCGCCCCACGACCTGTGGCTGCACGTGGCCAACAGCCCAGGCAGCCACGTGGTGGTGCGCAACCCGGAGCGCATCGCCGAGTTGCCCCGGGCCCTCATCGAAAGGGCGGCGGAACTCGCGGCCTTCTTCAGCAAGGCGCGGGACGGCGGCAAGGTGGAGGTCCACTACTGCCATGCGGCGGACGTGTCCAAGCCGCGCGGGTTCCCGCCGGGCAAAGTCATGCTGAAGCAGTGGAAGAGCCTGCGGGTCTATCCGAAGGAGTGACGGACTACTTGACCTCGATGTCGCGCAGGTCCTTGCCGGGCTTGAAGCGGATGCTCCGGCCCTTGGGGATGTCCACGCTCGCCCCGGTCTTGATGTTCCGCCCCATGCCCCGCTTGCGGGGCCGCGGCTCGAACACGCCAAAACCGCGGATCTCGATCCGGTGCCCATCCAGCAGGGCCTTCTTCATGCGATCGGTCAGGAGATCCACAACCTGGAGGGCGGTTGCCTTGGAAACAGGCAGCGTCTGCATCAGAGTGCCGGCGATATCGATCTTGATCATGAATGCCTCAGTGTTTTGGTGCTGGGGAAGTGCGACCTGACTTTGAAGCGAAGAGAATCGTGCAACATTAATATCAGGTGACACATACCAAGGGAAGGTTCATTGCAAAAATATCTATCTCAGCAGACCGGATTTTGCGCCAGGACGGCTTGCGCCACTCCCGCCATCATGACCCGGAAGAAATGGTAACCCCGTCTCTGGTCGCAATTCAAGCCTTGTAAATACGTCATTTGATCCTTGGGTTGGCGGCCTCCGGCGCTGCCGTCCAGGGCCGGCGGCCGGACCAGGGACATGCGGGCTGGGACGGTGGCCGCGCTTCCCGGATCTTTGCCTCCTGCATTTACAATTTATTTATCGCTTCAGCGGGTTCCCAGCGGCCGCCCGCCCCGGGGTTATTGATTTCCCAGGACCGCTCGCGAGGGTATTCTTCTCCATTGGGAGCGACGGCCTTGGAAGATTTGGAACTGTTTGTTGAAAAAGCGCGGGCGGCCTTGAAACACCCGCAGGAGCGAGCGCGGGCCCAGGCCCTGCTGAGCCGGTGGTCGGCCCTGTGGCCTGGACCTAAGCGCAACATTACCTGCACCTTCTCCAACCACGGCGCGTTTCTCCACTTCAACCAGATGATCGGTTCCACCTGGTCCCACGTGTTCACCTTCCATGCCGCGCCCCGGCACGGCCTGTCCATGCGCGGCCCGGATACAGACCGGGTGCGCAAGGCGCACAAGCATCGCGACACCCCCTTGGACCGCCAGGGGCTGGACGACGTGTTCGCCGCCTGGAGCGCCCATCCGGAAGCCAGGCCGGCCGGGAACGCCATCGAACTCTATCTGGAGGAGGCCGCGGACGAGGTGTGGGAGGCCTGCCTGCAGGAAGTCCTGCGCCTTAAATAACGGCTCAACCCCCCAGATGAAACATTTCCGCCCGGGGCAGGTTGCCGGTCTGGGCACTGCGCAGCTCGGAATAGCGGTCGTCGCGCCGCTTCCAGCGCGCCTCCAGCAGGGCGGCCACATCCGCGTCCGTGGCTCCGCCGCGCATGAAGGTCTTCAGGTCGAGGCCCTCGGCTGCGAACAGGCAGGTGAACAGGGCGCCGTCGGCCGAAAGCCGGGCCCGGTCGCACCCTGAGCAGAAGGGCTCGGTGACCGAGGCGATCAGGCCCAGTTCCCCGGCGCCGTCCAGGTATTGCCAGTGCTGGGCCACGCAGTCCGCGTTGGCCTTCCAGACGCGCTGCATGGGCCAGCGCTGGTGGATGATCCCGGCCACTTCCCCGGCCGGCACCACGTCATCCAGGCGCCAGCCGTTGCGGGTGCCGACGTCCATGAACTCGATGAAGCGCAGGGTGTAGCCGCGTTCCCGGGCGAACCCCGCCAGCGGCAGGATATCCGCTTCATTGACGCCCCGCTTCAGCACGCAGTTGAGCTTGGTCTGCTGGAACCCGCAGCGGTCGGCGGCCGCCAAGCCTTCCAACACCCGTTCCAGCGGCACCGAGGAATCGGTGTTGGCCTGGAACCGCTCCGGATCCAGGGTATCCAGGCTCACCGTCAGGCGGTCCAGGCCCGCCTGCTTCAGCGGCATGGCCAGGCCGGCCAGCATGGACGCGTTGGTGGTGAGGGTGACCTCGCGCAGGCCCTCGACCTGTTTCAGGCCGGCCACCAGGCGCGGCAGGTCCTTGCGCAGCAGGGGTTCGCCTCCGGTGAGCCGGACCTTCTCCACCCCGAGGCCGACAAAGATCCCCACCAGACGCAGGATTTCCTCGAAGCTGAGAATTTCTTTACGGTCCAGGAACCGGAAACCCTCCCCGAAGTCCTCCCTTGGCATACAGTAGGGACAGCGAAAGTTGCACCGGTCGGTCACCGAGACGCGAAGGGCCTTCAATGGCCTTGAGAGGGAATCGAGTGGCCTCATGCCTTCAGATTACGGCAAACTTCAAGCCCAGTTGGGGCAAAATAACAGTTCACTCATTGGATCAGCCATGGCCTTTCTTTCCAGATTTTTCAGTTCACCTGAGCGCAAGGCGCTCCCAACCCTGGACGAGGTTCTCGCGGCCAGGAATATCCCATTGGATCTGCCCGGGTTGGAGCCGCTCAAGGACGAGTTCCAGCATCTGCGGGAAAGCGAGCAGGGTCCATGGGTTGATGCGCTGCAGGAGCTGATGGCGCACGGCTGGCCGCTGCCTCCGCTCTGGCAGGATGCCCAGTACGAGCTGTCCCCCAGGCTCGTGCCGTCCTGGGTGGCGGAGCGGGACGGCTTCTTCTACCGGCCCCACGTGGACGGGCTCGCCCTGCGCATGGTGGTGGCCGGCCAGACGATGCCGGCGGCCTGGCTCACCCTCTGGGGCGTCACCTGGGAGGACGTGCTGGACCGGAGCATGGACCAGCTGCGCGAGCGTTCCCTGAACGTCCCCTTCCAGCGCCAGCCCACGGGCATCTACCGGGGCGTGTTCGGCGACGGCCAGAGCGCCTCCCGGTTCCTGCTGCCTGAGCTCTGGAGCGGCCTGTTCCCGGGCCAGAACACCTTCCTGGCCATCCCCGCCGAGGACGAACTGCTGGTCGCGCCGCAGGTGCTGCTGCCCCAGCTGGTGGAGGCCATCAGCAAGTCCCTGGGCGGCCCCGGGGCCCGGCTCATGGGCACCATCTACCAGCAGGTGGGAGGCAACTTCCTCCCCGCCACCCTGCAGGACCCCCATCCGATCGCCCAGCCCCAGCGGGAACTGCGCCAGGCCGACCTGATGGAGGCCTACAAGGCCCAGGAGAGCTGCCTGGCGGGCGAACTCGGGGTTCCGGCCCCGGCCGGGGTGGTCAGAACCCAGCAGGGCCGCTCGATCAGCTACACCACCTGGCAGGAGGGCCAGCCGGTGCTGCTGCCGGAAACCGACCTGGTGGGTTTCGTCGCCGCCAACGGCCGGCCCCTGGGCATTTATTTCCGCCAGACCCTGCCGCGCATCGCCGAACTCCATGGCGTCGGCGTGGACATCTGGGGTCCCCGGCGCATCCGCTACGAGGGGTTCCCCACGGTCGCCCAGTTGGAGCGGCTGGAATGCTTCGCCACCGGCGAGCAGATGGCCGATCTGTTCAAGGGCTCCGGCCCCGCCCGGCCCAGGCCGGTGAACGCCCCCATGCAGGACCGGGCCAGTTCCGGCGCGCGCTCGGCCCAGGCCGCCAGCCCGGTGCCGGCCCACCTGCGCGGGCTCAGCCTCGGGGTGCAGAGCGACGATTAGACGCTGGCGTTCGCGGCGCGCTGGATTCGCAGCTAGACCGGCTTCAGTCCGATCTTGGCGCGGATCAGGGTCTCGATCTCGTCGGCCAGTTCGGGGTTGTCGCCCAGCAGCTTCTTCACGTTCTCGGCCCCCTGGCCCAGCCGTGAATCCTTGTAGCTGAACCAGGAGCCGCTCTTCTGGATGATCTCCAGCTGGACGCCAAGTTCCACCAGTTCGCCGGTGCGGCTGATGCCCTCGCCATACATGATGTCGAAGGTGGCGATCTTGAGGGGCGGCGCCACCTTGTTCTTCACCACCTTCACCTTGGTCTTCTTGCCCACCACCGAGGAATCCTCGTCCTTGGCGGACACCAGGGGATCGCCGGTGTTGCCCTTGATGCTCTGGATGCTGCGCACGTCCAGCCGGACCGAGGCGTAGAACTTGAGAGCGTTCCCGCCGCTGGTGGTTTCGGGATTGCCGAACATCACGCCGATCTTCATGCGGATCTGGTTGATGAACACCACGCAGGTGTTGGTCTTGCTGATGGAGGAGGTCATCTTGCGCAGGGCCTGGCTCATCAGCCGGGCCTGCAGCCCCATCTGCATCTCGCCCATCTCCCCGTCGATCTCCGCCTTGGGCACCAGGGCCGCCACGGAGTCGATGACGATGATGTCCAGGGCGCCGCTGCGCACCAGCTGGTCGCAGATCTCCAGGGCCTGTTCGCCGCTGTCCGGCTGGCTGATGAAGAGGTTGTCGATGTCCACCCCGAGCTTGCGGGCATACTCCGGATCCAGGGCGTGCTCGGCGTCGATGTAGGCGGCCAGGCCGCCCTTCTTCTGGGCCTGGGCCACCATGTGCAGGGCCAGGGTGGTCTTGCCGCTGGCTTCGGGACCGTAGACTTCCACCACCCGGCCCCTGGGCACGCCGCCCACGCCCAGGGCGGAATCCAGGGAGATGGAGCCGGTGGAGATCACATCGATCCCCTCCACGTTCAACTGCTCGCCCAACTTCATGATCGAACCCTTGCCGAACGCCCGTTCGATGTCCGCCAGGGCCCGGTTCAAGACCTTCAGACGATCATCCTGTTCATTCGTGGTAGCGGCCATGGGGACTCCGTGTAGGCGGGGGGAAGCGATGCAATGCCGGTGGGGGCATTACCAAGCATGAGGCAGAAAGCGAAAAAAACAAGAAATTTCTTTTCCCGCCGCCCACGTCCGTTACACCGTTCGGGGCGACCACCCGATAGTATGGAAGCAATCCATTCCTCCACGCAGGAAGCCTCCGAACCTATCATGGAATTCCACCCCTATCTCGATCGGCAGCTTGCTGTCCTGGCAGCCTCTGGCGGCGCTCTGCCCGAAGGGCCGGCCTGGGCCGCTTTCCTGGCCGCGGTCAACGAGCAGATCGCCGGCGCCCCGCGGGTCCCCGGGGGGCACGAACAGGAACTGACCCGCTACAAATCCCTGGTCGACCATCTCAAGGAAACCGTATTCCAGATCGACCGGGACGGCGCCTGGTCGTTCCTGAACCCGGCCTGGGAGGCCATGACCGGCTTCTCGATGGCGGAAAGCCTGGGTGCGCCTTTCCTGGACCACATGCACCCGGTGGACAAGGAGCGCTACCTCAGCATGCTCACCTACGCCATGGACGCCTCGGAGGACACGGTGCGGGGCGAGTTCCGCTTCCGGACCCGGTCCGGCCAGTACCTGTGGGTGGAGATGTACACCCGCATCACCCTGGGCGCCGATGGGCTGGTGACCGGCGTCTCCGGCACCATGAACGACATCACCGAGCGCCGGCGGGCCCAGGCCGCGCTCAGCGCGCTGACCTCAAGGCTGCGTGCCCTGATCGAGAACATGCAGGGCGCCATCCTGGTGGAGACCGCCGACCGGCGCATCTCCCTCATCAACGAGGCGTTCTGCCAGATGTTCGCGGTGCCGGTGGCGCCGCAGCTGCTGGCCGAAAGCGAGGCGCTGGAGCTGCTGGAAATGGTCCTGCCCCAGTTCCAGGAGCCGGAGGCCCTGCTCGAGCTGCAGACCGCGCTGCTGGCCCGCCGGGAGGTGCTGATCGGCGCGGAGCTGGCGCTGGGGGACGGCCGGGTGCTGTCCATGGACTTCGTGCCGATCGAGGCGGGGGAGGAGTTCAACGGGCATTTCTGGCAGTTCCACGACATCACCGAGCGCCGGCAGTCCGAAGAAAAGCTGGCCCGGGCCGCGCTGGACCTGGAGATGAAGAACTGGGAGCTGTCCCACGCCAGGGACGAGGCGGTGCGCATGGGCGGGCTGAAGTCCGAGTTCCTGGCCAACATGAGCCACGAGATCCGCACGCCCATGAACGGGATCATCGGCATGTCCGAGCTGCTGGTCAACACCAGCCTCACCGACGAACAGCGCGACTACGCCTCCACCATCCGGGCCAGCGCCGCGACCCTGCTCAGGCTGATCAACGACATCCTGGACTTCTCCAAGATCGAGGCGGGCAAGCTGGAGCTGGAGCGCATCCAGTTCGATCTGCACGGGCTGCTGGACGACCTGCTGGCGATCCTGGGGGTCAAGGCGCACGACCGCGGGGTGGAACTGGCCACCTGGGTGTCCCGGGAGGCCCCCACCCTGCTCATGGGCGATCCCATCCGGCTGCGCCAGGTGCTGTCCAACCTCACCGACAACGCCATCAAGTTCACCAAGGCGGGGACGGTGACCATCCGGGTGTTCCTGGATCGGCGCGAGGACAGCGCCGTCACGCTGCGCTTCGAGGTGGAGGACACCGGCGCCGGCATGCGCGAGGAGGTCGCGGCCAAGCTGTTCCAGTCCTTCTACCAGGGGGATTCCTCCACCACCCGCAAATACGGCGGAACCGGCCTGGGCCTGGCCATCTGCAAGCGCATCGCCGAGCTCATGGACGGCGCGATCGGCGTGCGCAGCACCCTGGGGCAGGGCAGCGTGTTCTGGTTCACCGCGCGCTTCCAGATCCAGGAGCAGCGGTCGTTCTGGCTGCCGGAGACCCGGCCGCGCTTCTTCCTGGCCGGACTGCCCGCCACCACCGCGGCCTTCCTGGGCGCGCAGCTGCGCGAATGGGGCTTCGAAGCGGAATTGCTCGAGCCCGATGCCGAGGCCTTGGCCCGGCTGCGCTCGGCCGGCCCGGCCGGCCACAGCGTCTTCCTGATCTTCCCCGGCCAGGGCAACCTGCCGGCGGACCTGCTCCGGCTGCTCCAGGACCTGCGCCGGGATCCGGCCCTGGCCACGGTGCGACTGGTGCGGACCCATTCCCTCTACGAGAAGGAGGGGACCGCGCAGATCACCGGCCTGCCCGTCACCGAGTTCCTGCCCCTGCCCATGCGCCGGACCCACCTGAAGACGCTGCTGGAGGGGCACCTCGGCACGCTGCCCGCGCTCGCCGCCCCGGAACTCCCGGCCGCCCCGCCGGCCCTGGCCGGGCTGCGCATTCTCCTGGTTGAGGACAACCTGGTGAACCAGCGGGTGGCGCTGGCGGTGCTCAGGAAGCTGGGCCTGACGCCGGAACTGGCCATCAATGGCCTGGAGGCCTGCGCGGCAGCCCAGGACCGCACCTTCGACCTCATCCTCATGGATTGCCAGATGCCGGAGATGGACGGCTTCGAGGCCACCCGCCGGATCCGCGAGCGGGAGGCCGGCGCCGGGCACGTGCCGATCCTGGCCATGACCGCCAACGCCATGTCCGGGGACCGGGAACGCTGCCTGGAGGCCGGCATGGACGACTACCTGGCCAAGCCCATCGCCATTCTCGACCTGAAAGAGGCCCTCATGCGCTGGCTCCCGCCGGCCGTGCCAGCACCCTAGCCATAGGAATATATGACAGACCCCCGCACCCTCGACGACGACCTCAGCATCCGGATCATCCTCCAGCGCCTTTGCCTGGCGGGGATGAAGGTCACCCTGTCCGCCCGGGAGCTCCGCTCCCCGCTCCAGATCCTGGCCCAGGAGGCCGACCGCATCCTGGTCGCCATGTCCGCCCAGGAATTGGCGGAATGGGACCTGCCGTCCGGGGAGAAGGTGGGCCTGGGCTTCCAGGACCGGGGCTTCAGCTATGAATCCGTGGTGACCTTCAAGGGCGCCGCGGAATGGGAGGCGATCCGCTGCGCCACCTTCTCCGTGCCGCGGGTGCTGCGCCGGGCCGAGGACAACCGGCTGGCCCATTTCGCCCCGGACACCGCGCCGAAAGTGACCTTCACCAACAACCGCAACGCCCTCCTGGACGGGCAGATCAAGGGTCTGGGCCGGGACGGCTTCGAGATGGTCATGCAGGATCCCTCCCGGAAGATCCATGAGGTCCTGCGGATGGGCGAGGAGTCCACCCTGGACCTGGCCCTGGAGGACGATTTCCGGATCACCGCCCACGCCCGGGTCGCCTATTTCGGCGAAGACTACGTGGGCATGCGCTTCACCGAGCGGGTCGACCATACCGTGCTGGACCAGTACCGCAACTGGCTGGACGGCCAGCAGCGGCTCCAGGCCCAGCGGGACCGGGAGAGCTTCGAATCCGGCGCCGGACGCCCGGTCCAGAAGGAACACCAGGGCGCCGTGCTGCCCAAGGTGCGCCTCTGGGTGGACCGGGAACCGGCGATCCTGATCCTCACCGAGCGCGAAGACTTCGCCCGGCGCATGGCCGAAGCCCTGGGCCGCAAGTTCGGGGTGCTGAGCCTCGACTACATCAAGGGCCACCTGAAGCCCTTGCTGCGCTCCCCGGAAGCGCCCGGCAGCGACTGGGGTCCGGCCCGGCTCATCGTCATCCACAACCACCTGCGCCTGGTGAGCCCGCTGGAGCTGTCCCGGCAGGTGGTGGAGCAGGAGAAGTGCCCGCTGCCGGTCCTGCTCGCCGGCACCGACGAGGACGTCGAGCTCAAGCGCAACCGCGCCATGGCCGCCGGAGCCGTGGACTACGTGCCGGTGGAGCCGTTCAAGATCCTCTCTGTGCTGCGCAAGCTGGACGAGACGCTCAAGCTGTTCGAAGGCTGCTAAAGCCTTACTTCCCGTCCGCGCCAGCGGTTGACCCCGCGCAGCCGGTCGGCGAAGGCCAGGCCGATGGCGGTGGTCACCAGCACTCCGCCCAGGGGCCAGAACGCCCACAGCAGGTCCGCGCCGCGTCCGGTGTAGCGATGGTTCACCTCGGCCATGAGCGGCGGCACCAGCAGCCAGAGCAGGATGCCCAGGCCGGGGTGGCCGGCCAGCGCGGTCAGGACGCAGCCCAGGGTCGCCAGCAGCACCAGCGCCACCAGCAGCGGAGCCAGGGGAAAGAAATAGGGCAGGGAGAGCAGGCTCTTGCGCAGACCCTGGATGATCTCCCCCCAGCCGTGGTACATGCGCAGGCGCAGCTCGGGTCCGCCGAGCGCCACGCGGTTGGTGTAGCCCGCCGCCTTGATCCGGTGCGCCAGCACCATGTCGTCCACGGCCGCCAGGGGCGCGCCGGCGTGGCCGCCCACGGCGTCGTAGACGGCGCGCCGCACCAGCATGAAGCAGCCCACGCCGCAACAGAACCGGCTGCGGGGATCCGCGACCCGGAGCGGCGGCACGAGCCACAGGAAGAACATGTTCGCCACCGGCATGAACAGGCGCTCGATCCAGCTCGCGGTGTCGATGGCCGGAAGCAGGGTAAAGAGGTCGGCGGGCCGCTCCTCGAGGAAGGCGAATGCGCGCCGCAGCAGGTCCGGCGTGGCCTGGGCGTCGGCGTCGACGAACAGCAGCCAATCCGCCGCCAGGGCTTCCGGCTGGCGGGAGGCCAGGTCCAGGGCGTGGTTCTTGCCGAGCCAGCCGGGCGGGAGCTGGTCGTTGCGCAGCACCCGCAGGGCGCCGGGATGGCATGCGGCCCGCTCCGCCAGGATGGCCGGAGTGCGGTCCGTGGACCCGTCGTCCACCACCACCACGCGCAGGCCCGGGTAGTCCTGGGCCAGCCAGGAATCCAGGGCCGGGCCCAGTTCCCGCTCCTCGTCCCGGGCCGGAATGCAGAGCGTCACCGTCGGCAGCGGCGCCTGGGCGGCCGCGGGCAATCCCGGGAGATCCCGCAACCGGACCCGGGTGAGCCAGGCTTCCAGCCCCCAGAGCGCGAACAGCAGGGCGGGCAGCAATGGGGAGCCGGAAGACGGGGACATGCAGGTATTCTGAAGGGGCGTGGGCTCCTTGGAATAGATTGATTTTCAATGCGAGGTTGTGACCTTGTGGTGCGCCGTCTTCAGTTCCGAGCCGATCGGCGCCACCCTGGCGCTGTTGGCCCTGCTCTGGCTGGTGGCCAAGCTGGGAGGTGAGCTGGCGCTCCGGCTGCATTTCCCGGCGGTGGCCGGCGAACTGGCGGCAGGACTTGCCCTGGGCGCCCTGGCCCGCAGCCATCCCGGATTCCCTTCGGTGGCCGCCGATCCGGCGCTGGAACTGCTGGGCAATCTGGGCATCATCGTGCTGATGTTCGCGGTGGGACTGGAATCCACCGTGCCGCAGATGGTGCGGGTGGGCATGGCCGCCCTGCGGGTGGCCAGCCTGGGCGTGGTCGCGCCCATGTCCGCCGGGTTCCTGGCGGCCTTCCTGATGCTGCCCAAGGGCACGCCCTTGCTGGTGGACCTGTTCGTCGGCGCCTGCCTGTCCGCGACTTCCATCGGCATCTCCGCCCAGGTGCTGCGCCAGTTCGGCGCGGGCAAGTCCAGGGAGGGCCGGGTCATCGTCGGCGCCGCGGTGATCGATGACGTTCTGGGCCTGCTGGTACTAGGCGGCATCTCCGGCGCCGTCACCGCGACGGCGGGCGGCGCCATGGCCTGGGGCCGGCTGGCGGGCAGCCTGGCGCTGGCCCTGGGCTTCCTGGCGGCGGCCCTCACCCTGGGCCGGCTGGTCACGCCGCACCTGTTCCGCCTGGCCAACCGCTTCCGCAGCCAGCAGATCCTCCTTCCCGCGGCCATGGGCTTCGCCTTCCTCCTGGCCTGGCTCGGCAGCCTCGCGGGGCTGGCGGCCATCGTCGGAGCCTATGCCGCCGGGCTCATCCTGGAGCCCGCCCACATCCAGATCCTGGAGGAGCGCGAACTCTGCCGCCTGGACCAGCTGGTCCAGCCCCTGGTGGTGGTGCTCTCCCCGCTGTTCTTCGTGCTCATGGGCGCCCGGATCGACCCCGCCGCCCTGCTCGAGCCGCGCATCCTGGGCTTCTCCCTGGCGCTCACCGTGCTGGGCATCGCCGGCAAACTGGCCGCCGGGCTCCTGGCCGGACGCGGGCTCAGGTGGGACCTGGTGGGCTGGGGCATGGTCCCCCGGGGCGAGGTGGGCCTCATCTTCGTGGCCACGGGCAGCCAGCTGAGCCTGGGCGGGCAGCCGCTGCTCTCGGTCGAGATCCAGGCGGCCGTCGTCGGCGCCCTGCTGCTCACCACCGTGGCCGGGCCGCTGGGGCTGGGCTGGACCCTGCGCCGGAGCGGCGCGAAGGTCATTTGACCCTGGGCTCCAGCTGGACCACCACGCCCTTCTGCCAGGTGTCCGCGCCGGTCTCCACCGGCCCGGCGGGGATCTCCGCCCGTCGCGCCTTCTTGTCCGCGGTGGCGACGCCGGCTTCCCGGTCGCGCTGCGCCACCATCCTGGGATCGGCCTGGCCGTCGGCGGTGAAGCCCATCAACAGCTGGGGGATGCCCATGGGAACCTGGTCGTTCCGATCCACCTGCCAGGTCTGCCAGATCTTGCCGTAGGTCAGCACCAGATCCTTCATCAGGGCCTGCTCCGCCGCCTCGGCGAGTCCGGGAGCCACCAGCTGGCCCGATTTCACTTCGAACCGATGGCTGTGCCAGAGCCTTTTCTCCGCTTCGGGGAAGCTCCTGAACAGCCTGGCGCTGACGATGTATTCGATCCCCACCAGCCGCGCGCCCTGGCGGTTGGCATCGTAGAGGACGCACTGCATCACCTCCGGGCCGACCCGGGAACAGTAGTGGTGGGCGGTCACCTGCCGGGCCGGGTCGCCGTTGAAGAAGTGGAAGCCGCACAGATAGGCGCGGATGGAGCGCAGCGGCGGCGGGGTCGCTCCGCCTCCGTTCGGGTGGACGCAACCCTGCTGGCCGGGCAGCGCCGCGCCAGACAGCAGGCCAATCAGGAGGGCGATCGCATTCCGGTTCATCGCTGGTTCTCTCCACGGTGGCAGTGCGGTGAACCGCAAGCAGGTTCCCCGGACGTGAGCTAGGCTTGTATCCATAGCAACCGGAGCGCCGATATGGAACCAGATGTCCTTCTGCCGACCGAACCCATGCGTCAGTGGATTTTCGACCTCTGGCGCGCGGCGGGCAGCGGCGAAGCGGAGGCGCGGCTGACCGCCGACCACCTGGTCGGCGCCAACCTGGCCGGCCACGATTCCCACGGCGTGGGCATGGTGGGCCGGTACGTGCGCTCGCTGCAGGCCGGCGGGCTGCAGCTCAACCAGCGTCTCTCGGTCATCACCGACACGGAAACGATGCTGGTGGTGGACGGCAACCGCGGCATGGGCCAGTCGATGGCCTTCCAGGCCATGGGGCTGGCCGTGGAGCGCGCGCGCCGCACCGGGGTCGCCGTCATGGGCCTGCGCCATTCGCACCACATCGGCCGGGTCGGCCACTGGGCCGAGCAGGCCATGGCAGCGGGGTTCGCCTCCATCCATTTCACCAACGTGGTGGGCCGCCCGTCCACCGCGCCGCACGGAGGCCGCGAGAGCCGTTTCGGCACCAACCCGCTCACCATCGGCCTGCCCCGCCGGAACGGACCGCCCATCCTGCTGGATTTCGCCTCCACCGCCATCGCCCTGGGCAAGGTGGCGGTCGCCTACAACCGCGGAGTGCAGGTTCAGCCCGGCGTGCTCATCGATCACCTGGGCCGTCCCAGCACCGACCCCGCGGTCATGTACGAGGAACCGCTGGGAGCCATGCTCACCGCCGCCGGGCACAAGGGCTATGCGCTGGCCATGGTGTGCGACCTGCTCGGCAGCGCCCTGTTCGGTGGCAGCCTGCCACCCCTGGAGCAGGGCGTGCCGGGGTTCT
>Ga0316220_1003541_pt1 | contig 12909 bp, 17 predicted proteins | sample TBH18005metaG_FD_203632 | JGI IMG/M metagenome (GOLD analysis project Ga0316220, IMG submission 203632) | Freshwater microbial communities from Trout Bog Lake, Wisconsin, USA - TBH18005 | ecosystem: Environmental > Aquatic > Freshwater > Lake > Hypolimnion/Profundal zone | place: USA: Wisconsin...
TCAATAAACACATAGTCCCAGTTGATCTTGACCATGTTGATCAGGCTGTCCAAGCACACGATGAACCTCGGAGCATACCACTCCTTGCTGCCATAGTGCTTGAATCCGAAAGGGGCAAATGACTCGTGGTACTTGGCAGCAAGGACCCTGGAATAGGTAATGACCAGTGTTGAGTATTTCGGTGTCACTATCCTCTCGTCCTCTTCCTCCACTTTGCCGTTGGGGAAACACTCCTCGAGTTGATCAATCCTTGGCTTGAACGTGATCACGTCCTCGGCGCAGTAGGTCGCAAAGTACTCGAGCAACGCCTTTGTCTTGCCACATCCCATCGGGCCTTTGATAGCCAGAATACTGCCACACTCAGATTCTTCTGCTTGCGCAGGTGGAGGATAGGGAAAGTCGGCGGGAGTGGGGTAAACACCCGACCAATCGATCTCGAAATCACTCCTGGCAATGTCGACGTTGAAGTTGTAGGCGTCGCGGTCCTTGTGCTGGAAGCAGAACTCGTGGCAGCACCTGTACTTGATGGTCTGCTTCCTGTTGTTGTAGTAGAACGAGCTCAGCAAGTTGGAAGAGTCCTTGTGGCTCTCCTTGGCAATAGGGCATGTGAAGTTGCATTTTTCATAGTCGATGTTGTACGCCACCTTTTGTTCCTCGAGTTGCTTGATGCTCTTGAAGACGATGGTCTCTTCAGGATAGTGGTTGCGGATGCACTTCTCGACAGCCGCGATGATGCGGTGTGGGAACGTGGTACCAACAATGATAGTGTTGGTCTTGGATATGGCCTTTGTAATCACATCCTTCCCCCTAGGGGGGGCAGGCTCAGGGAACGCAGAAGCGAGTGCGAGCTCACACTGGGGAAAGGCCTCGAGGACAGAAGTCAGGTGGTCCTTGATCTTGGACGAGGCACCGGGAAAGGGAATGAGTGGGTTGTCCGGGTACTTGAGCTTGGTGCAGTAGAGCAGACGGAATGAGCGCCACATGGAATAAACACTCATGTCGCAAAGCTTAGGCCAGAGGCCGTCCGGGCAGGGTGTCACTCCTGGGCAGAACTCGATGAACGGCTTGATCACCCTCTCGAGGATGTCGATAGAATTTTCAAAAATAATATTGTATTTGATGTGGAACGAGATCTTCCTGGTGTGGTCAGAAGCGGCGGCGATCTGGTAGTGGAGGCCGAGGACAGGATCCGTGGTAATGTCACACTTGAGCTTGAGGAAAGAGTGAAAGTGGGTGAGAAAGTTGTCGAGAACAATAGGTGCGATCGTGTTGTTGTTCGGGTCATTGTTTATGGTGCCATCAATGTCGAGATAGAGATAGACCTTGTAGTCTGTGTTGGTAGGAACGACTTCATAGATACTGTTGTACTTTTTGTTGCGGAAACTCTCTTCATCTTCCAGTTGAACGATTTGGTGGGGCTTGATGGTCGTTAATTCCTTGCCGCCGTCCTCGTTGGTATCCTGAGAGAGAATGAACAGCTTTTTGTTGATGGCATCAGTTGCAGCGATGAACGTGTCCTTGGTTGGGTACCAGGAGTTTGTCATTTTTCTGGGTCTTGTATGCCTAACTTATAATAACCTTAAGTGGACATTGGTTGGGACTTTTTGCTCATTTTCATGAGGGCATATTGAGAGATCCCTAGGTCAGCAGCTTTTTGTTTCCGACTTTGCATTGACTGTTTTCCCCTTTCTGGTGTGTAGACCTTTTGAGATGGGTCGTAACGGAAAATTGAACATATTTCATTGATAATGTTTTTGGCCTCGTCTTCGGTGATGTTGTGGTTGACCAATGTGTTTTCAATTTCGTTGAGACGCTTGTTGGACAGAGTGTATGTCTTGACCATTTGTGCTTGTATAGTTAACTATACATTTTACACTTAAATACAATGTTGTATGCATTACATCATTTATTTAACCATTTTATTGTTCAATGGACATCGTATAACTTAAGGGCGAGCTTAACTTTTTAATGCTCATCGCCGATGCGAGGGCGAGCTCGCGTTATCCATGTGCAGAAAAGTATGATTCACAAATAGCGAAAGTGAACGGGGAACCTGCTGATGTTATTGTTCTGCCATGCGGGTGCGTGTTTTTGATAGACTCCGCTAGTTGCGTGAATGATTAGTAGGCAACTTTTTATACATTTTAATTGGTGATATACTGTTTTTTGTTATTTCCATGTGATCTTGCTACACATTGGATACGGTTGCATTCATAGAGGCACTAGGTTGGTGTGTATGCCTGCTGTTTAGAGGTGATGGCCTTGGGGGTGGCGTGCGTATGCATGACGGCCACTTGTGGCCTAAGGGACGCGAAGCGCAGCGCGGGATTGTATTCATAGCGGCACTCGGTTGGTGTGTATACATGCTGTTTAGAGGTGATGGCCTTGGAGTGGCGTGCGTATATAATAGGATTTGGCGGAGCGAGATTGTATTCATAGCGGCACAAGTTATTGAATATATGTTGAAACTTGTAACGGCCTTGTGAAACTTGTAAGTGATCTTGTGAAACTTGGGTGAGATCTTGTGAAACTTGAGTTTGATCTTGTGAAACATGTTAACGGCCTTGTGGAACTTGAGTAAGATGTTGTGAAACTTGAGTAAGATGTTGTGGAACTCCGTAGGGATCTTGTGAAACTCCGTAGGGATATTGTGAAACTCGCGAAGCGCTTGCGAAGGGGATGTTGTGAAACTCCGTAGGGATCTTGTGAAACTTGTAAGTGATATTGTGAAACTTGTAAGTGATATTGTGAAACTTGAAGGGGATATAGTGAAACTCCGTAGGGATCTTGTGAAACGTGAAAGTGACGCCGATGTGAGGGCGAGCTCACAGGCACATGTTTAGATGTGATAGCTTGGGGTGTGTGCATATACAATAGATTTCGGCAGGTGGAGCCGAAATGTCATTCATAGCGGCACGATCTTCGAAAGAACATACAAAGAAACTTGTAAGTGACCTTGTGAAACTCTGTAGGGATGTTGTGAAACTCGCGAAGGGGATGTTGTGAAACTTGGGTGGGATGTTGTGAAACTTGTAAGGGATATAGTGAGACTCCGTAGGGATATTGTGAAACTCGCGAAGCGCTTGCGAAGGGGATGTTGTGAAACTCGCGAAGCACTTTGCGAGTAAGATGTTGTGGAACTTGTTAACGGCCTTGTGAAACTTGTAAGGGATCTTGTGAAACTTGTTAACGGCCTTGTGAAACTTGGGTGAGATGTTGTGGAACTTGGGTGGGGTGTTGTGAAACTTGGGTGAGATGTTGTGGAACTTGGGTGGGGTGTTGTGAAACTTGGGTGGGGTGTTGTGAAACTTGGGTGGGGTGTTGTGAAACTTGGGTGGGGTGTTGTGAAACTTGGGTGGGATGTTGTGAAACTTGGGTGGGATGTTGTGAAACTTGTTAACGACCTTGTGAAACTCCGTAGGGATCTTGTGAAACTCCGTGGGGATGTTGTGAAACTTGGGTGGGATCTTGTGAAACTCCGTAGGGATGTTGTGAACTCCGTGGGGATGTTGTGAAACTTGCGAAGCGCTTTTCGAGTAAGATGTTGTGAAACTTGTATGTGACCTTGTGGAACTCGCGAAGGGCTTTTCGAGTAAGATGTTGTGAAACTTGTGTTTTAAAACGTGAAAAGCAAAGTGACCCTGTGATGTTGAGCGTTTTGAAAATATTGTGTATAAATATACTAGCTGACCATGGAAAATCCATTGTTTTATCTGGTCTTTCATCAAGGCAAGCCGCCATACGTAATCATGTTCTCCAATGATGTTCCGTGGGGTTTTCCTACGAAAACACAACCAGTCATATTTGAAAGTGTAAACCTCCAATTTAGAACCTAAAAAATACAACGCCTCCGGCTACAAAGAAAGCCGATGATGTTCGTGTACTTCAAAGTAATGACACAGCTCTTTATTCGAAAATTTTAAAGAAAATAGACGAGTTGACACGGTTTGCAGCTGCCGAAATAAAAGAAGATTCTGCGAAGGTTTCGGTCAGATGTGACAGGGATTATTTAGTTCATACCTTTTTGTATGAATTCATATTTGAAACAGTAAGTAACCCAAATGATATTTTCAAGCCGACAGAAAGTCATAGATCGTGGGTGATGAGCAAGGTAGAATATGAAAGTATTTTTGGAAAGGAGTTTAGATCATATACCGGATTTCAGACGGGGTGGTGTGAAGATGTGGCATCAGCAAGTGTTGGTGGTGGTGAGTCGTTAATCGACCGCATGTATGCTAAATATTGTATGAAAAAGTAAATGTTTTGCTTTTACTTATATTGATCCACTTTTGTATGATTGCTTGCATATTGTTAGTTTTTTGTTTAGAATTGCCACCTGCTTTGCGATGTTTCTTTTGTGGTTGTCCGTCCATCTTGAGAAAATCTAATGATTGACACAACATATCGATGGCTAGTGGGTTATCAGGTGTGACATCAAACAATTGACTGTTGATGTCGTTATTCACACCACACATGGTCGTATTTTTATTTAGAATATCGGCCACGATTGAAACGTAAACGTCTTGAATTTTGTCAACAAGTTCAAAGTATAGGGATATACCTGGGTATAATTTGTCTTTGCCTGGAAACATGGACCAACCATTGCGCAAATAACTGACGATGATCATATCCGATGCCCGTTTGTCCTCCTGGGCGAATATCAGTTTGTTAGGCGAGTCTTGTGGTTTGGAATCTGTTGATGAGGTTTCTTGTGTAAAATCGACTTGTTCAGGAGATTCTGTGAGCGGTATGTCAATGTCATTCAATTCCTTTCTCGATATTGTTAGCAAGTCATTGTAGGCTTTCTCTTTTGTTTCCTCAGGTTTTTCATCAATGTCACGGCTTAATACGTTTGATGTTTCCTTTTTGTAATTTTCTATTATTTTGTTTGTTATATTTGCCAACTTGGGATATAATGTAACCCGACTTTGAAGTAGGCGAGCTTTATTAAAAAGATCAACAGATTCACTATTTGTTATTGGTATTTGTATAGGGTTAGGGTTCAGAACCCCTTGACTCACTATTTTGTTGTTTAGTTTTACATTTTTTTTACTGTCAATTTCCTTTTGGGCAAGTTTGACTCTATTTTTTTGTCTCTCAATAATATTTTGCAATTCGAGTTCGCGGTTGAAATAAAGTTTGCTGACAGTCTTGAAGATCTCGAGTGGGCCCTTGATGACTTGCATAAACTTGTTCTTGATAGAGTGAATATACGTGTAGATGTCTTGGTTGGCCACATTGGAGTTTCGGTTGGTGCGATCTATAATGTCGGCGAAAATGAACAGGTAGACTATGCATTTATTCTTAATTTCATCTGTAGATTTCGAAGAGTTGGTGAGCATGCACAAGAGATAGTGGATGATCTCGAGCAAGTCTTGTTGGATGCGGGTGACGCCGCGATCACTTCCTTCGCTTACACTTCTTTTTAATCCTCGCTTTTGTTGTTCTGTTTGTGTTTGTGGGTCAATGTCATTGTCTGTTGTGATTGTTTTGAACAAGGTGTCATTTTCATAGGCTTGCACAAAATAATGGATGCCGTGAAGAGATTTCGTGACACTTTGTTTTTTTTTATTAATGTTTTGGGTGATGGTGAGATGGATGATTTGGACATCAGCTAGTGTCGCTATTATGGGGGTGTCTTGTTTATGATTGAATGTTTTAAGATCACCTGTCATAGAGGTGTTGTCAAGGTAGTCGAACGAGATGCCGTATTCGAATTCGTTTGGTTTGATTATGATGTCACTCTCAATGAGATTGAAATACTTGTTGCCTTCGGGCTTCATAGGGATGTTGACTGCGCGATTGGCGAAAAGGAGACGACCGTCCTTGACCCGTGCGCCAGAGCTGCTGCGTGTGAAGCGATGTGACATGATGATGAGGTGTTTATTATATGATGGTTTTGTTTTTGTGGATTTTGTATGATGAGATGATAGAGATAGTGATGGAGTTGGATATTTGTTCACATATTCACAAGCGTGTATTTCAAATATGCGATTCATTACATGACTTTGTGCATGATAGTCGAGGTGATGTGGATCAGATCGAGGTTAGGAATGTTTTCAATGATGCCATGAAAGGGGCGGATCTGAGAAGAAATGGACTCACAGAATTGGGTTTCTATACTGAAAATCTCTTGACTTTTATCCATAATAAAACAAATGACTTGCAATTGGCTCTCGATACTGTATATATTCTAGATGTCAATGGGCCAAGCGAAAAAGATCAAAAATTTGAAGTTGATCTTTTGGTCAAGGCAAACGAGTTGATGGTCGCAGATGGCAATACGAAAGATCCAGAGGCTTACATTCTCAAAGCCTTGGACATGGAATTTGTTCCTCCTGCTCCCGTCTCTACTATATATCAGTCTCCTTCATATGTTGAGCGGATATCTGTATTTCATAAACTTTTGGGGGAAATTGAGGAGGCAAAAAAATGTGTGATTTACATTTTACATTTAAACGTGGATGAAGGTGATGTATTGCCAAGTGATGAAGATAAATATATATCCCAAAAAGGGGGTATCAAGAACTACTACTTTCCGAAAATCCCCAGCGAATTTGTTTGGGAGCTAGTCACTATTACAGAATGCCGTGGTGTGAAATTCGACAAGCGTGACTGTACGTTATATTTGGATGTGACCTATGGTGGCGAGAGGAAGCGTTTGTATGAAGACATGAAGTTGGCAGACGACGAGTATGTTCGAGAGGGTATATGGTTTGATGGTGCCGATCCGAGTGGGGGTGCTTTCAGGATAGAACAACACGAGGGACATACCAGGATTGAACCATATATAGGCAGTAATCGTGGTGGGTTTGTACGTTTGAAGAGTATTTGGAAAACCATCCACACCAAGTTTGTCGACCCAGACAAACGCATCACTACGAATTTTCACGATACGATATATCTCAATTTACAGACTTGTGTATATGATCGAGTTGCAAAAACGCTCTCCGTACCTGATTGGTATGATCAAACTGAATATGGTTACAAACACAAATACGACTATATTCCTTTTGATAAAATTAACAAGGAGGGAGCCGCTAATCGAACAAAATTTGTACTATCACCTGATAACAAATATTTTTCTATTATTTCTAGCGGTGTAAAGAATAAAAAGTGTACCTATATGAAACAAACACTTGGTCCATTGGTCCTAGATATCAAGATGTTTGGCGTCAACTCGCCAGGTGGGTGGCTCATAGATGGCGAGAATTTTGATGCCGAGTCCAAGATGGACAACTCGTTCAACGAAAGAGCCATTCGAATTCTTGAGAGGATCGCGGGTGTGAATGACGAATCATCATTTTTTTGCCATAAACATGTATTCCGTGACAAGAATATTAACAAGATTGCACGTGTTGCTTTTGATGAGGTAGCAATGAAACAGAGCTTGGCAGAGGTCCTTACACACAAGGTGATGAAATTCTGTATCCCGACTCGATATGTTGCCGGATACATTAAAATAATCAAGGACAAGTTGTTCTCGGATCATCTCATGGTTGTAGATACTGATTACAAGGTGATATCGGATGCATTCACCAAGATACTTACATTTGCAAATTTATGGGATTCTTCGACTGCCTCAGATAGTATTTTGGCGAGATATGACAAAGGCAATGTAGAAATTCATGATGTTTCTACCTTGCCTATGTCATCTGATAGTAGTAAATTGCATATTGTCAAGACCGAGTTGGATCGAGATGACCTCCAGTATGTGTTCTTTGGAGAGGATATTGCGTTCACCTGTGACGTGGACCCTGAGACCAAAGACTCGATATTAATTGATACAAGTATTGTGAATGTGGCTGGTGGGTATAGGAGTTTCATACCTATCAAGGGGACACAATCCGTTCCAGCAAATGATTATAACAATGAGTATATATTAAGAACCGTGGCCTTGTTAAAGAATGCGTTGCTTGATAGGAGCCGAATCGAAAGCTCTCTAGGGAAAAGAAAAATGCAAATTATCCAAGAAGACGATGCGGGTGTGGCGAGTGTGGATCGCGTATTGCGCACACGCCACCCTAGGCGATATAATTATATAAAAAAAGGATCCAAGAATAATAATTGGAAGAAAATATATCCATCTCTTGGCCCGTGGAAAACAATGCATGGTGATGATCACCTTGATGACAAACACAGGGAGCGATTTATTTTGAGTGTAAAGAACTCTGGGGATGCGTTTCAGGTTTTGAGTGCAGAGGCTTTGCAAAAGAAAAGTCATCGTAAAGTAATATTGTTGACTCTTGACGAGTTGTGTTTTTACAATGCCAAGTCGCGAAAGATACCTGCGATCTTGTACAAGTCGGGGGCGAATATGATGAATTTGACTGTTTATAACCCACATGGTGTTGAGCCGATGGGAGGAGGTGGGGGTATTGTTGATATTAAACCAATCATTCTAGACAATACGGTGAGCATAGGGAATGTTGAATTATTCATAGCGCATTTACAGGAAAAGCGCCGGGGTGTCAATGGAATAGATGCATCTGCATTCGAAACATATGCTGAATATTTGACGAGGAATGGAACAGCACCTGATTTTGATATTTGTTCCTTGGTTGATTATGCTCTTGAAAAGATACAAGAGTTGTATATTGATTATCAACAGTTGTTTGGGCTTTTTGATAAGAGTCCGCGCAGAAAAACTTTCAACATGTTGAAATATTGTTGGCTGTATCAGATCATTAAAAAAAATGATGTTCAATATTTGAAACATGGCATGAGTGTTGGGGAGTTGCAACTTTACTTTTGTGAATTAAACAAGTCGGATACCGAAGTTGGCAAGCTGCCGGATGCTGAGTTTAACGTATCAATATTGAACGATCCCGAGTTCTACATGTCAAGTCAAGATGCGTGTTTGGAATATTTCTTTACAAAATATCCTGAAGAGTTTTTGAAATGTGTGGGAATAAAAAATATAGAACAACTTTTCGTTTCAAAACAGGATGATGAGTTCTTTGCGAGTTATAGAAAATTATATACAAACCGAAATTCTGATCCTGGTACTGGTCCTGTAAGAGGTGGCTATCGATATATAAATAAAAATACTCAAAGGAAATTGTCTAAATATTTGCTCACTAGGTTTATGTTTCAAAGACGCAAAATTAAAAAAGCAATAATAAAATAATTGGTGGTGCATATACATAGGATTATGCGGAGCGCTTTTCTATCATAGCGGCATGAGTTTTGGCTATATGATCATAATGGGCGGTGGCCCCCGGAATTGGTGTGTATACGATATGATTTGTGCGAAGCAATATTCTATCATAGCTGCACGACAATATGGGGCAATGCCATGCAATTTGGCCCCCCGGAATGCGTGTGTATACGATAAAGGTGAGCGAAGCAATATTCTATCATAGTTGCACGACAATGTGGGGCATATATTTTACAAGTTGGCAAGTTGGGAGTGATGCGTGAAAGTTGGGATTGGATGACACGAAAGTTGAGAGAGTTGTCGTGAAACTTGAGAGTGATGTTGTGAAAGTTGTCGTGGACATTGGATTGGATGTCGTGGAACTTGAGAGTGATGTTGCGAAAGTTAAGAGAGTTGCTGTGGAACTTGGGATAGATGTCATGGAACTTAGATTGCATGTCGTGGAACTTGGATTGGATGTTGGGTGAGATGTTCTGAAAGTTGGTTGGAGATGGTGCAAATAGAAAATAATTTTGAAATGATGTTGCAGAAACTACAAGGGCTTTGTCCTTTTGATCGAGTGATTCAGGATAGTGGTAGCCAATTTTGGCTTTTGCGTTTTGATTGTGTCAGCATCCAAGTTCTTGATTGAAATGATCCAATCCTTTGCTCCCTTGATGTCAGGTTGAGTTATATTGTCATTGTAAACACGGGAGAGAATTCTGACAGCGACTTCGACAATCCACTTTTCGATGACATCACTCTTTAACCCAACCATCCACGACCCATTGAAATATTCAAAGTAGTCCCTGTTCTTACTGCGAATCGTGTAGTTTTGTAGGAAGTTCTTGTCAAAGTGGACACTTATCATGAGCAACGGTAAATCCTTTTCCTTCAAACACTTATACAATATTGTATTCGATATGTGTTGATACGACTCACAACCAAAATGTGTAGGTGGCTTAGTATCAATATATGACTTGTGTTTTTGTGTAAGTTTCAATGTCTCTTGTTTCAATGTGACGTGCTCCCTCTCCAATTTGTGGTACAAGGAATAGAGCTCAGCGACTTGATCATGTATTGTCTTTTTCTTTTCCACGTCAGCGATGAGTTGTTCACGATCAATGTCTTGATTGCGCACAATACAGGGTTTTTGGGTGTTCAAGTGCTTGATCATGTGCGTCTTGTGTGTGGTCTCGTAAAAGCAACGAAGGCAACTGAACTTTTTACTGTTTTCAAAAAGAGGCTTGTCCTCCACTGCTGGATTTGGAATGTCAACTTGTGTTGGAATGTCAACTTGTGTTGGAATGTCAACGTCGATTTCTGTTGGTGTGTCCAACACAAAAGGTACTTCCACGTGAATAGACACATCCTCGTCGTGTGGTTTGTCCACTTGTACAGAAACATCCACCTTGCGCGGTTTGTCTACATTTATGGTAGTGACTTTAGAATTGTCGCGAATATATGATGTAATTTGTGACATCATTTCATCCACGTTGCCTTCAAAATATTCATTACCAATGTCTTTCCTCCTTTTAAAATCTTGTTTGAATTTGTTTATGAGATATCGTTCATACTCTTCAGCATTGTCTGTATAGATGGCTAGATATAGCTTGCTTCCATTGGGATATTGCTTCATCCTCTTTGTGAGGTCGGTAGTCATACCTATCTTAAAAACTGGTTCATTATGTTGCATGAATTCACGCACCCAAATAATATAGATGAAACCGAACACGTTTGAAACGCCTGTCATAATGAAGTAGCTGCATTAACAAATTAGAGTTTGATCACTTTTTAGCAGATTTCATTAAAAAAGTTGTTAGGGTAACTTTATATTGGTAGATCGTGATGAAATGTTCTACAATGAAGAAAAGTTGAAAAATGTAGTATCCGATGATATAAAGACTCTCTACTGACCCAATACTCCCAAAGCTTTTGTTTGTTCACTTGCCTATTGTCTACCTACGGCCAAAGGCCTAAGCGCAGCGACCGTTTTCGCGTGTAAGATGATTACCAAGGGACTCGCTCAGGCTGTCAAGGACTCGAACGACGACATTACGGCGTCGACTGCCGAGGTCACTGAGATTCTGGAGACTTTCTGGAAGTACACGCTGGACCAGGTCCAGGAGGGCAAGACGGTCAAGATCGTCGGTGTCATGAACTTCTCGAGGGTCCTCAAGGCCGCTCGCGAGTACTCGCTGCCCCGTTCCAAGGACGGCGAGAAGATCAAGAAGGAGGCACGCTACGCCATGAACGTCAAGCTCATGGCCGGCATCAAGAAGACCATGGAGGCGGTGTCCGTTGACGCGGACGAGCCTGTTGACGAAGTCAAGGTGGTTGTGGAGGAGTCTGATTCCGAGACCGAGACTGTCCCTGCAAAGGGCAAGCCGGTCAAGGCTGTGGTCAAGGCCAAGGCTCCTGCCAAGGAGAAGAAGCCCGCACCGGCCAAGAAGGCAGTGACGCCGCGTCCCTCGGACATCGAGTCCGATTCGGAGTCCGAGGCCAAGCCCACGCCTTCAATGGCAAAGGGCTCTGCCAAGGGTTCCAAGACTAGCCCAAAGCACAGCGACGTCGACTCCGAGGAGGAGGACAAGCCCGTGACCAAGCCTGTGGCGCCCAAGAAGGGCAAGGCGGCCCCGAAGGCCAAGGGCAAGGCGGTGGCCGAGACCAAGTCAGACCTGAAGAGCGAGGACATCAGCCCGCCCCACAGTGCTGCTGGCAGCAAGCCGTCGTCCAAGTCCAAGACCACCAAGACGGGTGCTGCGTTCATCTTTGACGACGACGAGTCGGATTAGGTGATTGTCGTGTTTTATTGAATATTATTTTCAAAATTGGGAATTGTTGCTAAATGCACATTTTCCTTTGCTGGCTCGAACAAGGGGATATTATTAAACATTGGATAGTGGGGGTGTGGGGCAGCGTTATGCCCCACATTGGATACGCTGCAAGCATCCCCTCCGTGCCTACAAGTTAGGTGCGCATACAAGTTTGCACAATTTCCGTGTTTTTTATTTTCTCTGACGACTATACAAAAAATTTATCAACATGTTATAAATGACCGTGAAGAAAGATTGCCCAGAAGGTAAAGAGCGAAGTGCCAAGACTGGAAACTGTGTGAAATCTTGTCCATCAGGATCGGTTCGCAATCCCAAGACAGGACGTTGTGTAGGTGCCAAGGCGGCTAGAAAGCCTGCTGCGGCCAAACCCAAATCTGCGTCTAAACCGAAATCAGCTTCTGCGTCTAAAAGGTCAACACCAAAGCCAGTGAGTATTATGTCGACCCCTTCACGTTCTGAAGTGACCGAGTGCAAGAGGCGTCTTGTAGAGGCTGAGAAGCAGACCAAGGCGGACGTGCGCATGATGAAGGACATTAGTGACAAGATGCTTTTTTATAAACATCAAATGGAAAAAATAGAGGATCGCCTTCGCTCTTGCAACAAGGACAAGGATGAAATTATGACCGAGTTGAGGTCACTCAAGTCTCGCTTCCGCGTTTAAGATTCGACTAGGAAAGCTCATCGCCGGTGCGAGGGCGAGCTCGCGACAAGGATGAAATTATGACCGAGTTGAGGTCACTCAAGTCTCGCTTCCGCGTTTAAGATTCGACTAGGAAAGCTCATCGCCGGTGCGAGGGCGAGCTCGCGACAAGGATGAAATTATGACCGAGTTGAGGTCACTCAAGTCTCGCTTCCGCGTTTAAGATTCGACTAGGAAAGCTCATCGCCGGTGCGAGGGCGAGCTCGCGACAAGGATGAAATTATGACCGAGTT